>Ga0114974_10001595_pt1 | contig 17864 bp, 15 predicted proteins | sample S_130206_EF_Meta_FD_87318 | JGI IMG/M metagenome (GOLD analysis project Ga0114974, IMG submission 87318) | Freshwater microbial communities from Lake Simoncouche, Canada to study carbon cycling - S_130206_EF_MetaG | ecosystem: Environmental > Aquatic > Freshwater > Lake | place: Lake... | reverse complement strand
CCACCGAGAATCATGTCGTTCGCGCAGATCGTTGACACTGCTGAAGCCAGCACAATCATGTCGTCCATGCGTGCCGTGTCAGGACGCTGCAGTAGCGAGAATCCACCGCCAATATGGAGTGAAGCAATCATGTGGGTATCAGACATTGCCTGAAGTACGGGATCCCAATAACCGGATGCATACGAAGGAAGCCCAACGCCATAAGGAGTCTCAGGCAATGTGATTGATCGGCAGCCCAATGCACTAAGCCGGTGGACTTCTTTCGCCGCTTCTTCAATGTTAAATGTTGGCAGCACACCCATTGGGATGAAACGGCCTGGGTAACGGTTGCAGATGTCGCCGACGTAGTAATCGTTGTAGGCCTTGATTGCTGCAAGCACGAGTTTTTGATCAGGAAGGCGAGCCAAGTGGCTACCTGCGAAACCAGCGAAGGTTGGGAAAATCATTTGTGAAAGATTTCCGTTGGCATTCATGTCATTGATGCGCTGGTCCCAGTCATAGGTGCCGGGACGCATTTCTGAGAGTGACGTTGGGTCCATGCCCCATTCATGCTTAGGAAGACCCATAACTGCAGACAGGCCGTGAGTTCCCACGACATCGCCCTGGAAGCTCCAAACCTCAAGATTTGGATTATCAGGATGTCGCACGATTTTTGGAGCCTGATCCTTGAGGCTCTCTGGGAAGTATTTGAATGTATCTTCAGGTTCGATTAGGTGATCATCAATACTCACCATGATCATGTCGTTCATTTCCATGATGGAACTCCGCTCTCAACTTGGGCGCTAAGCGCCTGTGTTTCAGGTACGTGCTGACAGGCTAATTGGAAAAATAGCCCGTGTCTCGTTAATGGTCTCAGTCATGAGATGGATTAATCAGGAATCCAAAATCTCCCCTGGATTCCTGATCATTGGTACACGTTGTTGAGTCAGTTTTATTAGCGCCCTCGACGCACATCTCTAAAGGGAACATCTCGATCCGCTGCTAATTCACGAGGCATCATAAGCACACGCTCAGAAATCATATTTCGACTCATTTCGGTGGAGCCACCACCAAGACTTCCTGCTTGCCGCATCAAGTAGGCCACCCCGGACTCACGCAAAACAGATTGATCATTGTGATTGGCGATGACTGCGTCTTCTCCTGCAATCTCGAACATGACGTCGTTTCGAAGTTGATTCGTTTCAGCTCCCGTGAGCCGCATCATTGAACTCGCGTGAGCTGGATATTCGCCGGATGTCATGCCGACGGTCACACGCTTAATTATTTGCGAGTTTACGACGTCATTCACATGTGACCATCCAACAAGTTCGCGCACTGCACTGTCAGTGTTCTTGCCCATGCGAGTAGCAAGGCTGGCCGGAGTGATCGCGTCATGACCGGCTCCGCGAGGCCGAGCCATTCCACTGGTGTAGGCAGAACCGCCACCCACTGCTTGACGTTCGAAGAACAGCTGGCGTTGACCAACGGTCCAACCGTCGTTCTCAATACCTACGAGGTTTTCTGCGGGAACAACCAGATCTGTGAAGAATTCTTCACAGAATTCACGGGTTCCATTGACCATCTGCACTCGTTGCATATGTGTTGCTGGATCGTGAACGGGAACAATGATCATAGAAAGTCCGCGATGCTTCGGAGCATCCCAATCGGTGCGCACGAGGCAGGTAGCAAAGTCAGCTGCGAAAGCATTAGTGCTCCAGCACTTTTGCCCGTTGATGATGTACGTGTCTCCATCTCGCTGAGCTCGAGTGAGTAGGCCTGCTAAATCGGATCCACCGCTAGGCTCCGAAAGAAATTGACAGAGCACCAATTCACCTGAAATTGCGCCTCGAATGTATTTCTGTTTTTGCTCTTCAGAACCCATGTCCAAAAGCATCGCTGAGCAAATTGCCAGTGAAGGAACGTTAAGGACGATTGGCATTTCATAGTCGGCAGATTCCTGATTGAACGCCGTCTGATGCGGACGGGTGAGGCCTTGACCCCCATATTCCTTAGGAAAGCAGATACCGGCGAAACCGCCCGCGAACAAGGTCTTTTGTAAATCTCGAGCGTCGAGCCAGACTTGCTCTTCAGGATCGATCCCCTTGCGAATCGGAAGGCTGCCTGCTTTAGGCATGTTTTCAGCTAGCCAAGAGCGCGCCCGGAGTCGAAAATCTTCGACACTTTCTAATTCGTCAGACATGTTGAACCCCCAGTAGACGTCGGCGCTGTCTTTGCATGCTATTTGTTCATTGCCCAGAATGCAGGAAAGTCGTGAAATCCCGGGCGTCAGCTGCTCAGGCGCTTTTGGACGAATTCGAATGCCGTAGCCCAACCCAAGCGGTCGGCGGCATCGTTACGCAAAGGCGGCACTGGCGCGTTGAAAGCGTGGCCAGCCCCGGGATGAAGGACGAACTCGGCATCCAATCCCCATGCTTTTGCGCGTCGCTCGAGTTCGGTTCTCAACTCAACAGGCCACACGCCGTCTGCATCGCCATACTCAACGAGCAAGGGGCACTGAAGCGCCCAGATCATGTCGATGACATCAAGTGGATGCGCATCATCGTGTGTGGCAAACCGCGGTTGGCTAGGAAAGAATGCCACTACCGCAGCGACATTGCGATGGATGCAGGCAGCTGCGAGTGCAAGCGTTGCCCCGGTGCAGTAGCCCCAGACCCCAACCCGATCAGGGTCAACTCGGGGGTGCGACCTCATGTAGTCAACACATGTCGCGATGTCGAGAAAGGCCTGGCGAAAGTTGAACTTGCTAATCACCGAAGCGACTTCGGTGAAGTCGGAGTAGTTTTCGCGGTCCTTTGGTCCCTCGCCCCGGTAATAGTCGGGAAGGATCACCACGAATCCGCGCTGGGCAAGCGCGGCTGCGACAGTTCGCGTGGAGTGGTTTGGCCCATACGCCTCAGCACACATCACGATTGCCGGTGCGCGGTCGAGGCGACTTGGTAAAAAGATCTCTGCAGGAAGGTCTAGTCCGATCATCACAGGCTGGCCCGCGACATCGTGTGGTTGCTCTTCTGCTGGCAGAGTGACTGTTGAAGTGTTCGTGACCTCCATGAGATCTTCCTCTCGATTGGGATTCCTGAAGAGACGCAACTGCATATGGTTTAGGAGAACGCCAAAGGTGACGATCACTGTTACAAAGTGACTCTACGATTTTCTGGAATGTTGAGAGTTGATTTTCACAAGTCTGTTAGCCTTCACATGCATTCATTGACTGTGTCGTGTAAGGCCATCACCGAAAGTGCGCCCGGAGGGAGCCCCTTTTCTAGGGCAAGTTTTAGGAGTGCTTTTTACAGAAAGTTGACAGCGAATGCGTCTGCCCCGATTCGGGAAGTCAGGAGCCTGTGCTGTCCTGATCATCGCCGCAGTGACCTTGAGCGGTTGCACATTGACTGCTACGGGCACCGGCACTGTCACCCTTACTTCGGATATTGCAGCCACCGCATATACCGGGACGTCGCCCTACGGAGGCACACCCGGCAACACCGGCGACATCTTGGCATTCTGTGCAGCAGGAGTTACCTGCCTGCCGAGTACCCCCGGCCTTATTTTGTATTGGTACAAGCCCACGGTCGGCACCACTCAGGGAGTTGTCACCGCCGGCACCCTCGTACTCGACACCAACGGGAATACCGTCCCGCTTCCGGCCGGCAGCTACCGAGCCGAGGGTATTCGTTTCAGCGACACGAACAGCTTCTTACATACCGGCACTACCGACTTCACCATCAGCGCTTCCGGCCCCGACCTTACGACGTTGATGCAGTCGACTGCACGCGTATCTGCCGATGCATCTTGCAGCACCGGTTGGATCCCGAGCTGGGCCACCTGGCCGAACGACGGCAAAGGCGGATATGTGTGCGATCGGTGGATCTACATCTATTACCCGGACCTTCCCGTACCGACACAAAAACGATCGTCAAATGCGCAGCCGTGGCATCAGGAAATCGGGCGCGTCTCGAGTCAGGCGTCATGCCCGGCCGGATATGACGCCGCGTGGTCGAAGTGGCCGAACAACAACACGGGAGGTCACGTGTGTGCCCGGGACGTATTCGGCTAGGAAAACACGGTGACTAGGTGCGCGCTATGGTCGTAACGTGCGTCAGTTCGCCCATTTGAGCCTGTCTGAAAAATGCAGGGGAGAGAAAGACAACGGCAGGGTAGATCTTGAGTCGTTGTTATGAAAAAACAAGAAATGTTATGGACTTGTTGTGTATATGGCCGTACATACGCCTTTGCATTTTGCGCACCCGACTAAAACTTGCCATGGTCGAAGGCGTGTTTTGAGCGTCAGACATGAATATCTCGTTTCACTAGTGGTAATCCCGTACGCCGAAATGTAGTGGTGACGGAGGAGAAAGTCACAAAAATTCGCCATATTCACGTGAAGATGAATATATCTCTACTCGAGCAGGCCTGGACAAGGAAATATTGCTGGCTAGTTCGCGATCGTCCAGGTAGTTCCACCCTTATTGATCAATGTGCGAATGCACGCCCATCCACCGATGCGTAGACCGCCATCTGTCGTGCGTGGGTTAGCCCAGGGTTCCCAACTGCGTTTCCAACCACCCGTAAGTCCAGAACCGTACGCAACAGACTTGTCATCGAGTGCATCGCAAGTTCCATTTGCGGAAAGTGGGAGCCCTTGGGGAATTGTTGTCCACTTTTCTGGCTCCGCTGATGCAGCACTGACATTGAAGTGAATCGTGATACCGAGAGCATTTTGGCTGGCAACCCAATTCGTTGACCCCACTGACAACAGCCTGAATGTCACCGTCGTGCCAGGTCCACTTGGGCTATACGAGGTCAGTCCGCAGAAGTATGCCGGATTCGTAGAACCGGGAACACTGCATGTGGAAAATCCATTTGTAACCCACGTGACAATACCGGCGGTTGAAGTTGAGACGTAACAATCTGAAATATCCGTATTTTGGGCGGTGAAAGTATCTCCCACCTGTCCAGTGACGGTGATTTCGGGATTTGGGCTACCGTTGCAGCGGAAAGTGGTTGAGCCGAGGTTCTGGGCTGACGCCACAGGGGCAACACCGAATGCGACTAACGCGACAGAGACAGAAGCGACAAAAATCAGGATTTTACGCAACACGACTTCCTCAGCTAGAAAAATACTTCCAGTGGTCCGATCGGAAGAATACTAGTTCGAACCCTAAGGAAGTTTGAGGTAATTTCCCCAGAAAAGTGCGCCCGGAGGGACTCGAACCCCCAACCGACTGGGTAGAAACCAGTAACTCTATCCGTTGAGCTACGGGCGCCAATGTTGCTTACTGTCTCGCTGCTCTTGCAGCGATGTCTGCTGCGGACGCAATTATGGCAAGGTCATCATCAGTGTGTGCAGCCGACACAAACCAAGCCTCATAAGCAGATGGTGGTAGCCATACACCGTTATCGAGCATGGCATGGAAGAAGCGTCCAAAAGCCGCGGTGTCTTGGGTTTTTGCATCGTCGTAATTGTGAACTGGACGGTCAGTGAAGAAGAAACTGAACATGTTCCCAGCACGCTGAGGTTGGTGCACAATCCCGTGCTTTGTGAGTGCGTCACTGACGATCGCGAATACTTGATCAGCCATTGCATCAAGGTGCATGTAAACGTCAGGTGTGCAATTGCGAAGAGTGGCTAGGCCAGCAGTGGTCGCTACCGGATTTCCACTGAGAGTTCCTGCTTGATACACAGGCCCAGCAGGGGCGAGAAGATCCATGATGTCTGCGTTGCCAGCAACTGCCGCAAGTGGCATGCCGCCACCAATCACTTTGCCGTAAGTGAACAGATCTGGCACCCAGTTTTCTCTGGTGCCTTCGATGCCCCACCATCCATCTTTAGAGACTCGAAAGCCTGTCATGACTTCGTCGACGATGAAGATCGATCCGTGCTGCTTGCAAAGCTCACTGATCTTCTTGTTAAACCCAGGAGGTGGTGGAACCACGCCCATGTTTGCCGGGATTGCTTCAGTGATAACCGCAGCAATTTCATGACCGCGTTCAGCGAAAACTGTTTCTAAGGCTGCTACGTCACCATATGGCAAAGTCACCGTGTCTTTCGCAGCGCCTTCGGTAACGCCGGGGGAGTCAGGAAGTCCAAGGGTTGCAACACCTGATCCTGCCGCAACCAGCATTGAATCTGCATGGCCGTGGTAGCAACCAGCAAACTTCACGATCACATTTCGTTTGCTTTTCGCGCGAGCGATGCGTAGTGCTGTCATGACTGCTTCTGTGCCCGAGTTTGTGAAGCGCACTTTTTCGACTGCGCTCACGCGACTGACGATGGCTTCAGCTAGTTCAACTTCTGGAGGGCAGGGTGCACCAAAAGAAAATGAGTTCTTTGCAACATGCTCAACCTCAGCGATGACGTCAGGATGGGCGTGACCAAGAATTGCTGGACCCCAAGCGCCTACGAGGTCGACGTATTCCTTGCCGTCTACGTCTGTGATCCGTGATCCCAGTGCTTTGGCCACGTAGGGAGGCGTACCGCCCACCGACCGAAATGCTCGAACAGGTGAGCTGACTCCGCCTGGAATGACAGCTTGTGCGCGTTCGAACCAGCGTTCAGACTTATTCACAGTGTTATCGATTCAACAGGTGGGCAACTTCAGTTGCCCAGTAGGTGGCGATGATGTCGGCGCCGGCGCGCTTAACCGAAGTAAGGGTTTCCAAGATTGCACGTTCGCGATCCAGCATGCCAGCCGCAGCCGCAGCTTCGATCATTGATGATTCACCGGAAACAACGTATGCGGCAACGGGAACATCAACTTCAGCGCTCACTCGAGTAATAACGTCAAGGTATGGAAGCCCCGGCTTGACCATCACGATGTCGGCGCCTTCAGCAACGTCTAGCCGCACTTCACGGATTGCTTCGTTCACATTGCCTGGATCTTGCTGGTAAGACTTGCGGTCACCCTCAAGAGTTGATTCCACGGCATCGCGGAATGGTCCATAAAAAGCTGAAGCATATTTAGCCGCGTAAGCAAGCAGTACGGTGTCGATTTTTCCTTGCGCATCCAGAGCTTTTCGCACAGCCCCGACCTGGCCATCCATCATTCCGCTCAAACCAAGAATGTCTGCGCCTGCGTCAGCGAGCGTTAATGCCATGCGTTGGTATTGCGCCAATGTCGCATCGTTGTCGACGTTGCCATTGGCATCAAGCACACCGCAATGACCATGCGTAGTGAATTCATCAAGACATAGGTCGGCAATAATCGGAAGTGAATCACCGGTTTCTTCTTTTGCCCAGCGGATAGCGTCAGCCAAGATGCTGTCGTGCGCGCATGCTGCATCCCCATTGGCATCTTTATGCGAAGGAACTCCGAAGATCATGACTGATCCGACACCAGCCGAGGCCGCTTCATTCACAGCAGCCTTGAGCGAACTCTGCGTATGTTGAAAAACACCAGGCATCGAGCCGATTGCAATGGGCTGGCTTGCACCTTCACGAACAAACACAGGCAGGATTAGATTGCCTGAATTCAGATGAACCTGCCGCACAAGGCGCCGCATGCCATCGGTTTGCCTCAGGCGACGAGGGCGCTCGTGAATGTCCATGATGAGAACGAGCCTAGACCCCTGGGATCGTGGGTAATTGCGCTCGGGGGTTTGGGCAGCAGGTACCTGAACACAGCCCAGCTGGCTTTGTACGCGTGGTGCCATCGTGAAGGGCGTCTTCCACTAAATCAGCCAAGGCAACGATGAAGTCTTCGTCGGTGCCCGGAGTCGGAACACGGATATACATGAAGTTGGCTTCTTCGGCTGTAGCCATTGCTTCTGTGTCAAGATCCCAGAGCACTTCCATGTGATCGCTGATGAAGCCGATAGGCACCACGACCACCGCCGTCGTTTTGCCTTCGACGGCAAGTTGTCGAATCGCGTCATTGATATCCGGTTCAAGCCAAGGGTCGGATGGACGCCCGCTGCGTGATTGGAACACCAATTGAAACGGCGGCTTGAGCAATGAGCTGATATTCACCATTTTCATGATGTCGTTCATTACTTCAAGATGCTGACGCACATATTCGCCCGGGGCCTCGTGCGGTTCTGGCCCAGAAGCCAGGGCAGAGTCTGTTGGAATTGAATGCGTAGTAAACAGCACTTGAATCGCATCGATCGTATGATTTTCAGTAAGCAAGAACTGCAAAGAGTCCAGCAGCACTTCGACACTGCGAGTGCGAAACCCAAGACGATTGCTATAGGGGTGTGCCATCGAGATATTCATGTCCTGGATATTTATTTTACCCAAAGCAGTTGCAATATTCTCGCGGTATTGACGGCAGCCACTATATGAAGAGTAGGCGCTTGTGCTGATTGCAAGAACGTTTTTACGTTCGTCGGCCTGCATATCTTCAATCGCTTCGGTGAAGTAAGGCTTCCAGTTTCGGTTACCCCAGTAGATCGGTAGGTTCACGCCTCGATTTTTGAGTTCATGTCGTAGTTCATCGATTAATGCAATGTTTTGTTGGTTGATTGGGCTGACGCCACCAAAACGAAAGTAGTGCTGACCAACAACTTCGAGACGTTCCCTTGGAATATTGCGTCCTGCTGTGACATTTTCCAAGAAAGGAATGACATCGTCGGGACCTTCGGGTCCGCCGAATGAAGCTAAGAGAATCGCGTCGTAACTCATTTCAGGCTGGCAACCCACGTAGCAGCATCAACGCGACGACCAGTGAAGAACGGAATTTCTTCTCGCACGTGCAGACGGGCTTTGGCTGCACGCAAGGTTCGCATCATGTCGACGATCTCATCAAGGTCATCTGATTCAAGTGCTAGCAGCCATTCATAATCGCCAAGGGAAAATGCCGCGACGGTGTTTGACAAGATGCCGCTGTAGTCGCGCCCCATCATTCCGTGTTCAAACAACATTTCACGACGCTCGTCATCAGGAAGCAAGTACCACTCGTATGACCGAACGAATGGGTAAACCGAAACCCAATCCTTTGGTTCTTTGCCAAGCATGAACGACGGAACATGCGACTTATTAAATTCAGCTGGGCGATGCATGCCCATGCCAGACCAAGTCATCTCAAGGGATTGACCAAGTTCACTTTGACGAAGTTCGCGGAGGGCTTGCTGAATCATGTCTGCAGTTGGCGCATGCAGCCAGGTCATGACATCGGCATCTGCGCGCAACCCGGAAACGTCGTAAAGCCCACGCACGGTGATGTCGCGATCGGCCCAACTCGCAAGGAGGTCATTAAATTCGCCCAGTGAAGACTCATCCGGGCCGAAGATGCGTTTAAACGTAGTCCAGCAGGTGTAACGAATGGTCTCGTTTGCCTCGCGCGCAGTGAGTTTTGGCTCAGCGGCAACCTTGGCGTCAGAAGCAGTCATGGCTTTAGTTTCTCACCTAGGAGATAGCGGCGTGCGCTTGGCTGACTGTGCCAGCAAGTCCATTGCCAGCAAGGCCTGCAATAGCAAGGGAAAGGCCCTCTGTAGTAGCGGCTGCGGCCTTGAGCTCAGCGACATTTGCCCGATGGCCCACCCGAGGATGGAGCAGTGAACCTGTCCAACGCGCAAGGTGAGTTTCATCAAAAGCCGGCATCGAAACGCCCAGGAGGAGTTCTAGATCTGCATGCGCGATCCTTGCCAGATCGTCGAGGTTTTCATTGATCACGCCATCTCGCCCATAGGAAAGACGAACCACATGTCGGCTAGGGCCAAAGGCGGTCCGAACCCATTCCCATTTCGCGGACGCGTGGGTGATGGCCTTAGCGTGAACCTTTGGTGTGCTGGGCGCGATTAATGCGCCAGAGCCAAGTGGATCTTCATCCAAAAGATTTGAACTGATCAGTGCAGCAAAGACCACAACATCGCCGACATGCAGCCTTGATAACGGCTGGTGAATCATTGGCACAGATGTGAGCACCCGTGCGGCATTCTTTGCGTCAAGGGCGACAACGACGTGATCTCCAACAAACTTCTGAGTGGCTGTTGTGACTTCCCAACCACTTTGGTTTCGGCCGACATCAATCGCTGGAGAGTTCAACAGGAGATCAACATTTTGTGCTTCTTGAAGTTCTTGCACTAACGCATCAACTAAATTCGACGTGCCGCCGACCAAACCATTAACCGCCGCACCTGGAACGCCAGAGGATGAACGAATCGCAGCCGCAGCCTTTGACAGTCCGCCGTGTTTCGTTGTTGCAGCAGTGATGCCCGGCATGATTGCTTCAGCTTCTGCAAGATCTGGGTGGAGCGCATGCACGCCACCCACAACAGGCGTCGCGATGTAGTCAGTGATCTGATCGCCGAGGCGTTGGCGAATCAGTGCACCCAGTGTGATCTGGGGATCCCAGCTGTCAGGCACTGGAAGTTCGTCGAGTTGTGCAGCTTTGGTTGCTTCCTCGATGCCGATGATGGCAACGACATCGTCGGCCAACGGATTTGTTGGGATGCCGAGCACCGCGTGCGGCATAGGAAAGATTCCTTGCGGCACGATCAATCGTGAATCTGAACGACGCGGTGCAACAACTCGATCCCCAAGCCCTAATGCTTTGATCAGATCAAGAGTTTCTGGCCGCGCAATAGCAAAGGCCTCTGCTCCAACATCGACGGTGACGCCACCGAGTTGTTGACCTTGAATTGCTCCACCGAATCGATCGCTTGCTTCGACTACACAAACCGATTTGCCTTGCTGAGCAGCCTTTCGTGCAGCAACCAGCCCGCTGATTCCGCCACCAATGATGACGACATCAAAACGAACGGGCATGAACTCAGCCTTCCTCATGCACAAGAGCAACCATGCGAGTCAATACATCTGGATCGGTGTCTGGCGGTACTCCGTGGCCTAAATTCACAACGTGACCGGGAACTGAAAGTCCGCGCTTCAACACATCGCGCACATTTGCTGCCAATGCATCCCAAGGCCCGCTGAGCAATTCAGGATCAATGTTGCCTTGTAAGGGAGTAGTGCCGCCCAACATTTCATTTGCGACATCAAGCGGGGTGAATTGATCGACGCCAACAACGGTTGCACCAACATCGCGCATAGCCACCAGCAGATGCCCGGTTTTGGTGCCGAAGTGCACGCGAGGTACGGGCAGGTCCTCAACCATGCTCATGACACTTGCTGAATGTGGTGCAACGAAGGTGAGGTACTCATCCAAAGTGAGTGCGCCAGCCCAAGAATCAAAAAGCTGTAGTGCGCTAGCGCCAGCGAATGCCTGTGCTCGTAAGAACGTGCCAGTGACCTGAGATACCCAGGTGAGCAAGGCGTGCCAGGTGTGCGGATCGTCACGCATCAGCGCCTTGGTGTGTAGATATTCCCGAGATGGGCGACCTTCGACGAGATAAGAAGCCAAAGTAAAAGGTGCACCGGCAAAGCCAATGAGTGGCGTGGTGTTCAACTCTGCGGTAATGATCCCGATGGCTTCGGTGATCGGGGCCAAAGCACTGGGGTCAAGGGCTGGCAGGTTGCGCACCTGATCGGCTGTGCGAATTGCTTCACCCATAACCGGGCCAACGCCAGCCACGATGTCAACGTCGATCCCGGCCAATTTGAGTGGAATAACAATGTCGCTGAAGAAAATCGCAGCGTCTACCTTGTGGCGACGAACGGGCTGCAACGTGATTTCCGCTGCCATATCCGGGCGCAGGCAGGAATCGAGCATGGCCGTTCCCTCACGAAGGGAGCGATATTCAGGGAGCGAACGACCGGCTTGGCGCATCATCCAGATCGGACGGGTGGCTGGGCGGCCACCGCGGTAAGCCGTGATGAGGGGTGAGGCCGCTGTTTTGCCAGAAATGAGGGGGTGCTGCGGAGGCAGAACGTCCGGTGCTGTCATGGCTTCAACTTAGTAGAGATGGGCATCTCCTGCCTTAGGGACCGGTGGTGAACCAGATAGTCATAGAATCTACCTATGGTCATGGTGATGCTCGGTGCGAACCACCATGACGTGACCCTTGATGAGGTGAGCCGGTTAGCGCTAGCCAGCGAGGGCTTGGCCTCAAAGCTCACGTTCGCCAGCCCGGATATCAACGGCGCGGTCGTCCTTTCAACCTGCAACCGCTTTGAAATCTACCTCGATCTCGAGCGTTTTCATGATGCCGTTGATCTCACCACCACATCAATTGCCGTTGCTGCAGGGCTCGATCAAGCATTCGTCGTCGACGCTATGCGCGTTGTGGTTGGCACAGCAGTTGGGCAGCATCTTTTCTCTGTTGCATCAGGCCTTGAGTCGATGGTCGTCGGAGAAGATGAAATTGCGGGCCAAGTTCGGCAAGCTCTTGCAACTGCACAAGCAGATGGCACCACTTCGCCAACTCTTGAACGATTAATGCAACGGGCTCTTGCCACGTCCAAGGCTGTAACAAGTTCAACAGGACTTGGCGCGGCTGGGCGTTCAATTGTCAGTGTCGGTTTAGACATTGCCGAACAGCGTCATGGAGCTCTTGCAGGTCGTCGAGCACTTGTGTTGGGCACAGGTGCTTATGCGCGGGTGGTCACGTCCGCTTTACAAAAGCTTGGATGCTCCGACATTCATGTCTACTCATCATCCGGTCGAGCCAGTCAGTTCGCTTTGAATCGGGAAATCACCGCAGTTGAGTCCGATGAGTTAGTGAATGCCTTGGCGAATGCCGACATCATCGCCGCTTGCAGCGGTTCGGCGGAATTCCTTATTGATCGTGCACTGATGGAAACTGCGCAAAAACTTCGCGGATCCGACAGGCTTCCCGTTGTGCCAATCATTGACTTGGCACTTTCGCCAGACGTTGCACCTGATGTTTTCGACTTCTCTGGCGCGGATGTTATTAATTTAGAAGTCATTCGTGAGTTTGCTCCACGTGAGCATTCATCAGCGATCCTTGAGGCCCAAGACATTGTGCTGACCGCTGTTTCAGAGTTTGAATTGACCGAATCAGGAAGAACCGCTGACCACGCAGTTGTTGCAATGCGAGCGCATGTGATGGGCATCATCAATGAAGAACTCGAGCGCATCCGCGGGCGAGTTGATGCCGAAACTGCAGAAGAAGTCGCCAAGGCATTGCATCGCGTCTCAAATTCGATTTTGCACACACCTTCGGTCCGAGCACAAGAACTTGCACGCACAGGTGAGTTCGCTGACTACCAAAAAGCTATTCACACGCTCTTTGGTATTGAACTCGATGCCCGCGCCTAACAAGATTCGACTTGGCACTCGCGCGAGCCTGCTTGCTCGAACGCAATCTGCAACAGTTGGTAATGCACTCTCAGAGGTCAGTGGCCGTGAGTGGGAAGAAATCCTCATACGTACGCCGGGGGATGACACCACTGCTTCGCTGAACCAACCAGGTAATCCTGGGCTTTTTGTATCTACTCTTCGTAAAGCTTTGCTTGCTGGCGAAGTCGACATGATTGTGCATTCATTTAAAGATTTACCTAGTGCTCCCGAGCCTGGAATCTCGCTTGCTGCTGTTCCGCTGCGTGAAGATCCACGCGACGTGTTGGTCAGTCATAACGGATTAACCCTGGCAACGTTGCCGCATGGGGCAAAGATCGGCACGAGTTCACCACGGCGCACCGCGATGTTGTTAGCTCTTCGCCCTGATCTGCAGATTCAACCGGTTCGTGGAAATATCGACACGCGAATGCGCAAAGCACTTGAAGGAGATCTTGATGCTGTGGTTCTTGCTTATGCAGGCATTTCGCGGATTGGTCGCACGTCTGTAATTTCTGAAATTCTTGATCCACTGGAGATTGTGCCGGCGCCAGCGCAAGGCGCACTCGCTATTGAATGCCGTACTGGCGATGAAATCTTGGATTTAATCGCTCAACTGCAAGATCCAGCCTCGCGGATCACTACGGCTGCGGAACGTGAAGTCCTCGTTGGTATTAATGCTGAATGCTCGACAGCAATCGGTGCTTACGCGACCTTTGACGGTAGTGAGCTAGTGCTAACCGCAGAACTTTTTGATCGGGAAGAAAGATCACGCGTACACCTTCGCGAAACTTTGCAGGTTGGCGATGTCAGGCGTGCGCGTGCGATGGGGCTTCGAGCAGCAGCAGATCTTTTGCGTCCGAGCGAATTTAAGCCTGTGCTATTGGTGAGAGCTAGTGATAACGAGGCCGATGCTGCAGCCTTGAAATCGTTGGGCATCGCGTCTATTTCTGATTCATATTTGCACATGACGCAGTCAGAATCACCTGATGATGGCGCAAGGTTGCTAGAAGCAATGCGCTCGGGCGTCGATTGGTTTGTCGTAACGTCACAAATGGCTATTCCGAGTTGGGGAAACCTTGTTGGCAGCGAAGAACTTCAAGCAGCTCTCGTTTCCGCAAAAAAAGCAGGAATGAAGATCGCAGTAGTCGGCGCAAAGACAGCAGAAACAGTGCGAAGCCTGGGCGTTGAGGTTGATCTGATTCCGCGTGAGCAATCGGCTGCAGGACTTATTGCGGAAATGCCAAAACCGGTTGGCTCGGTGGTCTTCCCGCACGGCAGCATCGCGATGCGGGCGTTGCCAGATGGACTCGTTGCACGTGGGGCCAGAGTTCATGAAGGTGTGGTGTATGAAACGACTGTGGTAAATCATGAACCAATTTCAACTTTGCTGTTACAGGAAGACCACATAGGAGCGCTCATTCTGCGCTCACCTAGTGCGGCGAGAGCAGTTCATCAAAAGTTTGGCACGGCACCGTCGGTTCCCGTTGTAGTTTCTGGGCCAACCACTGCTGCAGCAGCACGGGAACTGGGCTTCGCGGTTGTTGGCATTTCCGAAAGCCCAGCAGCTGAAGATATGGCTGCGGCGATTCACCAACATTTAACTGCGTAATTTCTTCACTTCTCGTATCTCTTACGTGAGTTATCCACTGATTAGCTCGCAGTCAGTTGCTATCCACAGATAATTCTGTGGCATTTTCATCACCTACCTCACTGCCGCATTGTTGCGGGATCGAGAACACACTCGATTCGCACTTGGGAGGTTCCATGCACGACATCACACTTACCGTGGTTGGCAACGTGGTCAGCGACGTGTCAATGCGTTTTAGCTCAGCTGGTGATCCAGTGGCTTCTTTTCGGATAGCTTGCACGCCGCGTCGCTTTGATCGCACAACCGATCGCTGGGTCGATAGCGACACTCACTATTTTGGAGTCAGTTGCTGGAGAGATATGGCGCATAACGTTGTTCAATCAATTACTAAAGGCATGCCAATCGTGGTTCATGGGCGGCTTCGCACCCGCGAAGTCGAGCGAGCATGCGGAGATGCCAGTCACAAGATTCACTATCAAGACATCGAAGCACGCTCCGTGGGCCCAGATCTGGCTCGCGGCGTTGCTTCCTTCAATCGGGTAAAGCGGCAGGCAGTAGTGGAGAGTGAAGAACGACTCATCGCTGACCTGCAGGGCGCAGCCTTGGCTCTTGCCGAGCTGGATGGCATCCCGGAAGGTATCGATCCAGAAACGGGCGAGATGTCGCAGGATTACGCCCGAATCGCGGCAGATCAGATGGAATCCGTCCCCGTCGGAGCCTGATCAATCTGCCCTGAACTCGGCCATAGCCGCGGGCCATTAGGCTCACCGGTTATGGCCGAGTTCATTTATACCCTCAGCAAGGCACGCAAAGCACATGGCGACAAGGTCGTTCTTGACGATGTGACCCTCTCTTTCTTACCCGGCGCCAAGATTGGCGTCGTTGGACCCAACGGTGCAGGTAAGTCCAGCCTCCTAAAGATCATGGCTGGCATGGATGACGTTTCCAATGGCGATGCCAAACTCCATGAGGGCTTCACCGTGGGTTTCCTGCAGCAGGAACCAAAGTTGGATGAGACCAAGACAGTGTTGGAGAACGTGCAAGACGGGGTCTCTGAGACCAAAGCAATGGTCGACCGCTTCAACGCTATTTCTGTAGAGATGGCTAACCCTGACGCTGACTTTGACACCCTGCTCGCTGAAATGGGTGTGCTGCAAGAAGCCATCGATCACAAGAATGCCTGGGACCTTGACGCTCAACTCGAGCAAGCCATGGACGCCCTTCGCTGCCCAGCACCTGATTCTGAAATTGGGGTGCTTTCCGGTGGCGAGAAGCGTCGGGTTGCCTTGTGTCAGTTGCTCCTTCGCCAGCCAGACCTCTTGCTGCTTGACGAACCAACCAACCACCTCGATGCCGAGAGTGTGAACTGGCTCGAACAGCATCTTGAAAAATATCCAGGCACGGTCATAGCAATCACGCACGATAGGTACTTCCTAGACAACGTTGCTGAATGGATTCTGGAGCTGGACCGCGGTCGCGCCTATCCATATGAAGGCAACTACTCCACATATTTGGAAACCAAGTCAACTCGCCTCAAGGTGGAGGGTGCCAAAGACGTCAAACTGCAAAAGCGACTGACAGATGAATTGTCGTGGGTGCGCTCCAACGCTAAGGCGCGTCAAACCAAGAGCCGTGCTCGCCTTGATCGCTACGAAGAGATGGCTGCAGAAGCCGATAAGGCCCGCAAGTTAGATATGGAAGAAATCCAGATTCCACCCGGCCCGCGTTTGGGTTCGGTTGTTGTTGAAGCAAAGAACCTGACCAAGGCTTTCGGCGATCGTATTTTGATCGATGATCTTTCTTTCACCTTACCTCGCAACGGTATTGTCGGCGTGATTGGTCCCAACGGTGTTGGTAAGACCACCTTGTTCAAGATGATTGTTGCTGCGGCAACCGGCGGCACAGAGCCTGATGATTTGCCAACAACGGGTGAGCTAAAAATCGGTGAGACCGTCAAGCTTTCTTATGTTGACCAGAACCGTGCCGGTTTAGATCCCGACAAGAACGTCTGGGAGGTTGTCTCTGATGGAATGGACTGGATCAAAGTCGGTAACGTTGAAATGCCTTCGCGCGCGTATGTCTCGGTCTTTGGTTTTAAGGGCCCAGATCAACAAAAAGCATCCAAGGTTCTCTCGGGTGGTGAACGAAACCGACTGAACTTGGCAATGACTTTGAAAATGGGCGGAAACCTGCTGCTGCTCGACGAACCAACCAACGACCTCGACGTTGAAACTCTGGGATCTTTGGAGAACGCACTCCTCGAATTCCCTGGATGTGCGGTTATTACCTCGCATGATCGCTGGTTCCTAGACCGCATCGCTACGCACATTCTCGCGTATGAAGGTGACTCACAATGGTTTTGGTATGAGGGCAATTTTGAGAGTTACGAGAAGAACAAGATTGAACGACTTGGGCTTGAAGCAGCTCGTCCGCATCGTGCGACCTACCGCAAACTCACGAGAGGTTAAACATGACTGTCGTGCGAATGATGATGCAGCGACGTATTGCTGATCTTGATGGTCAAGGCCATGTCAATAATGTGAAGTACAGCGAATACATTCAAGAAGCACGAGTGAATTTGAAAAACGTACTCTTAGGCGAGCTTGCGCCTTCCTTTTCTCAGGTTGTTGCAAAGATGGAAATCAATTACAAGGTTTCCCTCTTGCACGGTTACGAGCCAGTGCCGATTGACGCATGGATCTCAAGAATTGGCAATAAGTCTTATGATATTTCGTATGTGTTGTACGACGAGCAGGGCCGCGTTTCTCTCACCGCAATCGGCACGATGGTTGCAACGAGTGGCGGCAATTCACACCCGATTCCCGAAGATGTACGAGCAGTTCTGGAATCCCATTTGGTAGTGCCCACGGTTTAGCGCAGTACTTTGCGAGTTGAGTGAGCGTTTTAGCTTTCGAACGGTGACGGACGATCGTCATAAATGTTCTGCATACCAAATGCCGAACTTGCAAAATATTGCCAGAGTTCATCACCAAGTTCTTGGGTGAGGTCTTGTTCTTCCATCGATGCGTGCATCAACACCAGCCAACGATCACGTGCCACCGAATCAACCGGGAAAGGCGCATGGCGCATCCGAAGCCTTGGGTGCCCTCTTAGGTCGCCATAGGTGCCAGGGCCACCCCAAT
>Ga0114974_10001594_pt1 | contig 17881 bp, 24 predicted proteins | sample S_130206_EF_Meta_FD_87318 | JGI IMG/M metagenome (GOLD analysis project Ga0114974, IMG submission 87318) | Freshwater microbial communities from Lake Simoncouche, Canada to study carbon cycling - S_130206_EF_MetaG | ecosystem: Environmental > Aquatic > Freshwater > Lake | place: Lake... | reverse complement strand
GCATCAAAAGATCAAGACTGGAAACGTGAACAAGCACGGATTATGAAAAAAGGGTAATTGACCCTATCAGTCGAAATTTTTAAAATATTAAAAAGAGGATAACTCCCCCATGATTATTAACGGTGTCACCATAGACGCGACCTTTGCGGAAGCGTTTCCAATGAAAGGAACGCGGGCAATTATTACCGCGCAAAATGAAAAATGGGCCATGATTGCCGCGCAAGCAATGACAGGTTTTGCAACATCGGTTATTGCTTGCGGTTGCGAAGCAGGCATTGAGCGTGTTTTAACGCCAGATGAAACGCCTGATGGGCGCCCGGGTGTTTCGATTATGATTTTTGCTATGGGTGGTAAGGGCCTTGCAAAACAACTTGAAACACGCGCTGGACAATGCGTATTAACGTCACCAACGTCTGCATTGTTTGCAGGCATTGACGGCGGTATTCGCATTCCACTCGGTAAAAATTTACGTTATTTTGGCGATGGTTTTCAAACATCTAAAGTCATTTCTGGTAAACGTTATTGGCGAATTCCTGTGATGGACGGCGAGTTTTTAGCCGAAGCGACAACAGGTCAAGTTGATGCGGTTGGTGGGGGAAATTTCCTTGTACTGGCTCAATCGCAACCTCAAGCATTAGCAGCTTGTGAAGCGGCTATTGAAGAAATGAAAAAAATCCCCAACGTCATTATGCCCTTCCCAGGCGGGGTGGTGCGTTCAGGTTCAAAAGTCGGTTCAAAATACAAAACCCTCGGCGCATCAACCAACGACGCTTTTTGTCCAACGTTAAAAGGTTCTACGAAAAAAACCGATTTATCGCCCGACATCGAATCTGTGATGGAAATCGTCATTGATGGGTTAACCAAAGAAGATATTGATAAAGCCATGCGCGTGGGCATTCAGGCCGTTTGTAATTTAGGCGCAGAAAACGGCATCATGCGAATCAGCGCGGGCAATTACGGCGGAAAATTAGGGCCGTTCCATTTTCATTTACAGGAGATTATGGCATGAGCGCATTAACTTTTACGCTAAAAAGTCGCCCCGATCAACGCGTTGATATGTCACCGCTTGTGTGTCAGTTGCTTGCAGATTTAGAACCTGTACAAATTGCAGCTATCGATTTGCAATGCGGTAAACGAAAACTACGCGTCGATGAATTATTTTCGATTAGCGGTTTTGACACGCAAAAAATTATCATTAAAAACAGTTTTTCAAAACTCGATTACATTGGCAAAGACCTCAGTGGCGGTGAGATTCACGTTGAAGGCGATGTCGGTGCTTATTGTGGCATTAGTATGCAATCGGGTTTGATTAAAATTTCAGGCAATACGGGAATTTATACTGGTTGCGAAATGAAAAAAGGTCAACTCGAAATTTCAGGTGATGCGGGGGACTTTTTAGGCGGCGCACTTCCTGGAAATAAAAATGGAATGAAAGGCGGTGTTATTTTAGTGAAAGGGAACGCGGGAGATCGTGTTGGGGATCATTTAAGACGCGGCACAATTTTAATCGAAGGTAACGCGGGGGATTATTGCGGTTCACGCATGATTGCAGGCACCATTGCTGTGATGGGCAATACAGGAAAACATATTGGTTATGCCATGCGCCGTGGTACGCTCCTGCTTTGGAATCAACCAAGTCTATCTGCAAGCTTTAATGATTGCGGCCAGCATACCCTCGCCTTTTTACCCATGCTATTTAAGTCTTTTACTCATTTAAATTCATCTTTTGCAAACAATGCAATCGCTTTTAATCGCGTGCGTCGCTTTGCTGGTGATATGTCCGAAATGGGACGTGGTGAAATTTTAGTAAAAATTTAATTCACTGGAAATTTGGGATAAACATGAAATGTTTGTCCCAAACCTTAATTAAAACAGTAAATATACTGTGAAGTGCGTCACATATTTGACTTTATTTTTTGCATCAAAAATCATTGATAGGTAACATCAAAAATTTCCTCGATAATTTAATAAACAAAGGAACTTTCCCGATGAAATTTACCTCACCGAACACGCAACAAGGTTTCACACTTATTGAATTGATGATTGTGGTGGCCATTATCGGCATTCTAGCGTCAATTGCAGTACCGAGTTATCAAACTTACGTCAAGAAAGCCAAATTTTCTGAAGTAGTAATGGCAACATCAACTGCGAAAACCGGAGTTGAGCTTTGTTTTCAAACTTTAGCAGCACTTACAGAGTGTGATGATTCAAAAAATGGTATTAATACTGTAGGCGCTTCAGGCTATCTATTATCAATTAGCACAACTGATGGGGTTATCACAGCTACTGCTGCTAGTACAAACGGATTGAATGGTGAAACCTATATTATGACGCCCACTATAAACACAGGGAAAGTAACATGGATCAACTCAGGCACCTGTGTTACCGCCGGCCTTTGCTAATTTTAATAATTAATTAATCAAAAAAGCCGCTTTTAGTATTTTCTAAAAGCGGCTTTTCACCTTACGGCTATATTATCGGCAGGTTTATCCATTTATTTATACCTATTTAGGAAACTATAAATCAATAAAATACCCTATTGTCAACCAATAGGTACATCTGTATAGTAGCGACCTAGTGAGTTAATTATAGATTTTTTACAACAACCCTAGGTACATTATCATGAATACATTCTATAGAGATATATTGATTGGCTTGATATTTGTCGTTGGCATTATTGGTTTCATTTCTGGCGAATTTGTGATTTCAACCGTTTTATTTGCCTCGGCAGCTATTTTAAGCAATGTTTATTTAAACCGTGAATTTTACGGTTAAGCGTTAATTCCCAAACATACTACCTCCTGGTATTTAAAGCAAACATCGACTCCTCATTGTCTTGTTTGACCCCTCAGCTCTCATGTGTAAGCACATTGAGAGCTTTTTTTTGCCTATCATTTGCGTTAACGTTGTAAAATAAATGTTTTTTATTACTTTAAAACACACTGAACTCATGCGTACGTCTACTTTCCCTCTAAATACCGTCAAAGAAACACCGTCCGATGCTGAAATTATCAGTCATCAATTGATGATTCGCGCTGGCCTCATTCGCAAACTTGCGTCAGGCTTATACACTTGGTTGCCGCTAGGTCTGCGCGTGTTGCGTAAAGTCGAAAAAATTGTGCGCACCGAAATGGAAAAATCTGGTGCGCTCGAAGTCTTAATGCCCGGACTTCAACCTGCTGAACTTTGGCAAGAAACGGGTCGCTGGGAACAATATGGTGCCGAACTCGCCCGACTTAAAGATCGTCATCAACGTGATTTTTGCTTGGGTCCTACGCACGAAGAAATTATTACTGATTTAGCACGACACGAAATTAAAAGCTACAAACAGCTACCTATTACCTATTTCCAAATTCAAACAAAATTCCGTGATGAAATTCGCCCACGTTTTGGCGTAATGCGCGCACGTGAATTTATCATGAAAGATGCGTATTCGTTTCATTTAACTGAAGAAAGCTTACATGAAACGTATGACGTCATGTATAAAGCGTACACCACTATTTTTACCCATTTTGGCTTAAAATTCCGCGCAGTGATCGCGGACTCGGGCTCTATTGGTGGCGCGATTTCCCATGAATTTCATGTTCTTGCTGATTCAGGTGAAGATGCGATTGCCTTCTCAACGCAAAGTGGATATGCAGCGAACGTTGAAAAAGCGCAATCATTAATGCCAACACAAACCCGTGCAGAGGCTACGCAAGCATTGACGTTGATTGATACGCCTAATCAACATAGCATTGATGAAATTTGTGCATTCTTAACTATTTCACCAACACAATGCGTTAAAACGTTAATTGTGAAAGGTAGCGAAGAAAACAGCCTTGTTGCATTACTTGTGCGTGGTGATCACGAGTTAAACGAAATTAAAGCAGAGAAAATCGAAGGCGTTACGTCTCCCCTTCAGCTAGCAAGCGATGAAGAAATTCAACGCGCGTGTGGATGTAAAGCGGGATCGATTGGCGTGATTGGATTAAGCATTCCAGTAATTGCTGATTATAGCGTGGCAATCCTGGCTGATTTTGTATGCGGTGCAAATCAAGATGGCAAACATTATCAAGGTGTAAATTGGGAGCGTGACGTGGCATTACCTTCGCACGTTGCGGATTTGCGTACTGTTGTCGAGGGCGATTTAAGTCCCGATGGACAGGGAACATTGACGATTGCGCGTGGAATTGAAGTCGGTCATATTTTTCAGCTCGGTACAAAATACAGTGAAGCAATGAAAGCAGGCGTGATTAACGAAGCAGGTAAAAATCAAATCATGATTATGGGTTGTTATGGCATTGGCGTATCGCGCGTCATTGCTGCCGCCATTGAGCAAAATCATGATGGCCGTGGCATTATTTGGCCAGTCAACCTTGCGCCTTTCCAAGTGGCTATATGCCCGATGAATATGCACAAATCTGAGCGTTTAAAAGAGTATGCCGAAACACTTTATCTCGATTTATCCAACGCGGGAATTGAGGTGCTATTTGATGATCGCAAAGTACGAGCTGGCTTTATGTTCTCAGATATGGATTTGATTGGCATTCCACATTGCCTCGTTATTAGTGATCGCGGTCTTGATTCACAAACGGTTGAATATAAAGGTCGCTGTGATGAGCAGGCTCAAGATATTGCAATGACGGACATTTTGTCATTTATTAAAGCCAAATTGTAAAGTTTTACACACAAAAAAGGGCGAAATGATAATCGCCCTTTTTTATTATTGAATCAATTTTAAATATTTTTCATAAAGTGATTCTTTATCTTCAACGTGTTTACCGTCTTTACTGATGCAATCCACAGGACACACTTCAATACATTGTGGGACATCGTGATGACCTACGCATTCAGTACATAAAGTCGGATCAATCACATAGATGTCCTCGCCTTGTGAAATTGCGCCATTAGGGCATTCGGGTTCACACACATCACAGTTTATACATTCTTCGGCAATAATCAGTGCCATAATCGGTTTACCTCAATTTAAAATTATATTTTATTTGGTTCAGCTTTCTTGCGCTGCAAATTTTTCAATCAATTTTTCATGCACCTTTTCAGCAACAAAATAAGATACATTTCCCTTTAGACGCGCAATTTCTCGAATCATACTAGAAGAAATAAATTCATATTGCTCTGCTGGTGTTAAAAAAACCGTTTCTAATTCAGGTGCAAGACGACGATTCATTCCTGCTAGCTGAAACTCATATTCAAAATCAGAAACCGCGCGAAGTCCACGCAAAATAACGCGAGCTCCATGCTCTCTTGCGCAGTCAACTAGCAAGTTATCAAACCCAATCACACGGACATTTGAGAAATTCGCAGTGACCTCTTGTGCAAGTTCTACACGTTCACTTAATGAAAAAAGGGGCGCTTTGGTTTTATTTGCGGCAATAGCGATAATCACATTAGGATACAGTTGAGAAGCTCGCGCCACTAAATCTAAATGCCCATTGGTGATAGGATCGAAAGTACCAGGATAGATGGCAGTAATGGAAGGCGTTTGTTGCGTATTCACTATAGTTATTTTTATTCTTGGGGGAGTCTTACGGCAAGTAGATCGCAAGGCGCATGATGCAAGACACCACTAGCAGTTGATCCCAGCAATAAAGCAAGGCCATGGCGTGCGTGCGAACCAATCACTATTAAATCAACGCCTTCTTGCGCTGCAAGCGTTGTAATTTCATCTTTCGGTGTTCCCCAAATTAGCCAACGCTGATTCTCAGGCACACTCAATTTTTCACCTAACACATTAAGCTTTGTTTTTTCTTGTTCAAGCAGGGAGTTATCCGATTCATCACCTAGAGAAATAATAGTGCCGTAACTGGTATCAGGCATGGGAATATTATCTAAAATATGCACTAAACTCAGTTTTGCGCTATGTTGACTCACCATTTTCACCGCACGGGCAACAATATTTTCGGTATTCGCTGAAAAATCAATAGCAAGTAAAATATGTTTGTACATTTTCAGTGCTCCAATTTTACTTTAAAAACAGCATGATTGAATTGAGAAAAGCACACACCCTCACGTATCAAACGTGGGAATGCGTGCTTACAAGACGATTTATTATTTCGCAGCATCTGCTGGCGCAGCGTTTTCTGCAGCAGGTGCAGATTCTGCTGGCGCAGTAGGTTCAACAGATTCAATCGTAGCAGGCTCTTCTGCTTTAGGTTTGTCTTCAGTGAGTGGAATTAACACTTCAACTTTTGCAGTTGAGCGTAATTCTTTAAGCATAGTTTCAATTTTTTGACGTTGCAAATAAGGCATTAATTGCTCTTTTACTGCATCCAATGGGGGGGGTGTTTGTGGGCGTGACCCTTCACGTAAAATCACGTGAAAACCAAACTGTGTTTGCACTGGTGTTTTTGTGTATTTACCATCTTCTAACGCTGCAACAGCGTCAGAGAAGGGTGCAACCATTTGCGCAGCGAGGAACCAACCTAAGTCACCGCCATTTTGAGCTTCTTTACCATCTAATGAACTTTTATTCGCTAATTTTGAAAAATCACCGCCTTTATCAAGTTCAGCAATAAGTTTTTTCGCTTCGGCTTCCGTTTTCACTAAAATGTGACGCGCTTTGTATTCTACGCCTTTTTCTGCGCCCACTTTACTGTCGTATTCAGCTTTAATTTCAGCGTCTGTGACAGGGTGATCTGCGATGAATTTTTGCAATTCAGATTGCGAAAGCAGGGCTTTTCTTGCATCGGCTAAACGCGAAATAAATTCAGGTGCTTGATCTAATTTTTTAGCCGTCGCGTCTTGAATTAACAATTCACGTTGAATTAATTCATCCACCAATTTTTCTTTAGGGAATGTTTGACCATGGCTACGTTGGGCAATTTCTTTTTCAAGCTCTTCCAATGCCGTTTTTGGAATGTATTGCCCATTCACAACAGCAATAGCATCTGCTTTATTCACCGCAGGCGCGGCAGGAGCAGACGTATTTTTATGATCGCAGCCGGCAAGTAAAGCTGAACCAGCAATTAGGAAAAGCGGTAAAGTACGTTTCATCTAGTTTATCCTTTATTTTCTTCTGTGGGAGTAAGTGCGTTAATGCCTAAAGCATGAATTTCATCTTTCATCATATCACCTAATGCGGCATAGATGAGTTGATGACGTTGAACTAAGGTTTTATTTTCAAATGCTGCGCTCACAATAGTCACATTATAGTGACCGCCGCCTTTTCTTGCGCCTGCATGACCTGCATGCGCGGCGCTATTATCAATAATTTCCAGCAAGGTGGGTTTTAATTCTGTCGTCAAGCAATGACGAATGGTATCGATAGTTTCGTTTGTCATGAAGGAAAAATTTGTTTAAAGGGTTTTACGGTGACATGCGCATAAACGCCGCTGTCAAGATAAGGATCGGCATTTGCCCACTCTTTTGCATGATCAATGGATGCGAACTGAGCAACAATCAAGCTACCAGTAAACCCAGCTTCAGCAGGATTCTCACAATCAATGGCAGGATGAGGACCTGCTAGAACAAGACGTCCTGCATCTTGCAAAATTTGCAATCTTGCTAAATGTGCGGGACGTGCTTGCTGTCTTTTTGGCAAGCTTTCAGGCACATCTTCACAAATAATGGCATAAAGCATCATGTTACACCTCGCTATCCGGCAAATGCTTGTAGAGAAAAATCATCTGTACAACAATAAATACAGCCATCATCCCTGGCACAATAAACGTTTTAAATGTCACCCAGTCATTCGTATTGTAATTAAACATCACATAAACGTTTAAACAACCCACACCAATAAAAAAACCTGCCCAACATAAATTCAATCGTTTCCATATCACTTCAGGCAACGTGAGTTGGCTTGACATCATTCGTTCAATAAAAGGTGCCCTACCAATGAATTGACTGCCTAAAAAAGCCCCTCCAAACAACCATTCAATAATAGATAATTTCCACTTCACAAATTGCTCATCATGCAAAATAAGGGTTAACCCCCCCATAATCAAAACCAAGGCAAGCGTGATCCATTGCATCGTCTCTACTTTACGAAATTTAAACCATGCGTAAGCCACTTGCAAAATAGTTGCAACAATCACCACAGCGGTTGCAACATAAATATCGTAAAGTTTAAATGCAATAAAAAAAAGCAGGATAGGAAAAAATTCAACAAGTTGTTTTATCATTAAAATGGTATGGCTTAATTAATATAGAGTGGATAACATCATAAAAAGTGAAAGCATAACGCCTAAACTCAGACCTTATTGTAAAATCTTTGCTCTGCAATGTATAGGCTAGATAATTCTGCTAGAATGCGCAAGTTGACTTAATTGAACTTTACAACGCGAGAATGCCATGACACCTATGCAACAAATTGAATTAGAAGCAGCTGCTTTTCGACGATTGATCTCCCATTTAAAAGCACATTCAGACGTACAAAATATGGATTTAATGCTGACAGCTGACTTTTGTCGAAACTGTTTAGCAAAGTGGTATCTGGCCTCTGCGCAAGAAAAACAGATTGAACTCAATTATGATCAAGCGCGTGATATTGTGTATGGCATGCCCTACGAAGAATGGAAATCAGTTCATCAAACGCAGGCAACACCTGAGCAACTTGCCGCATACCAATCTAAATTAGACGCAAAAAAGGAATCCTAAATTTATGAGTGAAAATTACGATGCTTTATTTTCGGGCATTATTGGAAAAGATTACGATATGCTCAATTTAATTTGCCCAGAAGCGACTAAAATGAGTCACTTAGTCGGTGAATCCCTTGCGCAATTTGCTGCACGCAAGAAAAATGACAAACTCAACGTTGTTGAACTGGGTGGTGGAACAGGCATTACGACACTTTCTCTGCTTAATGCCGCTGAAAATACACGCATTTTGAGCATAGATAGTGAACCCGTCATGCAAGAACAAGCCAAACATCATCTCCAATCATGGGTTGAGTCGAGGCAACTCACGTTTTCCCCTGTTGACGCACTCTCCGCGCTACACTATTTACCAAGCGCAAGTGTTGACGTTATCGCATCGGCTTATACACTCCATAATTTTTTAAATAGTTACCGCAGTGACGTCATTGCCGAAATCTATCGCGTTTTAAAACCGGGTGGAAAGTTCATTAATGGGGATCGTTATGCACTCGATAATATTTCACAGCATACCAAAACCACTCAAGACGAAGTTGCTGGGTATTTTCGTGTGTTAGTTGCCGAGAATAAACTCGATTTATTAGAGCACTGGATTATTCATTTGTTTAATGATGAATCAGAGAATCATATTATGCGCGAAACGCCAGCATTGGAAACATTACATGAGACAGGATTTATGGCCATAAATTTATCCTATCGCAGTGGTGTAAATGCACTTGTCACTGCTGTTAAACCTTAAAATACTTGCATGACAAAAACACATCTTACCCATTTCAACGCAGCAGGTGAAGCACATATGGTTGACGTGGGCAATAAAAACGTCACCTCACGCGTCGCTATTACCGAAGGGTTTATTAGTTTAGAACCCAATACCCTAGATTTAATTCTTCAAGGTGGGCATAAAAAAGGCGATGTACTCGGTATTGCGCGCATTGCTGGCATTATGGCGAGCAAGCAAACCGCAAATTTAATTCCACTTTGCCACCCACTTGCCCTAACTCATGTCGACATTGATTTGACCACAGATATTAAAAAGCAACGTATTCGCTGCCAGGTCACCGTTAAAACATCAGGGCAAACTGGCGTAGAAATGGAAGCCCTTGTTGCTACGCAAGTGGCATTACTCACCATTTATGATATGTGCAAAGCTGTTGATCGTGGCATGGTCATTCACGGTGTTCGATTACTTGAAAAGTCAGGGGGCCAATCGGGTCACTGGTCAGCGTGCGAGCACGTTTAACATTAATAGAAAATAGATAAGGATAAAAAAATGGCAATCACAATTCATGAATTGGCGACCCTTTGCGGAGCAACCATGGAAGGGAACGATTCATATTCTAAGGTTCTTATTACCGCAGCAAACGATATTGCCGCGGCACAAGTAGGACAAGTAACCCAATTAACTCAAGCGAGTTACCGACATTTTGCACAAACAACTCGAGCCTCAGCCTGTTTTATAAAAGCGGATTTTGATACGCAAGATATTTCAGAATCATTGATTTTACTGCGCTGCGCCGACCCTGAAAGAGCATTTATAAAGGCCGTTACGCTTCTTCACCCACAAACGGTTTATACCCCAACAATCTCCCCCCAAGCCGTGGTCGCTAAAACCACCTCCTATGGAAGAAATATCCATATTGGTGCGTTTGCCGTGATTGATGAAAACGTTGAAATCGGTGATAACACATCCATTTTAACCGGCGCGTGTATTGGCAAAAACAGTAAAATAGGTAAAAACTGCCTTATTTACCCCTATGCCGTGCTTTACGATGATGTTGAAATAGGGGATAACGTTATTATTCATTCGGGCGCGATTATTGGCGCAGATGGTTTTGGCTATAAATTTCGCGATGGATCCCACCTTAAAGTTCCGCAAGTAGGAAATGTTGTCATTGGTAATAACGTTGAAATTGGAGCCAATACATGCGTTGATCGCGGCGCACTAGGGAGCACATTGATTGGCAAAGGTAGCAAAATTGATAATTTAGTACAAATTGGTCATAACAATAAGATTGGTCAACACGTTATCGTTTGTGGTCAAGCAGGTATTTCAGGCTCTTGCACCATCGATAATTATGCTATTTTAGCGGGTAGCGCGGGTATTGCAGATCATGTCAAAATTGGACAAGGTGCGGTAGTCATGGCACGTGCAGGTGTTGCAAATGATGTTGAAGCAAAAACACAAGTATTTGGAAGTCCAGCAAAAGAAAAGCGCGTTGCTTATCGTGAACAAATTGCCATTGCGCAATTACCAGATTTAGTAAAGAAGATTAAACGATTAGAAGAGCGCCTAGCTGAATTAGAATCCAAAAACGAAGCTCCTTAAACAAATTAGCCCCACTTTTGAATTATCAAAAGTGGGGCTAATAAACAAATAACTTATGTAATTATTTTTAGCTTAATAGCTAGAATAAAGAAATTAGTTAGTGTTGTTGTTGCGATGCTTGTTTTCAATTTTTGCAAAAACTTCTGCTTGGCTTTGTGCTACTGCACCGCTTTGCAAATGTTTAGTTTCGTCAGCTTTTAACATTAAAACTAAAACGATAGTTACCGCAATTAAACCAGCAATATAGAACCAGAAATAATCTTTTTCTTCATGTGTATCAGTCATCGCTAAATCCTCGTAACGTTATTATAATTATTTGTTAATCTCTCTCTTCAAAGAGGTCGCCTTAAACGACGGGTATATTTTTACCATGAACTCAACAAATGTCAAAGCTATAAATTAAAAATTATTTTCATATTTTTTAAAATTACTTTATTTATTAAATAATTAGACTAATATAATCATTCCATTTAACCCTCACTCATTGCCTTTTTATGCCAAAAATTGTTCTTGCATCCGCCTCACCTCGCCGCCGAGAATTACTTGAGCAAATTCATGTTTCCCATATTGTTCATATTGCAGATATTGACGAAACGCCCTTACTAAACGAATCGCCCGAAAGCTATGTACAGCGCCTTGCGGATCAAAAAGCAGCTGCCTGTATTCAAAAGTTTAATCCACAACTCCCCGTTCTTGCCGCAGATACTGTCGTTGTTTTAGAAGGCAAAATTATGGGCAAACCAAACGATAAAGAAGACGCACTAACCATGCTCCGTGAATTATCGGGAAAAACACATCATGTATTCACTGCCATAGCTTTAAAAGGCAATAAGGCACACAGTGCATTAAGTGTCACGCAAGTGACGTTTAGAGCGCTCTTAGAAGACGAAATACAGGCATATTGCAACAGTAGTGAACCATTCGACAAGGCGGGCAGTTATGCCATTCAAGGACAAGGTAGTTTATTCATTGAGCGAATTAATGGCAGTTTCTCAGGCGTTATGGGGCTACCTCTTTTTGAAACCGCGCAATTACTGCGTCTTGAAGGCATTGAGTTACTGGCATGAGTGAAGAAATTTTAATTAACGTCACCCCACCCGAAACACGTGTTGCCGTCATTGAAAATGGCGTATTGCAAGAGCTTATTATTGAGCGCAGCTGTAAAGTTGGCTTAATTGGGAATATTTACAAAGGGGAAGTCTGTCGCGTTCTACCTGGTATGCAAGCAGCCTTTGTGGATATTGGATTACCGCGCACCGCTTTTTTGCATTTATCTGATTTGTGCCCAAAAGAGTTAGAAAAAAAAGGCTCTGCCAATATTGAGCATTACTTACATGAAGGACAACATGTCATTGTTCAAGTATTTAAAGATCCCCTGGGGACTAAAGGCGCCCGATTAACAACAGACATATCCATTCCATCACGCTTTCAAGTTTACATGCCTTATTCGTTAAATACGGGCGTTTCTCAGCGCATTGAGAGCCTCGAAGAACGAACACGTTTAAAAAACTGTTTAGAGCAATTTAGACAAGCAAACAATTGCGGGAGTTTTATTGCACGAACAGCGGCTGAATGCGTCGAGGAATCGGTATTAATTGCGGACATGGAATTTTTGCTTAAATTATGGGAATCCATACACATCAAAATTGCCACGGCTGCACCAAAACAATTTATACATAAAGATTTACCACTCAGTGTACGCACATTGCGTGATTTATACCGTGAAGGCATTGAACGTGTCCGCGTTGACTCAAAAGAAACCTATCAAAGACTCATTGAATTCGCTGAAATTTTTGTTCCTGAAATTATTCCTGTCATTGAGCATTACACTGGCGAATGCCCTGTATTTGACATTTACAGCGTAGAAGATGAAATCCAAAAAGCCTTAGCACGAAAAGTATTGCTGAAATCTGGTGGACATTTAGTCTTTGATCAAACCGAATCGATGACAACCGTTGATGTCAATACGGGCAGTTATGTCGGTGGACGAAATTTAGAAGAAACCATTTTTAAAACCAATTTAGAAGCCGCGCAAACTATTGCAAGGCAACTGCGACTGCGTAATTTAGGGGGCATAATCATTATTGATTTTATCGATATGAAAAGCACCGATCATCAAGATCAAGTACTGCAAGCGCTAGAGCGTCACTTGGAAAAAGATCGCTCGAAAACCAAAATCACGGAAGTGTCTATTTTAGGATTGGTTGAAATGACACGTAAACGCACACAAGAAAGTTTGGAACACATACTATGTGAACCCTGCCCTGCTTGTGGAGGACGGGGCGTATTAAAAACTGCAGAAACCATTTGCCTTGAAATTTTCCGCGAAATTATTCGAGAAGTTCGTCAATACAATGTTCAGAAAATTCTCGTACTCGCTTCGCACGAAGTGGTTGAAATGTTACTTGATGAAAAAGCTGACATGCTCACCGAACTTGAATTATTTATCAATGTGCAAATAAAATTTCGCTCTGAAACCAGCTATAACCAAGAACAATACGATGTCGTCTTGTTGTAGCGCCATAAAAAAAGCCTTCTGCGCAATTTTTGCGTAGAAGGCTTTTACTATTACGATTAAAAAATACTACGCGACAAAAACACTTGCACTGCGTAATTTTTTCATTGCATTTTGCTCGAGCTGCCTTATACGCTCAGCCGATACATTGTATTTTTCAGCTAATTCTTGCAGCGTCGCTTTTTTCTCAACGAGCCAGCGACTCGATAAAATATCTAAACTGCGCTCATCAAGTACTTTGAGTGCTTCAGTTAATAATTCATGTTCATTACCTTCCCAATCGGACGCCTCGAGCAATTCAGCAGGATCGCCATGGTAGGTTTGCAAATAATTCACTGGGGCTGCGTAATTTTCATCATCGGTGTCGTCACCCGACATATCAAACGATACATCATGATTTCCTAAACGTTTTTCCATTTCGTACACATCACTTAGGTTAACGTTTAAATCATCCGCAATGGCGATTGCATCATCGTGTGAAAGCCAATTCAAATCTTTTTTTGCTTTGCGCAAATTAAAAAATAATTTACGTTGCGCTTTGGTGGTGGCAACTTTAACAATGCCCCAATTTTTAATCACATATTCGTGAATTTCCGCTTTAATCCAATGCACCGCAAAAGACACTAAACGAACACCTACATGCGGATCATAGCGTTTAACAGCCTTCATGAGGCCTACATTGCCTTCTTGAATGATGTCAGGCATAGACAATCCATAGCCACTATAGCCACGCGCAATATGCACAACAAAACGTAAATTTGTCATGACTAATTGACGTGCGGCTTCCAAGTCGCCTTCATCATGGAATCGACAAGCAAGATCGTATTCTTCTTCAACTGTTAATTGTGGAATTTGACGAACAACATTTAAGTAAGCGTCAAACGTTCCAACAGATAAATTTACAGGTATAGCTAAAGCGTTTGTCATAAATAAAACCCTTGTGTATCGTTAAATCTTAATATGAATAATTTTAACATTTTTAAACAATATTTCATTATTTTTCTTGATATCATAGACCGAACAATTTAACCACTCACTTTTAAAGTTCAATCAAACGAAATATGAACAAATTTATTTCTTTTTTAAGCCTCAGCTTACTCATAAGCCCAATTGCGAGTGCCGATGAGATGCGCCCTACTGGCGACTTAGGTGTGGTCATCGAACGTGAAGCACATTCAGTGCTTATTATGAATACCACGCAAAAAACACAATTAGCCCGAATTGAAGACCTCGGCGATTTATCGCACGCCTCGGTTGTTTTCTCTCGTGATGAGCGTTTTGCCTATATTTTTGGACGCGATGGCGGCCTAAGTAAAATTGATTTACTAGAAGATGAGGTCAGCCATCGAATAATTCAAGGGGGCAATAGTATTGGCGGTGCAATTTCTCAAGATGGCCGTATTATTGCCGTTTCTAACTATTCCCCTCCCGGTGTCAAACTATTTTCGGCAGAGACACTGGAATTATTAGCCGATATTCCAGCCAGTTACGGGGACAATCAATTATCCAAAACCGTTGGCCTTGTCGATGCACCAAACCATCGTTTTGTCGTGAGCTTATTTGATGCAGGTGAAATTTGGGTCATTGATGTCAACGACATTGCGAATCCTAAAATTCAAAAATTCAAAAACATTGGAAAACAGCCTTATGACGCTATGATTTCAGCAGATGGGCGTTATTACATTGCTGGATTATTTGCAGAAAAAGGCTTGGCACTTTTGGATTTGTGGCATCCCGAAAATGGCGTCAAGCGGGTGCTTGAAAATTACGGCAAAGACGACGAGCAACTGCCCATTTATAAAATGCCGCATTTTGAAGGCTGGGCAATGACAAGTGATTATGTCTTTGTGCCAGCAATTGGAAGACATGAAGTGCTGGTAGTGGATAACCGCACGTGGCAACTTGTCAAAACGATTCCCGTTTTAGGGCAACCTGTTTTTGTCATGGCAAGACCTGATGGGCGGCAAATTTGGGTTAATTTTGCGCTACCCAACAATGATAAAGTTCAAATCATTGATGCCAATTCATTAAGTGTCACAAACACGCTCAATCCTGGTAAAGCCGTCCTGCATTTTGAATTTACACCGCGCGGTGAAAACGTGTGGGTTGCCGTGCGCGATGATAATCAAGTTGTTGTTTACGATACCGCCACGCTTAGCGAAATTACACGACTGCCTGCCGACAAGCCTAATGGTATTTTCTTTAGCGCTCGAGCGCATAAAATCGGAATGTAATTGTGCTTAAATTGTCCGATTTACAAAAAAAGTTACTCAATGATTTTCAGCGAAATTTTCCACTCACGCCAAAGCCTTACGCAGATATCGCAAAACAACTTGGCGTGAGTGAAAATGACGTACTCGACGCATTAAACGAATTAGATGAAAAACACTGTATTAGTCGTATTGGCGCTATTATCCCCCCCAACCAAATTGGCGTGAGTACGCTTGCCGCAATGTCAGTTCCCGAAAATGAGATTGAACGTGTTGCCGCGCAAATCAATCAATATAATGAAGTGAACCACAATTACGAGCGTGAGCATGAGGTGAATCTCTGGTTTGTGCTAATTGCCCAAAACGCCGCGCATTTAGATAATGTGATCACCTCTATCGAAAACGAATCGGGTTACCCTGTTTTGCGTTTCCCTCTCATCAAAGAATTTTTTATTGATTTGAGTTTTCACTTGGATTTAACCAATGATTGATCATAAAGACGCCCTTTTATTGACACAAATTGCGAAAGGGTTGCCTATTTGTTCACACCCATACGCTGTCATTGGTGAGCGCATCGGTTTAAGTGAGTCAGAAGTTATCAAAAGAATCACTCATCTACAAAAAATGGGCATGATTAAGAGTTTAGGTATTATTGTCAAACATGCAACCCTCGGTTATCGCGCTAATGCCATGATAGTCTGGCGTATCCCTGAAGCCGATATTGACTTCGTGGCACAAGAAATGCTGAAACTTTCATTTGTCACGCTATGCTATCAACGCCCAATGCGTCCAGAATGGCCGTATAACTTATACTGCATGATTCATGGTAAAAATAAAACCAAGGTAAACGCCCAACTCGCGCAACTTATTGAAGATTGCAATTTAAGGGAAGTTGAAAAACAAATTTTGTTTAGTTCGCGTTGTTTCAAACAACGTGGCGCCGTATACACCACTATTTAATTACATAAAAACAATGAAAAATATTTACGTCACGCAACCCACGCTGCCACCGCTTGAAGAATTTATTCCCTATTTAGAACAAATTTGGGAAAATAAAATTCTCACCAATGGCGGTACATTTCATCAGCAACTCGAGCAAGCGTTGTGTGATTATTTAGGCGTAAAACATTTGGCGTTGTTTACCAATGGCACCATTGCACTCATTACGGCACTTCAAGCCTTGCGCATCACAGGCGAAGTGATTACCACGCCCTACTCTTTTGTGGCAACCGCGCATTCACTCCTTTGGAACGGCATCAAACCCGTTTTTGTCGATATTGATCCTATCTCACTCAATCTTGACCCCGCTAAAATTGAAGCGGCCATCACGCCACAAACCACGGCTATTATGCCCGTGCATTGCTATGGCTATCCTTGCGATGTTGAGCGTATTCAAGCAATCGCAGATAACTACAATTTAAAAGTAATTTACGATGCCGCACACGCATTTGGCGTCAAAAATCAAGACGGTGGCATTTTAAATCACGGTGATTTATCCGTATTAAGTTTTCACGCGACTAAAGTGTTTAATACCTTTGAGGGTGGCGCGATTATTTGCCCCGATGAAAAAACGAAACGACGCATTGATCATTTGAAAAATTTTGGCTTTGCAGATGAAGTGACCGTTGTCGCTGCAGGCATCAATGGCAAAATGAGCGAAATTAACGCCGCGTTTGGTTTACTTCAACTTAAAGGCATTGATGAGGCACTGTCGAAACGCCAAGTCATTGACGCGCGTTATCGTGAAGGTTTAAAAAACATTACGGGTATTCGCTGTGCAGATAGTGGCTCTCACATAGCTAATTACGCTTATTTCCCTATTTTTGTTGAAAAAAATCGTGACGAACTTTACGAAACATTAAAAGAAAACGGTATTTTTGGACGACGTTATTTCTATCCGCTCATTAGTGATTTTCCAATGTATCGAAGTTTACCTTCTGCCTCTCCATCCAATTTACCCATAGCGCGTAAAACCTCTGAAGAAGTGATTTGTTTACCAATGTATTCTGCATTAGAGAAAATTGAGCAAGATAAAATTATCAACTTGATTTTGGAGCACAAATAATGGCATGGCTAACTACTCACGAAATCGAAAACATGGGTTTTGCCGAAGTGGGTGAGAATGTTTATTTATCGAGCAAAGCTTCTTATTATAATTGTCAAAACATTCGCATTGGCCATCACGTGAGAATTGATGATTTTTGTGTTTTATCTGCAGGTGAAGGAGGGATT
>Ga0114974_10001593_pt1 | contig 17882 bp, 10 predicted proteins | sample S_130206_EF_Meta_FD_87318 | JGI IMG/M metagenome (GOLD analysis project Ga0114974, IMG submission 87318) | Freshwater microbial communities from Lake Simoncouche, Canada to study carbon cycling - S_130206_EF_MetaG | ecosystem: Environmental > Aquatic > Freshwater > Lake | place: Lake... | reverse complement strand
CGGCTGTGGCACCAGCCGCGGCGGCTGCTGCGGCATCAGATGTGGCACGGGCTGCCCGCCTGGCGAGGAGGCGAGCATCAGCTGCGGCACCAGCTGCGGAACCGGCGGCGGCACCAGCTGCGGCACCGGCTGCGGCAGCAGAAGCCCTCCCCGCTCCATCTCTACCAGACGAGCCCGTCGAACCTCTGCCCCCATTTGACGCAGAAGCACGTTCGAAAGATGCCGAGGCAGCGGCAAATGTGGTGAGCACAGAATACGCACCACTGTTCCCACACGTAACAGAGATGTTAGGGCCTTTAAGAGGGTCGGTTCTTGAACAACTTACTTCTCCGGGCCAGCTTCCACCTCCTGACATGGGCTCGCTCGACTCATTCCTTCCAGCAACATATAAAATTAGTGTTTTATCGCGAATTAAACCACCGACAAATACGAATGCCGAAGGACTACCTACTGGACTAAGTGGTTTGGCAAACCTTGGTATGGAATTTGAGTTCCATCCTGATTATGTTCAACTGAGTCCGCCCAGCTCGGCTCTTGCGGCCGCCGGAGCGCCAGCTAGTTCCGGTACTGCTGCTGCCATTTGGGATAGGCACAGACGCATTTCTCGACCCCGTGGCCTTGCGGGGGTGGCTTCTCCCCGTACGCACCTCAATCGGGAAGCCCAATTAAAAGTTAGGAGGTTTTCAAATCCACACGAGAAGAAGGGTGGCCGGCGCACGAGACGTCGCACGCAGAGCTTCTTGCCGTATAGGCGTCGCCGAACTCACCATGCCATCAAGATGTCTTCCAGGCGGCACTCGGTTTCAGGCAGAGCTTCAAGCCGGCGATTGACCTCGTCCAAGGTCTTATCCTCAGGCTCCTCGTCGGGTCCGTCGGGCAGACGGGTTTCGTCAACGAGAATGTCCACAAAGCCCGTTCCGCAGGGTGGCTTCTGACCAAACATGATGTTTGCCGATACGCCGCGCATCGTATCATACTCTGCCCCCATTGCTGCATTAAACATGTTCTTGCTGGTCTCCTCAAACGAGGACCGAGCAAGAACTCCCGTCTCGTTCTTGTTCATACCGAAGCGGTTGACGGCCACGATACGCCCACTGAAGGTCATGCTGTCCACGAGGACGGAGAGGTGGTGGTAGTTCACCTTCTCCTGCACGAAGACCTCGGAACACTCCTCAAAGATGGCCAGCCGCGCTGCCTCAATACCAAAGACATCGTTGATCTCGTGAATGTCATTGGAGAAGGTTCGGGTTCCATCGGCACCCGGAAACACCATCAGCTGGTACATGTTGGTACCGTCCACGTCCAGTACATACTGCTCCTTCTGCGTGTAGCCCGCCACCTTCTCATCATAGATCAGCTCATTCTTGACCTTGCGCAGATGGACGCCGCCCACACCATCCACACCCGTCAGAACCGTATCCAGAATCTTGTCCTCCAGAAACCGCAGCTGAGTAGGCGTCTTCACCACATTCTCGTCAAAGGTCAGGCGGAGAATGAGCTTGGATGCCTCGGCATTGGACAGCACTGCCTCAGCCTTGACATTCTTTCCATCGCCGATGGAATGCATGCACTCCAGAATCTTCAGGGGTGAGTTTCGCAGCTTGGCCTGCACCTCCGTCAGATCCAGAATGTTGCGCGAGGCCATCTCTAGGTCGTTAAGCTCCAGCCGCATAATCCAAGGAGATGCGCACGAAGCTGCATTCGCAACTGTGAACTCCTGATACAGGGCCAGGATCTCAGCATCCTCCTCCACCACCGTGCCGTTTGACGGCGGATCGTAGTAGATGCGGACAGACTTGGTAATGTCCCGCAGGGTTGTGCGCTGAATCTCCTTCATCTTGGAAATCACTGCATCCTGGTCATACGCAAACTCGGGGGTCAGATACACGGTATTGCCCGGACGCTTCGGGTTTGCCGATGCCGACAGAATCTCCTCCAAACGAGGCACACCTGAGGTTGCATTCGCCTTGGCCGTGCCTGCGCTGTGGAAGGTGTTGAGGGTAAGCTGTGTCGTGGGCTCACCGATGGACTGTGCGGCAAGCGCACCCACCATCTCACCCGCATGGACTAAGCTCTTGATGTAGCGGAAGCGAATGTCCCGCATCAGTTCGTCAAACAGCGCAAGGCTCAGACGATGGACCACAATCGCCTTCTTGGGAGCCAAGTAGAACCGCAGAAGTGCATGGAACACCTTGTTATACGGAAACTCCTTGACAAAGCGCGTGATGGCTGAGACCACGTGAGTCGGCGTCAAATCCGTCTTGGTGGAGTAGCTGTTGCTATACTTTGTCAGCAGGCGCTTCAGATTGACAGGGGCAAGAACCGTATCGTTCTTTCGGTAGCGGAACACGGACTTGACAAACATGTCGCGATCGGCAATAATGTCCTCCACCATATCCGGAGCATCCTCCACCGCCGTCACCAGAAAGGGGTTGACATCATCAAGAGACAGGGCATATTCGCGATAGATGTTCTCCAGCGCCATCAGCGGAAGTTCGCACGTCTGCGATTCCACCGACACGGTGTCCACACCGTCCTCACCATAGTTGAACTGGATCACCGAGCCCGTCACGTTACGAACAGTGCCATCGTGCTCTACGTGCTGGTCCTCCATAGACTTCATCAGACGGCGCTGAATATATCCCGTGTCTGAGGTCTTGACGGCGGTATCAATGAGACCCTCACGACCAGCCTGTGCGTGATAGAAGAACTCCGCGGGCATCAGTCCATCCACGAAGGAGTGCTGAACAAAGCCACGAGATTCCACACCATCGTCATACCTTGCAAAGTGAGGCAGAGTTCGGTCCTGAAGCGTATACTGAACACGCTTGCCCTCAATGAGCTGCTGACCCAGCAATGCGACCATCTGCGTAATGTTCTGCTCACCTCCCTTGGACCCTGAATCCACCATCTGCACGATACGGTTCGTCTTGTCCAGGGATCCAATCACTCGGGTATTGATGGACGCAGCAACCTCCTTCAAGGCAGACGAAATATCATCCTCCAGCTGCTCACCGTCCGAGAGACCCATGAGGTTCTCAAACTGTCCTGCGTGAACCGCCGAAAGGATCTTGGCCACCTTATCGCGCCCCTTGGCCAGCTCATCGGCCACGAACTCACGAGTCGCGCTATTGGCAATCAGGTCGGATGTACCCACCGAGAAGCCCGTATACAGATTGTACTGCGTGACGATGGACTGAATGTCATTGATCAGCTGACCTGCGCGCTCAGGACCAAAGTCGGCATAGACCACGTGGAGGAGACCGCCAACACCGCCCTTCTGAAGAACATTGCCCTCGGCAAGCTGTCCATTCTTGAGCGTGATTCGGCCCTTGTAGTTCATCATCGGAAAGGCCGCCGAGATCAGCTCGGCACCTGTCCACGTTCCATTCTTGCGAACAAACGGCAAGCGGAGGCGGGCCAGGATATTCATGGCAATGGGCTCAGGAACCCGAACACCCGGCTGCGAAATGCGATAAGCACCCGTCATCGTGTCCTGAAAGAGCTGAATGATCGGGCTGTTCGTACGGGGACTGATGATGTTCCGCAGCACAGACGCAATGTAGCGCAGCTCTGTAGCTGACGCAATGCTCTGCGGCACGTGCATATTCATCTCATCACCATCAAAGTCAGCGTTGTAGGGACGAGTGGCCGACACGTTCAGACGGAAGGTGGAATACGGCAGAACCACGATGCGATGGGCCATCATGGATGCCTTGTGCAGAGACGGCTGACGATTGAACAGCACAATGTCTCCATTGATCAGGTGGCGGTGGACCACATCTCCCTCCCGAATATCAATCGTATCGGGGTTCACATAGCGCAGGCTCACCGTGCGATCGTCGGCCTTGAGATAGACCGACTTGGCGCCCGGATGCTTGTCGGGGCCGTTCTTCACGTAACTGAGCAGGCGATCACGGTTGTAGGGGCTGACAATCTCAGGGAAGGTCAGATTGGTGGCAATCTCCTCCGGCACACCAAGCTCGTCCAGCTCAATGTTCGCATCCGGCGTGATGACCGAACGAGCCGAGAAATCCACACGCTTTCCCATCAGGTTTCCACGAACACGGCCAGTCTTTGCACCAAACCGAGACTTCAGAGTGCGCAACGGACGGCCCGACCGCTGTGCCGAGGGATCCATGCCCTTAATGTCATTGTCCACATAGGTGGCCACGTGGTACTGAAGCAGAGCGGTATACTTGTCCAGTACATCGGCCGACTCCTCCTTGTCAATCTTCTCGCGAATCTTGTCGTTTGCGCGGAGAATGTTGATGAGCACGTGGGTGAGATCGTCCTCCATGCGCTGGTTGTCATCCATCACCACGGACGGGCGGACGGTCAGCGGCGGGACTGCCAACACCGTACACAGCATCCACTCCGGACGAGCAAACTCAGGATTGAGACCAATCATGCGGCAGTCGGCATCCGTGATTCGCTGAAAGGCACGAAGAATCATCTCAGCCTGAATGTTCACGGGCTCTGTGTTCGCATCCACCAGCTGTCCCTCCAGAGTCGCTGCCTTGCCAATGACCTTGGCGATCTTCTTGAAGATAGGCGTCTCACAGTGAGGGCACTCAAACGGATCGTCCTTCTTGGGTGTCGGACGCAAGTCACGCACCTCCTTGAACCGAGAGAGCCCTGTAGACTTGAGCGCCTTAACGTCGTCCTCCGAAGCTAGGACCTTGGAACAGTTCAAGCAAATGACGTTTGCCAGCTTCTCCACCATGTCAAAGAACTGATAGAGATAGACCGGGCGGGCTAGACGAATGTGACCAAAGTGGCCGGGACAATATTGATTTGTCTGCTTGCAAGTGGGGCAGACTTTGCCGTTTTCAATGACACCAAAGCGGGCATCAAACACTCCATTTGCGATAGGCTGATTGTTTTGATACGTCTTGTCGGTCAGAACTTCCACGACGGAGCGCTTGAGCAGATTCTCAGGATTGGCAATGCCGAACTGGACGCCTACGATAGTATCACCCATGTTTACTACCTCTTACTCTTGTGTGTAGACTATTCCGTTTTACTCAGAACACGCTGAAGAGCGGCCACTTGTAGATGCGAGACCACTGGAAATAGCTTGTGGTGGACACGGGCAATCCATTCTAGCCATAGGATATTTGTGGCCATTGTGCTAATCAAGATCAGTGTGAAGATCGTCAGTTCCTGCGACGGCTGCAGTTTGAACAGCTGTAGCACCGGATCAATAAAGCTCGTGGAATCTCCAACCAGTTTCTGCTCCACCTTTGAACTCACGCATCCGTTGCACGTTATATGCTGGAGCCATACGGAGGTGACCAAGAACAGCGTCACTGTCTGAAGCCAAAATGCAGGGTAGACCAGGTGCGAAAAGGCAACCAGAAAGATCAGCGCGTAGCCCATGAAGTAGTGAACAATACGAATGATCTTGCCTTTTTGCACATCGTCCTTTTCCCAAAAGATCAGCTTGTGAACTGCCCATTCCCAGTGTTCAACTGCCCACGCTTCCATTACTCAGTATACTGTAGAAAGTGTTTGAGATACAGCACCGCAAGAGCAGCCGCCATGGCATTGAATACATAGTACGTTGTATCCTCGTGGGTGTGATCGTAGTTGGTTCCGAACAGATGGTCCAGTACATCGGGTCCGTAGTTTACCGTCGTATCTCCATGGTGCCGGGAATGGGTGGTGGATCCAAGAATAGAGTAGTTGATCATGTGAATGGAAATCCACATGAAGGATCCGAGGAGAACAATGCTGGTCGGAATGAAATGAAAGCCCGTTACGGACTGAATCCAAATAGGCAAAAAAGTCCAAAAGAACAGCTCCCATACAGTCTCAGTAAAGAGTTCAAGCGCGCGATTTGGAATTGGCTTTGGAATGCCGTGGTGGGACCAAATGTGTATCACGGGATACAATAGAACAGAGTCTTTCGGAATCAGGTGAAGCGCGCGATGCGACCAATACAGCCACGCAGGCATAGACACAATTCCGCTCAGCAGGTAGAGTGGATCACATGGATGCGTGAGAAGATACGCACACCACGTGAAGACCGCGCCCATCAAGAGAAATCCATGTTCAATAAAATCGGCCACTGCGGACCGAAACCTCATTGTCACTACCGAAGAGAAAAGCAGACCTCCCAAAACTCGTCATTGGTGAGGATACGCTTGACAAGATCGTTGGTATAGGTTGCATTCAGTCCCTCGACAAAGTGTTCATATTCTTCACCTCGTTTCTGCTTGAAGAGAAGTGCCTGACGAAAGCGGGTTGAGCGAATGTGCCGCAAAATGTCCTTGGCAAGGTCACTCGTTTCTTGAGCGGGAATGTCATTTTCTCGTTCTTCGTCTTTCAGTCTTCGCACCATTGACGACCAGTGCTCTAGTGTGAGATAGTAGTCCATCTTTACATATACTCGTAATAGAAAGTCGCCGTGCTTCCCGGATAGATTCCACCCGCCGCATAGAGCCATACCGATAACTGCCAGTTACATCCGGCACCTGATACAAGTGTAGCGTGATACCGATCGTATTGATAGGACAGCTGAATACCATTGATCCACATAGCTGTCGCAGCCACCCCGGGCGAGAGTGTCGCAGCAGACTCGGTAGATAGTGGATATGAAACGATAACGATACCATCATATCCGCTGCCGCCGAGTGTTGTTCCACCCCCACCGCCACTGCCATAGCTAGTTGCGCTGCCGCCAGTACCCGATGTAACACCATTGCCGCCACCGACGCCGCCACCGACGCCAGCGGTGGTGCTGCCACATCCTCCCCCTCCTGCACCATAGTAGGAGGATCCGCTCCATGGTTGAATGTATTGATATGCGTTTCCTCCGTTACCACCTACTGCGTTTGTTCCATTACCACCATTGGAGGTGCCAAGAGATGCACCGCCACCACCACCACCCCAATAGTTGCCCTTTTGGACGCCTCCATTTCCACCCGATCCACCTTTATCTTCAACTATGGTGCCGAGTATAATTGTAGACGCAACTGGTGCGCCACCGCCACCGCCTTGTCCACCGCCACCCGATCCACCCGACTCACCTGGGTCACCGCCGATACTAGCTCCAGCACCTCCAGCCGGGGCTACGATTACAGTACCAAATGACGTGGATGAGGACGGCAGCGACGACGTTCCACCTCTTCCTATCGTAATCGTATACGATCCATTGGACAGTGCTCCTCCGATAAAGTCTACTAGAGCGACGCGTCCACCTCCACCTCCACCGCCCTTACCGTTGCCCCCTGCTCCTCCGCCACCAACCACCAAAACTTCAATGGTGGTGTTGGCAGCGTTAGACGACAGCGTGAATGTACCGTTTGTCGTGAATGTATGGACTTTATACCCACTTAGTGTCTGAACAGAATCGCCCCCTGTTGCAACAATAGTCCCACTGTTTATAGATGCTGTACCGGTTCCCATTATAAATGGGGGGCCGATGCCCCTCGCACCGGTGACACCTGTAGGCCCAGTGTTGCCAGTGGGTCCCGTGGATCCGGTGTTGCCCGTGGGTCCTGTAGGTCCCGTAAATCCCGTGCGTCCGGTGTTGCCCGTGGGTCCTGTGACACCCGTGGATCCGGTGTTGCCCGTGGGTCCGGTGTTGCCCGTGGGTCCTGTAGGTCCAGTAAGTCCCGTGCGTCCGGTGTTGCCAGTGGGTCCTGTGACACCCGTGGGCCCAGTGACACCCGTGGGTCCTGTGAATCCCGTATTTCCCGTGGGTCCCGTATTTCCCGTGGGTCCGGTGTTGCCCGTGGGTCCTGTGGGCCCTGTAGGGCCCGTGCGTCCAGTGTTGCCCGTAGGTCCAGTGTTGCCCGTAGGCCCAGTGGGTCCAGTGGGTCCAATTCCTGTGGGTCCTGTGACACCCGTGGATCCCGTGTTGCCCGTGGGTCCTGTGTTGCCCGTGGGCCCAGTGGGTACAAACCCTGTGAATCCTGTAGGCCCCGTAGGTCCGGTGCCTCCAAGTCCTGTAGGCCCAGTGGGTCCGGTGCCTCCAAGTCCTGTCCAACCTGTGACGCCCGTAGGCCCGGTGTTGCCCGTGGGTCCGGTATTCCCAGTGGGTCCTGTGACACCCGTGCGTCCTGTACGTCCTGTAGGTCCTGTAGACCCAGTCGGTCCTGTAGGCCCGGTAGTTCCCGGTGCCCCTCCATACCCAGTGATGCCGGTTGCACCTGCAAGAGAGCCGCTTGCCCCTCTAGGACCCGGTGGACCCGTTCGACCCGTTGGCGCAGGGCCCGTTGCCCCTGTATATCCCGTTACTCCTGTAGGTCCGCGAAGGCCTGTGAAACCCCTAGGACCTGTGCTTCCAGTGGACGCCGTGCTGCCAGTATCTCCTCTAGGACCCGTTGCTCCCGTGAAGGCTATTCGTCCAATGGGTCCGGTCCGACCAGTTGGACCCGTAGATCCAGTGGGTCCAGTCGCGCCTGTCTGTGAGGCGAGTCCAGTGGGTCCTGTGTCGCCCGTTCCGCCCCGTAGTCCAACAAACCCAATCGGTCCTGTAGGTCCTGCAGCGCCTGTGAGTCCAGCGGGTCCTGCGACACCCGTGGCTCCTGTACGACCAGTGATGCCAGTTGCTCCAGTCGCCGATGCCAATCCCTGAGGACCCGTCGCCCCTCTTGCTCCCGACTGTCCGCTGCTTCCTGTCAATCCAGTAGACCCCGTGAAACCTCCTGTTGCTCCGGGAATATAGCGAACAGGTGGAGTGCAGTCCGTAGACGGACGTGGCGAATACGATACGTACATTATACTTAGGAGAGACCGTAATAATATATTGTGTACGTCGCAGATCCCGAGGCAACCGGAGATCCGATGACAGTCATGTTGATATCCCAGTACGTCGTGCTCTGTATGGGATACAATGAGTTGATCCCCACTACGTTTGAGGCATTGGCAACAACATTTGCGCCCTGAATGATGATACTTTGTGAATTAGACACGTTTGTCTGTGTCAACACTGCAGAGGATGGTTGATTGGGTGTAATGCTTGAAAAGGACATGCTCCCGGTATATTGAGTCATCGTCACGCCACCTGTGGGTCCTGTAGCCCCTGTAGGTCCCGTAGGCCCTGTGGGTCCTGTAACACCCGTGGGTCCTGTGACACCCGTAGGTCCAGTGTTTCCCGTGGGTCCTGTAGGTCCTGTAACACCCGTGGGCCCAGTGACACCCGTGGGCCCTGTGACACCCGTGGGTCCTGTAGGTCCTGTGTTGCCAGTAGGTCCTGTTACTCCCGTGGGTCCAGTGAATCCCGTATTCCCCGTGGGTCCCGTATTCCCCGTAGATCCCGTATTCCCTGTGGGTCCTGTAACACCCGTGGGCCCAGTGACACCCGTGGGCCCTGTGGGTCCAGTGACGCCTGTGGGCCCTGTGACACCCGTGGGTCCTGTAGGTCCTGTGACACCCGTGGGCCCAGTGACACCCGTAGGTCCTGTGACACCCGTGGGTCCAGTATTCCCCGTGGGTCCTGTGACACCTGTTGGTCCTGTGGGTCCGGTGACACCCGTAGGTCCTGTGACACCCGTGGGCCCAGTATTCCCCGTGGGTCCTGTGACACCTGTTGGTCCTGTGACACCCGTAGGCCCAGTGGATCCCGTATTCCCCGTGGGTCCGGTGTTCCCCGTGGGTCCAGTAAACCCCGTAACACCTGTAACACCTGTAGGTCCAGTGTTGCCCGTAGGTCCGGTGGCACCCGTAGGTCCTGTGACGGTCGACGCGGGTCCCGTGTTGCCCGTAGGTCCCAGGTCACCCGTGGGTCCTATAGGTCCAATCGCGCCAGCGGGACCATCATTGCCCACGGGGCCTGTCACACCCGTGCTTCCAGTGGCACCCGTGCGTCCCGTGGCACCCGTGCGTCCAGTGGGACCCGTAAATCCAGTAGATCCTGTTACTCCTGTTGACCCTGTGACACCCGTGGCTCCTGTAGGTCCAGTGAAGCCTCGGCTACCCGTAGCTCCTGTATTGATGGCCAATCCTGGAAGACCTGTGGGTCCTGTGGGTCCTGTCACGGTTGACATGGGACCCGTGTTGCCGGTATAGGTTGCTGATCCCGGAAGTCCCGTTGGTCCCGTGACTCCTGTAGGTCCAGTGTTTCCGCGCTCGCCGTTCGCCGCCCCCGTAACTCCAGTCGCTCCCGTAGATCCCGTAGGTCCTGTAGGTCCAGTCGTTCCCGTAGGACCTGTGTTGCCTGTATAGGTCGCTGATCCTGGAAGTCCCGTGGATCCCGTGGATCCCGTGGATCCGGTTACGCCTTGGGGTCCCTGTGGCCCCTGTGGTCCCGGCGGTCCAGCACAAACATTTGGAGCACATGTTGTTACACCCACTCCAGGTGTGTACCGAGACAGAAATGCACTCATCTTGTTCTTTCTTACGGGTTTAATTGCTCGAGTTACTCCGATTCCGCCGCCGCCTTCAGGGCCGCACACACTGCCTCTACCTGCTTGCAGACACGCACGCACACATCAGACAACTCATAGACTTCAACCACTCCAGTTGTGAACCCAGTCGTATGCATCGTCTCCTTCATCACTCGTCCGGAGGCCCAGTATCCATCGACTGTCGCCTTTCTGCGAACAAATTGGGTGTACATGGATGCATCTCGGTTGCCCGAGGATGTGACCCGCTCCTTTCCGGTTGACATCGGAACCAAAAATCCAGGCACATTGGGAACCTGATCAAGAACGGGGAGCTTGGAGTGGTGATACGAGGTATAGAAAAGGAAGGTGAAAAAGAATGCGGCAAAGATGCCGGGAATACCAAATTTCATTGCTTCTCTATGCGATTAGATCGCATCCACATTGACCTCTTCCTCCTCAAAGACGATCTCCTCCTTTGTCTCTTCGGCAGCCGAAGCATCCTTGACAAACAGACGAGCGTCTGCGCTGGGCTTGACCTTGCGGTAGAGGGCAGTCTGTTCGGGCGTCATGACGGCAACAATCTCGTGTGTCTTGCCCCCCAAGTCAGTATCCGCGACAATGACCAAGCTACCAATGTCTACCCACACTGACTTCTTTCCCTTTCCCCGCATACCGCCCCGTAGTGGGGCCTGCAGCAGAAAGCCTTCTCCTTGTTCGTTGAAATGGGCAATTTCCATGCGACCACACCCAAGTCGCCGGACAACCTTGCCAATGAGAACTCCATCCGTGTTCTCACCCATGATGTAGTCGTCAAGCAGTGCATCTCCCTTGAGCCGATTGTTGCGAGCCTTGTTTCCTTCCGAGTTCTTCTGAGACTTGTGGCCGGAGCCTCCAGTCATATTGCGAGGCATTTTGAACGAGGTCTCTGTTTACTGTGTGGGAGCGGATCCATTTTGCGGGGAGAGACGAACGTAAGGAGCGACCGCAGGGAGCGACGTATCGTCCAAAATGGATCTTCAGGGTCCAAAACATTGGAAGTTGGGTTCCACACGCACAAAATGACGTCCATCATCATCAACAGCTTCTACCGCGCACTCTGCAGCATCAACGACTACACGCCGATCAAGGACATGGACATGAAGAAGCTTGCGGTCACGCTGGTTGACGCACTTTACCCGGAGGATGGGTATGTCACACTGGAGGACAATCCGCGGGGCAATTTCCGGATTCACATGAACGATCAGTTCATGGACCGGATGCGCGCGGAGGTCGCCAAGGGGCTCTCAGTTGCCGAGGCAATTGAGGCCACCGGGCTCAAGGAGGAGGAGCCCGCCAAGCAGGAGGTTTCCATTCCGGTTGTTGTGGCTGAGCCCGAGCCCACACCGGCACCGGCACCGGCACCCGAGCCGGTCAAGGAGGTCAAGGTGAAGGCGGCACCGAAGCCCAAGCAGACAGAGGAAGAGAAGGCCTCCGCAAAGGAGGCGATCAAGAAGGCCAAGGAAGCGGAGAAGGCAGCCGCTAAGGAGGCCGCAAAGGCCGCTAAGGAGGCCGAGAAGGCCGCGGCTAAGGAGGCGGCCAAGGCACAGCCAAAGCCCAAGTTCGTGGGGAACTTGGAGAAGCTGAACCCCACACAGGAGAAGTTGTGGAAGAAGGTGGCCGCGGAGGCCAAGGTTGAGCTCACGGATGACCACAAGAAGCGCTTCCTTGCGGAGATGAACGCCTTGGACAACAAGGTGTATAATCTCAAGAAGATGGAGGCGCACATGGCGGAGTTCTTCGTTCCCAAGGAGAAGCAGGAGACGAAGGACGAGGGCCTGTGGGAGGTTGAGTTTGAGGGAAAGCCGTATGGAGTCAGTGACGAAGGAGTTGTTCACGAGCCCATTACCCAGGCGGATGGGTCTATGATCTACAAGAAGGTTGGGAATGTGGGCATGGCCAAGTTCAAGGACATGGAGCAGCCGAAGGAGTAGAAACCCGCACAACAAAACTTACTTACTCACTTATTTTTTACGTTAGAAGGCGCCTGCTATCAGTCGGATACGGTGGTTGAATGTGTCGGCAACAACGATGGCGCCACTTGATGGAACCACAGCAACTCCATTTGGACGACCAAAACTGGCTGCTGTTCCTATGCCATCTGCGAACTGTCCATAAAACCCTCCTAACCCACTACCCGCAAATGTACTAACAATACCCGTTGGGCTAACAAGACGAATACGCTGGTTTGTTGTATCCGCAACGGCAATCAGACTACTCGAGGAAAGGACTGCAATTCCGTTCGGACTACTGAAGCTTGCCGCTGCACCGGTTCCATCTGCATAGCCTGCCGTGCTACCTGCAAGGGTCGTGACAACACCCGCAAGTGTGACAAGTCGCATACGGTGATTCTGCGTGTCCGAAACAGCAATGACGCTGTTCGGAAGGACTGCAACCCCGTAGGGAGTGGAAAATTGAGCGGCCGCACCGGTTCCGTCGGCGAATCCGTTGCTACTGCCCGCAAGTGTTGAAACTACACCCGCAGGAGTGACAAGTCGGATACGGTGGTTACCTAGGTCACACACAACAATGTCTCCGTTTGGAAGAAGTGCAACGCTAGATGGGAAGGAGAATCTCGCAGCAACACCAGTTCCATCTGCAGATCCCGGAGTAGTGCTGCCCGCAAGTGTAGTGACAACACCTTCGGGAGTGACAAGTCGGATACGGTGGCTGCCCGTGTCCGCAACAACAACCACTCCATCCGGACGCACCACAACGCCCCAGGGATCGGCAAATTGGGCGGCCGCGCCCGTGCCATCTGCATAGCCCCGCGTGCCGCTGCCCGCAAGTGTTGAAACTACACCCGCAGGAGTGACAACTCGGATACGCTGGTTGCCGAAGTCCGCCACATAAATCGTTCCATCCGGAGCTACTGCAACACCACGTGGTTGATTGAATTGGGCGGCTGCACCGGTTCCTTCTGCAAATCCCTGGGTACTCCCCGCAAGTGTGGTCACCACGCCCGTGTTGGGAGTGGGTCCACTCGGTGCCTCGGTGTACCCCACGGTCTGAGCTGGAGGAACAATGAGTGGACCAGTGGCTAGCTCGCACTTTGGACAATTGGACTGTGTGACCACGTCGGGCGCCTGGGGTCCCATGAACGGACCCGCCTGCTGATCTTCGACCGGGTACACGACGTTATTCACGGCATTGTGTGCGGCATTCGCCTCTACATATTCACGCAGAATGGCCGTGTATGCGCTTGCACCCAACTGGGGTTTTGTGAAATAGGGGATCACCGAGTTGAAGGTAATGGTTGTTCTTGATGCGGGGATAAATGCAGTTTTTGCGTAGAGTGTCACGGTTGCTGACCCGTTGCTAGGAGAAATGCCAGTCAGGGTTGCAGATGTGCCTGTAGGGTCCAACGTAAGCTGAAATCCAATCGGCACTCCTGCTGCAAAGTAGTAAATGAAATCAGTAGACCCTGTAGCCTGTATCGGGAACGTATACGAAACATACTGGTAGAGGACTGCGTTCGATTGGGTTGGCTGAACAAAGTCCAAAAATCCAGATGGAATGAACACTGTATTCGATTGAAAGATGATCGTCCGTGTGGACGTAACCCCTTCATAAGACGCCGTGATGGCAGCCGTGTACGCCGGAAACGACGCAACCCCCGTGAAGTCGCCTGACAATAACCCTGTCTGGGTTATGTTCAGAATAGGCTGCGGAGATGTGGCCGGGGACACATATGCAACCGAGTAGGCTGGATTGACAAATGTGTCGGTGGAATACTGGATCGTTTGGTACTGGACGTTTGAAAAGACCGTCCCGATTGTGTTCACTCCATTGACTTGCACAATCAGCAAATTGTCTGCGATTGCACTGTACGAATAGAGTTGGCTTGCAGATGCACTTGGAGCTTGGTATCCGGTTGTTGCCGTGACAATAAACGTGCCATTCGTAGATCCCGTAAATGTACCTGTGATCAGCCCCGAAGAACTCACGACCAGCCCCGGAGGCATAGCTGTCGATGAAAAGGACTGAATGGTACGTCCACTCAGTGTGCTCACAACAAGCTGAAAGGGCGTGATTGCTCGGTTCTGAAAGAAGGTGGGTGCGTAAGTGGGCCACGTATAGACATCTCTCTGGATTTCGAAAGATGGCGAAACCGTCGCAAAGGCTCCCAATGTATCCGTAGCTGTAAATGTCACCGGAGTATTCGAGAGGTTTGAAAGAGGCACTCCGGAAAGGGCTCCAGTGGTCGTATTGAATGTCAAGCCGTAAAGACTGAAATCCAGCGAGGACGAATAAGTAATCGGCGATCCCGACGTAGCCGACGCCTCAACCCGAAAGGCATTGCTCACAAGAGGAACGGATACAATGTAGCTTTGGTTTGACGGTGTAGTTGTAAAGGTGACAATATCAGGATTGATGGTGATCACGAGAGGAGTGGTGTTGCTGATTCCGTTGAAGTTCGTTGCGGTCACTATGTTTGAGGTTGTACCGGCTGTTGTCGGGGTTCCAATGAGATACCAAGGTGGGCCGGCCGAAAGAGACAATCCGGCAGGAAGAAGTCCGGAGTAAACAAGGGTGTCAATCGGACTCGTAGACGGAAAGTAACTGGCGGCAGTAATGACGACATCGTTGGATCCCAGTGCCTTTCCAACGTAGAGATTGGAGGAGACTGTTGTTGTTAGCAGTACGGCCTCTGCAAACTGAAAGGAGAGTGAAGCCGTTCCGATGGTTTGAACATTGGTTGCGTCTCTGAAGTACCCTGCCAACTGGACATTGACAATACCCGACGACGGAAACCCAACTGCGTCGGTCATGTCCGGTGTGCCTGCTAACTTGACGGTGTTTGATGAATCTGTGGGCGTAAAGAAGAACCCGCCTGACTTGGGCACGTTACTGATGTCCGTAAAGAAAAGTCCCGATGGAAGCACTGGCAGCAAGTATTGAAACGTGTATCCGTATATGGTGGCTGGGAGCAAAGATGTAAATGTAGCCGTTGGAGTGCTGGTGGTGTTCAAGTTTGTGAATGCAGCGGACGACGGCGTAATACGAACAACCGGAACGCCTACGCTAATGGCAATGTTGGTCGTTGCGATGCTTCCATTTGATGAATTGCTGGCGATCAATTGGTAATTCCGAAGAGGCTGCTGAACCTGTGGAGTTCCGACAATGGTATTTGCATTGGAAAACGAGAGGCCCAGGGGGAGCGTGGGTACGGATATAGTGATGGTCGGATCGTTTGCGGATGTGACAGTGATGTTGCTACCAAATGTATTGCTAATGTTCTCGTACTGGTTGAGTGCATAGGGAGACGCAATAGACGGTACGATGCGCGCTGCTCCAATGGTGACCGGGAATGTCGTCGTACTCACAAGTGTGGTTCCGTCTAACAGATCGACGACCAGTGAAAACGTAGATGCATACGAAGCCGCAGGTGTTCCCGCAAAGGTGAAGGTCTTTGCATCGGCCGACAGAGTAGAGAATACGCGAAGCTGAGACGAGGAGTTCGTGTAGCGAAGCGTTAATGTGTTTCCAACACCTGTAATTGAGAAGACATATGAAAAGGCCTCCAACTTATAGAGGTTCAGCACTGTCCCCGAGACAATAGACGGTGTGGCAATGACTTGCGAAGGGAGAACCGAAACGGAACTTGAGATGCTGCCCAGTGAGTTAGAAGCGCCCGTTATGTACGCATTGACAAGAAGCGTGGCCGGTGGATTTGCTGTTCGCAATGCGTTTGCGCTTGAAAATGTCAGAATTGTGTTGCTAGCAGAGCCCGTGAAATATGGAATGAGAGAAGGGGAGGACGCAGATGCGTTCAAGATTACATTTACGACGTCCTCCGGCAGAGTGAAGACGTAGGAGAATGGACTATATTCATACAATGTAAGCGGAGACGCGAGTACGGGTGTGGCTATAATCGGAATTTGACCTACGGTGAATGTATTTGAGAATGAGGATATCTGCGCGCCAAGGTAAGTCGATCCAACGGAGATTGTGTATGCCATCGTGCTAGGAGACGGTATAGTTGTGAAGCCCGTTATGCTCGATAGAACAACTGTATTGGCATCATACTCTACGAATCCTAGAAGAGCACCACTTGCAGCGGTACTGTTCAAAACTAGAGTAGGTGTCTCTGTTGCAGCATGGCTTGTAATCTGTCGGGGTCCAGTATATGTGAACACAAGTGAGGATGCCGAGGTGGTTGAAACGAGCGACATCTTAACAACCGAACTCGTAATCGATGGTCCTGTCGTGCCATTGATATCAAGTGTAAACGCATTCGATCCAGTTGGCGTGCATCTCAGTGTTATCGAGGTTGAATAGGGATATTGAACGCCTCCGATTGTAATCATATTTCCTGAAAGTGGTCCAAGAACAGAACGTAGTGGAGAATACGTCTGCGTAAGGTTGATGTATCGTACCTTGGCAGTTGATTCCATGACAACGAGTCCTCCGTTCAAGACATCGTAGGCAATTGCGTATGGAGTCGTGAATCGAGCAGCGGTTCCACGCCCATCCCTTGTCAAGGATGCAGCGGCTCCCGCAATCACCGTAATCGGGCTCGTGTCAGGGTCCATACGTGATATCGTACCCACTGTGGACGAAGCATAGATGTAGCCCCCGCCGTATGCAAGTCCATACACTCCAGCTAGAGACACGGGTGGATAGACCTCAGTGCCGGTGAAGTCTAGAACGAGTATTTCGCCCGTCGTCGTCGCAAGAAATAGATTTGTATCATCGGTCGTAATGGCTGTTACTTCGTACCCAGTAGAGCCGATGTCTGCTTGATTTGCGCCGCCGCCCGACGGAAAGTTCAGCGATGTGATACCCGTGGCGCCGGCCTCGGTGTCAGTATATGTTATATAGACAGTAGGCTCAGCTATGTTCTGGTCCACCGTAATACGATACGGTCCTGAAAATCCAATATACCACTCGGCCAGACCCGGAGCGTTACCCCGCCGTATACTTCCATCCGTGCACATCAGAAACATGTCGTTTGCAGCGTTAACCGCAATACCACTCACCGGAACGCCTGCGTCAACGAAGGTTCCGTTAACCAAGATGCCGGTGGAAGATCCAACAATAATGTTTCCGTTGACCTGATTCACTGCAATCGGGGCAGACCCAAGGAACGTTCCAGCGTAAGGAACCGTGCTCACTGGATTTACACCGACTACGGATTTTTGTAGTTTGTCTGTGCTAAAGAAGAATCCTGACATATAGAGGGTACCTACTGACGCATCATACAATATATTTCTCGGACCTTCAAACGGCAAGCTTGGCACCGGCAGGATCCAGTCGTTGATTGTGAACGGCACACCAGGCGGAGTCAAAGAAAATGTATATATTCGGTCGCGCTCAACATCATAGTCAGAAAAGTACAAAAATCCATCGATATTGTTGACCGCTATACTTCCCCATTTACCCACTTGGACATCTAAGTCTGATATCCACGTTGAAAGAGTATTTGGGCTTGCGATCAGGTAAGAATGAAGACCGCACGACGCAGTAGTTGCGATGTAGAGAAGAGTACCCGATGCGTTCATAGTG
>Ga0114974_10001587_pt1 | contig 17925 bp, 16 predicted proteins | sample S_130206_EF_Meta_FD_87318 | JGI IMG/M metagenome (GOLD analysis project Ga0114974, IMG submission 87318) | Freshwater microbial communities from Lake Simoncouche, Canada to study carbon cycling - S_130206_EF_MetaG | ecosystem: Environmental > Aquatic > Freshwater > Lake | place: Lake... | reverse complement strand
ATATATGAAACAGTGCAGAGGAACCAAAGCTTGCCATGGCAGCGCCAAAATGCTTCATCGCATCTGAGCCAGGATGTCCTTCAATTCCCTCAAGAATGGGAACCGCCCAATAGTTCCCAGATTTTTTACCGATCAGACCTCCTAAGGCCCCCCATTCATTAAGGGTCTTTGGAGTCCACATGGTTTTAAAACGATGGCTTGGCTTGCGATGCTCATCCAAGTGATATCCATACCGTGGCGTCCTGCCTGTCAGACCCGCCGCCAAGGCTGAGGGACCACCCTCGAAATTGGATCTTGCGCCACAAATACTATTTGAGTAGATGACAACGCCCGTATCTCCAAATGCCAAATGCTCACCGTAGATAGGTGCCATGATGGTCTGGTAATTAATACAGGTATCGGTCATCGATACTCCCATCTTCACAAACGCATCAATGGCACGTCTTTCCAGCTCCAGCATTTTTTCAGTCTGGCCTAGTTGATTGGCTTTCGTACAGTCAGTACCCCTAGGGTCGGTAATGGTCGGAATGCGAACAATCCTATCTTTAAATGCATTTTGAGCTAAGCCTTCAAGCCACTCAACCCCTGACTCGCCCAAACTCTCTGTATCGGCCATGATATGCGCTTGAGATACTGGCACTAAATTATCAGCGCCAAAAAATTCACCTACTTTGATTTGATGCTCAATGGCATTTTTTCGCACTGGACCAAATTCTCCAGCGAGCATTGCCTTTTCTTCTTCGTTTAGCTTCATCTTGTTCTCTTATGATTCATTAATCGATGGTGGCGCCTGAATCGCGCACAACTCTAGCCCATTTCGCTATCTCGCTCGTCTGGAAATTAGCCAAACTTTCCTTGAAATCAGTATTTGGTTGCACTCCCAGATTGCCAAGCCGCTCTTTAAAAGCTGGCGACTGCGCCACACTTTCAGTAGTGGCTCGTAATTTTTTGGTAATTGCATCTGGTAATTTAGCTGGCGCAAATACTGCCCACCATGCAGTAGACTCAAATTGTGGATAGCCTAGTTCAGCCACTGTAGGCACATTAGGTAGTAAAGGAGAGCGTGTTTTGCTCGTCACTGCTAAAGCACGTAATTTTCCAGAAGTAATATGAGGCAAAACAGACTGAATCGGATCAAAGACAAGTGGTATCTGTCCACCGATTAAATCCGTCACAGCTGGCGCACTACCTTTATAGGGAATATGCTTGAATTTAACTTGGGCTACCGACTCAAATAAAGCTCCGGTTAAATGTCCCGGCGTGCCATTACCCGCAGTGCCGTAAGCGATCGAATCTGGTTTTGCACGAGCCTCAGCAATCAACTCTGCAAGCGTCTTAATCCGATCATTTGAATTGACAGCGATCACCACGGGAGCGGATGCTACAAGCGCAATAGGTGTGAAATCTTTAGTCATGTCATACGGCAGTTGCTTGTACAGACTTCCATTAATGGCATTGGTACCTACCGTACCCATTAACAAGGTGTAGCCATCAGGCGCAGCCTTTGCAACCAAATCGGCACCAATTGAGCCTCCAGCCCCTCCCTTATTTTCAATCACGATCTGTTCCTTGAGACACTCTTCCAAAAGCAAAGACAAAGGTCTAGCCACGATATCTGTTGGACCCCCAGGAGGAAATGGAACCACTAATCGAATAGGCTTAGTCGGATAATTTTGAGAAATCGCATTACCAGAGAGTAGAAAAGCACTGATCAACATTAATAAATATTGACTGTTTTTACTATTGAGAAAATTCATATCACTTTGCCTCACATTTCAGGGTTATGGGCTACTCTAAATCAACAAACATATAATGTAAATTTATATTAATTTAATTTAAATATAAGCCATTGTTATGAATATCAAACAGATTGACTTGAGATTACTGCGTAGCTTTCTAACGGTTGCCCGAACCGGCAACTTTGTAAGGGCTTCTGAAGCTTTAAACATTACTCAATCAGCTCTTTCACAGCAAATGAAAGAATTGGCTGGGCATTTGGACCAAGCGCTATTTGAAAAAAGAGGGCGCAGCTTAATTTTGACTAAATTTGGAAATGGACTGCTCCAAAAAATTGAGCCCTTACTTGGACAGATTGAAGAAGCTCTAATGCAAAGTCTGGACGATAACCGCAATATCGTCGGCACCCTACGTGTCGGGGCTACCAATACTTATTCAAAAACGATTGCGCTTCCAGCCTGCATAGAGTTACTAAAAGAATATCCTAGCCTCAAAATAGAACTTCAAGAGCTACCAGCCCAGAAGGTCTTAACCGAATTGATGGAGGGAACTATTGACGTCGCTATCATCCCTCAAGATTATCAATTTCCTGATCTTGAGTGGAGCAGCCTCATTACAGAGCAATTTTCAGTCATCGGTAATATCAAAATGATCGAGAAGCTGCCGAATACTATTACCCTTAAATATTTAGCAAAGTATGAGCTTGCTGCCCTCAATCGGCAATTTTTAATGCGCCAAAAAATTGATGCGCAGGCCCGAAAAGAAGGGGCTTCCCTAGAAATTCGCATGGAAGCTTCCAGCATGGGAGATCTGATAGAGATAGCTAAATCGGGAAAACTTTTAGCGCTCGGAAGCTCAATTGCCTTAATAAAGGAAAAACAATTAAGGTCAAAAGAGATCAAGGGTGAACTCTTAATTAGAACTGCTGCAGTCTGTTGGAGAAAAACCAAATTTGTTAATAGCGCAATGATCGCTTTCCAAGAGAAAGCTCAAGAAATCTCGAGTTCACTAGAATCAGAGATTAAGCATAGAAAGCGCCAAGCTTAGTTAGCTTTGAAGCTAATAAAAAATCACCCAATGGAATACAGCGCCTTTTAATATATTAACGTTGCTTATGCTTATATTAATAAAATATTATTATTCATAAAGTCTCATTTTTGCTATAGTCAATCAATACTCTATAGGCACCTGGCATATTCTCTGCCACTATATTTTTACTAAGGAATCACGCTGCCATGAATCATGATGATGCATTGCTCAATTATCTAGCCCAATTCGATACCCCCACTATCTGTAATGCTCTGGAATTAATTGATCCGTCATATAGAACAAATGGATTTACAACTGAGCCTTTGCAATGCATCTATCCTGATCTGCCTTCGATCGTAGGCTACGCCAAGACTGGGACTGTTAGCGCGATTGCGCCATCCAAGAAAAGTGCTGCCGAGCAGTTAGAAAATCGTATCAATTGGTATAAATATGTCGATCAAAATCCGAAGCCAAGCATTGTTGTTCTACAAGATATAGACGGGGAAAGAGCCGGTTTTGGTGCATTCTGGGGAGAAGTGAACTCCCACGTCCATCGCGGCTTAGGTGCAAAAGGCGTCATCACCAATGGCTCTATCAGAGATATCCAAATGAATGCAACTGGCTTTCAAATGCTAGCGGGAAGCGTGATGCCTAGTCATGCTCATGTGCATATAGTCGATATTGCTTGTGACGTCACTGTTGCGGGTCTTAGCGTTCGGTCGGGTGATTTAATTCATGCAGATCGCCATGGTGCTGTCATGATTCCTCACGATGCCGCAATGAAGATTAAAGAAAAGATTGAATTAATTGCCAGAAAAGAAGAGGTCATTATTGGTGCCGCGAAAAAGCCTGGATTCAATTGGGAAATATTGAGTGAATCCATCAAAAAAACCTTAGACATACATTAAATCTCATTTAAGGAAGAGCCCCAATGAAAAAAATATTTTTACTTCCATTGATTGTTTTATTTTCATTCTCAAATGCCTTTGCCCAAACTTCAGATTGGCCTAATAAACCAGTCAAAATAATAGTTCCCTTCACTCCTGGTGGCGCACTAGATCTCACCGCCAGAGAGCTTGCGAAACGATTTTCAACCAAATATAACCAAAGTTTTGTAGTTGAAAATCTCCCTGGAGCTGGAGGCACAGTCGGCATTAGCTCGTTTATAAAATCAAAGCCAGATGGCTATACCCTACTGGTAGCATCAACTGGTCAACTCTCCTTGCAGCCAGCAATTTATAAGAATCTTCCATATGATCCAGCAACCGATTTAAAACCAATCAGTCAATTAACTTCAGCGCCTTTTATATTAGTTGTCAGCAGTGACTTTCCTGGTAAAACTGCAAAAGATTTGTCTGCTGAACTGAAAGCAAATCCAAAAAAATATAATTACACCTCCACAGGTAACGGAACCCTGGTCCACCTAACAGGTGAAATGTTTAGTCAAGCTTCTGGAGCTAATGCAACCCATGTCAGCTATAAGGGTGGCCCGGAATCTGTCCTAGCGGTTGCATCAAAAGATGCTTTGTATACGATTACCAATATCTCAAATGCAATGCCCTTATTAGGCAGTGGCAAACTAAAAGCCTTGGCCACATCTGGCAGCAAAAGACCAAGTGGTTTAGCCGATATCCCCACAATTGCTGAGAATGGCTTTCCAAATTTTGACTCTACTGTCTGGGTGGGTTTATTTGGCCCCAAAAATATTCCAAATAATATTGTTGCATCGCTTAATGAAGCAACTCGCCAAGCACTCGCAGACCCGACATTTGTGAGCAAAATGACAGCCAATGGTGATGAGCCATCCCCTAAAAGCCCTGAGGAATTCTCACAATTCATTGCAAAAGAGACAGTCAAATGGGGCACAATCGCACGCAATGCTAATGTGCAGATGGAATAAACTCGTTAGTAAACTGAGCGCTCAAGATCTAACAACAGAAAATACTTAAAATCATTTTTCTGTAGAGGCATTTCTTTTTTGTATTCATTCATTTATTAGGAACATCATGCATTCAATCACTACATCACTTAAATCAAAATTACAGCAAGGAAAAATGATTGGTGGTGCATGGATGATGACCGTCAATCCCGCTTATGCCGAACTTGCTTCACTCATTGGATTAGATTTTGTAGTGATTGATATGGAACATGGCGCCATTGCTTTAGCTGATTTGCCTGGGATCTTGCGTGGCTTTAGTCGGGAGACGAGCGCAATTGTGCGTGTACCATCTGCTGATCCTAGTTTAATTGCCAGAGTTTTGGATCGTGGCGCACATGGTGTGATGGTGCCACGGGTTGAGAGTATCGAAACTGCTCTAGAGGTTTCACGTGCCGCTAAATTTCCTCCTCAAGGTGATCGCGGTTTAGCGCTCCCCGCTCTCAGGGCATCAGGCTATGGCACTAATCCTGACTATCGTAGCAATGCCAATGCAGATACCTTGATGATCATTCAATTGGAATCATCGAATGCAATGAATTTAGCTCTAGAAATTGGTAAGCTGCCAGAGGTCGATTTAGTATTTGTAGGGCCAACTGACTTATCAGCCAATATGGGCCTCGAAGGGCCAGATCATTTTGCTGCTTTAAATCAAGTCATTGATGGGGTTGTAGCGAAATGTAAAGCGGCTAGGATCCCAGTGGGCATCATTCCATTTGCAGGAAGAGTAATTCCTGATCTGAAGCAACTGGGCTTTCAGATGATTGTGGCGGGTAGTGATGTAGCCTTTCTAAGAGAGTCTGTCATCAATTTAAAGAAGACCTTAGAATCAAACTAGATTGATATTGCTAAATAAGAAGTAGGCGCAATATGATTGCGTAACATAGCAACATTAAGAGCAACTATAAAAATAGGAGGGGCAATGCTCAAACAATTCACATACTTGTTCTTAATAGCTACTGCGCTATTCACTCAGACATTACCGAGTTATGCGCAATCAAACTATCCCAATAAACCGATTAAGCTTGTTGTGGGCTTTCCTCCCGGTGGAGGCGTAGACTTTACTGCACGTCTTATTGCGCCCCAGCTTGCTGAGGCACTTGGTCAGCAAGTCATTATCGAAAATAAACCAGGCGCTGCTGGGGTCATTGCGTTAAATGAGTTAACACGCGCTGCTCCCGATGGCTATACCCTGGCCGTAGCGAATATTGGTCCCATGGTTTTAGCACCCAACATGATGGCCAAAAAACCATATGATCCATTGAAAGACTTCACTCCAATTGGTCAAATTATTTCTACCTATTTTCTCGCAGTAGTTCCACGAGATCTTCCAGTTGACTCACTGAAGTCCTTTATTCAATGGGCCAAAAAGAATCCTGATAAAGCAAATTTTGCCTCCGGTGGTAATGGATCCATAACCCATTTAAACGGTGAACTACTCAATACGCTTGGTGGTATTAAGCTCACTCATGTGCCATATAAGGGATCAGCGCCAGCGATTGTCGATTTAGTTTCTGGTCAAACACATATTCTGATTGATATCACTGGCATCCTTGTTCCTCAAGTTCAGTCGGGAAACTTGAAAGCAATTGGCATTACGAGTCCCACTCGAGACAAAGATTTACCCAATGTACCCACTATGCGTGAATCAGGATTTGCTGAATTAGAAACGTCAGGATGGCAAGGTATAGTGGGCCCTGCAGGGATGTCTAAAGAGGTCGTTCAAAAACTGCAAGCTGCCCTCAAGAAAACCCTAGCTAACCCTGATGTACGCGAGCGCTTAGAAAAAGCAGGTACTCCGATTACAGAACGCTCTTCTGCAGAATTTGCAGCATTTATAAAAGCTGAAAATGATCGCTGGGTATCTGTTATCAAAGCATCTGGCGCCTCAATCGAATAAATCATCAGCGGCATATTTAATGCTGCACAATACCTTAAACAATTAAACCATTAACCCATATACATTCAATGACAAGCACTAAGCGTAAAAAACCAGAAGAACTCCGAAGCCATCGTTGGTATGGCGTAAAAGACATGCGTAGTTTTGGACATCGTTCACGCACTGCGCAAATGGGATATAGCCGCAGTGACTATGCAGGCAAGCCGGTGATTGCCATCATTAATACTTGGAGTGATATCAACCCCTGCCACAGCCATTTTCGTCAGCGCGCCGAGGAAGTCAAAAGAGGTATTTGGCAAGCCGGTGGCTTCCCAGTGGAAATGCCAGCAATCAGCCTATCTGAACCATTTCAAAAACCAACGACGATGTTGTATCGCAATCTATTGGCGATGGAGACAGAAGAATTACTCCGCTCTTATCCTGCTGATGCGTGCGTTTTAATGGGTGGCTGCGATAAGACTACACCTGCACTGTTGATGGGTGCCATCAGCATGAACTTACCCACCATATTTCTGCCTGCAGGTCCAATGCTGCGCGGTGACTATCGTGGTCAGTTTTTAGGTAGCGGTAGTGATGTCTGGAAATATTGGGCTGAGCTACGCGCTGGAAACATTACTGAGGATGATTGGGCTGAAATTGAGAATGGTATTGCTCGTTCGCCAGGTCACTGCATGACCATGGGTACAGCCTCTACGATGACGAGCACCGTAGAGGCCCTAGGCTTATCCTTATCTGGCTATGCTTCGATACCAGCACCAGACTCTAGGCATGCGCAGATGGCCACCCAAACTGGTCGTCGCATCGTTGAAATGGCATGGGAAGATCTCAAACCTTCTGATATTTTGACTGCTGCCTCTTTTGATAATGCCGTGATGACTACCTTAGCTTTATCAGGATCGACTAATGCTGCCGTTCATTTGATTGCTTTATCAAAACGCGCTGGCTTTAACCTCACCTTAGAGCGCTTTGATGAATTGGCTCGTAAGATACCCGTTCTTGCCAATGTAAGACCATCTGGCAAGTATCTGATGGAAGATTTTTTCTATGCGGGCGGTTTGCGTGCTCTGTTAAAGCAACTGGGTAGCCTTCTGAGTCTCAAGGAAAAAACGGTTGATGGAAAAACCATTGGCGAACTCATCGCTAATGCAGAAGTATTTAATGATGATGTGATTCGCTCTATAGACAATGCCATGGTCAAAAGTGATGGCTTAGCGATTCTTAAAGGTAATCTTGCCCCAGATGGCGCAGTCATTAAGCCACCTGCTGCTGAAGGCCATTTGCTAAAGCACACCGGTAAAGCCGTGGTCTTTAAGAATTATGAAGACTTATCAGCTCGGATCGATTTGCCTGATTTAGAAATTGATGCCAACTCAGTGATCGTGCTTCAAAATGCAGGCCCCCAGGGCGCCCCTGGAATGCCCGAGTGGGGACAATTACCAATCCCTAAAAAGCTACTAGAACAAGGCGTACGGGATATGGTGCGGATTTCGGATGCCCGCATGAGCGGCACGAGTTATGGCGCATGCGTATTACATGTCACACCTGAATCGTATATTGGTGGCCCCTTGGCTTTTGTGCAAGATGGCGACCTGATTGAGTTAGATGTACCCGCTCGTAAATTAAATATCTTAATTTCTGATGCAGAAATGTCTAAACGTAAGGCGGCATGGGTAGCTCCAGCGCCAAAATTTGAGCGTGGCTTCGGCAAACTATATCTACAGCACATACAACAAGCTGATAAAGGATGTGACTTTGACTTTTTGGAAACCCAGGTGAGTTCTACCCCTTCAGCAAGCTCAAAGGGAAGCGGTAAAACTGGAGAACCAGAGATTCATTAAATCCTGCAAAGAAGACTCCTGAGATATAAAATGGTCTTTTATTCCTTCTAATCTGTACTTATTTAAAGTTCACTATGCAAACAATTGATATTCGCAAGCTCCTCAAAGATCCTAGTCTGTTTAAAGAAGAATCTTTCATCAATGGTAAATGGGTGAAGTCCGGGTCTGGTGCCACTTTCCCAATTAACAACCCTGCTAATAACGACATCATTGCGCAGGTTGCCAATCTTGATGCAGCTGATGCAGAAAAAGCAATTGCTGCTGCAAATGCAGCCTTTCCAAAATGGAAAGGGATTACTGGCAAAGAACGTGCTGGGTTTATGCGCAAATGGTTTGATCTCATTTTGCAAAATAAAGATGACCTCGCTATTTTGATGACATTAGAACAAGGTAAACCTCTTGCTGAATCTTCTGGTGAAGTGGTCTATGGTGCCTCGTTTATTGAATGGTACGCAGAAGAAGCCAAACGTGTCTCAGGAACGATCCCAACTACTATTTGGGGTGATAAACGCTTCATGGTTCTCAAGCAGCCTGTGGGCGTTTGCGTAGCAATTACACCCTGGAACTTCCCCAATGCCATGATCACTCGCAAAATTGCTCCAGCAATGGCAGCTGGTTGTACGATTGTGATCAAGCCTGCAGAGCAAACCCCTTTATCTGCTTTAGCTCTTGCAGAACTTGCCATTCGTGCTGGTATTCCAGAGGGCGTTGTGAATATCATCACTGCCGATGCTGATCGTTCTGTAGCCATTGGTAAAACGCTGTGCGCCTCTCCGATTGTGCGTCACCTCTCCTTCACAGGATCAACTGAAGTTGGTCGTATATTGATGGCTCAATGCGCACCTACTGTGAAGAAGCTTGGCCTAGAGCTTGGTGGTCATGCTCCTTTCATCGTCTTCGAAGATGCCGATATTGATGCGGCTGTCACAGGGGCGATCGCCTCCAAATACCGCAACTCAGGTCAAACCTGTGTTTGCGCCAATCGCATCTACGTTCACAAAAAAGTCCATGATGTCTTCGTTGAGAAATTTTCTAAAGCAGTTCAAACCATCAAAGTAGGTAATGGCATGGACGCTGGTGTCTCTCAAGGTCCCTTGATTGATCAAGCGGCTCTTGAAAAAGTAGAGCGCCACATTGCCGATGCTCTTAGCAAGGGAGCCAAGCTTGTTACAGGTGGCAAGCCTTCCCCTTTGGGTGGCACTTTTTATGAGCCTACCATTTTGGCAAACGTCTCTAGCAATATGCTCATTACTTATGAAGAGACTTTCGGTCCAGTTGCGCCGATCATTCCTTTTGAAAGTGATGATGAGGTTGTAGAACTAGCGAATAACAGCCAATATGGTCTAGCCTCTTACTTCTATAGCCGAGATATCGGTCGCATCTGGAAGGTAGCTGAGGCTTTAGAGTACGGTATGGTCGGCGTGAATAGCGGCATCCTCGCGAATGAAGTCGTACCTTTTGGCGGAGTCAAGCAATCCGGCTTAGGCAGAGAAGGTAGCGTCTTTGGTATGGATGAGTACTTAGAGTTGAAATACGTTTGTATTACGCTCTAAATATTTTTCCTTCATTTTTTTCTATAGACTAAATCCCAAACACCGTGGCCTAGCTTGATGCCACGGTTCTCAAACTTAGTAATAGGTCTATAGGCCGGTCTTTCAACATAACCCGCATGCATTGCCTTGAGTTGCTCAAGCATAGGCTTAAATTCATTTGAAGACTGATCGAATTGGGCGATATCCGCCTCAATAAAAGTCTCAATCCCAACCTGCTTACTAGACATATTTTGCAAACTGGCTTCTGCATTGAGAACGAGCAGCATTTGCTCTGCATAGTTATGCCAGTCAGTTGCTAAATGGATGTAGCCCCCTGGCTTTAAGCGAGAAACCAGAAGCTTTACAAAACCAGCTTGTATCAGCCGGCGCTTGTGATGACGCCTCTTATGCCAAGGATCTGCAAAGTAAATGTGGATGCCATCCAAAGCGTTTTCTGAAAGCATTTTCTCAAGCACTTCGACTGCATCATATTGAATTAATCTGAGATTGGTGAGCTGGCCTTCGCCAATGAGTTTTAGAAGAGCGCCTACCCCAGGGGTATGCACTTCAATCGCTAAAAAATCATCGTCGGTTCGAAGTGCGGCAATTTTGGCAGTGGTCTCGCCCATGCCAAAACCAATTTCTAGAATCTTCGGTTTTATCGATCCTGCAAAAATCGCTGAAAGATCAATTGGCTCTTCTTGAAAAGGAATTAAAAATTGAGGGCCTAGTTGATCTATTGCGCGTTGTTGACCTGCAGTAGTTCTGCCCGCCCTTAAGACAAATGAGCGAATACGCTCAACTGGATGCGACAAGCTAAGCTAATACCTTCCTAAAGTAGGCAATAGTTTCTTTGAGGCCGTCTTCAAGATTCACTTTTGGCTCCCAACCCAACTTGGCTTTCGCTAACTCAATATTAGGCTGACGCTGCTTTGGATCATCTGAAGGTAGTGGCTCAAAAACCAATTTTGATTTACTTCCAGAGATCTTCAAAATAGTTTCCGCTAACTGCAGCATCGTAAATTCACCTGGGTTACCAGTATTGACTGGGCCTGTGAAGCCCTTTTCAGAATTCATCATGCGAACAAAGGCTTCAATTAAATCATCCACATAACAAAAGCTACGCGTTTGTTGACCATCGCCATAAATGGTGATGTCTTTGCCTTGAAGCGCCTGAACAATAAAATTACTGACCACTCGACCGTCTTGGGGATTCATGCGTGGGCCGTAAGTATTAAAGATACGCATCACTTTGATATCAAGACCGTGCTGGCGGTAGTAGTCGAAGAATAGCGTTTCCGCGCAGCGCTTGCCCTCGTCATAGCAGGAGCGAATGCCGATGGGATTGACTCTTCCCCAATACTCCTCTGGTTGAGGATGCACCTCTGGATCACCATAAACCTCACTCGTAGAAGCTTGCAAAATACGAGCACGAGTCCGCTTGGCTAAACCCAGCATATTGATCGCACCATGCACACTCGTCTTGGTAGTCTGCACGGGATCATATTGATAATGTACTGGGGATGCTGGACACGCTAAGTTATAAATCTGGTCGGTTTCTACATACAGAGGAAAGGTAACATCGTGGCGCATCACTTCTAAATTGGTATTTGACAATAAGTGCGTTAAATTTTGCTTAGTGCCGGTAAAGAAATTGTCGACCACTAAAACCTCGTTCCCATCCTTGAGGAGTCTTTCAGTGAGATGTGAGCCTAAAAAGCCTGCGCCACCAGTAATGAGAATTTTCTTCATTTCGCTTATCTTTAATTAAAGTTCTACCAATTTTAACGGGTTGACTCGACTAGCTGTGAGGTGAATCCCAGCTAGCTGACCGATAGGCATAGATGATTTCAGCCAAAACACAGCCTAAAGAGGTCATAAAAGCGACTAATCCCAAAACAAACGTCCAAATGACATACGCTGTTTGCAAAGAACGTACCGCTCCCGCCTGGAAGAAAAAGAGCTCTAAAACTGTCAGTGAGATAAATAGGCCGCTTAAAACATCAAAAAAGATTGCTACGGTACATAGGCGACCTCGCATCTTTGCTTCATTCGCCTCCAGCAGCATTTGTTGACGGGCAGAATCTGAAAAATGGTGATCGCTATGCATTAATTTATTAATCGCACGCATGCGATCAACTGATCTTGCCAAGCGCGCTGAAATGGCATTAATCAGAGTGGCGACAGCGGTTAATAAAAAAACAGGTGCTAATGCCAGCTGAATATTATTGGTAATCGCGTCAATCGAGACATCCATATTGATTTCCTAAGGGCTATCAGTTGATTAATGAGACCAAGCTATCAAACCTGTATAAGCTGTAATGAGTACCAACAAGCCAAATACAATTCGGTACCAAGCAAATGGTACAAAGTTATGGTGTCCAACATAGCGTATTAACCAGCGGACACAAATAAACGCAGAGATGAAGGCTGAAACAAAGCCTACTGCGATCGCCAAGCTATAGGCGCCAGTAAAAGTGACTGGTGAGTTCCAAAACTTTAATAACTCATAAGCCGTTGCACCACCAATGACTGGGATGGCTAAGAAAAAAGAGAATTCAGTAGCAACTACTCTGGGAATACCAAACAGCATGCCACCAATAATCGTTGCACCAGACCGAGAGGTGCCAGGAATTAAGGCGGCACATTGAGCTAAGCCTACCTTTAGCGCATCTAATGGAGTGAGGTCATCAACCGTATGAATGGCTCTTTCTGAAGGGCTTAGATGAAGCTGACGACGTTCTGCCCAGAAAATCACAAGAGCCCCCACAATAAAAGCGGTTGCCACTGGAATAGGGGCAAATAAAACTTCTTTAATATATTTACCAAATAAGAAAGCTAAACCCATGGCCGGAACAGAGGCAATCACCAGATTCAAGACAAAGCGCCTAGCTAGTGGGCTAGTTTTCAATGAAGTAATAACACTGATGAGCTTATGTCGAAATTCCCAACACACTGCCAAGATCGCACCGAACTGAATAATGACTTCAAACGCCTTGCCTTGATCGTCATTAAAGTCCAATAAATCCCCGACCAAAATCAGGTGCCCCGTACTAGAGATGGGCAAAAACTCTGTTAAGCCCTCTACTATCCCCAGAATTACCGCTTTAGCTAACAAAATTAGATCCATGGGTTAAATTTTATAGGTATCCAGGCAAGATTTAGAGTATTTGGCAAAATAGCTCATAAATGAGCAATTTGGATAAATTAGCCTTAAACTGCATGGCACATTAAAAAGCATTTGAATTACATGACCAGAAGCCGCCCTCTACCCTCTCAGATAACAGCAATCAGCTTAATCCTGGGTCAAGCGCTGGCTTTTGGATGGGGTTCGACAAACGCTTGGGCACAAAGTGCCAATGGGGCGCCACCCTCTTTACCCTCCAAAGTAAGCGTTCAATCACTGACTGGTATCGATCAACCGCCACAGTTCATTGCAATGCCTAAGACTGCTTTACCAGATCAAGCCACTCCGTCTTATATCAATGCAAATAACTCAGCATCTACAGATAAAAATCGATTAACTGACTTGATCACTCTATATCAAGAGGCTGCCTTTAGTGATCCCGTTTTAAATGCTGCTCGTTCTAATTACCAGGCGAGTAAAGAACTTTATTGGCAAGGCCTGTCGCTCTTACTTCCACAAGCCAGTGCAACACCAGGTGGCACGCGTTACTTCCAGCATGGTCAAGGAACAACAGTTGTTGCTCCAGGCACTGGTAACTCACGCGTGTTTGATCAAAAGAATTACACCGTCACTCTCACACAACCCGTATTCAATCTCACAGCCCTTGAAGCATTTAAGCAAGGTGATTTAAATACTAGGCTTGCTGACATGCGCTTTTATTTAGCTCAGCAAGATTTAATTATTCGAGTATCTCAAGCTTATTTTGATGCCCTAACAAGTCAAGACAATGTTGAGCTCTATCGCAATAAAAAGAGTTTAATCAAACAACAACTCGATATTGCACAAGCGAAATTTGATGCTGGTCTTGCAACGATTGTCGATGTCAATACGGCCCAGGCAGCCTTGGATTTGGCCAATTCTCAAGAAATTGCAGCCCAAGCCGGTTTAGTAGTGACGCGAGGTGTTTTAGAGCAATTGGTTGGCCATCCAGTTGGTGCGTTAAGACCCCTCACTAAAGAGGTGAAGATTGACGGAGTCCTTAAGGATCCTCGCTCGAAGAATAAAGATACTAAAGATATTCCCATTACCGATAGCGTCAATCCACAACTACCTCCTGGCCAAACCTTGGATGACTGGATTAAACAAGCAGAGGCAGCAAACTTTAATGTCTTGGCTAGCCAGCTAACAGTCAATCTTGCTGAAAGCACTTATCGTGGCTCACAAGCCTTGAACTACCCCTCGATTAACTTTATAGGGACTAGTGGCTATAACACTTCCAATGGCACTCCAAATAGTTATCAACCTAACAATACAAACGTATATAACAACACCATTGCCTTACAGATGAATATACCTTTGGTATCTGGTGGCTATGCTAGTTCTGTCATTCGTCAAAATGCAGCCTTAGTCGATACTGCTAAGGCCAACTTTGATAATGCTAGGCGTACAGCAGCGCAAAATACACGCGCTGCATTTACTGGATTTTATGGTGGGCTGGCAACTGTGAAAGCGTTTGAAGCTGCCGAGCGTTCAACAAGCTCAGCCTTAGAGTCCAGCAAACTTGGATTCCAAGTGGGTACCTTAATTAATATTGATGTGTTGATTGCTTTAGATTCTGTCATCAACACTCGATCACAGTTGCAACAGGCACGCTATAACACTATTCTCAATGCGATTAAATTAAAGGCGCACGCTGCTGCCCTTACAGATCAAGATCTCATCGCGATCAATACTTTGCTGCGTTAATTCCTAGGTAGGTCTAGTTAACAGCTCTACAGATGCCTTGATCAGCTCAGCGGCATCCGGAGGTAGTCCAATGTCTCCCACATTACGGATGTGGTAAGCCCAATATCCCTCAGTCTTCCATCGCGGAGAATCGCAATAGATTTCTACTGTAGGTAAGCCCAGGACAGCCGCTAAATGCGTAAGACCGGTATCCACCCCAACGGTGAGCGCAGCCCCTGCAATCACGGCAAAAGCATCTTCAATCGAAAATGCTGGGGGCACCAAGGCATTTGGAATCTGCTTTGCCAGTTGAGTGCTAACAGCCTTCTCAGCAGCACTACCCCATGGTAAAACCACTTGATACCCACGATTGCTAAGCTCAATACCTAAAGCAATCCAGGCTTCATTAGACCAACGCTTAGCCTCTCTCGCCGTGGAATGGAAAAATAAAACGTATGGTGTCTTTAATTGAGAAATGGAAGGCTTGAGTGTATTTATTTCAATTCGGGATGCATAGAACTGGGGGGTATCCAAACGTTTCATTACTGGCCAATCAAATGCTGAGCACATCACTAAGCGTGAACGATCAACTGCATGAGTCTGCACAGGAACCTGTACTGGATGGTTGTAGAACCCTCTAGCAATCGGCTCATATCCTGAGAATTGAGTAGCATTTGCCAAGCCAGCAACTACTGCATTGGGTGATTTTTTAGCCAATGCGCAGACCAAAGCTGATTTGAGTAAGCCCTGGGTTTCAATCACGACGTCATAAGAGATTTCTTGCAAATGCTTTCTAAAAGAAAAAAATTGCTCCCAAGTAGCAAGCTCAAAAAGGTGTTTTTTCCAACGACGTAAGCCAAAAGGAATAATACGATCGATGCCTCTAAAGCCATCTTTTGACAATAAAGGCTCCAGCAAATGAACATAAGCCTCTTCGACCACCCAATCAATTTGCGCATGAGGTAAACGTGCTCGCAAATCCCAAACCAGCGGTAAATTGTGAAGTACGTCACCTAAAGAGGAGAGCTTTACTAATAAAATTTTGGGCGATGAAGTGCTCATGTGAGCATTATCTTATCTTTTACTGGCAAGGCGATTTAAAACTTCGGAGCAGCATCCCAAGCTAAGCCATTTTGATCTTTGGCATTCATATTAGGAGTCACGCCTTCTGGGAAGGGCCATTGCACTCCTACGGTAGGATCATTCCAAGCTAAGCAGGCTTCACTTTGGGGGTGATAGTAATCGGTCGTTTTATACAAGAACTCGGCGGCCTCAGATAGCACCAAAAAGCCATGGGCTAAACCCGCGGGAATCCACATCTGTTTATGATTCTGGGCGCTGAGTTCAACGCCAACCCATTTCCCATAAGTGGGCGATGACTTACGAATATCCACAGCGACATCAAAGACACTGCCTGCAACAACGCGCACCAATTTACCTTGAGCTTGTTCTAATTGATAGTGCAAACCACGCAAAGTCCATTGCTTAGAAAAGGAATGGTTATCTTGCACAAAGTTCACTGTTAGTCCTGTGGCCTGCGCAAAATCTTGCGCATTAAAAGACTCAGTAAACCAGCCACGCTCATCACCAAATACCTTAGGCTCAATAATCAATACATCATGTATTGCTGTGGGGGTAACTTGAAGCTTAGGATGAGGAGCAGACAACGCTATGTTTCCTTTATTTCTTAGAAGACAAAGAGATGGGTTGAGCTGAGGTATTGAGCTCATTCAGAATCTTATTGAGGTACTGACCGTAAGTATTTTTACTCAGCAAACTAGCAACCTTTTGAACCGCCTCAGCACTAATCCATCCTTGGCGATAGGCGATCTCTTCAGGACAAGCAACCATTAGGCCTTGGCGCTTCTGCAGGGTTGCAATAAAACCTGCAGCATCTAATAAAGAATCATGGGTACCTGTATCCAGCCACGCAAAACCGCGCCCCATGATTTCGACATTGAGTTCATTTTTGTCTAAATAAAAACGATTGACGTCAGTGATCTCATATTCACCACGGGCGCTTGGCTTAATTGAAGCCGCCACATCACAGACTTGATTGTCATAGAAGTACAGACCAGTAACAGCGTAGTTACTTCTCGGTTTAGCAGGCTTCTCTTCGATCGACACTGCTTTGTAATCCTGATCAAACTCCACTACGCCATAACGCTCTGGATCAGTGACATGATAAGCAAACACAGTAGCGCCACCACTTCTTTGATTGGCACTGTCAAGCTGCCCTACGAGCTCATGCCCATAAAAAATATTATCCCCAAGTACTAAAGCACTGGGATCATTACCAAGAAAATGCTTACCCAAGGTAAAAGCCTGTGCCAAACCATCGGGTGAAGGCTGAACACAGTATTGAATATTGAGACCCCACTGCGAACCATCGCCTAAGAGCTCTGAAAAACGCGGTGTGTCATGCGGTGTTGAGATTAACAAAATATCTCGTATGCCAGCTAACATGAGAGTAGTCAGCGGGTAATACACCATCGGCTTGTCATAGACCGGCATCAATTGTTTGGAGACAGCCTGGGTCACTGGATACAAACGTGTTCCAGACCCGCCAGCCAAAATAATGCCCTTACGATTTATTGCCATTTTCTTATCAACTTTTATATCAGGCCATCTTTAGCCAATTGCTGCACATAGGCCCGCACATCATCAGACCAAGGTTTATTCCATCGCTGCAATTTTGACACATCCCCAGTTGCCGCAATGGCTTGCCTGAGCTTATCAGTGGCCATACGAGAATTCATGGGCCTAGGGGCTGGTAAGGGGTATTCCACAGCCTTAATGGGCTTAATGGAGCCTGGGGAAGACTTTAAAGAAACACCTGCCTCAATTGCCGACTCCACAACTAAACACGCTAAGCCATGCCAATTACTCTCACCTGGGGGCACTGCATGATATGTCCCTGAGTCAAATTTTCTGAGTTGACCCTTGGAATCAATAGCCAAATCTAGGCTCAAACTTGCCAACCAGTCAGCTGAAGTGTGAACACCTAGTTGATCTTCAATCACTTTGAGCTCTTCACGCTCTTTAGCTAAACGCAAAATGGTTCTAATAAAGTTTCCACCTGCTCCATACACCCAGCTTGT
>Ga0114974_10001586_pt1 | contig 17945 bp, 10 predicted proteins | sample S_130206_EF_Meta_FD_87318 | JGI IMG/M metagenome (GOLD analysis project Ga0114974, IMG submission 87318) | Freshwater microbial communities from Lake Simoncouche, Canada to study carbon cycling - S_130206_EF_MetaG | ecosystem: Environmental > Aquatic > Freshwater > Lake | place: Lake... | reverse complement strand
GCAGTTGCACAGTGGCGTCTGACGCCGGTTCCGGCGGTGCAGTCGTCTGCGCCGCGCCACAGCGCGCCACAAGTGCAAACGTCAGCAGGGCTCCGAGCGTCATACGAGTGAGGTGGATGGTCACAGCTCGTGCAGTATAGCGAAGGTAGTGTTGCGGGGGTGGCTACCGTATGGCAAAATCCGACTCTGATACTGTCGCTCCGCATTCTTACAAACACACCGTTCTGGAACACCCAGCTGTCGTGGGACTCAGCAATTGACTAGGAGAGCGGGATACATGTACCGCGTTGCATCGTCACTGATCGTCGGCTTCGGTATCGTCATGGCGACGATGACCGGGCTTAGTGCGCAGAATCCTGGTGGCAGTGCCGAAGGCAAGGCGCTCAAGAACGCTGTCGCGTCGGGCGCCGAATCGATCGCCACCGGCCAGGCTGCGTACGCCAAGAACTGCCGCTTCTGTCACGGACCTGACGCCAAGGGCAACGGCCCGATGGCTCCGCGCGATACACACCCGTCGGACCTCACGGACGTGAAGTGGGATCGCGGCGCCACCGACGGCGAGATCTTCATGGTCATCCGCGACGGCGCTGGCCCCGAGATGAAGATGAAGGGCTACAAGGGCCGCCTCGCCGACAACGAAATGTGGAGCATCGTGAACTATCTCCGCAGCGTCGGTCCGAAGAAGAAGTAGTTGTCGATCGCTCGACACCCTACCGCCAGAACGGGCGCCCCTCCGGGCGCCCGTTTTCTTTTTTCCGCGCCTCATCCCTTACACTGCGTCTCGCCGAGCCGAGTGTGGCCGGTCCACAGGAGCCTCTCGATGCGCGTCCGATCACTCTCCGTGCTGGCTGTCGCCGTGGTGGCGCTCGCCCTGCCCACCGTCGTGCGCGCCCAGACACCCGATGGCGCCACCGTCTTCCGTGGCAACTGCGCCACCTGCCACGACGGCGCGGCGGCGTCGCGCGCCCCTGCGCCGGAGCAGCTGCGGGCTCGTTCACCGGAGTCGATCATTGCGGCGCTCACCGGCGGCGCGATGCGCTACCAGGGGCTGTCGCTCAGTGGTGCGGAGCGGCGCGCCGTCGCAGAGTATCTGACCGGGAAGACCGTCGGTGCCGAGTCGACGGTCGATCCGTCGACCGGCCGCTGCGCCGACCCGTTGCCGCTGAGGAATGTCGCCAGCGCGCCGGCCTGGAACGGCTGGAGCGCCGACCTGGCGAACACGCACTTCGTCCCGGCGAAGACCGCGGGGATGACCGCCGCCGATCTGCCGAAGCTGACGTTGAAGTGGGCGCTCGGCCTGCCGGAGGCCACCTCGGCCTGGGCGCAGCCGACGATCGTCGGCGGGCGGTTGTTCGTCGGCACCCAGAACGGCACGGTCTATTCACTCGACGCCAGGAGCGGCTGCGTGGCCTGGATCTACACCGCGCGTGGCGGTGTGCGCGGCTCCATCAACGTCGGCCCGCGCCCGGGGACGCCCGGGGCCTTCAACGCCTACTTCTCCGACCAGAAGGGCTATGCCTACGCGGTGGATGCCAGCAGCGGCGCCGAAGTATGGCGCGTGCAGGTCGATCCGCATCCGCTCATTCGGCTCACCGGCTCGCCGACGCTCTACCAGGACCGCCTCTACGTGCCAACCTCGTCGTACGAGGAAGTGGGGAAGAGCACCACCTACAACTGCTGCACATTCCGCGGCGCCGTCGTGGCGCTCGACGTGCGCGACGGCAAGGCGATCTGGCGTGCGTATCCGATCCCGGAAGAACCGGCGCTGATGGGCACGCGGCCCGACGGCGGTGAGTCGTGGGGGCCGTCCGGCGGCGCGATCTGGTCCGCGCCCACCATCGATGCGAAACGCCGGCTGATCTACGTTGGTGTCGGCAACACCTACAGCGGCAAGGCGTCGCAGCCTGGCACCGATGCGATCGTCGCGTTCGACCTGAAGACCGGCGCGATGACGTGGTCGCAGCAACTGGCGCCTGGCGACGTCTACGGCTGCCGCAACGGCGAGCCGAACTGCGGGACGCAGCAGGGGCCCGACTACGACTTCGGCGCCTCGCCCGCGATCGCGAACCTTCCCGGCGGGAAGCAGGTCATCGTCGTCGGACAGAAGTCTGGCGTCGGCTTTGGTCTCGATCCCGACAACGGCGGCAAGGTGCTGTGGCAGTACCGCGCCGGGCAGGGCGGATCGCTCGGCGGCATCGAGTGGGGCGTCGCCACCGACGGCGAGCATGCCTACTTCCCGGTGGCTGATCAGAATCGTCCAAGTCCCGGCGGACTGCATGCCGTGTCGCTGGCCACCGGCGAGCGCGCGTGGTTTGCGGCGCCGGTCGACGCGCTGCTATGCGGCGCGAAGGGGCGCCTGTGCAACGCGGCGCAGTCGGCGGCGATCACCGTGATTCCAGGGGCTGTGCTGTCGGGCGCGTTCGACGGCGGCCTGCGCGCCTACTCGACGAAAGACGGCTCGGTGCTGTGGCAGCTCGATACGAACCGCGAGTACCTGACGGTGAACGGCGTGCGCACGCGTGGCGGCTCGCTGAACGGACCGGCACCGGTTGTGGTGGGCGGCATGATGTACGTGAACTCGGGCGACTACCGCGCCCGGCCGGGCAACGTGCTGCTGGCGTTCGGCGTGGACTGATGCAACAGGCGTAGTGTCCGCCTTCAGGCGGACGTCATCAGGTCCGGCTGAAGCCGGACACTACGTACACTGAAGCCGGACACTACGTACTGAGACAAGGGCTGGCAGGGCAGGAGGGTTGTGATGACGCGTGTGTGGCTCGTGCTTCCGGCCGCGGCGTTCGCGGCGTTTTTCTTCGTCCAACCTTCCAGTGCGCAGCAGCCGCCGGCTGCACCGTCGCCGCAACCGGCGCCTGCACCGGTGACCGTGCCCGAGATTCCGTTCGACGCCTCCACCGATTTCCTCAAGTACTCGCCCGACATGAACCTGGGCGAGGTACTCGGTGTCGCCGTCAACTCGAAGAATCGCCTCGTGGTGCTGAACCATCCGGGCAGCCCAACCGCCGGGCCGCTCTACGGGAACGCGTCGACGCAGTTACTGGAGTTCGATCTGGCCACCGGCCGGTTCGTTCGCGAGATCGGCAAGCACGTCTACGGCCTCGGCTACGGGCACGCGATCCGCTTCGACCGCCACGACAACCTGTGGGTGGTCGACAAGGGGACCAACGCCGCGGTCCGCTTCAACCCGGCCGGCTACGTCACCATGAATCTGGGTCGCCGGCCCGAAGGCCCGGACGACCCCGAGGAGTCGTGGTTCCGCACCGGGCGCGGTAGCGCACCGCCGCCGCCGACGCAGGACGGCTACTTCCGCGGCCCGACCGACATTGCATTCGATTCGAGCGACAACCTGTACATCGCCGACGGCTACACCAACGGCCGCGTCGCGAAGTACACCAAGGGCGGCGCGTGGGTGACGTCGTGGGGCTCCCGCGGTTCCGGCGGTCCGCACGGCGACCAGAATCCGGGGCAGTTCAACACTCCGCATAACATCGCCGTCGATCGTCAGGACAATGTGTACGTCGCCGACCGCAACAACCGCCGCATCCAGGTGTTCGACGTTGACGGCAATTTCAAGCGCTTCATCTTCCTGAATGCCGTCTACGACAAGGCACACCATCCGGTGCTCGGCAATGTCCCGGCGAACCCGCCTGACGAGACGCAGCCCTGGACGCTGTGCATCACGAACGGCCCGACGCAGTATCTCTACACGTCGGACTCCGAACCCGGCCGCATCTACAAGATGACGCTCGACGGGAAACTCATCGGCACGATGGGCATCTCAGGGCGGGACGAGAAGCAGTTCAACTGGATCCACGCGTTGGCGTGCCCGACCGACGACACGCTCTATGTCGCCGACATGAACAACTGGCGCGTCCAGAAGTTGACGCTGCACGAGGGGCGCGCCTCGCGTCCGAGTGCACGCTGACACCGCGCGTGCCCATGCCAGCCGAGACGCGTGACTCAGGAACCCCCGAGCTGGAGGACGCCGGCATCGTCGCGCGTGTCGCGCTGGCGCTGACCGCGTGGACCGAGCGCTGGGTGCCGGACGCGTTCGTCTTCGCCCTGCTCGCCACCGTCGTCGTGGTCGGCGCCGGGGTGACGGCGACATCGTCGACCGTTGGCGAGGTGGTCGACGCCTGGGGGCGTGGCTTCTGGGACCTGATCCCCTTCACGCTCCAGATGGCGCTCGTGATTATCACGGGGCACGTGCTGGCGACGTCGGCGCCGATGCGCCGGCTGATTCGTGTGGTCGCCTCGTGGCCCTCGACGCCGAAGGGCGCCGTGGCGCTGGTCACGGGGTTTGCGCTGGCAAGCTCGTGGTTCAACTGGGGGTTCAGCCTGGTGTTCAGCGCGGTGCTGGCTCGTGAGGTGGCGCGCCGCGTGGAAGGGGTCGACTACCGCGCGCTGGCCGCCGCGAGCTTTCTCGGGCTCGGGAGTATCTGGGCGCAGGGGCTGAGCGGGTCGGCTGCGCTGCAGATGGCGTCACCCGGTGCGCTGCAGCCGGCCATCCGCGACATCGTGGCGCACGACGGCCTGGTGCCGGGCGGCATCATCGGCTTCACGCACACCATCTTCCTCTGGCAGAGCCTGCTGTCGGTCGCGATTGAAATCGTCGTGGTGACCGGTGTGATGTGGCTGGCGACGCCGCCGGCGTCGCGCGCCAAAACCGCGCGGATGCTCGGCATCGACCTCGGCACCGAGGAAGCCGCCGAGCCGCAGCGGCCAGCGGTGATTCCGCCTGGCGCCTGGCTCGAACACTCACCCGTGCTCACGTGGGTCATCGTCGGCTTGGGCGTCTGGTATCTGGCGCAGTACTTCGCGCGTGCCGGTGACCCGCTGAACGCGCTGAACCTGAACGTCCTCAACCTGATCTTCCTGCTCGCCGGCTTCCTGCTGCACGGCACGCCGGCGCGGCTGATGCACGCCGTGCAGGCCGCGACACCGGCCGTGTGGGGCGTCATCCTGCAGTTCCCGTTCTATGCCGGCATCGCCGGGGTGATTACGTCGACGCACCTGAACGAGCAGCTCGCGCACCTGTTCGTGCGCGTGTCGACGCCGACCACATTCCCGCCGCTCGTCGCCATCTACTCGGCGGTGCTCGGGGTGTTCGTCCCGTCGGGTGGCTCGAAGTGGGTGATCGAAGCGCCCTACGTGATGGCGGCGGCGCACGATCTGAAGGTGCACCTTGGCTGGGTGGTGGCGGCCTACGACCTTGGCGAGGCGGTGGCCAACCTGCTGCAACCGTTCTGGATGCTGCCGATTCTTGGCCTGTTCCAGCTCCGCGCGCGCGACGTCATGGGCTATACGCTCGTGGTGTTCGCGGTGCTGCTGCCGACCGTGCTGCTGCTGGTGACACTGCTCGGACGCACCCTGCCATACCCTCTCTGAAATCCGATAGGAGCTCGGACTCCCGGCGTCTTTACGCTTCCTTCAGCGCGCCGTGCCCGTGCTATCGGGTACACTTTGGCGCCCGTCCGTTCGGATGGGTGCTTCTTGTCGGAGGATCTTCTGGACCTGTTCGCGAGCCCGGCGTATCCGCGCCGAGGTATCCGAGGGACGGTCCGGACGTGATCTCCAGCCTGTGTCTCCTCTGTTCCTGATTCTGGTTCTTCATGATTTCTGGTTCCAAGTGGTTGGCGCGCGTCAGTGTCGCGCTGCTCGTGTGTGTCGGTGTGGTGTCTCCAGCGGTGGCGCAGCGGCGTCCGGCATCGGCCGGCGGTTCGCAGGCGTCGGCTGAGGACCCGCCAGCGCCGGTAGCGCCTGCGGTCATTTCCCGCGGCGAGAACGGCCGCGTGGTGGTCCGGGCAACGCGCCTCGTCCAGCCACTGAAGGTCGACGGTCGCCTCGACGAGGCGGTCTACTCGACCGTTCCGGCAATCACCGACTTCATCCAGACCGTGCCCGCACAGGGGAAGCCCTCGACCGAGAAGACCGAGGCGTGGGTGTTCTTCGACGACAACTACCTCTACGTCACCGGCAGGATGTACGAGGATGTGCCGCCGGAGCAGTGGACCGCCAATGAACTGCGCCGCGACACCGCGCAACTGCGCCAGAACGACATGTTCGGCTTCCTCGTGGACACGTTCCACGACCGCCGGAACGGCTTCAACTTCTACGTGAACCCGCTTGGCGGCTTCGCCGACCAGATCATCACCGACGAGGGGAACCCGAACGTCGACTGGAACCCGGTGTGGGAGGTGCGGACCGGCCGCTTCGACGGCGGCTGGACCGCGGAACTGGCGGTGCCGTTCAAGTCGCTCCGCTACAACGCCGGGAAGAACCAGACCTGGGGTCTGCAGCTGCGCCGCTCCATCCGCCGCAAGAACGAGTGGACGCACCTGACGCCGGTGCCCGCCTCGTCCGGCGGCGCGACCGGCATCTTCCGCGTCTCGGCGGCCGGCACCCTCGTCGGGCTCGACCTGCCGCCCGCTGGCAAGAACGTCGAGGTCAAGCCCTACGCCATCTCGAAGGTCACGAGCGACGTCGCGAAGAACGTCTCGAACGATGTCGAGCCGAACGCCGGTGTCGACGCCAAGATCGGGATCACGGCAAACCTGACCGCCGACATCACGGTGAACACCGACTTCGCGCAGGTGGAGGTGGATGAACAGCAGTTGAACCTGACGCGGTTCAGTCTGCAGTTCCCCGAGAAGCGCGACTTCTTCCTCGAGGGGCGCGGTATCTTCGACTTCGGCCGTGGCGGTCCCACCAACAGCCAGAACGGCGCGTCTGGTGCGAGCAACTCGCTGACCCCGTCGCTTTTCTACAGCCGCGCCATCGGCCTCAATGCCGGACGGGTGATTCCGCTCACGGCTGGCGGCCGCATCACCGGCAAGGCGGGGAAGTACAGCATCGGCCTGCTCGATATCCAGGCTGGCGACGAGTCGGTCTCGAAGACGCCGTCGACCAACTTCGCTGTCGCGCGCATCAAGCGCGACATCCTGCGCCGCAGCAGCGTCGGCATGATGGTGACGAATCGGTCGGAGTCGAACGTCGTGTCCGGCGCGTCGAACCTCGGGTACGGCGCCGATGCCACGTTCTCGTTCTTCCAGAACGTCAGCATGGGCGGCTACTACTCTCGCTCGGAGGTGGAGGGCAGGAGCGACGACAACCAGAGCTACCAGGGACGCTTCGACTACGCCGCCGACCGCTACGGCGCGCAGTTGCAGTTCCTGAACGTCGGCGCGAACTACAACCCGGAGGTCGGCTTCGTCCGCCGATCCGGGATCGATCGCACCTACGCGTCGGCTCGATTCAGCCCGCGCGCGCGCACGCACTTCAAGGGGGTGCGTCAGTTCACCTACCAGGGCAGCCTGGAGTACATCCAGAACTCCGCCGGCCAGCTCGAAACCCGCAACCAGACCGGACGTGTTGCGGTGGAACGGCAGAACAGCGACCTGTTCGTCGTCGAGGGCGGCACGAACTACGAGTTGCTGGTGGCACCGTTCGCCATTGCCCCGGGCGTGCGCATCCCGTCGGGCGGCTACGACTTCAACGACATCACCGTGTCGTACCAGCTCGGACAGCAGCGTCGCCTGAACGGCACCGCGTCGTACCAAGTCGGGCAGTTCTACAACGGCACAATCAGCGCGTGGGGCTTCACGTCCGGCCGCTACGCCATCCTGAAGCAGTGGTCGGTCGAGCCCAGCGTCCAGATCTCGCAGGTGGAACTGCCGGCCGGCACCTTCACGACGAAGCTGCTGCGCGCCAGGACCGACTACGGGTTCAGCCCGCGCATGTTCGTCAGCGGCCTGGTGCAGTACACCTCGACCGGCAGCGTCTTCAGCAGCAACGTCCGCTTCCGTTGGGAGTACCGGCCGGGAAGTGAACTGTTCGTGGTCTACACCGACGAGCGCGACACGACCAAGCCCGGCTATCCGGACCTGAAGAATCGCGCCTTCGTCGTGAAAGTGAACAAGCTCCTGCGGTTCTGAGCACAGGACAGCACGACGCCCACGAAGGCCGCGACGCACCGCTGGTGTCATCTGGACTCCGTCGCGGTCTTCGTGCCTTCGTGAGATTGAACATCGAGCGCATCGGGAAGTAGGAATGATGAAGTGTCGGGTGATGGGGGCGGCCGTGATGGCCGCCGTGGTGTGTGTGGCAGGTCAGGCGTTCGCGCAGTCGCGTGGAGCGGTGGTGGCAGTTGGTGCGCAGGGCGAACTGCCGAGGCCGGTCGCGCCGAAGACGGTCATCCGTGAAGGGGGCCAGGTGGTGGTGCGCGCCATCAGGCTCAGCGAACCGCTACGGGTCGACGGCAAGCTCGACGAGGCGGTCTACCGCGAGAACGAGCCGACTGACGGCTTCATCCAGGCGGTGCCGCGCAATGGGCAGCCCGTGTCCGAGCGGACCGAAGCCTGGATTTCGTTCGACGACAAGTACATCTACATCTCCGCGAAGCTGTACGAGTCGGTCCCCGAATCGCAGTGGGTCGCGAATGAAATTCGCCGCGACACGAACCAGATGCGCCAGAACGACGTGTTCGGCGTGTTGCTCGACACGTTCCATGACCGCCGCAACGGCTTCCACTTCTACACGAACGCGCTCGGCGGCTTCACCGACCAGCTCGTCACCGACGAGGGCAATCCGAACGGCGACTGGAACCCGGTGTGGGACGTGCGCGCCGGTCGCTTCGAGGGCGGCTGGACCACCGAGATGGCGATTCCGTTCAAGTCGCTCCGGTATGTCTCCGGCTCGAACATGACGTGGGGAGTGCAGCTGCGGCGCTCAATTCGCCGCAAGAACGAGTGGTCGCATCTCACGGCCTTGCCGGCAGCTGGTGCCGGCCCGAACAGCGGATTCCGCCTCTCGCGTGCGGCGACGCTCGTCGGGCTCGACCTGCCGCCGCAGAGCGCCAACATCGACCTCAAACCCTACGTCATCGGCACGGACACGACCGACCGCGTCCGCATCCCGTCGCTGAGCAACGACCTCACGGGCAGCGTCGGCGGCGACCTGAAGTACGGCATCACCTCGAACCTGACCGCCGACATCACCGTGCGGACCGACTTCGCCCAGGTGGAAGTGGACGAACAACAGTTAAACCTCACCCGGTTCAGCCTGCAGTTTCCCGAGAAGCGCGACTTCTTCCTCGAGGGGCGCGGTATCTTCGACTTCGGCCGCGGCGGTGGCAGCAGCGGCGCCAGGCTCGGCTTCGGCAGCGGCGGCAACAGCGATGCGACGACGGGGGCGCCGACGTTTTTCTACAGTCGGCGCATCGGCCTCGACTCGGGACGCGTCGTGCCGATCCGCGCTGGCGGACGCGTCACCGGGCGGGTTGGCAAGTGGACGATTGGAGCGCTGAACCTCGAGACCGGTGACGAGCCGGTCGGTGGCAGCCGGCCGACCAACTTCACCGTTGCACGTCTGAAGCGGAACATCCTGCGCCGGAGCAGCATCGGCGGCATCATCAGCAACCGCGACAAGTCGACGCTGGCGAAGGGCTCGTCGAACCTCGCCTACGGCGTCGACGGCCTCTTCTCGTTCTTCAACGACCTCAGCACGGGTGGTTACTTCGCGAAGTCGGACGTCGACGGCCGGACCACGAACAACACGAGCTACCAGACGAAGTTCGACTACGCGCCGGATAGATGGGGCGTGCGCGCGGACTACCTTGTCGTCGGCGCGAACTACAGTCCGGAGGTCGGCTTCACCAACCGCAGCAACTTCAGGCGCAGCTACGTGTCGGGTCGCTTCAGTCCGCGCCCGGCGAAGAGCACGCGTGTGCGCAAGTACACCTCGGAGGGCTCGTACGAGTACCTCGTCACCGATACGACCGGCACGCGCGAGACGCGCGCCACGACCGGGCGTTTCATCATCGAGCAGCAGAACAGCGACATGGTCACCGTGGTGGCCGCGAACCGCTACGAGTTCCTGGCGCGCCCCTTCACGGTGGCGCCGGGCGTGACGATTCCGGTCGGCGGCTATACCTTCACGGACGTCACCGCGAGCTACGGCTTCGGCCAGCAGCGACGCATGTCGGGCCTGCTGACCGCCCAGTCGGGGCAGTTCTACAACGGCACCCTGAACGCGGTCAGCTTCGGCACGGGGCGCTTTGCCATCCGGTCGAACTGGTCGCTCGAGCCGACGGTGACGGTGAACCACGTCTCGTTGCCCACCGGTACCTTCACCAACACCGTGCTCGTGGCGCGGACCGACTACGGGTTCACGCCGCGCCGTTTCATCAGCGGGCTGCTCCAGTACTCATCGTCGACGCACGTGCTGAGTTCGAACGTCCGCTTCCGCTGGGAATACCGGCCGGGGAGCGAACTGTTCGTGGTCTACACCGACGAACGCGACACGTTGAAGCCAGGCTACCCCGACCTGCGCAACCGCGCCTTCGTCGTGAAAGCGACGCGATTGCTGCGATTCTGAGGCGACTGCTTCACGAAGCCCACGAAGGCACAGCACTCGAGTGTGTGTCTTCGTGTCCTTCGTGATGATTGTTTCGCAACGAGGTGTGTGTGAGATACGCGATTCTGTCGACGGCACTTGTGGCAACCGTGTCTTCGTCGCTGTTCGCCCAGCAGCCTCCGGCTCCGGTGGCTCCGGCGGTCATCACGCGCAACGAGGCGAAGCAGGCGACCGTGCGCGCCGTCAAGCTGGCTGAACCGCTGCGTATCGACGGTCGGCTCGACGAGGCGATCTACAGCGCGACGCTGCCGATCACCGACTTCATCCAGACGCTGCCGCGCAACGGCGAAGAGCCGACTGAGAAGACCGAGGCCTGGGTGATGTTCGACGCCCAGAACTTCTACGTCTCGGCTCGTGTGTGGGACTCGGCACCGCCGAACAAGTGGATCGCGAACGAGATGCGGCGCGACGCCAACCAGGTGCGGCAGAACGATCACTTCGGCTTCATGATCGACACGTTCCACGACCGGCGGAACGGCTACGTGTTCTACTCGAACCCGGTCGGTGGGCGCATCGACCTCAGTGAAGCCGACGAGGGGAACTCGAACGCCGACTGGAATCCGGTGTGGGCGGTGCGCACCGGGCGCTTCGAGGGTGGCTGGACGATCGAGATGGCGGTGCCCTTCAAGTCGATCCGCTACATGTCGGGTGACGGCCAGACGTGGGGCATCCAGATCCGTCGCGCTATCCGGCGCAAGAACGAGTGGGCGCACCTCACGCCGCTGCCGACGGTGATGGGCGGCTCGCAAGGCTTCTTCCGCATCTCCGCCGCGGCGACGCTCGTCGGGCTCGAACTGCCACCGGCCAGCCGGAACATCGAACTGAAGCCCTACGGCATCGCCCGCTCGACCACTGACCGCAGCGTGTCGCCGGCCATCAACAACAAGAATGAAGGCGACATCGGATTCGACGCCAAGTACGGCATCACCGCGAATCTCACGGCCGACTTCACCTACAACACCGACTTTGCGCAGGTGGAGGTGGACGAGCAGCAGGTGAACCTGACGCGCTTCAGCCTGCAACTGCCCGAGAAGCGCGAGTTCTTCCTCGAGGGCCGCGGCATCTTCAGCTTCGCTGCCTTCCCGACCACCGGGTCGAGCGCCAGCGGCGGCAGTGCCTCGTCGACCAGCACGGTGCCGCTGCTGTTCTACAGCCGGCGGGTCGGCCTCAACAGCGGGCGCGTCGTGCCGATCCAGGGAGGCGGCCGGGTCACCGGCAAGGTGGGCAAGTTCAGCATCGGCCTGCTCAACATCGAGACCGACAGCGAGGCGGCGTCCAAGTCGCCGAAGACCAACTTCAGCGTCGTCCGCGTCAAGCGCGACATCTTCCGGCGCAGCGCCATCGGCGCGATGTTCACCGGCCGCTCGCAGTCGGCCGCCAAGGCCGGCGAGTCGAACCAGGCATACGGCGTCGACGGCGTCTTCAACTTCTTCGGCGACCTCACGGCGGGCGGCTTCTATGCAAAGTCACACATCGCGGGCGTCACCGGCGACGAGGCGAGCTACCAGACCCGCGTCGAGTGGGCGCCGGACCACTACGGATTCCAGTTCGAGCGCAACAAGGTCGGCGATGCCTTCAACCCCGAGGTCGGGTTCCTGCGGCGCAGCGCCTTCGCGCGGACGTACGGCGAGGCGCGCTACAGCCCGCGGCCGAAGCACCTCAAGGGCATCCGTCAGATCTCGATGACCGGCAGCGTGGAGTACATCGAGAGCAGCGTCACCGCGCAGATGGAGTCGCGGCAGCAGACGGGGCGGGTCAACGTCGAGCGGGAGAACAGCGACCAGTTCTCCGTCGAGGGCGGGACGAATTTCGAGTTCCTGCCGGCGGCGTTCACCGTGGCGCGCGGCATCCGCATTCCGTCCGGTGGCTACACCTTCAACGACGTCACCGCCCGCTACGCGTTCGGCCAGCAGCGGCGCCTGTCGGGCACGGTCTCGTATCAGGCTGGCCAGTTCTATAGCGGCCATATCAATGCGGTCACCGTCAGCGGCGCGCGCGTGTCGGTGACCACCCGCTTGTCGGTCGAGCCGAGCGTGTCGGTGAATGCGGTGACGCTGCCGGCCGGCGACTTCACCACCACCGTCCTGCGGGCGCGCTCCGACTACGCGTTCTCGCCGCGCATGTTCGTCAGCGGACTGGTGCAGTACGGCTCGAACGACCGCGTCTTCAGCAGTAACCTGCGCTTCCGCTGGGAATACCGGCCGGGCAGCGAGCTGTTCGCCGTCTACACCGACGAACGCGACACGATTCCCACCGGCTTCCCGGAACTCAAGAACCGCGCGTTTGTGGTGAAGGTGAACAGGCTGTTGCGATTCTAGGGGCGCTGGGCGCTGGGCATCGCGTAGTGTCCGGCTTTAGCCGGACCGCGTGAGTGCTCGGACTGCCGTAGTGTCCGGCTTTAGCCGGACCGTGTGAGTGCTTGGACTGCCGTAGTGTCCGGCTTTAGCCGGACCGTGTTGCGCCGAGTCGCCCGCGCCACCTGCAGCCCGCTTCCGCGCTGCGGGAAACCGCTCCTCGGCGCGAGCGGTGATATCCGGCGCGCGCGCTACTTCGGCGCGACGAACCGCACTTCGAGGTAGGTAATCTCGCCGTTCACCTTGCTGTACATGTGCGCCGAGCCGGCGGGGACAATGACGACGTCGCCGGGCTTGACGTCGTGGGTCTCTCCACCCTCGATGGTGGCGTCGCTGGCCGGCACGCCAGGCTTGCGGACGATCTTTCCGCCGGTCACCACGGTGCCAGTGCCCGCGATGATGTAGTGCAGCTCCGTGTTCCCCGGGTGGGCGATGGCGCCGTTCGCCTTCGGCCGGTGGACGATGTTGACGCGGTACTGATCGGTCAGCGCGATCGGTGACGTCGCCATGTCATTCGTCTTCGCCATCGCCGCCTTCAGCACGCTCTGCAGGTCGGTGTTGGCCTTGAAGATACCGGCGGAGCCAGGCGCCGGCGCCGGCGCGGGCTGTTCGGCCGGAGCGGCGGCACGCGCCGGAGCCTGGGCCATGACCGGAACGGCCGACACACACAACACCAACGCACACATGAGTGCTTTCATCGACTGCTCCTCGTCCGGCTGAAGCCGGACACTACGCAACGGCCTGGACGTCCGGCTGAAGCCGGACACTACGACCAAAGTCGAATCGTCAATCGACAAACGGCAGAACGCCCATCGTCAACCCCCAACCCCCAACCTCTAGAAGATCGCCAGCGCGTTGGCGGGGAAGCCGGTTCCACCTGTCACCGGCACGGGCGCGACAGTCAGCAGGAACTCCCAGCGCTTGAGACGTGCCGCGGTCTCGCCGACCGCTTCGAGATCCTGGTTGTCGAGGATGTCGACGCCGAGCGCCGTGATGGCGAGTGTGTGCACCGGCAGGTTGATGCCTTCGACCAGCGACGGCGTCACGTCCTGGGCATCGTCGCTGCCGAGGAACGAGACGCCGCGCGCCTTCAGCCACGGCGCCACCGACGCGTGATATCCGGCTTCGTTCTGCGGCACGTTCCACGGGCCCATCTTCTCGCGACGCGCCCAGCGACCGGTGCGCAGGAAGATGGCGTCGCCTGGGCCAATCTTCACGTTCGCGAATTTCTCCCACGCCTCGAGGTCTTCCACAAAGACCGGCGTGCCCGGTTCGAGCCACGGCAGTTTCTTCATGCGCGGGATGTCGATCAGCACACCGCGGGTCACCACGCCGTTGCGCAGGTTGTCGACGCTCAGCTGCGTGCAGCCCTTCTCCGTGAGCACATCGGCACGCGCGTGGCCGTTGTACGTCTGGTCCTTGTAGAGGATGTGGCAGAGCGCGTCGATGTGGCTGTGCGCGTAGCCGTGATAGCTGACGCTGTAGGTGTCGGTCGACCAGCCACGGTTCATCGTGTGATTGAACGGGCTCGGGTTGTCGGCTGCTGCCTCCTTCAGCGGCGAGTGCGCGAGGCCGACGACGATCCCCTCCTTCGCGAGCGCGAACGCCTTCTTGCGCGTCGCCTCGGTGATGAGGTTCGCGGCGCCGAGCTGGTCGTCCTTCCCCCATCGACCCCAGTTCTTGACCTCGTTGAACATCCGGTCGAACTCCTCCGCGTTCTTCGGGTAGCGCGCGGCGGATGGACCGGGCGAGAGCAGCGGCGTGGCCGGCGCGGCGGGCTGCTGCGCGGCGAGAGCGGACGACAAGACGGTGGCGGTCAGCAGGGCGGGAACGAAGCGCGTCATCAAATCGGCATCCTCCGGAACGGCCCGCCGCAGGGGCTGGGCGCCGGAGAGTTATATCATTTGCCACGATGTTTCCGTCGCTCGCGCTGCCTGCCGCCTTCTTCCTCTCCGGTGCCGCCGGCCTGATCTTCCAGGTGACGTGGCTCTATCGCTGCGGCCTGGTGCTGGGGAGCAGCGTGGCCGCGGTGACCGTCGTGCTGTCCGGCTTCATGGCCGGTCTCGCGCTGGGCAGTGCGGCGGTGGCCACACGCGGCCCTCGACTCACGCATCCCCTGCGTGTCTACGCCGCCCTTGAAGTGCTGGTCGCCGTCTCGGGCGTCATCGTCACCTACCTGCTGCCGCATACGGGGGCGCTGCTGGCCCCGGTGGCCGGCAGCGGCGCTGCGCTGAACACGCTGCGGTTTCTAATCGCCTTTACCGTCCTCCTCGTTCCCGCGACCGCGATGGGCGCCACGCTGCCGGTGCTGGTCTCGGCGCTCTGCGCGCAGGGCACACGCTTCGCCGTCGCGCTTGGCCGGCTGTATGGCTGGAACACGTTCGGCGCCGTGACCGGTGTCATGGTGTCCGAGGTGGTGCTGATCGGCGCCGTCGGCGTGACCGGCAGTGCATGGGTGGCGGCGCTGCTGAACCTCGGAGCCGCCGCACTGGCACTGCGCGCGGGACCCGCGCTGACGCCCGCCGCTACGAGCGCCGCCACGGAGCCGGGACGGCTCGGCCCCGGCGCGTCGTTGTATCTGGCCACCGCGTTGTCTGGTGCGCTGTTGCTGGCGCTCGAGGTGGTGTGGTTCCGCTTCCTGTCGATGTACGTGCTGGTCACCACGCTGGCCACCAGCCTGATGCTGGCCGTGGTGCTCGGCGGCATCGGCCTGGGCGGACTGCTGGCGTCGGCCTGGCTGCGGCGCCGCCCCGACGTCGGCGACCTGCTGCCGGCCGTGGCGTGTGCGGCGGGACTCGCCACGTTCGGGAGTTACGTGCTGTTCGGCCGCCTGACGTCCGGCACACAGGTCGGTGAGTGGACGACCGTGCTCTGGTTCGCCGTGGTGCTCACGCTGCCGGTCTCGTGCCTGTCCGGCGCGCTGTTCACGCTGGTCGCTGAGGCGCTGCCGCGCAAGGCCAATGACGCTGCCGCAACGGCGGGCCGGCTGACGCTGGCGAATACCGCCGGCGCCATCTGCGGACCGCCGGTGGCGGCCTGGGTGCTGCTGCCGCGCGTTGGCATGGAGGGGGCCATCTTCGGCATTGGCGTGGCGTATGGCCTGGTGGCGCTGCTGACGGCGCGCCGCTCGCCCGGTCGCGTGCGGATGGTGGCTGCCGGAGCGTTGGTGCTGGCCGCGGCGGCCTTTCCGTTCGGCACACTGAACCGTGGCTACTTTGCTCGTGCCGCCGCGGCGTATGCCGACGATGGCTCGCGGGTGGTGGCGGCGCGGGAGGGGGTGTCGGAGACGCTCTTCGTGATGCAACAGCAGTGGCTGGGGCAACCGGTCTACAGCCGGTTGATTACCAACGGCTTCTCCATGTCGGGCACCGCCCTGCAGGGGCAGCGTTACATGCGGGCGTTCGCCTACTACCCGATGCTGCTGCACGACGGCCCGCTGCGCAAGGCGCTGGTCATCTGCTACGGCGTCGGCGTCACCGTCGGTGCGGTGACGCACATCCCGGCGGTGGAGCAGATCGACGTCGCCGAGATCTCGACGGATGTCGTCGCGATGAGCGATGCCGTCTACCCCGCAGGCTCGAGACCGCTGGACGACCCGCGTGTCCGCCTGCACCTCGAGGACGGCCGCTTCTTCCTGCAGACCACCCGCGAGCGGTTCGATCTGATCACCGGCGAGCCGCCACCGCCGCGCACACCGGGCACGGTGAACATCTACACGCGCGAGTACTTCCAGTTGATGCACGACCGGCTCAACGACGGCGGGCTCGTCACCTACTGGCTGCCGGTGGCGCGGCCGCATCCTGGCACCGACGTGAACACGATTGTGCGCGCGTTCTGCGAGGTGTTCGGCGACTGCTCGCTCTGGAATGCCACGCCGTTCGACCTGATGCTGGTCGGCTCGCGCGGTCTGTCTGGCCCACGCACCATGGAGCAGTTCGCCGCGCCGTGGCAGACGCCTGGACTGGAGGCGCGCCTGCGCGAGGTGGCGTTCGAGCGACCGGAGCAGATCGGCGCCACGTTCCTGGGCGATGCCGCGTACCTGCGTGAACTGACCCGCGAAACGTCGCCGCTGACCGACGACTTCCCGCACCGGCTCGACCCGGTGCGCGGACGGCCGTCGTTGTCGGACCCGGCCTACGGGACGGACGAGTCGGTCACGCGGATGTACCAATCGATGCTCGACGTGCGACGGGCGCGCAACGCCTTCGCGGCGTCGCCGTTCATCCGGGCGCTGTGGCCGGCACCGCTGATCGCGCGTTCGCTGCCGTTCTTCGAGATGCAGGCGGCGCTGAACCGCGTCTACTGGGAGGGCGGCCTGCCGCTGCGGCAGATCGACGAACTGCACACCGTGCTCGGCACGACGACCCTTCGCACGCTGCCGTTGTGGATCCTTGGCAGCGACGAGGTGAAGCAGCGGATTGCGGAGGGGACCGAGGGCGATAACGGCGGGGCGACCGAGTATGCGCGGGCGCTGCGTGCGCTGTCGGGTCGCGACTGGGCCGGCGCCGTGCAGTGGTTCGACCGTGCCGCGCGCGCCGGCATGAATGTCCAGACGCTGCGGCCGCTGCTCGCCTACGCGCTGGTCCGCGACGGGCAGGAGGACGAGGCGCGACGGCTTGCGGCAGCGGCGCGGCCCGCCGACGATGACGAGCAGCACGCGTGGGCCTGGCTGCGTTCCCGCATCGGCAGTTGACCCCCCGACCAACCAGGGGCGGTACTGCGGACTGTCGCAACTCCTTCACGAACAGCACAAAGACACACGAAGGTCTCTCCTCGGAAAGGACCGTGTGGCGTAGCCGCCCACGTGTTCAACGAGTGTCCGAGGCGGCCTCGCCTGACAGTGTTGTCAGGAACGAGACGAGCGCGCGCTTGTCTGCAGCGGAAAGACCGAGCGGCTGCAGGTCGCGATCGAGGCAGGGATTGGCGCGTCCGCCGCGATCGTAGAAGTCGATGACCTCGTCCAGGAAGTGTCCCCCCGACGCGGGGAGTGGGCCTGGTGACCACGCGACGCCGGTGTTGTGCAGCTGCTCGTCGGTGAAGGTCGGCCCTCCATGGCAGACCGTGCACATGCCTCGACCGCGGAACAACCGCAGGCCGTTCTGCTCATCGAGGGTGAGCTGCGTGCGTTCGCCGCGGACGTAGCGATCGAAGCGCGAGTTGCCG
>Ga0114974_10001576_pt1 | contig 17998 bp, 19 predicted proteins | sample S_130206_EF_Meta_FD_87318 | JGI IMG/M metagenome (GOLD analysis project Ga0114974, IMG submission 87318) | Freshwater microbial communities from Lake Simoncouche, Canada to study carbon cycling - S_130206_EF_MetaG | ecosystem: Environmental > Aquatic > Freshwater > Lake | place: Lake... | reverse complement strand
GGGTAGTGGCTTTCTTTGTAATAATTGGCATCAAAACCACGGTCGAAATCGCCTAACAAAACATCTACTTTAATTCCCAATTCCACGACGCGCTCCATTGCCGAATCCAAAACGATAACTAGAGGTGACCATTCTAGCAATTGCCCCAACAACTCAGGGCTACAGGCAGCACCGTTGGCAATAATTAAAGCAGGTTCTTGGTCGTCGCGAACAATGTGGTGAGAAGACATTTTTTTATTGTTTTGAAACGTAAAAGTACTACAACTTTTTCAATTTTTGGAATGTGTTTTTTTGGGCATGCCCCTTCGTAAAAACTTCGGGTCAGGCTGTACGTTGCAATCTCAGTTCCACTGCGTTCCACTGAGGATTTCCACTGCCATCCTTCATGCAATCTCGTAACCTTAATGCTATTATTGCAAATGAAATATTTTGTGATTTGTCAATCTGAATTCAACCTATGATTTGTCAATCTGTATTTATTTCAGATTCTATTTCAGAGTTCAGTAAGTCAAGAACTACTTTTTTTATTTACTTGCATGGATTGCAAATCCGCACTATCGGGTTCGAATTATTTTCTATCAAAGATAAAATTTCTTGTGAAATGTAAACGTAAATTTACTACAAAATTCGCAATAGCGGTTAACAGCTGTTAGTAGCCGTTATTCTGCTTTGTTTATTGTTAGAGGAAAATTATAAACGCTTCTGACAACTTTTCCATTTTTTTTGGCTGGCACCCAGTTTGGAGAAAGTTTAAGAACTCTGATTGCTTCGTCTCCACTTCCAAATCCAAAATCACTTATAGTTTTAAAATTAGAAAGTGAACCATCTTTTTCGACAACAAATTCCGTAATAATTTTTCCATGATATTTTCGTTTATCTTCAACAACAAATTTGCTTCCTATAAATTTATAAAAGCTACTTTCTCCTCCAGTAAATTCGGGTTTCTTATCAACTTCGGAAATTTTGTAAATCGAATCATTTTGCACTTCTTGGGCAAAGCCAGAAAGTGTATAGAAAAATAGAATTGCAAATAGTGTTTTTTTCATCTCTTTTTGTTTGCGGTTCGAATTAATGGCTACAACGTTCCGGCGCTTGGCGAGGTTGCGAACTTCGTAACCTTATATTTTCTGTTAAAGATAAAACTTCTTGCGAATTGCAAACGTGAACTTACTACAAAATTCGCAATTGCGAGAAACGGCTGTTATGAGTAGTTGTTTTACTTTTCATGTTCATTGATTATAAACTGACGAACATCTTCAAAATATTCTTTTAAACTTCCAAATGGTTGTTCACCTGGAAACCAATTTGCAAACTTCCAGTACTTCCATTTTTCACTTTCTGATTTTGGTGGCAACAATAAAAACTGTTGTTCTTCCAATTTTCCACCAACCAATATTGCGGTTTGTAATTCTGGCAGATAATTGTAAGCTTCTACAACATCTTCAATAACATTTTTTAAGTAATCAACTTCCATAATATTTTCAAAACTTGGCTCAATATCGTTTGGAGCTGAAAAACCATTTGTGATTGCTAAAAACTCTTTATAATCTTCTGGAAATTTTACACCAAGCCTAATTTCTGTGTCTGATATTTCCTTTTCCATTGCTGGAATATTACCAAGCCATTCCTTTTCGATTTGTTCTGTAGTGAAATTAAAATCTTCGTATTTAATTGCTTTCTGTGAGATTTCAATTAGTAAACTTTTCATTCGTTCTTTTTTATAGATAGTTGCTTAACAATTACTCATAACGTTCCCGCGCTACACGCAGTTTGGGACTAAATTAAGCCCATTATTCGGATTTGCAAAATCTCCCAAATACAAAACCAACTACAAATTAAGCCTAATACCCAAATTGCTTGTAGCGTGTGTTATGTGGCGTTTTTTTTTAGCCTTTCGGTTATTTATTCTCAAAGCTTTTCCAAATGTTTAATAATTCTTCCACTTCATCTTTGTTAAAATATCTGTCCCAAAGTTCACAATTGCTCATATAAGCCCAACACTCTCCAAATTTCAAGTATTGTGACTGCGGAATTTCTTTTTTTATTAAGCACTTTTTTAATATTCCAAGTCTTCGTTTTTCGTCTTCTGAAATTATATTTTCAATTTGTTCAATTTCTGACGTTGTATAATTATCTTTAATTTCTTTGAGTTTTTTTAATTCAGTCCAATGCTTTCTTGCATCCATTCCTTGGTCAACTCTTCTGAAACGATTTTTGTCCAACGCAAATCTCAATGGTTGCTTTCTTTCATAGTCAATATTTTGTGCTTTTAATTCTGCCCAAAACTTTTCTGTGTCAGTATTTATGCTTTCATTCCAATAGGTTAAAAGTCCTATTTTTAATGAGTTTAATCTGTATGAATTCATTTTAGGTTCTTTTTCCAAAAAATCTCTTGTATATTTTGACAAGTTTAAAAAAGCTTCTTTAGTATTATCATCCATAATGACAGAACTGCCAATAATCTTGTCGTTGATTTTTGTTGTTAAAGCAAGTTTTTCAATATTTCCTAAAATTGTCATTTTTGTTTATTGGTTGGTTGTTAAAATGCCACATAACGTTTTGCCACTTTGAGATGGCTGGAAGTTCGTAACCTTTCAGTTTTCGGCTTAACGAAAATATGATGCGAATCGATAATTCCACTAAAGCCTTGTGTATTGTGTAACTGCTGTTAGCCGTTCGGTTTTATTTTTTTAACGAATTTATAAAGTTTTCTTCTAGCATTTTTCCTTCATTTTCGTTGTTATAATTAATTAAAACACCAAATAGATATTCGTTTATAAAGCTATTATAATAGACTTGCGTTAAAACTAATTTATTGTTTGACTTATTATAACCTTCAATTTTAATTTTATAGAATTTATATTTTCCGATCTTAACATCCGAAACATTAAATTCAAATCTAGCATTTTCAATTTTTGACAAAGAATTTTTCAACAATTCAGTTGTAAATTTTTTATGTTCTTCAAAAGTAACCTTCTTAGTGTTTTTTAATGAATTTAAACCTGCCGAAAAAGTGTTTTGGGAGTTTAGAGCAAATCCGATTAAATGAATTCTTTTTTGAATAGTAGATTTGTCTGAAATATTTTTTTTGATTTCACCATTTCCTTTTTGCTCAAGTTTTTCAATTTCGGTAAGTTCGGTGATAGTATATTTTTCAGGAATTTTTATGTTCCAATTTATTTTATTACAAGTATATATTCCGTTTTCAACTTTTCCATTTTCTTCACGGTCAACTGTAATAATTTCATTTCCGTTTGTTTTAATTATTTTCTCTTGAGAAAATGAATAATTAAAAGAAATAAAAAGTAATACTAATATAAATTTATGTTTCATTTTTTTTGGTTTTTTTCTTCGTTCCGCCAAACTGACGGCTAACGTTTTGCCACTTTGAGATGGCTGGAAGTTCGTAACCTTTCAGTTTTCGGCTTAACGAAAACTTGATGCGAAACGGTAATCCCACTAAATTCCAGCTAGCTCAAAATAGCTGTTGGCAGTAGTACTTTTACGATTGCCAAGTACGCTCTATTTTTTTAATTTTCCATTTATTGTTTATCTTCTTAATAATAATTAGATATCCAATTCCGCATCTTGGTTCACAAAGATAATTTCCACACAAAATTCCGATTTGTTTTCTTTCATCAAAAATTATTTTAGAAAATGCAATTCCTCCAGAAAATTTAAAAGTTCCGTCATTATTTAGAATATTTGCACCTTCAGGAAATTCAGATAAATATTTAAATCTAAATTTATTATTATTTTTAAATTGCTCTAAATCAATTTTAGATTCGGTAGAATTACTAGTTGTGTCAATTTGTAATTTCAATGTTTTAAAATATGACTCTATACTTTTATATTCATATTCTGATGGCCTGTATATTTTTTCGCTAACACCAAATAGTAATTTAGATGTATCTTTTTTTCTTAATTCCTCATCATTATTATACTTGATGATTTCAATTTTATATTCTGTTGAATCTACTCCAATTTTATTACCTTTTTGGTCATAAATTATATCCGGATTTGGAGGAAACGTTAGATAAATTCTAGGGTCTTTGTGAATTGAATCCACCATTTCCACAAATAAATTGTTTATGATTTCTTTCTCAATTTCTAAACTAGAATTTCTCTTTTCACAACTAAGAATTGCAAATGAAATTATTATCGTGAATATTATTTTTAGTTTTCTCATAGTATTACTGCCAACGTTTCGCCGCTACCGGAAGTTGCGGCTAATGGAAATTATATTTTCCATTATGAAGAACGAATTTAGGAAAATAAAAGTTCCCGTAACCGAAAATGAGCAATTTTTGGTAACGGCTGTTATAAGCAGGTTTTTATTTTCTTTTTATCGAACCCGAACAACTATCACCTTCTTCAACTCCAGTAAGCCAAATTTTAAGTTCCTTAATTCTTTTTCTAGTCAATTCTTCTGAGTAATTGTAAAAACATACCGTTTGAATACTTCCATAATAGCCTTCTTCTCTATCAGGATATTTTACTTTTATTTCCGCGTCACGGAATTTAATCCAAATATTTTGGGCTCTTTTTAAGTTTTTTATAAATGCAGTATCAGACTTGTATTCTTTCAAAATCTTGTTGTAAGTTGAATTCAATTCTTTATCTGCTTTGAGAAAGCTATTTCCTGCTTCAGTGTTCATTTCTAATTGCGTTTGAGCAAAACTAAAATTTGTCGATACGCATAAAATTAGTATAACTATAAATGTTTTCATTTTTAATTCTATTGTTTATTTATGTAGCTTAAACTTGCTTATAACGTTTCGCAGCTACACGAGGTTTGGGAAAAAGTATTCCTTAAACTTTCGATTAATCACTTACCACAAAAGTACAAAACCAACTTTAAAGTTTGCCTAAAACCCAAATCTCGTGTAACTGCTGTTGTGCGTTCGGTTTTTTATTTAATATTGTTTTTCCATTCTAAATATTCTTTCCAATCATTCAAATAATCTTCCTTTAATTGTTCCTCATTGGGTTCGTCAAAACCATATTTATAAACTCGTGGATATTCTGCTTCACAAATAATATCTCTAAAATCTTCATTTGCTTTTTCAATTAATAAATCGATTTTATTTAAATCTCTATTTGCAATTTTCAGAACGGATGCTGATATTCTATTTTTTCCGCTTTTGCTGTCACTTTGTATTTTATTTAGCTTTTTCGTTACTAAAGTGCTATTATTTGCAAAATCTCTTGAAATTAGAATGACTAATTCTGTATCAGATATTTTTGCAATAGGTTGTTCTCCATTTTTCAATTTTAGCTCTTCTTCGCTCATTTTTTTTAAGTTAGATTACTCCTTTATAAATTCTTTTAACTTTGCTATGTTTTGATTGAAATAATTGAAATTAAAATGAACTATTTTATTTTCTCCATTTTCTTCATATTTGATTATTCCATTTTCTATTTTAATTATTTTTTTTAGAGGGACTATTTTTTCATCAAAATATAAGTTTTCAGAATCAAATTCAATTATTTTATTTTTAAAAGTGTTTTTAAAAAAAACTAAATATAAAGTAATCAAAACTAAAGACCACATTATAATTCCAAAAAAATACTTTATGTAAATAGTATAGATAAAACAACCGAAAATAATTAATGATATTATGTAACTATTAAACTTATTAATACTATTTATTTCTGAATTAAGACTGTATTTTTTCATTTTCAAAATTCTTTAAATCGGTTTTAAACTGAATTCTTTGGTTTCGGTTTTCCGTCGCGCGAAACTGACGCACAACGTTCTGGTACTACAGCGGGTTTGGGATAAAGTACGCCTTAATTTTCGGTTAAAGACTGAACTTTAAAACACAAAACCAATTTTCCATTAAGCCAATTGCCCAAATAAGTTGTAGTAGCTGTTGGTGGCTGTTGTTATTGATACACTATTTCCCAATTTTGACTTTCCAAATTTTTAAGAGATAAAGTATACTTTTTTGCATAAACGTTTTTTTTGAATATTTTAAACCAACCATATTTATCTACGCTATCTTGGGGTACGATAAATAATCGTATTTTTTTATCTTCAATTTGTTCAAAAGAAATATCCCAATACATAGGTCTATCGTGATTTGTTGCAGATTCAGTAGGTTTAATAGGCACAAATATAAATTTATCTATTTGATTAGTTTTTATATATTTATTTTCATCCCCTTGAAATTCGGCGTAATAACCACTAGTTACCATTTGATTATCTGGAGAAATAATACTATATATAGTTTTCTCCGAATTATTTTTTACCATTAAATATCTGTTGTCTATTTTGTCCATACAACCAAAAAGTGTGTGTGCAAAAAAAATAAAGATTAGAATTTTAAATGATTTCATAGTTTCTGTAAAATTTGTAGGTCGGCACAATTGACACCAACGTTCTGTCGCTTCACGCAGTTGCGAACTTCGGAACTGATTATTTTCTGTTAAAGATAAAAAATTTTGCGGAACGCAAAAGTGAACTTCCCATAAAACTCGCAATTGCTTGAAACGGCTGTTAGCAGAGGTGCATTATTTTAATTTCAATATAATTGTGTCTAATTCTTTCACGAGTAAAAAAGTGTTTTCATTTTTCAGTTTCTTAAGATAAAACGGAGCGCTTATATCTGAAATTCTTGGAACTAATTTTGAACCTTTCGGTCTCCAAATTGCTTCATCTTCAATTTTAATTTTACCAGTGTCAATTTTAATTATTTCATTTTCTCCAATGTATATCGAATCATTTAAGATATATATTCCACGTTCATTATATGCTTTAGTTATTTTTAAGTCTATTTCAGATGAAGAATTTATCTCAATGAGTTTCGAAGTGTAAATGCTATTTTTCCAGACTAGAAATGTCACAATCAAGATTGCAATTAAGAGTAAAAAAATATAAACACTTTTTTTCATAACTTGGTTTTTTGCGCAAACTTGGCCGCATCTCTGCTAACGTCTTGCTAGTAGGCGATGGTCGGGGTTAATAATCCTAATACTTCGGATAATCACTATTTTTCCAAGTACAAAACAATCTTTCCATTAAGCCTGATTCCCGACTATTGCTTACTAGCTGTTGTGCGTTCGGTTTTTTATTTATTAAAATTTAACATCATCTCTTTCACAAAAATATTTAGCAGGTTCTACTATGCAATCTTCTCTGTACTTGTTTTTATAAATTTTACTATAAATTGTATCTCCTAATTTATTAATTTTTCGTGTTACAATTGGTGGATCTGCATATAGTATTTCATAAACTTTATCGGTTTTTTTACATTTCAGACAAATAACTTTTCCAAAAACGTTTTTCTTATATTTTGCAGTATAATCCAAATCCATTTCTACGTTTTCACTTTCAAAATTTTCAACTGATTTCAGTAAAATAGTTCCAATTCCAATTCCGCTACAATAAAAGTCAAATGATTTTTCGTTTTCGGGCGTAAATGTCAATTCAAAATTTCCATTTTGGTCGGTATAACTTTCCGCTAGAATTTTTCCGTCAGCTTTTACAAAAATTTTCAAACCAATTATATCATTTTTCAGTTCTGCATTTTTTGGCTTTAAATGACCATTTATGAAAACTGGATTGGATAAGTTTTTGAAGCTTAAAATAAGTAGAGCCACAAATAACGGTAAAATGTATTTTATGTTAAATTTCATTTAATTAATCGATTTTATTTCGGATTTCTGTTGCTCTAAACTGACGAACAACTAGCTTATATACGCATAAGATTGCTGGTTTTTGTTCCAAATCGGCATGTTATACGCGTGTTTTTGTTTTTTTTTATGCGTATAATTTCTTATTTTATATAAGGTAAAGTTAACTAATAATCTTACATATCAAAAGGATTAATTATTTTTCTTAAAGAAGTACTGCTCACGTGGGTATAGATCATTGTTGTTTTTGGGCTACTGTGTCCCAAGAGGTCTTGAATATATCGCAAATCTGTTCCGCTTTCTAGCAAATGTGTGGCAAAACTATGGCGAAGCGTATGCAAACTAATCTGTTTAGTTATTCCTGCTTTTTTTGCTGATTGATGCAACACCGATTGTGCACTTCTGCTACTGTATTGATCACCGAATTGTCCTTCAAATAAAAATAGTACCGGTCTATAAATCGTATAATACTCTTTGAGTAATCCTAAAACTTTAGTCGATAACAAGGTATATCTGTCTTTTTTCCCTTTTGCATTTTTAACATGAATAAGCATCCGCTGGCTATCTATATCGGTAATTTTCATATTGATTGCTTCACTGATTCGAAGACCCGAAGAGTAAATTAAGGCTAACAATGTTTTGTGTTTTAAATTGGTTGTAACATCTATAAGCTTTAATGTTTCTTCTTTACTCAAAACATTTGGTAACTTTTTTGCATTCTTGGGACGGTTTAATTCTTCTAGAACTATTTTTGAATTATGAATGATTTTAAAGAATAACTTAATGGCATTGATGGTTTGATTCTGATAAGAAGCCGAAAGATTTTTTTTCAAAATATATTCATTATTATAAACAATCACATCTTGATTAATTATGTCTGCAATTGGTTTTTCTCTATAAAACACCAAAAAAGATTTTAAAGCCTCGCTATAAGTATTGATGGTGCTTTCGCTATACCGTTTCGAGCGCAAGTAGTGTTTGAATGTTTCTATGGACGCAATCCCTTCGATAGAAGGAATAGATCGAGACTGTGGTTTGAGTTTAAACCGAACCCGGTTTTCCTCGCTATCAGGAACGTGCCAAACGCCTAATGACTGACTCCATCTTGAGCCGTCAACAGTTTTTATCCGAGCAATTAACTCGGCATTTTTTTCAAATACTACAGCTATTCTAACTGTTCCTTTGTGCTTTATTAATTTTGATTCCCATTTCATGGCGCTAAATTTTTATAAAGATAGGGAATGTAGCTATGGGTATTTGTTTATTCGGTTATTTGTTGATGCGTTAATTTGGTTATTTGTTTATTTGGTTATTTAGAAAATCCGTTTAATCCGTTTAATCTGTGGCAAAAAATCCTATCCCCATCCCTTTACAAAGGAAAGGGTGACCGAACGGGAATGTGTTAGGGGATAAATTTAAGTTTGTATCGCAAGCAGTTCTTGTCATGCTGAACTTGTTTCAGCAGCCATAAGAATCTGAAATAAATTCAGATTGACAAAACAGAAGCCTTTTCTAACCACCAACCAACAACCACCAACCATCAACCGCCAACCATCAACCATCAACCACCAACTACCTTCTCCGTTTGTATTCTAGATTTTTCAAAAGTTTTTTAAAGCGTGTTCCTGGTCGGTACACGATAGAGGCGCTAGTGATATTTTTAGTGCTAACTTCTTCGGCAGTGTCGCTTGCCGTGCCTTTGACACTGATTTGAAAAGAACCCAAATGCCCTAATCGCACAATGTTGCCGGTTTGCAAGGCTCTTGAAATGTGGTGCACCAAACTGAAAACTACCGCTTGGCAATCCGTTTCGGTGAGGGTTGTACTGGTAGAAATTTGCTCTGTGAGTTGGTCTAAATCGATAATGCCCGATTGAACGGCACGCGGAAAATAACGTAAGGGTTCAGAGGAATTTATAGGATTGCTGTTTGCAACCGCAATAATTGGAACTGCCATAAGGAATTGATTTTTTTGTTGGTTTATACTTAGTTTGAATCGGAACTTTACAAAGATACTACTTTCACCTGACACTGCTTTAAAATGACCGCGGTCGTTTTATAAAATCACGCTGGTGAAATCATAAAACGACCGTGGTGAAATTACAAAATGACCGCGGTGAAATTGTAAAACGACCGGGGTCATTTATTTGGTTACTCCTGACGAACCAATTGACTTGACCTGACGAAATGATTTTCTAAACAATAGTAGATGTACTTGTCATGCTGAACTTGTTTCAGCATCTCAAGAAAAATAGAATCTGAAATGAATTCAGATTGACAATATAGTGTTTTTAGGAGTTTGTAAGAAAGGTTTATTGATAATTCGGAAAATCTAATTTCTCTGGTGGGCACAGAGGAAATCCACTGCAGAATGAAGTGAAGTAGCATTAAGGCTACAGCTTTTAGTTTTTAGAGAGACTTCCTAAAAGTTTTTTGCTACCCACAATCCACAAGATATCATCTTTTTCTAAAACAAGATGCGATTCTGGATTCAGAATTCGATTACCTCGTCGTTCAAGTCCAACAATTAAGCCTTTCGTTTTTTCTCTCAATTGAGATTCTCTAATAGTTTTGCCAATGAACGTCTCATTTTTCAATTCTAGTTGTTGCAAAACAATATCCGTTTCGGTAGCCATTGGCGAAATGTCTAATTCATGCTGGTCTAAATATTTTTTGAATTCCTTGACTTGTAAATCGGTACCAATAACACAAATTTCATCACCAGGAAATAACCGCTCATTTCTGCTGGGAATATTAATCATGACTTCCCCACGCTTAATGAAAGCAATGTTAATTCCCATTTTTTCCCGAAGTTGCAATTCCTTCAATGTTTTTCCTGCAATATTAGATTCAATTGCAATATCAAATAAGGTCATGTGCCCGTCCCACGGAGTCAAATCGCTACGACTCCTTTTGGCCTTAATGATTTCTCGAGCGTTTAGGTTTTTTAGAAAATGGGTTTCAATTTTATGGTATTGTGCATTCAATTTTTTTGGAAAAACAATATAGATGGTTACCGCTACAATGAAAGAAATAAAGGCAAATACTGGCGAGAAAAAACGATTCAGTAGCAATCCCAAGTAGAACAATGTCAACAAAACTCTAAATAATATCATCATGATAATTGGTCCGCGGTATTTTCGTTCTTCCAAGAGCATTGAAACTTCTTTTATGGCAACACGCCGAAGTGATAAAGCCCATAAAAATGGGGAAATAATGAACAGAGTGATTAACGCCCCAAATGCATTTCCAAATTTTGTTCCTTCCACCAACGGCAAAATATATTTGGACGAAAGCAGAATGGCCCCAATAATAACTGCCGAATGAATAATTACTTGAGTAAGATAGGCTTTTAGCACTATTTGCCAATTACTTACAGATCGTATGGATTGTGCATTGGCGCTGTATCGTTCAATTTTTTTAAGCCACCTACGAGGCAACTTTCTGGATAAAAACTCAGAAAAAGGAGTAGCATACCGCACCATAAAAGGCGTGGTAAATGTGGTTACTGCTGACACCGCCACAACAATTGGATACAAGAAATCATTAGTTACTTTTAACGTAATTCCCAACGTTGCGATGATAAAAGAGAATTCTCCTATTTGAGACAAACTCATTCCTGTTTGCACCGATTGCTTTAATGGTTGGCCAGAAAGTAAAGCCCCTAGTGTTGAACTAATTGATTGTCCTAAAATAGTGACCAAAGTCAAAACCATTACTGGAAAGGCATATTCATATAAAGTATCCGGGTTGATTAACATACCAACAGACACAAAAAACACCGCGCCAAATAGATTTTTTACAGGTTTTACTAAATGTTCTATGTGTTCGGCTTGAGTTGTTTCGGCAATAATAGAACCCATGATGAATGCCCCTAGAGCTGGAGAAAAACCTACATTGGCGGCAATAATTACCATTAGCAAGCACAAAGCGATTGAGATAATAAGCAACATTTCATCCGTTAATAAATGCTTGGCTCGTTTGAGCAATGTGGGAATAAAAAAGATGCCAGCCACAAACCAAATGGTCAGAAAAAAGACGAGTTTCAATACAGATAGTAACAATTCACTTCCCGAAAATTGTTGGCTAACGGCAATAGTAGAAAGCAATACCATCATCAAAATGGCAATAAGATCTTGCACAATGAGTGAACCAATTACAATTCCTGCAAATTTTTGGGTTTTAACACCCAACTCATCAAAGGTTTTTAGAATAATAGTTGTGGATGAAATGGAGAGAATTACACCTAAAAAAATACAATCCATAGTTTTCCAACCCAGCCATTGCCCCACAAAATAGCCAAGCACAATCATTGTGATGATTTGGGTTATGGCCGTAATTGAGGCCGTTCCTCCAACTTTCATAAGTTTTTTGAAACTGAATTCTAAGCCCAAGCTGAACAGTAGAAAGATGACTCCAATTTCTGCCCAAACCTCGACACTTTTGATGTCTTTTACAGACGGGAAAAAATCAAAGTGATTTCCTGCTAAAAAACCCGCTATTAAATACCCTAAAACTAGAGGTTGCTTTATTTTTTTAAATAGTAATACTGCAACGCCTGCAGTTATCAGAATTAATCCTAAATCGCTTATTAGAGGCTGTAAATGTTGAGTGGTTGCTGCTAGTGCGCTCATAGGGAATAGGTTTAATTTAGGCTTTTTATACTTTGGTAATTTACGACAAATAACCGAAAATAAAAAATGTAGGAGCAGACCGTCGATTGGAGCAGAAACCATTTTTGGCAGAAAATTTTGTGTTTACCTGCGTGAGGGATGGAGGTGGAAATCCTCTGCGGAACAAAGTGGAGCAGAGATTGTAGCATACAGCCCGACCGAGTTTACTCTAATTTGCCTCGTACCGCAAACGACCTAAACGAGGGCACGCCCAAATAAAAAATAATTGTATATTTGAACTTTAATATATTTACAGATGCCAACCCCTTTAGAGTCCTATTTTAAACCGTTTCGAGATCAGATTATTGGAATTCAGCAAGAGTTTGTTTCGCCTTTTGGTACTAAAAAAATCATTTATACCGATTGGACAGCGAGCGGGAGATTGTACCGCCCAATTGAGGAGAAATTGATGAACGATTTAGGGCCGTTTGTAGCCAATACCCATACGGAGACTACGGTTTCTGGAACGGCAATGACCATGGCGTATCACAAAGCGCGACACGTGATAAAAAAGCATGTAAACGCTAATGATTTGGATGTTTTGATTGCCGATGGTACGGGTATGACGGGAGTTGTAAATAAATTTCAGCGCATTTTAGGACTTCGAATTCCAGAGAATTTACGCGCATTTACGGCCATTCCAGACGAAATGCGACCAGTTGTATTTATTTCTCACATGGAACACCATTCGAACCAAACGTCATGGCTTGAAACCATTGCCGATGTAGTGGTAATTCCTGCCGATTCGGAAGGACTTTTTTGTATAGAAAACCTTGCGATTTTACTAGAGAAATATAAAAACAAAACTATAAAAATTGCCTCAATCACTTCCTGCTCTAATGTTACGGGTATAAAAACACCGTACCATGAGGTGGCAAAATTAATGCATCAAAATAGCGGGCTTTGCTTTGTAGATTTCGCGTGTTCAGGACCTTATGTTTCCATAGACATGCATCCTGAGGATTCAGAAAGCGATTTAGATGCGATTTTCTTTTCGCCTCATAAATTTCTTGGGGGTCCAGGAACTTCAGGAATATTGATTTTTAATAGTAAGTTATACACTAATATGGTTCCCGATAATCCAGGTGGTGGTACCGTTAGTTGGACAAATCCTTGGGGTGAACACAAATACATTGACAATATTGAAGACCGTGAAGATGGCGGAACACCTGGTTTTTTGCAGGTGATAAAAACCGCTTTTGCCATCCAACTGAAAGAGGAAATGGGTATAGATAATATCCTGAACCGCGAACACGAAATGGTGAAAACGGTATTCGAAGAACTAGGAAGCACGTCTAATATCAAAATTTTAGCAGCACAACACCAAGATAGGTTAGGGGTGATTTCGTTTTATATAGACGACTTGCATTTTAACCTAGGCGTGAAATTATTGAACGATAGATTTGGAATTCAAACGCGTGGTGGTTGCAGTTGTGCCGGGACTTATGGTCATTATTTACTAAATGTAAATGAGGAAACCTCGCATCATTTGGTGTGCCAAATTGATTCTGGCGACTTGATTTTGAAACCAGGTTGGATAAGAATGTCTTTTCATCCTACAACAACTACTGAAGAGGTTTTATTTGTTTGCAACAGCATCAAGGAATTGGCCGCCCATCATGAAGCTTGGAAAGTAGATTATCAATACGATAAGAAAAGCAACGAGTTTGTGCACCTCAAGTCCCAATCGTTAGAAAAAGAGATTGTTTCGAAATGGTTTTTATAGCTAACAGCTAACAGCCAACAGCTCAACAACCCTCTATCTTCTATGTTTCCAGCGTTTGTGCGACCACAAATAATATTCGGGTTGCTCATAAATTTGCTGTTCTACAAGTTTTAGAAATTGATCGGTGATTTCATAATTAGGTACTTCTTTAGAATTTTCAGACAGCACTTCGAAAGAAGCTTCATAGTAGCCTCGCTTTATTTTTTTTGTTCGTAGGAAAATAACATTCATATCATACTTTTTGGCAAGCATTTCAGCTCCTGTATGAACGGGAACTTCAATTCCCATGAATTTATTCCAATGAAACACAGAGGTTATTTTTGGAGATTGGTCACTTACTAAACCATAAAGGCCAAGTTTATTATTTCTGAAATTAGTTGCAATAACAGGAATAGTTTCTTTGGTAGTGATTAATGTAGCTTTAAATTTAGAGCGTATGTCCCGAACTAATTTGTCGAAATAGCGGTTGTTTATTTTTTTATAAACGGCATAACTTTCAAAATTAGTTTTACTATTCATAGAAACTGCCCATTCATAACTGGCATAATGAGCGCATAGTAAAGCGACACTTTTCCCTTTTTTTTCTAAATCGGCATACACTTCAATATTTTTGAAAGTGTAATGTTTGTCCATTTCCTTGTGAGAAATAGACAATGTTTTTATCATTTCTAAAAATACATCACACATGTGGTGGAACGATTTTTTTTCAATAATTATGCGTTCTTTTTCTGATAAATGGGGCAATGCCATTGCAATATTTTCCCGAACCGTTTTTTTTCTGTAGCCAATGATATAGTAGGTTAACACATAAACACCATCAGACAAAAGATATAAAATCCGAAAGGGCAATATAGAAATACACCACAATATAGGATATAGAAATATATAGAGTAAAAACTGCATTTTGAATTTATTTTATGCAAATATACATTTAAATCAATATTTTGAGGAGTAAGATTAACAAAAGCTAAAGAAAGTATCTTTACTTTTACCATTGAATTTAAATTTAATACAATGAATGTAATTTTAATAGTCATTATTGTTCTTAATATCATTATCAGCTTCAAGGGTTTTGAAGACACTGCTTTTTTTAGAAGATATGAATTTCACATTGGAAGTATTCGGGGTGGCGAACAAATCAGGATGTTGTCATCGGCTTTTTTGCATGCTGATATTTCGCATTTGGCATTCAATATGTTAACCTTGTATTTCTTTGCGCCCGTGGTATACAATTCCTTGGGTGATTTTTCATTCGTATTAATTTATGTGGGGAGTTTGTTTTTCGGAAGTTTATTAACGCTTTATTTCCATTTGAATGATTATTCATATCGCGCTATTGGTGCTTCAGGAGCGGTTACAGGTGTTTTGTATTCGGCAATATTGTTACAGCCAGACATGAGTTTGTTTCTGTTTTTTATACCAATTCCAATTCCTGCTTATATTTTCGGAATAGGTTATTTGCTGTATTCTATTTACGGAATGAAAGCCAAACGGGATAATATTGGACATACAGCGCATTTTGGAGGCGCAATAGGCGGTTATTTGATTACTTTGATAAAAGAACCTCACATGTTTACTGATAATTTAGGAATGGTTATTTTATTGGCTATTCCAATTGTATTGCTGTTTGTGTTGGCCCGATTGGGTAAGTTATAATTGGCACAACATTTGAGTTGGCTTAAGAATAAACTTAAATTGTATACCATGAAAAAGGCACTTTTAATTATGATTATCTTATGTTCTGTAGTTTCTCAAGCGCAAGAACTAAAACCAGTTCCTCAAATTTCAGTTTCTGGAGAAGGGAAAATCAAAGTCATTCCCGATCAAGTTTTTATCTCCATTGCTGTCGAAACAAAAGGAACGAATGCTACCGATGTAAAAAGACAAAACGACATGACCATTGAAAAGGTAATGCAGTTTATTACGAAATTCAAAGTTCCAAAGTCGGATTTTAAAACCAGAAGTATTGCATTGAATCCGCAATACGATTACGAAAAGAAAAAACACAATTATAATGCCACGCAAACAGTCGAAATTCTTTTGAAAAATACGGCCGATTACGATGCGGTAATGGACGGTCTTGTAGAAGCAGGAATCAATAGGATTAACTTGGTTGAATTTAAATCTTCTAAACTTGAGGAATACCAATCGCAAGCTAGAAAATTGGCTATGAAAGACGCAAAATCAAAAGCGGAGGATTATGTTTCGGTTTTGAATCAGAAAGTTGGAAAAGCACTTACAATTACCGATAATTCTCAAAGTTATTTTCCGCAACCCTTATATGAAATGCGGGCTATGAAAGCTGCTTTTTCAGACGAAAATACTCCAAAAGAAACGATAGCGGTGGGAGAGCTTACAATTACAGCTATGGTAACCGTTAGTTTTTTATTGGATTAAGTAGCCTATATTAAAATCGAAAAGCCCCGCTAGTATAGCGGGGCTTTTTTTGTGGGGAGAGCAGGATTCGAACCTGCGAAGTTCACACAGCAGATTTACAGTCTGCCCTCGTTGGCCGCTTGAGTATCTCCCCATAGGTTCAAGAATAGCAATCTATCCCTGTCAAGCGGTTGCAAATATAGCAACACTTTTCAGGATACCAAACTTATTTTGAACTAAATTTCCGTACTATTTTTAACGTGTTGGTATTGAATTAAATAAAAAAAATCTCCACTAGGGAGATTTTAATATTTAGAGTATTTTAGTATTATTTAGCAGCTAAAAGGGCTGCGATTTTTGCTTTTAATTCTGCACCACGCAAATCTTTTGCTACGATAGTTCCTTTTGCATCTAAAACAAAAACAGAAGGAATAGAATTAACACCATAAGCAAGTGCGATTGGATCTTCAAAATCTTTCAAGTTTGAAACTTGTGTCCAAGACAATTTGTCTTTTGCAATAGCTTCTTTCCATTTTGCTGCATCTTTATCTAAAGAAACGCTAATGATATTCAACCCTTTTGCATGAAATTCATTGTATAAAGCTACAACATTTGGATTTTCAAGACGACATGGATTGCACCAAGAAGCCCAAAAATCAACGATAGTAACTTTTCCTAAAGACTCTTTTAAAGAAACTGATTTTCCTGCTGGATTTGGGGCAGAAAATTCAGGAGCAACAGTTCCAACTTCTGCAGAAGATACTGCAGCAACAGGTTTTGCTAACTTGTCTAATTTAGATTGAATAGACTTTCCTGGTTTGTATTTTTTTAATTCAGCATCAAAGCTTGCAAATATCTTTTTAGCTCTAGCCAAATCAGCAGCAGGATCATTTAGCATGCTGTCAACAATCAAAGCAGAGATTAAAGCTTTTGGGTTATTTTCAGCAAATTTCACGTAGAAATCCATTCCCTCTTTTTGAATTGCTTGGTATTCTTTTACTAGTTTATTGATAGCAACAGTATCTTTCGCTTCTTGTGCTGCTTTCATTTTTGCCATATTGGTATTTTGAAAAGCCATCAATTTTTTCTGAGAATCTTTTTGGAATTTAATTACATCCACATTAAACTTAGAAAACACATCGTTATTGAAAGTTCCTGAAAGCTTAGATTTTTGTAAACTGTCTTTATCAACAATAACCTCAATATCACCATTTTCTAATACAAATGGCACTTTTCCTTGTAATGCTTCAATTTGTAACAACATTATTTCTGGTTCTTTTGCAGATCCTTTAATAGTAAATTTACCGTCTTTAACTTTTACAGTATCAATTGGTTTTAATTGTCCTGTTTCATCTTGTTTTTCAAGAACAACTGTTTTTCCATCAGCAATACCTTTTACAGTTCCAGAAATGATGTATTCATTAACTCCTGCTTTATTACAAGAAAACAAAACTGACACAACAGTAAGTAATAATAATATTCTTTTCATTTTATTTTTTTTTGGTTTAAGACTGCAAAAGTATTTAAAAAAATAATTTTTTTTAGCATTTTGAAAATTAATTTTTTATTATATTTTATTTTATTGT
>Ga0114974_10001574_pt1 | contig 18000 bp, 17 predicted proteins | sample S_130206_EF_Meta_FD_87318 | JGI IMG/M metagenome (GOLD analysis project Ga0114974, IMG submission 87318) | Freshwater microbial communities from Lake Simoncouche, Canada to study carbon cycling - S_130206_EF_MetaG | ecosystem: Environmental > Aquatic > Freshwater > Lake | place: Lake... | reverse complement strand
TGCGCATAAAGCGCTGGTCAATCCAGTTCTTCCAGCGCCACACCCAAGCGCCCTCAAATCCCACCCAGTCTCGCGATGCCACGGCATATTTATCGCCCGTGCTGATAAGAGCCAACCATTTACGTTGTGGTCGGTAGGGACGCAAGGCTTCGCCCAACACACTGCACCGCAAGTTGCGCGTTAATGGCGGACCTTGCCTCACGGCGAAAACACCTGCTTTTTCCAGCGGGAAATTAACCATGCTGGCCACATCGCCCGCCGCAAAAATAAGCGGGTCGCTCAAAGATTGCAAGGTGTCACTAACCCGAATGAACCCATCCGTGTCCAGCGCCAGTCCTGTCTCTTTCAGCCACGCGGCACCCCCTGCGCGGGTTACCCAGATAATTTCATCCGCATCTAGCATCTCGCCGCTTGCTGTCTTTAGTTGCCCGGGCATAACTTGCATCACTTCAGCGTTGCGATGAACCTGCACGGCTCGATCAGCCAGCACCTTGGTAAAGTGCTCTCTTACCCTGGCGTTATGAGTGGGCAATACGTCGGCGCTACTGGAGAATAGATGAAAGACCAACTCTGCCGGATCGCGTCCAAGTCCACGCAAGACATTGCACAAGCGAAACTGCATGGCCAGCAAGAGCTCAACCCCGCCTGCGCCTGCGCCCACGACCGCGACGGTTGTTGTGCCAGGGTTGTTTTTTACGCGCTCAAGCAGCGCCAACCATCGATCATTGAAGCGAGTGATCGGTTTGACAGCCACCGCATTCTCTTGGGCACCAAGCACGTTGGCAAGCTGCGGTGTGGCTCCGATATTGATAGACAGCACGTCATAAGGAACGGCGGGGCGGCTGCGGCAAAGCACCTTACGGTTGACCCGGTCAATTCCTATCACCTCGTCCCTGTAAAGGCGGGCACCTGCGAATACGGCCAATCGGCTCAGGTCAATGTGCACCTCGTCGTAGTCGTAGTGTCCTGCGACATAGCCGGGCAACATACCTGAGTAGGGCGTGTGCATATCCGTACAGATGAGGGTTAAACGGATACCTGGAATGGGCGACATCCCAAAACTTTTAAGAACGCCTACATGGCTATGGCCTCCGCCCACCAAAACAATGTCTCTCAAAATGGGGGTGTCAGGTGCTTGCATATTGAGGTGTTATGGGGTGTTTCGATGCGCGCCACCAGTCACCTAGCCAGCGTAAAGCCTGGTCACTTCTATAAGTGTGCGCCAGGCGTGTCATTTAAAACTTTAAACGAGTAGAAAAAACCCATTGATCGTGCAAAGCATCCCAAGCGCACCTAAAGCAGTCCCGGCAAAGAACAAGGCTGGAATTGATCCAATCATTGAAACAGAAAGCAGAACAATGGCGATCTGAACCATGCCTTCTGCAAAATCAAACCAAGGATCCTGACGAAGTGCGTGGTCTCGCGCCACTTCATGCGCTTTGGCCTGAACCATCAGTTCTTTTTTGCCGTCTTTGGTCTCAGGCTCTGACTCATAGCGATCAATCGTTTTTTTGTAATCGTCAATTTTTTTCTTGAAAATTTCTTTGACATCTGCTGGCATGGCCGTGTCGCGGATCAACTGCAATTCAAGATCACTTGCCGCAATTTTCATGGAGGTTTGTCGAATGGTTTTGGCTTGATAAAAAGAATAAGCGTTGGCCGCCAATATATTTTCCTGTGTGGCCTCTTTTGCAGTGTTCGAGCCGCCCAAGCTGGCAAAGGCTAGAACCATTGCAAAAAATGAAATGGTCAAAGCGGTCCGTGTTTTTTGCTTATCGCCTTCAGGTTGCTCGATCAATTCGGCGGTTTCGTGTGCTTCCAAAGGGTGCTCCTAAAAAGTTAAAAAAGAAAGTGCTCCCTTAGCATGACGCTTCGTGGCGTTTTAGTTATTTAAAGCGGAAAAGTTTTTTGCAGTTATTGGCGTCATCCACCAATTTGATTTCATCACAATAACTCTTTTGCTTGGTTAATTCAGCCAAACAAAGATACTGCAGAGAGTTTTTGTCAATTTTGTTGCAGTACGAAGCCTGTCTTTTTTGAATGCCAAGGCAATAATTTCGGTTATTCGTGTCCTTCATTCCATAACAATGGGCATCCCCGGCCCATGAAAAACATGGCAAGAGAAGAAAGATAAAAATAATTTTCATGGCGGGTTCATCCTAGACACAATCTTAGTGCCAACGACACCTGAATTCAATGACTATGCAGGGCTGTTGTACAATTAAATGATCGAGGAAGAGTGGCAGAGTGGCCGAATGTACCTGACTCGAAATCAGGCGTACCGAAAGGTACCGTGGGTTCGAATCCCACCTCTTCCTCCAGATCATTGAGCTTTACGCGTTTTCTAAAGCATTGTGGCCAAATAATCACATCTCTTTTGCAGTTACCTCAACCTGTAATCAAGAGCACGACAGGATGCAAGACCGTCCAACCCCTGCTGATGTTTTTTTATCCCCGCACACAGATGACATCTGCTTCTCGCTAGGCGTGCTTGCAAGCCAGCGGGGTGCAGGACAGTTAATTACAGTGTTTCCGCGCTCCAGTTATCAGGTGCGTTCACCTTCACTTCCACAAGAGTCTTTCTCTCTCGTGACGCACAAGAGAATTTCCGAAGACAGTCGGTTCGCACAGACTTGCGGCTTGGATGCGCTCTACTTAGGCTTTGAAGATTCTTCCGCTAGGGGTAGTCAGCCCTTTGACTCCGAGCCAGCCAGGGCGCTGGCCGCCACTATCGCGCCATCAGTTGTTGCCGCACTTATGGGGCCTGTTCTTGGCAAGTCCATCCAACCCAAGCCGCTGCTGGTTTGCCCGGTGGGCATAGGTGGGCACGTCGATCATCTGGCTGTTTGCCGCGTAGTGATCGACCATCTACAGCAGCTTGAATTGTTTTACAGGGTAGCTTTCTATGAAGACCTGCCTTACGCCTGCGAACCCACTGCTCGGATGAGCGGGCTGCAAAAGTTAGCGTCCCTGCTTGGTGAGCGTCAGTTACGGCGATTTGTCGTGCCGCTTGATACTGTCGCCCAAGACTTAAAGTTGCGGCTTGTAAGCCTCTATGAGAGCCAGTTGACACCGCGACTGCGAATACTTTCTGGTTTTACGCCTGCCGCTAGTGCCACAGTGGCACCGCATGAGGCAATCTGGATGCTTCAGCCCGCCAAGAACCAATCGGCTGGGTAGCACGCGTAAGTGGCGCGCAGGAGCGCTGTCTGTCGAGAATCGTCGGCCAGACTAGCTCGGTGCAAAGAATCAACCTGGTTCTGCTCGATAGCGAGAAGGTAATTCTGTGGGCGACGCACCGACACGCGCGTCACGTCTTGTCGAATGCATTCGATCATCATCATCAGGTCATCCATGTCATGGTGTTCCCACTGACGAATGTCGAATTTCAGGCATTCTGAATGGAAGGCGAACGTGCCGGTTCCCAGTTCGTCCACGAAAACATCCAGTTGACGCGCCTGTTGGAAATGAATCACCTGACGGTCCTTCGTGTAGGACATCGGTGGGATATTGAAGGCCGCCCCGTGCATGCCCACCACCGCTTGAAATCGGTGACGACGAAGGGCAGCCACCATATGATTCACATAGTCTGGCGGATAGGTGATGTCATCGTCGAATGCGAAGTACAAGCAGGGCTCGCGGTGAGCCGAGATCGCGAGCAGCTTACCTGAACTCATGAACGATGGATCGCCCGGTGTCGGCAAAATGGGCACGATTTTGTCGTGACCGACTAGATATGGTGGCACTGACGCATGCTTGTCCAAGTAGATATAAAGCCGATCTACCTGCGCCAGAATCGCCGGCAATGCTTGCTTTAAGCTGGCGGCGCGACTGGGCATCGTCGCCATACCTCCAATGCGGGGAAGCATGGAGGGCAGCATGCCGAACCTGGCCCGCTCAGGCCCGTTGTAGGCTGCTGTACTTTGCTTGTGGGTTGTGCTAAATGCGTTCAAGCGCATGTTGTCTATGGGCGGCGGCGCGCAGGCCTGAAATTGATCGCTTTAGTCTTGTTCCAACATCAAAGCCAAGGCCGCACTGATGCTGAGGGATTCATCTACCGTGCTGGCCACCAGCTGATGAGACAAGCCGGGCAGGGCTGCTGCGCCTCGCGTTTGTAGCAGGCCAATGGTTTGGCCGGCCTCTTTGGGGGAGTCAAAGCCCAGACTTTGCATCAAAAGTTTGCCTTCTGCATCGACCAGTTTGAAGTAAAACTTGCCATCTTTTTCACGGTATTGCTTGAAGACGGGTTTGGCAACCTTGGCGGTTTTTACTTTTTGCGTGATGGCCTGTGCGCGCAAGTCACGCAAGCCTACGGCGTGGCGCAGGCGACCCATGAAGGGCGTGGCAATTTTGCGTGCCTTGATGGCGCCGGCCAGCAAAATAGCTTCAATTTTGGCGGGGTCGTTCATGAGCGCCAGGTAGGCCTCACGCATGGGCGCGATTTCGCGGTCAATGCGCTCAAACACCACCTGCTTGGCATCACCCCAAGCAATGCCGTCTTGGTAGGACTGGCCCAAAGCAGCGGTTTCTTCAGCGGATGCAAAGGCTTGAAAAATCTGGAACAGGGCCGAGCCTTCGGTGCTTTTGCCTTCTCCGGGCGCCCGCGAATCGGTGACGATGCCGTTGATGAGTTTTTTGAGTTCAGCGCGCGTGGCAAAAAGTGGAATGGTGTTGTCGTAGCTCTTGCTCATCTTGCGGCCATCGAGGCCGGGCAGGGTGGCGACACTTTCTTCAATTTCGGCTTCCGGCGCCACAAAGTGCTCGCCATAGCGGTAGTTGAAACTATGGGCCATGTCGCGCGCCATTTCGATGTGCTGAATCTGGTCGCGCCCCACCGGCACTTTATGGGCGTTGAACAGCAAAATGTCGGCCCCCATCAACACCGGGTACATGAACAAGCCGGCGCTCACATCCGCATCCGGGTCTTCGCCCGTACTGGTGTTTTTGTCTACTGCAGCCTTGTAGGCGTGCGCCCGGTTCAGGATACCTTTGCCGGTTACACAGGTCAAAAACCAGGTGAGCTCCGGAATTTCCGGCACATCCGATTGGCGGTAAAAAACCACACGCTCGGGGTCGAGGCCGGCGGCCAGCCAGCTGGCGGCAATCTCCAGGGTGGAGCGCTGGATGCGGTCGGGCTCATCAATTTTGATCAGGGCGTGGTAATCCGCCAAAAAATAAAAACTCTCGACATCCGAACGAAGACTGGCACGCACCGAAGGGCGAATAGAGCCGACGTAATTGCCTAGGTGGGGAGTGCCGGAGGTGGTGATGCCGGTTAAAAAACGCTTGGAACTCATGGGGAAAATCTACCGTTAAAAAGTGCGGGGCTCAGCCAAAAATCAGGGAGATGGGCGTGAGCAAAATATCAAGCAAGCCATAGCTCAAGGCCATCAGGGGTTGCAGCCACAGGCTACTCACCACCCCTGTAATGACCAGCGCCATCACGATGAAAAACCCATAAGGTTCTATGCGTGAAACCATTTCAGCCTGACGGTAGGGCAGCAAACCGACCAGAATGCGGCCACCATGCAGGGGCGGTAATGGAAACAGGTTGAAGGTGAACATCACCAAATTGACGAGTGTGCCGCCCTGGGCCATCTTCAGGAAAAAGGGTTCTGTGACACCGGAGCCACGAAGGATGAAAAACAAGGCTCCCCAGAGCAGGGCTTGGGCAAAGTTGGCCGCAGGCCCTGCCAACGCCACCCACACCATGTCACGTTTGGGGTGGCGCAAATTACCGTAGCGCACCGGCACCGGCTTGGCGTAGCCAAACAGGAAGGCGCCCGAGGTGGCAAAGTAAAGCAGAAGTGGCATGAGCAGCGTGCCTACGGGGTCAATGTGCTTGATAGGGTTCAGCGTGACGCGCCCCATCATGTAGGCGGTGTTATCGCCTAAACGGCGCGCAGCAAAGCCGTGCGCCGCCTCATGAACGGTGATGGCAAACAGCACCGGCAGGGCGTAAATGGCAACGGTTTGAATCAGGTGTGCAATATCCATTCGCTTATTCTCTCAGAACGACTAGCGGGCCTTAAAGGCCAAGAATGGAGAGCGCCCCGCGCCCTTCGCGAATAATTTCGGGCTCCCCGTGGGTCAGGTCGACCACGGTGGTGGGCTCAAGCGCACAAGCGCCCGCGTCGATAACGGCTGCAATCTGGTGCTCGTATTGTTCGCGAATTTCCTCGGCGTCATTCATGGGCTCGGTCTCGCCAGGTGCAATCAAGGTGGTGGCCAGCAAGGGGCCTTCGTGCAAAGCCAGCAGGGCTTGCAAGACCTTGTGGTCGGGCACACGCAAGCCAATGGTTTTGCGGGCTGGGTGGCTCAGGCGGCGCGGTACTTCTTTGCTGGCTTCCAGAATGAAGGTAAATGGCCCCGGTGTGGCGGACTTGATCAGGCGAAACTGCTGGTTGTCCACCTTGGCGTAGTTGGCCAACTCACTCAAATCACGGCACAGCAGGGTCAGGTGGTGTTTGTCATCCACACCCCGGATGCGACGTAATTTGTCAGCGGCGGCCTTGTCGTCCAGGTGGCACACCAGCGCGTAGCTGGAGTCTGTGGGAACGGCCAGAACTTCCCCTTTTTGAAGCAAGGCCACGGCCTGCTTCAGCAGGCGAATGTGGGGATTTTCAGGGTGAACTTCAAAGAGCTGGGCCATGGTGTTGATATCGGGTTATGTCGGTTAAACGTTGTTTTTGCGTATTTCACGCACAGACAGCAGGGCGTTTCCCACGCCGCTGGCCGCAATGACGGCAATGCCAAGCCAGGCCAATTGGTCCGGGATGTGCCTGAAAGCGATCCATCCGCCCAGCATGGCAAAGGCGACTTGGGTGTAGATGTAGGGCATGAGCACGGGGGCCGCCGTCTTGCTGTAGGCGCGAATCAGCATCAAATGGCCGAAAGTAGCCAGAAAGCCGATCAGCACAAACCACGGCCAGTGATCAATCAAGGCACTGGTATGCCAATTGAAAAACATGAAAGGCGTCATGACCAATGCGCCCACCAAGCCCGTATAGAAGTGCGTGGTGTATGGGTTTTCTTCACCACTCAGGCGGCTGGTCAGTACCTGAAAACCGGCATTGGTCACGATGAGAAGCATCGGAAACAGCAAAGCCCAGCTAAAAACCTGGCCATCAGGATGCACCACCAACAGCACGCCCAACAAACCTGCGGCCATCACGAGCCAGCGTAAGCGCGAGACATGGTCTTTCAGTAACCAGGCCGCCAGCGCGGTGGCCAGTAGGGGGGACAGCATGACCATTGCCGTAAATTCACCTACGGGCAAATGCTGCAAACCTAAAAAAGCGCAGGCACTGCTGGTCAACAAGAGCACGCCCCGCAGGGCTTGAAAGCGCGGATTGGGGGTAGAAAATAAACGGCGCTTTTGCACAGGGAAGCGCAACACCAAGGTCAAGACCGCTTGAAACGCGTAACGAAACCACAGCAGCATCAATAGCGGCACGAAGGTGACCGCATGTTTTGTGCTGGTGTCGAGCGCCGCAAAGGTGAGTGAGGCCAGCACAATCAACGCAATGCCGGCGCCCTGTGGGGTGCGAAAAAAAGACATGAGGCTTAGTGGCCCGCCAAGTTACAGGCCTGTGCGCTCATGCTGGCGCACGTTGAATCTTGTCGGTCAACAGCTCCCAAACGGGGGTGAGTTGACCGGGTAAATAGGGCAGGGTGCCCAGTTCGGTATGGCTCTCGGCCGGGCTGTGAAAGTCACTGCCTCGGGAAGCTGCCAAGCCATATTCGCGGGCCGTGTCGGCGTAGCTTAAATATTCGGCTGGGGTGTGGCTGCCCGTGACGACTTCAACGCCTTGCCCGCCGTGGCCCTTGAACTCGGTAAAGAGCGCAAATTCTTGGTTGGCGCTGAATTTGTAACGCGCTGGGTGGGCAATCACCGCCATGCCGCCCGCCTCGGTAATCCAGGTTACGGCGTCTTTTAAAGTGGCCCAGCGGTGCTCGACATAGCCGGGCTTGCCTTCTGTGAGGTATTTGCGAAACACCTCGTTGGTTTCCTTGCAAACGCCGCTCTCAACCAAAAAACGGGCAAAGTGGGTGCGTGAAATCAGATCGTGGTTGCCGGCAAATTTCAAGGCGCCTTCGTAAGCGTCCTTGATGCCTACTTTGGCCAATCCAGCAGCCATGTCTTTGGCGCGTTGGCCGCGACCGCCCCGGGTCTGAACCAGTCCGGCATTCAGCGCTGCGTTGTTGGCATCAAAACCCAAGCCCACGATATGCACGGTTTGCCCAATGAAAGTGACTGATATTTCAACCCCGGTCAGGTAGTGCATACCCTGCGCTCGAGCCGCATCGGCAGCGCGTTGCTGGCCACCAATTTCGTCGTGGTCCGTCAAGGCCCACAGTTCAACGCCGTTTGTTTTGGCGCGCTCGGCCAGCGCTTCAGGGCTGAGGGTGCCGTCTGAGACAACGGAGTGGCAGTGGAGGTCGGCGTTAAGTATAGAGGTCACGCTTTCATTTTAGGCGCAAGCCGCCTTTACAGTTCTGCCGCTTCGACCAAAAACCGCACCCTGCGGATGCCATTCCAGGCATCAGCGTCCAGTCTGAAGGCCAGTTTGACGCGCGCGGGCAGTTGCTCGGTGCGTCCAAACCAGATGCCGTCCACCGGTTGGCCCTGGTGTTTGAGCTTGAGCGCCAGGTGTTTTTCGCCCACCAGACGTTGCGACACCACCTCGACTTCTTCGCTGAAGGTGGGCGGCGCAAAGCCTTGGCCCCACACTTCTTTGTGCAGCGCGTCCACCAGTTCAATGCGGCGGTATTCGGGTTTTAGGGGGCCATCGGTGTCCAGGCGGCGCGTGAGGGTGGCGGCATCCAGCCACTCTTGGGCGACTTCATTCAAGCCTTGCTCGAAGTCGTCAAAGTTTTCTTCGGCAATGGTGCAGCCCGCGGCCATGGCGTGGCCGCCAAAGCGCAGCAGCACGCCGGGGTAGCGCTTGGCGACTAAATCGAGCGCGTCGCGCAGGTGAAAACCGGGAATAGAACGGCCTGAGCCCTTGAGTTCGTGCTCCTTGCCGGGCGCGGCGCTGGCGGCAAACACAAAGGTGGGGCGGTGCAACTTGTCTTTGATGCGCGAGGCCACGATGCCGACCACGCCTTCATGAAAGTCGGGGTCAAACACGCAAATGGCCGGCGGCGGTTCTTCGTCCTCGTCAAACAGCCCTTCGGCAATGGCAAAGGCTTGCTCGCGCATATTGCCCTCAATCTCGCGGCGTTCACGGTTGATGCCGTCCAGCGTTTTGGCCAGTTCATCACCGCGTGCCGCATCGTCGGTCAGCAGGCATTCAATGCCGAGGGTCATGTCCGACAAACGCCCGGCGGCGTTGATGCGTGGCCCCAGGGCAAAGCCAAAGTCGAAAGTAGTCGCCACCGGCGCACTGCGCCCGGCTGCTACAAAAAGAGAAGCTAGCCCCGATGGCAGGGTAAGGGCCCGAATCCTTTTCAGGCCTTGGGCAACCAGGCGGCGGTTGTTGGCGTCGAGCTTGACCACATCGGCCACGGTGCCCAGCGCCACCAAGGGCAGCAGCGCGTCCAGCTTGGGCTGGTTGGCGGCATCAAACACCCCGCGACGGCGCAACTCGGCGCGCAGCGCCAGCAGCACATAAAACATCACGCCGACCCCGGCGATGGATTTGCTCTGAAATGTGCAGTCCGGCTGGTTGGGGTTGACGATGACATCGGCTTGCGGCAACACGATCTGGCCGTTGATTAAGGCGGGTAAATGGTGGTCGGTGACCAGCACTTGCAGGCCCAGCGCTTTGGCCGTGGCCACACCGTCAAAGCTGGCAATGCCGTTGTCCACGGTGATCAGCACATCGGCGCCGCTGTCTTTAACGCGCTGCGAGATGGGCGAGGTGAGACCGTAGCCGTCCACCACGCGGTCGGGCACGATGTAATCCACGTACCGGGCGCCTAGTAGTTTCAAACCACGAATGCCCACGGCGCAGGCGGTGGCGCCATCGCAGTCGTAGTCGGCCACGATGCAGAGTTTTTTGTGGGCGGCGATGGCGTCGGCCAGCAGGGTGGCGGCCTCCTGCGTGCCGAGCATCTCGCTGGGCGCAATCAATCGGGCCAGGCCGTCGTCAAGCTCCTGGGTGCTTTGCACACCGCGCGCGGCGTACAACTGAGCGAGCAGCGGGTGAATGCCCGCTTGCTCCAGCGCCCAAGCCGAACGGGGTGGGATATCGCGCGCTACTATTTTCATAGCTGTTTAAGCACGTTGGATATGCTCTTAGTGCCAAAAATGTTCATAAGTCGTTTCAAAGGCGATTGAGGTTTGAAAGAAAAACTTTGGGCGCTGCGTTCACCGCACAAGGTGAGTTGCGCTGTCGCGCCTGGTTTCAGATGAGCCAGCAAGGCCGCGCATTCGGAGGCATCGAGCACTTGCCAAGCTTGCGCCCAAGTGGCCCAGTCTTCATTCAGGGCGGCGTTACGCAGGGTATCCACCACTTGCGGTGCGGGGTGTGCAGACAGCTTGTGCGCCAGCGCGCCGGTGCCACTCATCCAAAACGAGTTGACTGGCAGCACGCCTCGCGCACTGCGAGCGTCGTTGATCGGGTGGGTGTAGAGCAGCATTTGCATTTCATTCTGCAAGCGACGAAGGGCGGCGGCCTGCGGGCTGCGCGGCATCCAGTTCTCCACATGGCGGCCCACCACGCGGTCGAGCGAGGCCGTGGGCAGGTCTTTGAACACGTCGCCACTGGCCAGCCAGCGGTTGGGTGCGTCAAAGTTCAGCGCCAGGCCGTCTTCTTCAAAATAGGGCTGCATCGCCGCCATCAAGGCGCGGGACTCGGCTTCTGAAAAATCAGGCAGCGTCTGTCCGCTCATGGCGATGTGGTTGGCGCCCACTTGCCAGTGGCAGGGCGAAATAAAAGCCCAAGCATGGCCTGCGAGGTGTTTTTTGGATGCCTCAAGCGCCGCCCAAGGCAAGAGCCCGTCAGGGGCCGAGAGACCTAAAGCACGGGCATGCGCACGTTCATGGGGCGTGGACAGGCTGAATTCATCGCCCACGTCCAAGGGCTCAGGCGTCAGGCGCGCCAGCAGCTTTTCAAGGTGAGGAAGTTGGAGGGTGCTTAAGGCCGTAGTGCAGCCTTCGGAGCTGCAAGCGGCAAATGGGATCAAAAGGTGCATAGGGTGATTGTCCGATATACAGCGGACGTGCGTGCCGTAGGCCTGTTTCCGCAGGCGGTGCCACAATGTCCCCCTGTTTCAATTCCCGGCGGGTCGATGCAAATTCCCTACGAACTTATTCTTGGCTGGCGCTACACGCGGGCGGGCCGTGCCACGCGGCGCAACGGCTTTATCTCGTTCATCTCGGGCGTGTCCATGCTGGGTATTGCCTTGGGCGTGGCGGCGCTCATCATTGTGCTGAGTGTGATGAACGGCTTTCAAAAAGAAGTGCGCGACCGCATGCTGGGCGTGGTCTCGCACATTGAGCTATTTGCTCCCAATGGCGCCGCCTTGCCTGATTTGGCCCGCACTTTGTCTGAAGTTCGCGCCAATCCGCAAGTGATTGGTGCTGCACCTTTTATAGCTACCCAAGCACTTTTGGCAAGGGGTGAGGACATGAAAGGCACTATCGTTCGTGGGATTGACCCGAACCTTGAACCTGGCGTGACCGATTTGGCGGTCACGCTTCAAAACAGTGGTTTGAAAAAGCTGATCTCGGGTGAGTTTGGCGTTATTTTGGGTGGCGAACTGGCCCGCAGCCTGGGCGTTCGTCAGGGCGACAAGGTTACCTTGGTCGCCCCCAGCGGCCAGGTCACCCCGGCGGGCGTGGTGCCACGCCTCAAGCAAATGACGGTGGTGGGCACCTTTGACTCCGGCCACTACGAGTACGACTCGGCGTTGGTGCTGATGCACCTGGACGATGCGGCCCGTATCTTTAGGCTAGAAGGCCCCAGCGGCGTGCGCATCAAGTTGCGCGACTTGCATCAGGCCCGCGAAGTGGCCGCGCAGCTGGCCAGCAGCGTCACGGGTGACTTGCTCATTCGCGACTGGACGCGCCAAAACCGGACCTGGTTTGCCGCCGTGCAGCTTGAGAAACGCATGATGTTCATCATCCTGACCCTGATCGTGGCGGTGGCGGCTTTCAATTTGGTTTCCACCTTGGTGATGACCGTGACCGACAAGCGCGCAGACATTGCTATTTTGCGCACGCTGGGGGCCAGTCCGCGCTCCATCATGGGCATTTTTGTGGTGCAGGGCGCGATGGTGGGCGTCATTGGCACGCTGGCCGGATTGGCATTTGGTCTGGGCATCGCTTTCAATATTGACGTGCTGGTGCCCGCGCTTGAAAAGCTGCTCAATGCCAGCTTTTTGCCCAAAGACATCTACCTGATCAGCCGCATGCCCAGCGACCCGCAGCCTTCGGACATCGTGCCGATTGCGCTCATCTCGCTGGTTTTGTCCTTTGTGGCAACGCTCTACCCCAGCTGGCGCGCCTCCCAAGTGAACCCCGCCGAGGCTTTGCGTTATGAATAAGCTTGTTTTAAGCGCCCGCCAACTCACCAAGCGTTTCACGGAAGGCCGCCTAGATGTCACCGTGTTGCAAGGGGTGGACCTGAACGTGCACGCCGGTGAAACGCTGGCCATTGTGGGTGCCTCGGGCTCGGGCAAAAGCACTTTGCTGCACCTGATGGGCGGGCTGGACGCGCCCACCAGCGGCTCGGTCTGGCTCAACGGCCAAGACCTGGCGAGTAAAAGCGCCGCCGAACAAGGCCAACTGCGTAACCAATACCTTGGGTTTGTTTACCAGTTTCACCACCTGCTGCCCGAGTTCAGCGCGCTGGACAACGTGGCCATGCCTTTGTGGATCAGGCGCTTAGCGCCCGCTGAGTGCGCAAAAGCCGCTACCAAAATACTCACCAGCGTGGGGCTGCAAGACCGCCTGCACCACCGCCCCGCTGAACTCTCGGGCGGCGAGCGCCAGCGTGTGGCCATTGCCCGCGCCTTGGTCACCCAACCCGCTTGCGTGCTGGCCGACGAGCCCACCGGCAACCTTGACCGAAGCACCGCCAACGGCGTCTTTGAGCTGATGCTGGAACTCGCCCGCACCCAAGGCACCGCTTTCATCGTCGTCACCCACGACGAAACCCTGGCCGCTCGTTGTGGCCGTCAACTCAGGTTGGTGCAGGGCAAGCTGACCGAAGACGGGCGCTAAACTCATCTGTTCAAGGGGCACTGCATGACGTTTTGGATCGACACCCACTGCCACCTCGATGCAGCAGAGTTTGGTGCTCTAGGTCATGATGTGCGTGCTAGAGCAGCTCTTAATAACGTAGCACATTGCGTGTTGCCCGGGGTCGAGGTCGGCAACTTTGAAGCCGTGCGCCGCCTCGCCCACGCGCAGGGCGACAGCTACGCGCTGGGCATTCATCCGCTGTATGTGAAAAACGCCCAGGAGGGCGACTTGGCTTTGTTGGATGCCCAGTTGACCCAGTACGCCAACGACCCGCACTTGGTGGCGGTGGGCGAAATTGGCCTGGACTACTTTGTGCCCGAGTTGAGCCTGAGCCCCTTACGCGAGCGCCAAGAACAGTTTTATCTGGCGCAACTCTGGCTGGCCCGCCAACACGGCTTGCCGGTTATCTTGCATGTGCGCCGCTCGGCGGATCAGTTGCTCAAAGGCTTGCGCACCGTCGCGCGTGTAACCGGCAACACGCCGTGGCAGGGCATCGCCCACGCCTTTAACGGCAGCGAACAGCAGGCTCAGGCCTTCATTGCACTCGGTTTCAAGCTCGGCTTTGGCGGCGCGCTGACCTACGAGCGCGCCCAGAATCTGCGTCACCTGGCGGCCACCTTGCCGTTGGAGGCGCTGGTAATGGAAACGGATTCCCCCGACATGCAGCCGCACTGGCTCTACAAAACCTCACAAGAGCGCGCGGGCGGCGCACCGCAAGGTCGCAACGAACCGGCTGAGTTGCCCCGCATCGGGGCTGAGTTGGCGGCCCTGCGCGGCATCACGCCAGAGGCCCTGGCAGCGGCAAGCACCCAAAACGCGTTGGATGCGCTGCCGCGACTCAAAGCGCTGCTGGCCCGGGCGACCTAAGCCCTGTGGCGATAATGCAGGCATCTTGAAAAAACGAACTCAAACCCTCCCCGAAGTCAACTTCTCTGACGAAGGCACGCTGCGTCACCTCCACCTGGGCACTGAATGGATTCAGGGCACGATGGATATGGACGAGCCCAATGCCCTGTTCCACGAATACATCCAGCGCATGATGGCCTGGATGTTGTTTGTGGAGCCCGATAGCGTCACCAAGCGCCAAGCCATGCAACTGGGGCTGGGCGCGGCCTCGCTCACCAAGTTTTGCCACAAGGTAGTGCGCATGAAAACCGTGGCCATTGAACTCAACCCGCAAGTGCTTGCCGCTTGCCGTGGCTGGTTCAAGCTGGCGGCAGACAACACCCGCATGCAGGTGGTGCTGGCCGATGCGGCGTTGGAGATTCAAAACCCCAAATGGTGGGGCACGGTGGATGCGCTGCAAGTGGACCTGTACGACCACGAAGCCGCAGCGCCCGTGCTCGACAGCTTTCCTTTTTACGTCAACTGCCGCAAATTACTCACCCCCGAGGGCTGCATGACAGTCAACCTGTTTGGGCGCGCCTCCAGTTTCGATCGCAGTGTGGAGAAGATTTCTGCCGCCTTTGGGGCCGATGCGGTGTGGGCCTTCAAGCCTACACGCGAGGGCAATACGGTGGTCATGGCGCAACGCACGCCCAGTCGTCCTAAGCGTGAACTCATGGAGGCCAGGGCCGAAGTCATTCAAACGCAATGGGGCTTGCCAGCGGCCAAATGGGTGCGGGTCTTCAAGCCCGTGCTCTCTAAAACACTCTAATCCCCCGCGCTTGGGTCGCCCATGTCATTCCGGCGACATAGGTGTAACCCACATGCTGGCTGGGGGTGTTTTCAGTGCAAAATTACTTTTCGAATTATTCGAGGAGTAAAAAATGAATATTAAGAGTCAAAAAGACTTTTTCGCGGGTCTGTTGTTTATGGTTGTAGGAGTCGCTTTTGCCTGGGGCTCGAGCAACTACAGTGTGGGTACTGGCGCGCGCATGGGCCCTGGTTACTTTCCGCTGCTGCTGGGCATTTTGATGGCGGTGCTTGGGGGTGTCATTACCTTCAACTCACTGGTCGTTGAAACCGAAGATGGCGACAAAATTGGCAACTGGGCTTTGAAACCCCTGTTCTTCATCATCTCAGCCAACCTGGTGTTTGGTTTGATGTTGGGCGGTCTGCCCAGCATCAAGCTACCCGCCATGGGCATGATTGCAGGCATTTACGCCCTGACTTTCATCTCCAGCCTGGCCGGTGAAGAGTTCGATTTCAAGGAAGTCGCCATTCTGGCCACCGTGCTGTCGGTCATGAGTTACCTCGCCTTTGTGGTACTGCTGAAACTGCAGTTCCCAGTGTGGCCTACATTTATTACAGGTTAAGGAGCAACCCATGGATTTAATTGCAAACCTGTCTCTGGGCTTTGGCGTGGCCTTCACGCCCATCAACCTGATGTATGCCTTTATTGGTTGCCTCTTGGGCACCCTCATTGGTGTGTTGCCCGGCATTGGCCCTCTGGCGACCATCGCCATGTTGCTGCCTGCTACCTACGCGCTGCCCCCCGTGTCAGCCCTCATTATGTTGGCGGGTATTTACTACGGCGCCCAATACGGTGGTTCCACCACCGCCATTTTGGTCAACCTGCCAGGAGAATCCTCGTCGGTGGTCACCGTCATTGACGGCTACCAAATGGCGAGGCAAGGGCGAGCGGGCCCAGCTTTGGCTGCGGCCGGTCTGGGCTCTTTCTTTGCGGGTTGCGTCGGCACCTTGGTGTTGGCCGCTTTTGCGGTGCCACTGACTGAAGTCGCCTTCAAGTTCGGCCCTGCCGAGTATTTTTCGCTCATGATTCTGGGCTTGGTTGGCGCCGTGGTGCTGGCTTCGGGCTCCTTGCTCAAAGCGGTGGGCATGATTTTGCTGGGCTTGCTGTTGGGCTTGGTCGGTACTGACGTGAATTCGGGCGTGGCCCGTTTCAGCTTCGATATTCCTGAACTTACCGACGGCATTGGCTTCATCGTCATCGCCATGGGCGTGTTCGGCTACGGCGAGATCATCAGCAACCTGGGCAAGCATGAGAGCGAGCGCGAGGTGTTTACCGCCAACGTGACCGGCCTGTGGCCCACCAAGCAAGATTTCAAGCACATGGTGCCTGCTGTTTTGCGTGGCACTATTCTGGGCTCGGTTCTCGGCATTTTGCCGGGTGGTGGCGCGGTGATGGCGGCCTTTGCGGCTTACACGCTGGAGAAGAAAACCAAGCTGCAGCCCGGTGAAATGCCTTTTGGCAAAGGAAATATTCGTGGTGTGGCGGCCCCTGAGTCTGCCAACAACGCGGCTTCGCAAACCTCCTTCATTCCTTTGCTGACACTGGGTATTCCACCCAATGCCGTGATGGCCTTGATGGTGGGCGCTATGACGATCCACAACATTCAGCCTGGCCCGCAGGTCATGACCAGCAACCCCGAGTTGTTCTGGGGCCTGATTGCTTCTATGTGGATTGGCAACGCCATGCTGATCATCTTGAACCTGCCTTTGATCGGTATCTGGATCAAGCTGCTGAGCGCGCCTTACCGATGGTTGTTCCCGGCCATTGTGTTGTTCTGCGCCATTGGCGTGTATTCCACCAACAACAACACTTTCGACATCTGGTTGGTCGGTTTGTTTGGCGTGATTGGCTTTGGCTTTATCAAGCTGGGCATGGAACCCGCACCTTTGTTGTTGGGCTTCATTCTTGGGCCGATGATGGAAGAAAACCTGCGCCGCGCCTTGTTGCTGTCACGCGGTGACTGGAGCGTGTTTGTGACCCGTGGATTGTCGGCCAGCCTGTTGGCGGTGGCGGCCTTCTTGCTGGTGATTGTGCTGCTACCTTCCATCAAGGCTAAGCGCGAAGAGGCGTTTGTCGAAGACTGATCGTCTCCCTCTCTTAATGAATGGCACCCGAGGGTGCCATTTTTTTTAAAGAGACGTGCGGCACAATGGGCGATTAGGAAAAACCATGCAACTCAAGCACCACCTCAACCAGCACCCACAGCGCGCGTCCCTGCACAACGAAGTGCACGCCCGTCCCCCGCAGGCCCTAAGCGCGCCCTTGGCTATTTCGCATGTGGTCATGGTGTGCGATGCCGAGCAGCGCGAGGCCAGTCGCGTCCATGTAGCCGCCTTGTTGCGAGACCTTCATTTGCCCCTGCCTGACCCCCAATCCAGCCATTTCAGAATGGATGTGGGCGCCTTCCATATTCGCTGGGAGTTGCACACCGAGTTTGTCAGTTGGACCTTCATGCGCCCTTTGTCAGACCGTGCCGAGACCTGGGTCGATGAGCGCGCCCTGGATGCCGTGCCGCAAGCTTGGTTGGCCCGCTTGCCTGGTCAGTGCCTCACCAGCCTGCATGTGTGGGTGCTGCCCTTGAATGACGAAGGTGCGGCAGCCGTTGTCAAAGACGTGTTGCTGGAAGACACCTTGGTCGCCTCCAGTGTGGCCGGTGGTGTGGGCGAGATCTACACCGACTTTGCCATTCACGCCGATGGCTTTTCACGCATGGTCTTATTGGCGGGTGATTTGTCTCCCCGGCGTTTGGGCCGTTTGGTGCAGCGCTTGCTGGAGATTGAAACCTACCGCATGGCGGCTTTGTTAGGCCTGCCTGCAGCGCGTGAAGCGACGCAAATTTTGTCGAGTGCCGAGCGCGAGTTGGCGGAACTGGCCAGTGCCATTCGCAGCGCCACCCGCGACGACGAGCCGCTTTTGCTTGACCGCCTGACCAAACTGGCCGGCCAAGTGGAGAGCCAGCACGCCGCCACCCACTCGCGCTTCTCGGCCAGCGTGGCGTATTTTGAGTTGATTGATAAACGGATTGTCGAGATCAACGAGTCGGTGTTGCCCGGTATGCAAACCATTGGCGAGTTCATGGACCGGCGCCTTTCGCCTGCGCGCAGTACCT
>Ga0114974_10001573_pt1 | contig 18013 bp, 34 predicted proteins | sample S_130206_EF_Meta_FD_87318 | JGI IMG/M metagenome (GOLD analysis project Ga0114974, IMG submission 87318) | Freshwater microbial communities from Lake Simoncouche, Canada to study carbon cycling - S_130206_EF_MetaG | ecosystem: Environmental > Aquatic > Freshwater > Lake | place: Lake... | reverse complement strand
TGGAACAAAAATCTGGCAAAATATCAATTTTTTAAGATTTCATAAAAATACCGATTCAGTAGATAGGCATAAACCAAAATTTGAGGATAAGTACGAAGCATTTAAAATTTGTGAGATATTAGTCAATAAACAATACTTTGCTGGTAACACAAGGTTTTTTATAACTTTTGATTGCGATAGTGAAAAAATATATGGTACGTTTACTAAAAAAATGATTGAGGAAGCAATAGATGACTATATTGCATTGAATTATAATAAAAAGATAAAACCACTTATGAATATGAGGGGAGTTAATGGAAAATCTAAATATACAAGTGTAACTGCAATAGCTGAACTGAAAAAAATGTTGTATAAAAGTTATGTCGGATAACTTTATTTGCAACTATAACACAATATAAAAACCTTTATTTAATAGTAACTGCAAGACCTTTGCAACTTCCTAAAAATACTATTAGAAAATAATTATCAAATTTTTTTAGAATAAAAGAAATTAATTTTGTGCGTATCGTTTGGGCGATATAATAACTTTTTATAAACAATTTAATTTTTTGAAAAATGAATAAAGGAATGTTGATGGGTATTTTAGGAACTGCTATTGGAGTAACAATCGGAATTGTAACTGCTGGGTACATACAAAAAATGCTAACAAAATCAGTTTAATACTGAAAAATCGAATTAGATAAAAATAATTCACAATTTAATTTAACTAACAATAAAAAAAAACAAAAATGGATTTTAGAAAATACTTTTCTCAAGCTCAAGATGATGCTAATGAGAACTTTTTTAACTACGATGGGTACGATGAATTTGATGATTATGATGGTGGTTTCGACAACTTTGATGATGATTATTCTGGATATGATATTGATGAATATGACAATGCCGATGGTGGTATGGATTCAGCACCAACATCTCAACCTTATATCGTATCAATTACAAATACAAACACTTCAACTAACTCTACGGCAGTTACAATTTTAGGTGCATATTCTAATTTGGCTCAAACATCGCCAAGTTTCGGAAATTATGCAGCGATTTCAATTACAATGGGAATTAGTGGAATTACATATACGGAATTTTTATATCAATCTATGAATAAACCATTCCAAGTTGGATTAACTTACTTACAATCATCTAATACTTCACAAGTTTTAGAAACTATTACTATTGTAAATAAAGATGTTAATGGTAATGAATCTCAAAAGGTTCTTATTCCTACAATCGACCCTTACCAAAATCAGTCAACAGTAGTAGCTCTCAAGTTCAATTATAAGGTAGATGGCTTTACTTCATTGGTAATATCAAGAATACTTGCAAGTGCTACTGCAAAGGTTTATTTCTATCCAAGCGAAACTGCTTCTGCAAGTCGTACTTTAGCTGGTCGTAAGCCAGTTGCTAATTACGGAAACCCTAACATTGTTAAGGGAGATACAATAAAATTAGCACCAAGCACTGCAAGAGCATTGATGGGTCGTGGTCGTGGTCGTAATCGCAGATAAAAAAAAGGTTTATAGCCGATTTTATTAGATTTGTTTCTCAACAAGTCCGTTCCATTAAGGAATGATTATATATAAAAAGGTGGCTATTAATTTAGCTACCTTTTTTTTTAACAATTTACAATCAATTAACAAATAATTTAAACAATTTAAAACTAAAAACAATGAAAGGATTTTTTAACATTTCAGACCAAAATACTTTTTTAGGTGGTCAAAACGTACATAACTTGATTATTATATCAATGTTAGGATTTTTGATTTATAAGCAGATTAAAAAATAATCTAAAACTTAAAAAATGAATAGAAAAACATTAGTTATAATTTATGGTGTAGTAGCACTTGGTTGGATTGCATTTGCAACAAAAAAGTATTGGTACAAGCCAAAATCTTCTTTTTATAATATAGAAGATAAAAATTAAAAACAATTAAAATGAGAAATAGAGCAAGAAGTAGGGAACAACGACCACAACACTTTAAAATCAGTTTATTTGATTATTTAGCAAGTAGCGTTCCATCTAAAGTTTTTAATGTAATAAATAGGAACAATGATTATCGTATGCCTAATTCTCAACAAGAATTAACTGCTCAAATAAAAGATTTTGTTAAGAAAAATGGAGAAAGTGGAATTAAAGAATTAGCTTCTATACACCCAGACAAAGATTTAATAAATTCTAATTGTGATTGCAAAAAAGAAGATAAAACTGCAAAAGTAGATTCAAATACAATGGTATTACAAAAGCACGATAACTATTCTGATTTTAGTGGAAAAGAGTTTATGGATAAGTTTAAAACAATAAATACCAATATGGTTATTTTAGGTGCATTTGTTCTATTAGGTGTTGCATATATAGTAAAATCAAATAAATAAAAAATGGTACAATCAAACGAAAATATGTCGAAAATTTTTGACAAAGGAAATGCAAGGTCTAAACAAAAAATAGCTTTATCTTTTTTAGGTAAAATTATTAAAGACCATAAAATTCATATCCTTGATGCCTTTGCAAAAGAGGGGATTTTACTTGATAAAAATATAAGTAATGAAAAGTTGATTTTTCAGATTAAAAAAACTTTAATGCAAAATAATCAACAAGCTAAAAATTTAAAAACATCTTTAGCGATACTTATTTTAGCTAAAAAAGATAATTTTTCTGATTTCTTTAGTTTGTCAAAAGATAAAACACCAAAAGTACCAAAAGCACCAAAAGTAAAAGCACCAAAAGGAGTAAAAGAGCCGAAAGTAAAAGATGGTAATTTCTTTACACGATTATTTAAAAAAAATGAGGTAACTGGAACATCAAAAGCTGGAGATTTTTATAGAAATAATAAAGATGGGGTTGATTTATTAGGTGGTACAATTTTAACTGGAATAGCACAAAGAGGAAGCCAAAAAGTAGTTAGTGCTGGTATAAATAATAGTGTTGCAGATAATAATAATTTAGATGGAAGTAAAAAAACATCTTATTTAAAATATGCACTTATTATTGGTGGTGTTGCAATAGCTGGTTTTATTGTATATAAAATTATCAAAAGAAATAAATAAGTAATGGGAGAAGCAGAAAATATCAATAATGTTATTAAAGAGAATACACAAGCTATTAGAGATATTACTGATAAATCATACGCAAGTAAAATAAAAAAAAACTCTCGTAACAATATGAATGGTGCGTTATTAGGTGGTGGTATTGGTATTTTAATAGGAGTAGCAAGTCGGCAAAATTTCTATATTACTGGTTTAATAGGATTAATTATTGGTAGATTATTTATAACTAATTTGATGAAAAAATGACACCAAACCAAATTTATAAAAAAGATAAAATTAGTGGTATATCTTTTAAAGATTGGCTACAAGGAGAAAAGGATAAAGGAAATTTTTTAATTGAAGATGAAACTTCTTCATTAGAAAATAAAGATAAGTTTTTAAATCTGACTGAAAATGAAAATGCAGTAACTACTACAACACTAATGAAATACAATAACATTATCGGTATAGTAGCTATTTCAATACTAATTTTTGGAATATACCAAATTGGTAAAAGAACAATGGTAGAAGTAGATGAATAAAGAAATTTTATTAAATCATAAACCTTGTACTATACAAGTAGATATAGAAACATTTGAACCACAAAAACTTTGGATAAAAGTATCTGATGCTCAACAAGACAATACTTATTATACTAAAAGATATGCAAAGATTAATGGTAAGCAAACTTTTTTTATAAGACTACCACAAAGTCCTAAAATAGCTAATTTAATTATCTATAATGATATTAGCAAAGACTTTAATTTGCAAGATGATACTTTTAAAATAAATAATGTTAAGATAGTACCATTAAAAAAAACACCATTAAAGTTATCTAAACAAACAATTTCATTTATAAGATTTGCACAAGAGTTTTGTGAGATGGCTGGAGTTTTAGAAGCGAGTAAAAAAGGAGAAGTTTATATTAGTGATAATGGAAAATTCAGAATAGATTATTTTGATGAAATACGAAATGAACTAACTGGAAATGTTATATCAACACCAGCGAGAATAAGTCAAATAAGTGGTAGAATAGAAGTTTCTAAAAAAGCATTTATAAGTTATTCAGTTCCTATGCGTATGGCTATTTTATTACACGAATTTTCACATTTTTATATTAATAAAAATCCACATTCAGAAGTACAAGCAGACCTTAATGGTATGAAGTTGTATTTAGCAATAGGTTATCCAAGAATAGATGCTTACAATGTATTTTTAAACGTATTTAAAGGTACTGACAATCCAGAATCCGTAACAAGATTTCAAAAGTTAGATAGTTTTATTAAAGAAAACGCAAATAAATTTAATTAGAAAATGGCGAATACACCAAATCCAATAAAATCTCAAGCAACACTTTATATAGTAGGTGGTATTGTTGTTATAGCAGTAGCTTCTATTATTTATTTAGCAATAGCAAGACCTATTTTACAAAAGATAGGAGTTATAGATGATAAAAAAGATAAGGAAAAAGATAATGCAATTAAAGAGTTTGATAAAAGTCAATGGTTTACCAGTATTCCTTACAAATCAAATAAGTCGCAAATAACAATTTCTGAAACAAAAGCAAATGCTTTAGCAAATGAAATTTTTTATGCAAAAGGATATGTATATGATTGCGAAACTTGTGCAATAGGAAGCATTTTAGATGCTGGAACAAAGATAAATATAAGTTATGTTGCTTATAGATTTTACATTCTTTACAATAGAGATTTAATGAGTTATTTAAAATCTTTTTTAGAAAATGATAATTGGATTACTTTATATGCAAGTTATAAAAAATTACCTACTGAAAATAAAACTAAAAGTATGGTAAATGATATAGTAATTGTAAAAGAATAAAAATATGAAACCAGCAACAAAATATATTTTGGTCGGTAGTGCAGTCATAGTTACAACATTAGGCATAGTTTGGGGTATTCGTAGGTATCAAAAATATCAAATGAATAAAATTGATAAGACTAAAGAAGATAAACAACTTGAAGAACATATAGCAATCATTGAAGAACAACAAGGCAATACAAATGATAGTGCAAAAAGCTACAATCCAGTAAACGATATACAATACATACGGAAATATCTTAATAATGTAAATGATTGGATTGGATTAGGTACTGATAGAGAAGAAGTAGCAGATAAACTAATGAGTTTAACTGATGATAGGTTAAAGAAACTTAACTATTGGTATAATTCAACAAAAAATCCAAAATTTACTTGGAGAACAAATGGTAGAACATTGTACCAAGAATTAAAAGAACAAAGAAGTAGTTTTGATTTCCTTACTTACTACAAAGATATTATGAGCAGAATGGCTAAATTAAATCTATACTAATGAATACGAATAAAAAAATTATAATAGGTGTATTAATAGGATTAGTATTTTTTACTATAAGCTATAAATTATATAAAAACTATTTATCTCAAAAGAAAAAAGTTTTAAAAGTAGCAGTTAAAAATGCTTACGAAAATCTTTTATTTGCTACCAACAAAGCAGTTATTTTACCAGTAAGCTATCCATTTTTAAATGAACTTGCTTCTGCACTAAAAGATAACCCAGAATATAACGTATCAATTATTGGTCATACTGATAATGTTGGAAGTGAAAAAAGTAATCAAGTATTAAGCGAAAAAAGAGCAGAAGAAGTCAAAAATTTCTTAATAAAAGAGTTAGTTCCTATTGAAAAAATAATGTCAAAAGGTATGGGAGAAAGCAAACCAATAGATACTAATGATACTAAAGTAGGACAAGCAAAAAATAGGCGAGTAGAGTTTATATTGTCAAGTCCAGCTACAAATGAAGTTATAGATTATATAAGTACAAAGAATATAGAAAATTTAGCATAAAATAATTAAATAAAAACAAAATGGAAAAAAAAGGTAATGGTATATTTATTGTTGTAATAAGTTTAATAGTATTAGTAGGTGGTGGAGTTGCGTTCTTATTATATAGAAAGGCAAAAGCAAAAGATAAACCAGCTATTGATGAAGTAACTGATGATGGTATAAAAAGCGATGAAGTTGCTAATGTAGTTAAAGAGGAAGTCAAAGATAAACCTAAAGTCAATGATGATACAAAACTTAAATTGGGTTCTGATAATTCAAATGTTAGTGCAATTAAAAACATAATTAATCAACTTGCATTATGGAAAAATCTAAAAACATCAAACGGAGTTAATTTTCCTATTGATACGGATAATAAATTTACAAGTAATACTGACAAGGCAGTAAGTATTTTCTTTCCAAATTATAAAACTAATGGATATATAACAAGAAAAGATGCAAGATTTTTATGGTCTTATAGTGCTGGACTTAATAATAAAACATTTCCAAGTTCATTGGTAGGGATTTCAGATGAAAAAAGTTATAGAAGTTCTTATGCAAAGGGTAAAGAAAAAAGCAAAAAGAAATTTTCTTCGTATGGTAAATTTGTAGAAACTAAAGATAATTTTTCAAAATAAATAAATATGAACGATATAAATAAAGATATAGACAAGGAAAGAGAGAAATACTTAATATCAATAGCTGATGCTTATGGATTAGTACCCTTTTCAAGTGAATTTTCAAACTTTTTAAATGCTAAAGGCAAATTAAAAAAAGGATTGAAAAAATTTGGCGACCAAGTTAAAGGTGGAATAAAAAAAGTAGGTAGAGGTGTTGCAGTTGTTACTATTGCAGTACCAAGAACTGCATTTTTATCATTGTTAGATTTGAATTATAGAGGGTTTGGTTGGAAAATACAAAGTATATTGACTAATCCAGCTTTAAGCAAAGAAAAAGAACAATTAAAGAAAAAATGGGAAAAATTAGGTGGAAAATTTAGTGCATTAGAAAAAACTGCTGGAATTGGAAGTCGTAGAGAAAAAGCATTTTTTTGTGGTAAGGAATGTAAAACTAAACTATTAGATAAAGACCTTTCAAAACAAGCATTAGAAGATTTAAAAAATAAACCAACTGATAACTTTAGTAATTTTAATATCAATTCAAACTTTTTTACTGGTTCTTATATTGATAATGATAAAAAATACTCTAATGTTGCTGAATCAGTAATTATTGGTGCGTGGATTGGTGCTGGTGCATCAGTTATTGGTGCTTTAGGTGGTATTATTTCAAAAGGAATAGAAAGTGCTGACCAAAAGAAAATGCTTGTAGCAGATGAGAAAAAAAATAAAGAACAATTAGATGCTATGAGTGAAGCTGATAAAAGAGCAATTAAGTTAGCAGAAGATAAGTTAAAAGCACAATCAGACCCAAGAGATATAATTTTAAAAAATGATAAACTTACTCCAGCAGAAAAAAAGGAAGCATTAGCAGTTGTTGATGATGCTACAAGCAAAAGTAATATAGGTAATTTTAAAAAGTATTTTCTATATAGTGCTATTGGTTTAGTAGTTCTAATAGTAATTTATCAAGTAACAAAAAAAAAGTAAGTAAATAAATAAGTAATAACAATTAAAAAAAAAAAAATGAAAAAAGTAACAAATTTAACAAACGAAAATTATTTTAATATGTGTGGTTGCTCATCTTCTTTTGAGGGTAATGAAAATTTAGATAATGGCTATAATATGCCGAGATATTCTAATGCAATCGGAGATGCAAGTACATTAGATATTGATAATGAAAATGAAAGTGGTTTTCAATCTAATTTTGATAATTTCTTAAATGCTTCAAAAAAGAAAAAAAAGAGAGAAGCAATTACAACACAAAAAGTAGCAGATGCTATAAATAAAACAAAAGGTGTAGTAGATAAGGCAAGTGAAGTTGCAGATGTTTTAGCAAAAGGTGGTGTTGAGCCAATAGATATGCCTATGGGTAGTGATAATGTTCTAACTGCACCAGCAAAGAGTAATACATTAAAATATGTTGCTATTTATGGTGGTATTGCTTTATTAGTATTTGTTGGATATAAGTTCTTTTATAAAAAATAAGATAAATGAATAAAAATGCAATTATAAGGAATGTTTTAGTTGTAGGTGGAATAGTAGTATTCGGAATGTCCGTTTATGGAATATACGAGTATTACAAAGTCCAATTAGATTTACTTTATAATTTTAGTTATAAGATTACTAAAGTAAACTATATTTCAGCAAAAAATGGAGTTTTATCGCTTCAATTATTTGTTGATGTTACTAATAGTTCAAAAATAGCATTTGAGATTTCAAGTTATGATTTAGCCATTAAAATAAATAATGGGGAGAAAGTAGGTAAGGTATTAAATAAAGATATAAACCAAAAGTTTCAAGGCGATTCAGTAAATAGTCTTAATTTTATACTTGAAATTTCATTAGTAGGAACAAATGGTGCTAAAATTTTAGCTGATATTTTAAGCAAAGGAAAAAAGAGTACACTTACTTTAGATGGTTTTATAATGATTAAAAAAGGATTGCTGAAATTTAAAACACCAGTAAATTTGAATTATACTTACGAATATATTAAAAGTTAAACACAAACCAAAACCCAAAAAAATGATAGTAGCACAAACCAAAAAAATAATGACAAAAGCGATTGATAGATATGCCGAAGTATATGGGGTAGATAAGTCAAACGTACAATTAATGATTAGACCAAAGAATAATGAATTTGCACCAACGTATGATATTTGCAAAGAATATAGAAAAGTTGAAGAAGTTACGTTTTCACAAATTCTAAATGTAAAACTTGACTTTTTAGGCAGAGAAATGATTGCAACTCCGTTTATTAAAAATTCATTAGTTCGTATGAGTAAAGAAACTCAAACAAATTGGAAAGATATTAATGTGATTATTTACTATAACAATACAAAAGATGATATTCTAATGTATTTATTTACTAACAAACAACCAAGTAAGGCAATAACATTTGAGTATTTATTTGGAGAAGATTATTAAAAATTAAATTATGGCTGTTCAAAATGTAAAGATTTTACAATATAGTTCAACAACAAGTTTTAGCGATTTAACAAGTTTATCTATTTTATGTACGACAAGTTCAGTTGTTGTTACATCGGCATCTTCAAGTGGTACTGGTGTTACTTTAACAAGTGGACAAAGTTTGACACTACAAGCAAGTGATGGATTTACTTTACCTACAATTACTATTACGATTGTAAGTAGTGGGGTATTTGGAATAGTTAGCCAATAAAATAAATAGTGATGAGTAAAGGGAACAAATCTTTTGTAAAATTTGATGGTGGTAAAGGTGGGGGAAATGTAAATTTTAACTCACAATTAGTATCAAAAAATATAGTAGAAAGAGGATTTTCAAGTTTTGGAGTAGTAGAAACTTCATCGCCATTTAAAGCTACTTTTAGAACAACAAGTGCAAGTGAAACAATTACTTTACCTTATGAAGTAGCTGGTACTTATAGTGGAACAATAGATTGGGGAGATGGTGGTGCAACAAGTGTCAATAGTTATGCAAATAGAACACATACATACGCAATAAGTGGAGATTATATCATAACAATTACTGGAGTTACAACTGGATTTAGTTTTAATAATACTGGCGATTGTTTAAAGATTAGAAGTATTCAAAATTGGGGTAATTTGAATTTAGGAAATAGTGGATATTATTTTAATGGTTGTCAAAATTTAACTTTAACTGATGTAATTGGAGTTTTGGACTTAACTGGAACAACCAATTTTAGTGGTATGTTTGCTTTTTGTGCTTCTTTAACTATTGTTAAAAATATAAATTCTTGGAATATATCAGCAGTAACAAATATGAGTGGTATGTTTCAAAAATGTGATTTATTTAATCAAGTTTTACTTTTAAATACTTCAGCAGTAACAAATATGAATAGTATGTTTAGTAATTGCTCGGAATTTAATTCTGCACTAACATTTTCAAGTACCTCAAATGTTACTAATATGAGTGGTATGTTTTATGGTTGCTCGGTATTTAATCAATCAGTAGCAACTTTAGATACATCAGCAGTTACGGATATGAGTTATATGTTTGCAAATTGCGAGGCATTTAATCAGTCAGTAGCAACTATTACCACACAACAAGTTTTAACTACATCTTATATGTTTGCTGGTTGCTTGGTATTTAATGGTGCTATAAATGGTTTGTTTCCATCTGCTATAAAGTCAGTAGTTACTGATATGAGTTATATGTTTAGTGGTTGCGAGGCATTTAATATACGAATAGACTGGAATACTTTTGCAGTTACGGATATGAGTGCTATGTTTAATGGTTGCTCGATATTTAATTCCCCAGTAACTTTTTCAACTACGGCAAATGTTACGAATATGGGTAGTATGTTTAATGAATGCTCGGTATTTAATAAAGCATTATCATTTAACACTATAAGAGTTGAATATATGAATAATATGTTTGCTGGTTGCAGTTTATTTAATAGTGTATTAACATTTACAAGTACCTCAAATGTTACGGATATGAGTTATATGTTTGCTGGTTGCTACTCATTTAATCAAGCATTGAGTTTTAATACATCATCAGTTCAAAATATGAGTTCAATGTTTTTTGGTTGCTACTCATTTAATCAATCAGTAGCAAGTTTTAATACATCAGCAGTTAATGATATGAGTTTTATGTTTGCTGGTTGCTCGGTATTTGCTACTAATATAGGTTCTTGGAATACATCAAACGTTGAGAATATGAGTTCTATGTTTGAGGGTTGCTTGGCTTATGATAAAAGTGTGCTTTTTGATACTTCAAATGTTAAAAATATGAATAGTATGTTTAAAAATTGTCTTTTTAGTCAGAATGATTGTAGTGCTTGGAATGTAGAAAATGTTTTAGATTTTACTGATTTTATGAGTACAAAAACACCAGCTACATTTTCTACTACATTTTTAGATAACATCTATAATGCTTGGAGTTCACAAGCAGTACAATCAAATTTAAACATATCATTTGGAACTGCAAAATATACGTTAAGTGGATTAGCTGGTAGAGATATTTTAACTGGTATTAAAGGATGGTCAATAACTGATGGGGGAATATAATTTATAGTATAAAAAATGGGAAACGATAATAAATTTTTTGGTCAATTTATTGGTAGTGGACAATCAGTCAATACTGGTTTAGTTTTTTCACATAAGGCATCAAGAGGTCATAGTGGTTTTACACAAATTATAAGTGGTGGTACTCCATATATTACTTATCAAATAGAAATACCAATTTTAAGTAGTGGTTCTTATTTATATGAATTAACATCAAGTTATTTTAAGTATCTTATAACAACTCACGTTAGTATATCTTTATGGATAGGAAATACAAGTGGAACTCTTGCAAGTTCAGTAAAAATAGCAGATGGACACGACATATTAAGTGCAAATGATATAAGTGCTATTAATAGAACTTTTTGGAATGAAAGTCCATCTCTTTTAAATGGATTAAGTATTGCTTCATTAAAAACTGGTGTAGCACAACCAACGGATTATGAAATAGGAACTTCAAGTGGAAATAATACTACAAATAGCTATGCAATTAATAATAATGCAGTACAATACTTACAATTTGCTATGACAATTAATCATACCCCAATTCCAATAGGTGCTTTTGCAAGTTTGGATTGGTGTATTTTCAATATATATTCAGTAGCTTAATTAAAATAATAATATGGATAGTATAACAATAATAACAATTTTAAGTGCTTTACTGACAACTTTAGGAGTTAAAGAGATTTGGAACATTTGGAAAAAAAAAATAGACTTGGAAGCAAAAAAAGATAGCAAAATAGATGAAATCTATCTAACGATTATTAAGGATTTAAAAACGCAGATAGGAAAATTAGAGGAAAAGGTAGATAACTTAATCTTTGAGAATATAGCTTTAAGAGAGAATGTTGCACGTTTAGATGAACGAATAAAATAATATGAGAGAATACTTTAGAAGTCCGTATGTTATTATTGGTGTTATAGGCATTGTCTATTATTTATATAGAAGAAACATTTTAGTTAATAAAATGAATAAGGAGATGCTACCAGCTTTGAGTAGTTTCAGCGATGATATACCTATGGAATTTAAAAATGATGTAGAGAAAATGTCTTTTAGTGAGATGAGAAAATGTATTTATGAAAATGAAAAATTGATAGCAGATAAAAAACTACAACCTAATGAAGAAAAGAAAGTAGCACAAATGGTTAAGTATGTTGTAGATTATAATAATAAAAATGTAAAAAAGAGATGAGTAATTTAACAACTAAACAAAAATTAGATTTTGTATTCGTAAGTATTGGTATAGTAACATTTACCTTGACTGCGATTTTACATATAAGAACTTTAAGGAAAAGTTTAAAAGAAGATAAAAACCTATAAAATTAGAAATTATGGCTAATGAATATCTAACAAAAGTAAATAAGGCGAGAAAAAATGGAGATAAGAGTTTTGAGTACAAAGGAAAAACTTATGTCGCAACTAAAACAAAGACTGGTCTTGTAGTATATAAAACAAAAAAATAAAGATGAGCAAAGTAATAACAAAAAAACAAGCAAGTAAATGTGCAACTATTGTACGACAATATAGTGTTCAACAAGCAAAAGCTGGTGGAAAATATGTTGGTGGAAAAACAAAGGTAGGTGCTAAAAAAGTAAGTGCAGTTGCTAAAAAAAGTTTTGCAAAGCTAAAATCTTTGTTTAACAAAAAATAAAAAAGATGAAACAAAATTTTGTCATAGTTGCTCTTATTTTAATAATAGTCTTACTGGTTTGTGGCTATTGTGAAAAACGAGGGCAACTCTCTTATTTAGAAAAACAATTTTCAAAGTTTGAATTAAAGAAACAAGATTTTAAAGTAATTGTAAATAAAAACAAAGAAAAGTTAATTCAGCAAGAACAATTAATACTAACATTACAACAAGCCAAAAATCTAAATGTAATTGATAGTAAAGATTGGAAAAATACACAAAGTAGAATTGAATTTGTAACTCAAACACGAATAGACACTATTTTTATCGCTTTTAACGATACTTTGCGTATAAATGATACAATTTATAGTAAAAGTAATTTTGATTGCTTAAAACACTTTAATTTAAGCGATAAGTTTTTTTATATTAATGGAAATGTATTAGAAAATGGTATAAAGATTGATTCTTTAAGTTTTCCTAACATAGCAACAATAACAATAGGAGAAAAAAGACAAGGTATTTTTAGAAAGTCTTTGCCGATAGTTGAGATTAAAAATTCTAATCCATATATTCAAACAATAGATTTATCAAATGTGGTAATAAACAATAAGAAAAAAACATATCAAAAAAATTCGTTTTGGTTTACCATTGGTACTTCATTAGGATTTTTAGGTACACTAATTTTAATAACATCAATAAAATAATTGAAAATGAAATATAATAAAACATTAATAATTGGTATTACTTCCGTATTAGTATTAGCATTTATACTTTATAGAATAAATAAAAGTGGTGGTATTACAATAAAAACTGGTGGTTATTCAGATACTTTTGATAAAAAATGACACAAAAAGAAGCATTAAAAAAGTTCTTTGATGTTGCTTTAAAAGGCGAATCAAAGACTTATAACGACCATAATTGGTACACTTGTAGTGGGGGTGTAAAAAACTGCCTAAAAGGATATATTGAGGGTAGAGGAACATCTCCATATCCAAAATTAAAAAAAGCATTAAGTAGCTATACGATTGGAGAAGTTAAAAAATTTCAATCAAATAAAAGAACTGGCGATGGACAATTATTTGCAACTGGTCGCTATCAAATAATCCCAGATACCTTAAAAGGAATAGTCGCAAAAAGTGGATTTACTGATTCTGATAAATATAGTGCTACAAACCAAGATAGACTTGCTTATCAATTAATTTTAAACCGAAGTAGTTTAAAAGCATTTATTTTAGGAGAAAGCGAAAATAACAAAACTAATTTAGAAAAGGCATCTTTACAAATGGCTCAAATATGGAGTTCGATAGGTGTGCCTTATGCTATGGTTGGTGGTAGAAAAAAGAAAATACAAAAAAATGAATCCTATTATAGTGGTGGTGGCGATAAGGCATCAGTAACAACGGAAGCAATACAATCTGCATTAAAGGAATTGCGAAAAAACATTAAGGGTAAAAGTGAAGAAAATAAAGCAGAAATAGAAAAAAAAAAATACTATAAATACCTTGTTATAGGTGGTACTTTTATTGCAATAGCTATTGGAATTACTTATTATTTTTTAATATACAAAAAAAAATAAATAATATATTATGTTTTCAAAAACTCAATGGTCTATTATAATTGGTTTAAGTACATTATTTTTAGGTAGCATAGTTTATTTATCATTTAATAAAAGTAAAAATCCAAAATCTAAATTGAAAAATAAAAATCTAAAAAAAATTTTAATAGCTGGAGATAGCCAAAGTGCTATAAAAAATGATGATGGTAAAAATATAACTTTTACTTATCCAAACATTTTAATTAAAAATTTCGCTAATATAAAATTTGATGTATTAGCATCAGTCGGCAAAAATTCTGCTTGGCTATTAAAAAATTTACCAAATCAATTAAAAAAAGAAAATTACGATAGGATTTATATTTATATAGGTGGTAACGATACTTCTAACGCAAGTATAAAATTAGAAACAACACTATCTAACATACAAAAAATGGTAGATTTAGGAAATAAAAATGGTGCTGATGTATTTGTAAATTTAGGTTATAGAGTTGAGGGTACTGCTGGTAAGTTTGGTAATTATAAAATTATGCCTTTAACAAAGTATCTAAAAAAACAAGAAGATTGGATTCCTTATGTTGAAAAAAGAAAAGAATTACAAAGATTAATTCCTAAAACAATTCAAGGTGCTAATTTTGTTCCTATTTATGACTTAAATAAAAATACAAGCGATGGAATACACCCAAATTCAATAGGGCATAAAATAGTTGCAGATAAATTTATGGATTCAATACAAAATTTTAACTAATGACAAAGAAACAACAAATAGTCGTAGTTACTACTGCTCTATTCTTAACTGAAAATTTTATTCAGTATAATATATCTAAAAAAGAAAGTGGCGAATATAAAGATAAATTCTTTGTTTTTCCACCACTTAAAACTTCTTTAAAAATGGCTATTACTACTGGTCTAATAGCTTTGCTATCATCTTTGATAATAGGCGAGATTAAAAACTAACTTTCCCTAAATAAGTCGTTGAACATTTCTCTTTCATCATCTTTAGTTATTTCATCTTTATTATCGTAGTGTTCTGGAAATTCATTTTCTTCTTCAATAATTTCAGTTTCCTCAATAAAAGAATTTTTTAAATTCGGTTTTGGATTATTAAAGTTATTTTTTAACGGATTATTTTCATTCTCTATTTGCATAAATGCAGATATTTTTTCGTTATTTATATTCCCAAGTGAAATAAGCATTTTAAAGTGTCTTTTGATAACTGATTTTTTTATCATTTCATCTCTCCAAGTTGTCCAAGCACTATATTTTGAATTAGAGTTTGTAGAACTTTGTTTTATCTTGTCTATTTCCCACATAGGCATAAATTCATAAACAACATCATTAGTAGGCAATACTGCTCTTGAATAACAACCTAAAATAACTCTTTGGTTATGTTCAATTTCACTTTTTGCATAGTTTGGTTTATGGTGTATAATACTACTTGACATATCGTAATCAAAATCTTCATCTTCATATACAATTTTTGCATCAATAGTTTTAATACAATTATTATCTTTTAACATAGCCACCATACCCATATAAGAGAAGTCTAACACACATTTATCTCCACGAGGAACTAAATAAGCTAAACGCATAACTGGATTAAGTGTAATAGAAGTTCTTGCTACATTTACAACTGCATTGACTATACTTTCAGTAGTACATTTTTGTAGTTGAGGATTAGATTGAAATAATTGATTAGCAAATCCAAGTTCAGTTTTTGCTCTTGCTGGATTAATAAGTTCAAATTTTGTATAGGAATCTTTTATTGCAGATTTCCAGCTTTCTATATTGCTCATATTATTTAGTTTTTTTAAGGTTTAATTTTTTTCTTTTCTTTGATTCTTTTTTTTCTTTTTCTTGTTCTTCTTTTTTTATCTTTTCATTTTCTTCATAGATAGCAAATTTCTTTTTAAAATGAATACTATTAATTTGTCTTAAATTTGTTAATAAACCTATCATAGAATTAAATTCATTAATATCAAACTCTAATTTAGTATCATAAAATATAGTCGCTAAACGATTGCTAAATTTTTTGTAATTTGATGCTTCAAAAAGTTTATTTACTTGTGCAAGTGTTGGTGGAGAATAAATTTCAGAATCTTGTCTTATAGAGGACATATTTCTAATAATTCTTTGATAAGCAATTTGTATAAAGAATAAGTCATTATTTATTAAACTATCTTTCATTGAATCTTTAATCCAACTACAACAAGCAAATATCCTATTTTTATTATCTTCCCAATTTATTGATTTTATATTATCCTTATCATTTTGCACATTTTGTTTAGTAATAAAATCGCTAATAAGTTGTTCAAAAATTTGGTTTTCATCAATTTTTTTTTTCTCTACAATACCTTGTAATTCGGTATGCAAACTTTCACTAATACTAAATTTAATCTCTTTTTTCATCGCTTTATTTTTTGTTAATTATTAATAATAGCGAATGTATATATTCTATTTCGTTATTTATTTGATTGTTGATAACTTTTAAATTGTTGATATATCCATTTAATTTTTCTTTATGTTCTTTTTTCTCATCTATTGACATACTATTAATTCTTCTAATACTTATTGAGTTTTCTTTCATTTTTTAAGTTTTATGAATAATATATTTTTTCAATTTTTGGAACATCTATAAAATCAGTACAAGTAGATTTTAATTGACAAGCAGAACATTTTTTCAAGCTGGGATAGTTCTTTAATCCATTTTTCAACTCTTTATTAAAAAATTCTAATCCATTTTTCATATTTTGTTCGTGGCGAATAAAAGTATCGGAATCTACTTCAACCTCATAAATTAAACAATCAATTTCATTACGATTAGAAAATACAAAGAAATAAAAAGGAACATCGGTAACTCCCCATTCTTTCATAGCTAACATTTTATAGTGAACTGCTTGGATATGTAATTTATCTTTTTGCTCAATGCTTTCTGAACTCCAACCATAATCAGTCCATTTATCATCTATTAAAGATGTTGTTTTAATATCTATAATACACTTTTTACCATCTTTTAAAGCAATAACATCGGCAATACCACTAAAGTTATCATCTTTAAAATTATAATCAATCTCCAGCACTTTAAATTGATATTTTTCAATTATTTTATCATAGTTTTCTTTTTGTTTTTTCATTCTTTGATAACCTACTGATAAATTTCCATTTTTTAAAGTTACTGGATTAGGTGTATGACCATCTCTTGCTAAACTACCAGTACATAGGTATTCAAAATAATTTCCTAACTCTTGTAATTCGGTACTTTCAAAGGGCATTTTATAAATATACTTTGCTTTAATGATTGAGCCACATTCTAATCCTTGTTTATATTCGTGCAAAATCTTTAAAAGAGATTGCGACATTTTTATTTTTTCCATAACCTTATTTTATTTTATAGATATGTTCTTTTTTACCATATATTCCCATAACCATTTTATCGGTTATTTCTAAAAAGTTTTCTTCATAGCATAAATTTGACATCGCCCTACGAATAGAAGTAAGAGGAACATTATCATCTCCAAAAATTTTATGAATTTGACTTGCTGAATAACCTTGATTATTTGCATTTTTAAAAATATCTATAATTATATGTTCTTGGGTTAATCCTTTTTGAATTGATTTTAATAGTTCAGAACCATTTTCATTATTGGTATTATAGTAAGTAGCCATTTTTTAAGTCTTTTTAGGTTAGTATTATTTAGTTGTAATAAAGTTTATTGCAGATGTACTTCCAGCCATATTGAAAGAATAAGTTTCAGTTCCACAAACTGAATCATTTACTCTAATTTTTAATGTACTACAAGTTTTAAAAGCAAGTAATATATCACTATTTTCAAGTAAATTATCTATAATCCAAACTGCTTCTTTGTCTGAACTAATTG
>Ga0114974_10001571_pt1 | contig 18024 bp, 14 predicted proteins | sample S_130206_EF_Meta_FD_87318 | JGI IMG/M metagenome (GOLD analysis project Ga0114974, IMG submission 87318) | Freshwater microbial communities from Lake Simoncouche, Canada to study carbon cycling - S_130206_EF_MetaG | ecosystem: Environmental > Aquatic > Freshwater > Lake | place: Lake... | reverse complement strand
GGCCAGGGCCATTTTGCTGAGCTGGCGTTGCATCAAGGGCATGTCGATCAGTCGTTTACCAAAAGCCTGGCGGTGCTTGGCAATATAAAGTGCTTCGGTTAGTGCGCGTCGCATCAAACCCGCGGCTCGTACACCGTTTGACAGGCGCGAGTTATTGATCATGTCGGCCATGTGTTGAAAGCCTTGACCGCGCTCGCCCACTAGCCAGGCAAAGGCACCGTCAAGCCGGATCTCACCGCTCGCCATCGAGCGAGTGCCCAACTTATCTTTTAAACGCAAAATCCGATAATGGTTGTGGGTGCCATCGGCAAGCGTACGCGGCAGTAAAAACAGCGAAACTCCTTTAAGCCCCTCGACGTTTTCAGAGCGCGCAAGCACCATTGCAAACCCAGCATCAGGGTTCGAACAAAACCACTTGTCGCCCGTCAGAGACCAGTTGCCGTTGGCTGTTAGGGTTGCCTGGGTGGCGGTGGCGCTCACGTCTGACCCAGCCCCTTGTTCAGTCATAAACATGGCGCCTTGGTGCAAGGCATCAAAGTCTTGGGTCGTGACCATCGGCAAGACTTTTTCGACGAGCGCAGGGTCGCCAAATTTACGCAGAGTGCGGGCCAACGAATCAGTCATGCTGACGGGGCAGCATAAACCAAACTCCGCTTGCACAAATAAATACGTCAGCGCGTATTTGGCAGCCGGTGGCATGGGTGTGGGCCAGTTCAATACACCCCCGCGATGCGACATCGCGGCTAAGCCGAATTCGCTGTAGGCGTAACGTTCAAGCTCAACGTAAGCTGGGTGTTTGTTGACTTGCGACGTGTCGATACCGGCGCGGGTGCGCACTGAAAGCGTTGGGGGATGTTTGTCTGCGGCGCCAGCCAGGTCGTCCAGCAAAGAGCCGGCTAAGGCACCAAGTCGCTGTAAGTGCGGCAGCAAGTGTTGATGCAAATCTTTTGGCAGATAACAAGCCAAAAGGTCACGTGCAGCGTCTGCGTGAAATAAATTAATCCCGTGCGAGTCTGGAACAGGATGCTCAGGTGCGAGAGTGTTATTTAGCATGAGCGAAAAATGTTGCCTTGAAGCTTAAGGAGCAGACCGCTGACGTGATAAATGATGCCAGGTTGGTCAGGGCAGCCTAAGATCCGGTTGAAGTCATTGACAGGCATGCAAGGGTCTCTTTTGCGATAGCCAGACTAGAGGTCAAGCCCGGTGATTCAATACCAAATAAATTCACGAGACCTGGTACCCCATGCGTTGCGGGCCCCGCAATCATGAAGTCGGCTGCGGGTTCGTGCGGCCCAGAAATTTTGGGACGAATGCCAGAGTAGCTTGGCGACAAGGTGCCGTCTTTCATGCCCGGCCAGTAGGTGCGCACTGCTTCGTAAAACCCTAAGCAGCGAGCCGGGTCGACTGTGTAATCCACCTGATCAATCCATTGCACGTCAGGCCCAAATTTTGCTTGCCCCCCCAAGTCGAGGGTGAGGTGCACACCCAAGCCAGCATGGTGTGGGGTTGGGTAAATCAGATGGGTAAAAGGCGCGCGGCCTTGCAGGCTAAAGTAGCTGCCCTTGCAGAGATATTCTGTTGGGATCGAAGACTCAGGGATCCCTTTGATCTTGCGTGCCAACGTGGGCGCGTGCAGACCCGAGGCGTTGATGAGTATGTTGCACGATAACGACATGGCCTCAGCACCACCAAACTGCAAGTCAAAACCACCACTGCTGCGCACGCTGCCCGATAAAAGTGGGGTGTGAAACACGCACTGCGCTCCAGCGTTTTCGGCATCGCCTTGATAGGCCAGCATCAGGCCGTGGCTGTCGATGATCCCAGTCGAGGGCGAAAACAACGCCGCTGTACAGAACAGGGCTGGTTCAAGCGCCTGCGCCTGGGTCGCTGATAAGAGTTCCATATCCGTCACACCGTTGACGTGCGCTTTTTTTAGGATATCAGTGAGTGTCGGGATCTCTTCTTCGCTCGTGGCGACGATCAGTTTACCCAAGCGCTTATGCTTCACACCATGTTCAGCGCAATAGGCGTATAAAAGATGACGACCCTCAACGCACAAGCGGGCTTTGAGGCTACCGGCGGGGTAATAAATACCTGCGTGAATCACCTCTGAGTTACGTGCGCTGGTGCCGGTGCCAATACCTTCGGCCGCTTCAACCACCATCACCTCTCGCCCGCTTTGGGCGAGGGCTCGGGCGATCGCTAAACCGACCACACCCGCACCGACCACTATGCAATCAATATCTGCGCTCATGACTTCGGTTTATTTTTGAAGGTTTGGAGTGAGGTCGTAACCACCCGCGTGGTACACCAAAGGTAATGCCTCTGAGCGCTCGCAGTGTTCGACTTCGCCAATAAAAATAATGTGATCGCCTTCGTCGTAGCGATTGCGGTTGAAGCATTCAAACCAGGCGGCACAGGGCAGGTCAAGGCGAGGTGAGCCGCCTGGCGCTTTGACGAGTGGCATATTGGCAAACCGTTCTGCCGGAGTGCCTCGGGTAAAGCGATGAGAGACCCCAAGCTGCTCGTGACTCATCACATGGATCACATAGCGATCGCAGTCTTGCATGGTCGCCATGGAGGACGAGCCGCGCGACAAACTAAACAGTACGAGAGGCGGCTCGAGGGACACTGAGTTAAACGAACTGACAGTCAGCCCAACAGGCGCTTGGCCTGGAAGGCTTGCGGTGATGACAGCTACGCCGGTCGGAAAGCGGCCGAGGGTCGCCCGAAAAAAGGCAGAATCAAAAGTTGGTGCAGAGGCTGTCATGTTATGGAGAGATGCGTTCGAGTGCCCAGCTGGTGCCAGAGCGTTGATAGGTAAGGCGGTCGTGCAAGCGTGAAGGGCGCCCCTGCCAAAATTCAAAATACTCAGGCGCTAAACGATAGCCGCCCCAGTGGGGAGGACGAGGAGGTTGATCGCCATATTTTTGCTGCACGGCCGCGGTATTCGCCTCGAGTGCAGCAAGAGTGGTGGGTTGGCTTTGCGCGGATACCCAGGCACCCAGACGCGAACCCAGCGGACGGCTGTGAAAATACTCGTCAGATTCTTGGGCAGACACCTTTGTCATCAAGCCGTTCAAACGCACTTGGCGCTCAAGGGGTTGCCAAAAAAAATTCAGACATGCCCAAGGCTGTACGGCCAAGTCTTGGCCCTTGCGCGAGTTGTAGTTGGTATAGAACACGAAGCCCGCTTCGTCAAAACCCTTGAGCAGAACGATTCTCGCTGAGGGGCGCCCTTGCGCGTCGGCCGTGGCCAAGGTCATCGTGGTGGGTTCAGGGACGTTTTGCTCGAGCGCTTGCTCGAACCACAGGCCGAACTGCGCAAACGGAGAGGCTTTGGCGTCCTGCTCAAGCAGGATCCCTTTTTCGTAGCTTTGCCGCAGATCTGCGATCGACATGATGAATCCAGGTGGGGTAAATCAAAACCGGTTTAGGAGCGCGACGGTTGCCATCTCACAGTGTACCGTGGGTAACGTTCATCTTGCCAAGGGGATTACTGGCGATTACTGGCTGTTTCTGATAACACTGTTGCGGTTGACGCGACTGAGGCGATGGCCGTTGGTCCGGCTATGGCGATGGTTGTGGTCGTTGTTGGGGCGACTGGCTTTGAATGTTGTCTTGCCGCCAGTGCAGCAGACGCTCGGTCAAGGTGGCGAGATGTTCATCGCAAATCCCTGCCGCTTTCAGAGACACGGCAGTTTGAGTCACATAATCAAAGCACGACCCATAGGTACCGTGCGCTCGACAGATAATTTCAACTAAGTCATCCTCAGGGGGCTGTGTGACGTAGGCCGGGCCACGCCGATCGATCACAAAGGCCATTGCCGAGACAGCCCCCTGAGCGGTCGCACAGGTGAGCCAGCTTGGCAAATAGGCGCCAGTGCCCATTTCGCGTTTCCAGACGGCGTCAAAGGTCTGTTGGACGTTTTGGCTAGAGATCTTGAACACCATGCCTTGGCAGGTGCCGGTCTGTTCTAACCCAAAGACGAGGCCGGGAATCTCAGGAGTGCCTCGATTGATGCGTGACCAGAGGCACAACGAGCGGTGATAGCCGTCGAGCGTCGCTGGGCGCTGCTCGACAAACTCAAATTCGGGTCGCCAAATTAGCGAACCGTAGCCAAAAATCCAAAGATCCTGCCCTTCCCGCCAGTCTTTAAGCGCAGTCTCAAGTGAGGCCAGTCGCTCTTGTTCAGTCCAGCGCAGAAAGGTATTTGCGGGTGGAGGGGCCGGGTAAGTGGGGGGCATAGGGGCTAATTGGGCGGTGGTGTGGTGGGTGGGTGCGAATCGGTCGTGGGTCGGTTTGCGAGTTCGGCATCGCGGGTGAACCAGCGACCCGCGCCAAGCGCCGCGGCGGTGATCCAAAACAACGGCATGACTCCACCCATGACGGCACCCAGAGCGCCAAAGGCCAGTGGCAGCGTCACTTGGCAGCCGTTAATCAAAGCCATGCGCAAACCGAATGCTTCGCCTGCACGACCGGGCGGAGCGTGGTGCTGCAACAGAGCCAAAATCCCGGGTTGCGTCGAGCCTAACGCTAGCCCAAGCACAAAAGACATCGACATCAAAATCCAAACTTGCGATAAGAACGGGTAGAGCAAAAAGTTGATGCCTGAGGCGATCAAGGCCGCGTGAATCAGTTGCCACGGGCGAACATGGCGTTGAATCCAAGGCAGCACGATCCGGATGACGATTGTGGCGCATGCAAAAGCCGCCAAAATAAGCCCAATGGTGGTGGCCGACAAACCCGCACTAACACCAAAAATCGGAACCACAAAGCCGTGCGTATCCCAGGCACTTGAAAGCAGCATGTTCGCAATAAACACTCTGCGCAGCTCTTTGCTGGCAAACAGGTCGGTGACGCTGCGCTTGACTTCGCTTGGGGGCGCTTTGATGTGAGAGGTGACTAGGTAGCGCTTCATGCGCATGACGCCGATAAAACACAGGATTGGCGAGAGGGCGAGCAACGCAAAGACGCTGCGGTGCCCAAGATGGTCAATCGAGATGCCGGCGACAAGCGGACCGATTAGTCCCGAGGTGGCCATTGCTAACGAAAGCCATGAAAAATTGCGTAGGCGTTCTTCGCCGGTGCTTTGACCCATCTGGCGCTGCACTGCGATTTGAAAGGTCATGTGACCTGAACCAATCAATACCGCCGCAATCATCAGAGACGGTAGACTTTGCCAGGCGAAGGGCAATGAGGCCCCCATGATGACCATGATCGCGCTTGCGCGCATGGGCTTGAAGGGTCCGATTGCATCAATTAAGCGGCCAGCCTGGACCGAGCAGAGCATTGGTAAAAGCGCAAATACCGCGATGAGTACGCCGACCTCAAAAGTCGAGCGCCCGAGCTCGAGTGCGGTCAAGGTAACGGCAACTCTGCCGCCCGAAATCGCAATGTGTACTAGCATGATCAACAGACACAGAACCCCCGCGCTGGCCAAAGCAGACGGTAGAGGTGGGGGCGAAGGTTGGGGGGGCGGCATGCTCACAGTATTAAGGGTAAATTGTGTTCCTCTCGCGCGCTCTTGTCGAGCGCGCCGTGCGGTTTTTTGGGTAGATCATGCAAAAAGATCTCGTAACAGAGCAATTGAGCCACACTTCTGATGCAGAGCGCCGCTTCGGTGGGCTTGAGCGACTTTACGGTTCGCAGTCTGGCGCTGCACTGCAACACGCGCATGTTGCCGTGGTCGGGATTGGGGGTGTGGGGTCATGGGCTGCAGAGGCGCTTGCGCGCAGCGGCGTGGGCGCGCTTACCCTGATCGATCTTGATCATGTCGCTGAATCCAATATCAACCGCCAGGTGCATGCGTTGACTGAGACCTTGGGCCAATCAAAGATTGCGGCGATGGCCCAAAGAATTCATAGCATTCATCCCGACTGTCGATTGACACTTGTAGATGATTTTTTAACTCCCGACAACGTGCAGCAAATTCTGCCGGCTGAGTTAAGTGTTGTACTTGACTGCACCGATCAAGTTGCAGCCAAGATCGCGATGGTGCTGCAGTCGCGAGCGCGTCAGCAAGCCTTAATCGTGTGCGGTGGGGCTGGCGGAAAAACCAATTCATTGGCTTTGCAGGTAGGCGACCTTGCCCAAGCCACGCATGACGCCTTATTGGCCCGAGTGCGCAATACCTTAAGGCGCGACCATCGTTTTGCGCGTGCGTCCAACGCTGCTGGCAAAGCGCTCAAGCGGGTGCCTAAAATGGGGGTTCGAGTGCTGTGGGTTGACCAGCCCACCCGGTTACCCGAAGTGTGGCAGCAACAGTCAGAGGGCGAGGCCTTGCAAGGGCTGTCTTGCGCTGGGTATGGTTCAACGGTTACTGTCACAGCAGCAATGGGATTTGCAGCCGCAGCAGAAGCAGTGAATACTATCCTTTCTGCAAAGGTCGTGGCGGCGCGTTAATCATGACAAATGAAAATGACTCATCAAGCACGCGAGTAAATCACTAAAACATAAAACGACAAATCAGAACGTATTACCTAAGACGAAAACGAATAACAACAACTGATCACGACAAAAACATGACGCAAAGTAAAGCCTTAGCAAAAATATTATCCATGGCAGATTTTGAACGCGAAGCTGAAAAGCGCTTGCCGCGTCCGATTTTTGGCTATGTATCAGGAGCCTGCGAAGATTGTCATTCGTTGCAGGACAACCGAGATGTTTTCACCGAGTACGAATTTATTCCGCGCACGCTGGTCGATGTTTCAAATCGCAATCAGCAGGTTGAAATTTTTGGCAAGACCTACAGCGCTCCGTTTGGCATGGCGCCGATGGGGATCACCGCGATGTCGGCGTACCGCGGAGACATCGTCTTGGCCGAGGCGGCCAAGCAAGCCAATATCCCGATGATCATGAGCGGTTCGTCCTTGATCAAGATGGAAGAGCTCATCGAGCGTGCTCCCGATGCATGGTTTCAGGCGTATTTGCATGGCAAGACCGAAGACATCTCTCCTTTGATCGATCGGGTTGATGCGGCCGGCTTCAACACCCTCGTGATAACAGTTGACACACCGGCTTCATCGAATCGCGAGAATAATGTTCGCACTGGCTTTTCAACGCCGTTGCAACCCAATCTGCGCTTGGCTTGGCAGGGTGTGACCCACCCGCGGTGGTTGTTTGGTACGCTACTCAAAACCCTATGGCACCACGGCATGCCTCACTTTGAAAACTCGTTTGCGACCCGCGGTGCGCCCATTATTTCAGCCAATGTGGCTCGCGATTTCTCAGCGCGTGGGCAATTGAGTTGGGATCATGTGCGCGACATTCGTAAGCGTTGGAAAGGCCCCTTAGTCATTAAAGGGATCCTGCACCCCGCAGATGCTGCACTTGCCCGGCAGTACGGCATGGACGGTGTGATTGTTTCAAACCATGGTGGCCGGCAATTAGATGGGGCAGTCGCCCCATTGCGTGTATTGCCACAGATTGTTGAGCAATTCAAAGATGGCCCGGTCATGCTTGATAGCGGCGTGCGGCGCGGTGGCGACATGATGAAGGCCTTGGCCTTGGGTGCTCGCAGTGTGTTTTTAGGGCGGCCCTTTAATTATGCGGCGGCAGTCGGTGGGCCAGAAGGTGTTGCTCACGGGATTTCACTGCTACAACAAGAGGTCATGCGTAATATGGCGATGATGGGCATTAATCAACTCAGTGAGTTGACGCCAGCGTCCTTGCTGTATGTGGGGCGTGCGGCGCGTTAGAACGTTCTTTTTTTAGACTTTTAGACTTTTAGACTTTCAAAATTTTATATATTCAACACACCACACCGGAGCAGACATGTCACAACTCGGATTCGCGATTCACACCCACAAACATACAGTCAGCGATGCGACACTTAAGCGGTTTGCAAAGCTTGCTGTGGCCAACATCAGCGATGTGATGAGCCGCACAAACGGCACCGTTGATTTACGCCCCTTCCATAAGGGTGGAAAAATCTTAGGCCGCGCCTTTACGGTCAAAACCGCGCCTGGTGACAACCTGATGGTGCACAAAGCGATTGATATGGCTGCGCCTGGTGACGTGATTGTGGTGGATGCGGGTGGCCCGCAGCGCAATGCCATCATCGGTGAAATCATGTCGACACTGGCCGCGAGTCGAAAGATCGCAGGCATGGTGATTGACGGCCCGATCCGCGATGTCGATAGTATTAGTAAAAATAAATTTCCAGTGTTCGCGCGTTCAGTCTCGCATCGTGGTCCCTACAAAGAGGGCCCAGGTGAAATCAACGTGACAGTGTCGATCGACGGCATGGTCGTGCACCCCGGCGACATCATTGTGGGCGACGATGACGGCCTGTTTGCGATTCGTCCTGAAGGTGCCGATGCTTTGGCCAAGCTGGTTGAGGCGGTTGAGAAAAAAGAAAAAAATATTCTTGCGCAAATTGCGAAGGGCACCCTCGACCGTTCGTGGGTAGATCAAGCGCTGCGTGCCAAGGGCGTTTTGAAATAACTCGATTTGAGGCCCTGCTCAACTTCGGTCGGGAGGGCTCCCTGCCTCAAAAGCGCTCGTTGCCGTAGGCAGCAGGTTGAATGTGGCGGGTTGAAGGCAATCACAAAAATTCAAGAATTATTTTGAGAGACAACATGAAAAAGCAAGTCGTACGTTTTGATTTTTGGATAAACCCAGTGTTCGATCAGCATCTGAAAGGGGTCGCGGATATTGATTTGACCGTTTGTCGTTATTCGGATGACGAGAAGAAAACGCTAGAGGTATTTAAAAATACTAACGTGTATCACATCTGTGCAGCGCGTGACGAGGTGCCGCCTCAGTGGTGGGTGAATGACGACTTGATTAAAAAGAGCCCGAACTTGTTGTGCGCCTCGGCCTCGGGCGCGGGCTACGATCCAATTGATTTAGCGGCTTGTAACCGGCACGGCGTGTTGGTTGTGAATCAATCGAGTTGCAATGCCGACTCGGTTGCTGAACATGCGATGGGTTTGCTGTTGTCGGTTAAACACCGTATCACGGCGTGTGATCGCATCATGCGTGCCAACGCGTACACCACGCGTGAAGATTTAATGGGTAACGAGATTCGTGGCTTGACACTTGGTATCGTTGGGCTGGGCAATATTGGCCGACGCGTGGCTCAGTTGGCCAAGGCGTTTGGGATGAACATTATCGGTCACGATCCCTTTTTATCAGATGAAGAGATTCAGGCGCGTGGCGCAAAGTCGGTCAGCTTCAACGAGTTGCTGACGCAAGCGGATGTGATCACCGTACATTGCCCACGCTCGCCAGAAACGCTGAACTATTTTGGTGCCGAGCAATACCGCGCTATGAAAAAAGGTGCTGTGTTTATGTCAACAGCGCGTGGCGGTATCCATGACGAAAAGGCGTTATACGAGGCCTTACGTGACGGTCACTTGTCGGGCGCAGGGCTGGATGTGTGGTCGGTTGAACCTCCGGCACAAGATAACCCTTTGCTGTCTTTACCCAACGTGACGGCAACCTATCATATTGCGGGTGTGACCCACGAGGCGCGACGTAATGCGGCCTCGATGGCAGCTGAGCAAATTGAGGGTATGTTGAAAGGACAGCGCGCACCTCGCATGGCCAACCCTGAAGTTTGGCCGGTGTTTCTGGAACGCTACAAGAAGATGTTTGGTTAGTACTGAAACTTTACTTAACACGGGAACTTTACGATGAAAAATTTTCTGAAGAACTTTGTTCAGCGGGCTGTATTCTCTGGGGTGTTGTTGTTAGGCATGACTGCAACGGCAAGCGCGGCAGGTTACCCCGAGAAGCCAATCACGATGCTCGTGGCCTATGGGCCAGGTGGCGGCACCGATTTAATCGCTCGATTGATCGCGCCCTATGTTGAAAAATACCTGGGCAACGATGCGCGAATTATCGTGAGCAATAAAGCGGGGGCGGGCGGTGCGATCGGATTTACAGAACTCGCAAGAGCCACACCCGACGGCTACACCATCGGCTTTTTGAATACTCCTAATTTGATTTCGATTCCGATTGAGCGTCAGGCTAACTATACGTGGCGAGGTTTTGATTTGATCGGTAATTTGGTAGACGATCCTGGTGCTTTCACTGTGAACAGCGCGAGCCCCATGAAAGACCTAAAAGACCTGGTGACGTACGCGAAGGCAAACCCCGGTAAAGTGACCGTGGGCTCGACAGGCGTTGGTTCTGATGACCATTTAGCGATGCTATTTTTTGAACGCGCTGCGGGCGTCAAAATGACGCACGTCCCCTACAAAGGATCAGCCGAAGTTCGTACCGGCCTGCTGACCGGGCAGTTAGTGGTTGGGGCGATCAATGTCGGAGAAGCGCTGCAGTTTATGCAAGGCGGCGCCCCGATGCGTATGTTGGGTCAAATGTCGCTTAAGCGCACAAACTTGGCGCCTGATACTCCAACGTTTGCAGAGCAGGGGTTTCAAATGGAAAGCGCTTCGTTGCGTGGGCTTGCGGCACCGAAAGGATTACCCGCTGACGTTCGTGAAAAACTGGTCAAGGCAGTGGCTCAAGCCGCTGCCGACCCTGGCTATTTAAAGCAAGCTGCCTTGTTGTTTGCCCCTGTGCGCTACCTCGCCCCGGCGGCTTATGAAAAAGAACTGGTCTCTACCGAAAAAGACCTGCTTGAGCTATGGAAAGTCGCGCCCTGGAAAGAATGATTCGGCGCGCTGCACGTCAAACCAACCGCGCAGTCCGTTGGATAGCCTGAGGCGAGCTGCCGGTTGTTCAAAATCAGTGCGTGTCAGTACAGCTTCTCGTACTTGATGCGTGCTTAACAAATGCTCTCGCATGACGCCGCCCAGTAAGCCACAGGCTAAAGGCGGCGTCACCCAGTCATTGTCTTGTTTAAGATAAATGTTTGAGCGACTGCCTTCGCACAACTCGGCGCGCTCGTTCACAAAAATCAAATCAAAAAAATCGTGATGCGCGGTCAGCCATTGTGTCGTTGGGTCGTACCAAGGGCGGTGGGTTGTTTTGTGCTGAAGCAGTGACTCATGGCTATCAAGTGTGAGCGCTGCAAGCGCCACCAATGGGCGGGCCTGCAGCGCAGGCAGCGGTGCGGTTGTAACGTGAAGCTCGCCGTTGGGTGTCATTAAGAGGCGCACCCGAGTGTTCTCAGTTGACACTGTCATCTTTAATAGAGCGTTTTGAACCGCTTGCTCAACGGCGACGCGGCCAGGCCAGTGAAACCCCAGGCTCAGTGCAGACGTTTGCAGGCGTTGCAAATGCCCGAGAAACAGTGGGATTTGACCTTGCGAATCGGCGCGCATGGTCTCAATTAATTCAAAGCGGTGGGCATTGCTTGTCATTTTCAATACAATTGCGGCATCATCGCCTTTCAGGGAAAGACCTATGTTACTCAGATCAGACAAAAAAAGAAGGTTTCTAGCGCTGCTGTTGATGAGCGCCGGTTTGGGGCTACTCGTTGGTTGTTCAAGCAAGGGTTCGGGCGATGCCAATCAGGCAAATCAGTTAGCAGCTGCGGACTTTGCCAAACAAAACGGTAAGGTCACTCTCACCTTTGACAGTAAAGGGCAGTGGGAGTCGATCAGCGCGATCGCGATGGCAGCGGTTTCGACTAATTCGGCTGAAGGTCGTGAACAGGCCGTGACGATCGCGACGTTACGTGCGCGCCGCAATATCGCCGAGTTTTTGTCAACCGATATCAATTCTTCGCGCAGTTTGGTGGTGGTCTCTAGAACACTACAAAAAGCGAACGAAAAAGGGACAGCGGAAAGCAGTGCACAACCCATCGCCCTCACAGATGATGAAATGGGCGAGATCGATAAAGATATCAAGAACGGCACCACACAAAATACCCGTACGGATGACAACTCTTTCACAGTTGCCAACACGGTGCGCGAACGTATTACCTCAAGTAGTGCTGCAATCTTGAAAGGTGTTGCAGTGGTGGCGCAGGACACCTCGCCAGACTTTAAAACCGTTCGTGTGCAGGTCAGGGGCGAACGTCGGAACATTGGCGTGGCCAATACCATCCGTATGGACATGGCGAAATAAAAAAAGCGAATACACCCTTTACAACGCGCTGGAAACATTGTGTGGCAATTGCTTGGTAATGCCGTGAAAGCGGATCGGGCACCTTGGCTCTCGTTGGTCTGTCTGGCGCTGTGCGTCATGCTGTCTGGTTGCGCCACCACAGAGCGGCAAGCCAAGCTCGAAGGACCTGGTATTTTTGTGCGCGCATCGGGCGAGGCCTCGACCAAAGCACAAGCGCTTGATCAGGCGTTTCGTGATGCCGTTCAACAAGCGACGGGTGTAGTCATTAGTTCACAGCAGCAAGTTGAAAACAATCAAGTGACGCGCGACGAGATTCTTAGCTATAGCAGCGGCTTTATCGTCTCGCATGAAGTCGTGCGCGAGCAAACGCTGGCGTCAGGTCGCTACCGAGTCGAGATCAATGCGCTTATTTCTAGCGCCAAACTTGCCGAACGCTTGTTGTCTGGGGGCCCACGTCAGCGCACCGTCGGCGCTCAAACCCAGCAGATCTATGGCCAAATTTCATCCTTGCTGCACGAGCGTCGAGCAGGCGATGCATTATTGCTCAGCCTCGCGCGCGAATTTCCTAAAAACAGTTTCACGGTTGAGGTGTCGCCGCCTAAGGCTGAGGTCAACACGCAACGGAGCACGCGTTTAGTATTTCCAGTGACGATTCGTTGGGCCAAGGGCTACCTTGAAGCCTTTGAGGCGACTGTGAAGTACATCGCCCGCGATCGGTGCATTTTGATTGCTGAAGCTGATTTTTATCGTTGCCCGTTTAATGTTCGTGCGGTCACTGGCTTTTGGGATTCGAGTCAGCTATGGGGCTATCAACTTGCCGACGCTAAGCAGATTGAGCTCGTGATGAGGCAGTTTCCAATACAAATTGGGCTCGCGTTAACGCTTTACAGCACGGGTGGCGCAAGCCTGGGGCGTTATTGTTTTGACATTGATTTGTCGGGTGATAGATCGGGGCGTGGTTATAGCGGCTCGTTGCTCAGGCATTCGCGTCGTGACCGTATCGAACTCTTTAATCCAACCTATAAAACCAATGCAACTTTTAACATCGATAACATTAATTCGATTAAAGATTTGAATACGGTAGAGGCTGAGTTGGTTCGGGTCTGTCAATAACGATTCGAGCTTTCCAGTGGCATTCGTCCCACTCAAGTGCTGCGACCGAGTCGTGCACAATTCCGCCGCCCACGTGATACAGACCGCTCCCGTCTTGTTTGAGTAGCAGTGTGCGAATGGCGACATTCAGCGAGAAATCACCATTGGGGGCCAGCCAGCCAAGACTGCCACAATACAAACCACGTGGTTGCGTCTCGGTTTGTTGAATACGTTTCATCGCTGCGATTTTAGGTGCACCGGTGATCGAGCCACACGGAAATAGTGCCCGTAAGATTGTCTCTAGCGAGGTCTTGGCTGCAATCGTCGCTTGAATGGTTGAGGTCATGGTCCAGACCGAGGGATACGCTTCAAGCGAAAACAAAGGTTCTGCAATCACAGTCCCAGGTATCGCAATGCGCCCCAGATCATTGCGCAATAGGTCGACGATCATCAGATTTTCAGCGCGGTCTTTTGTGCTCGCTCGTAAGCCTTGACCAAGACGTTGATCTTCAAGCGGGTCGTTTGAGCGAGGGGCGGTTCCTTTCATTGGGCGAGTGATTAACGTTGTGCCGCGACGTTGCAAAAACAACTCTGGTGAAAACGACAACACTGTTTGTTCAGCGTCTTCGATGAACGCGGCATGTGCGCTGGGGTGTTGATTGGCGAGCTGAAGATACAGCTCTTGTGCCGAGCCTTGCGTCGATACGTTCAGGGCAAAGGTGCTATTGATTTGATAGACCTCGCCCTGCGCGATCCATTCTTTGATTTTTTGAATTCTGTCAAAGTAATCGGCTTGCGACAGACTTGCGGTGACTGAGGTAATTGAGGCCGGTGTTGTGGCGCCGGCCTCAATCTCAGTCACGATTTCAATCCCGGCCTCAGTCTTAGCCTTAGCCTCAGTCCTCTCGATATGGCTGAGGCCCCAAGGCTTTTCAATCGTGACTGAATCAAAGACGAGTGCCGTTAAACGGCTACGCGGCTTGAGGTGAGTTTGCGCAGCACTACCGGGTGTTGGCAGCTCAGCTTGCGCAGCGCGTGCTGTTGGTTGCAGCGCTGACTCAAACCACTCGCCGAGCTCGTAGTCGAGCATGAGGGCGATCCAGTGTCCGGCGCTTTGTGCGGCCTGTATGGCAGCAAAGGCAGCAGGCAGTTCGACTGAGCTGCGTGCGGTGATGCGTTGGCGTAGCCCAGACAAGACCTTCGCTTCGCCCGCCAGTCGATCTTCAAAACGGCATCGCGTCACGCTGGTCGCCCACTAAGCACGATGCATAAACTCGTGAAGCACTTCGCCCGTATGCGATTTTGAACGCACCTTCATCACCTGCTCAGGCGTCCCTTCGATCACAAGCTTTCCGCCACCCGTACCGCCTTCTGGACCCAAATCTAGCAGCCAGTCGGCCTCGGCAATGATGTCAAGATTGTGCTCGATCACTACCACGGTGTTGCCGGCCTCAACGAGACGATGCAATACACGGATGAGCTTCTCGACGTCTGCCATGGATAAGCCAACGGTTGGTTCATCTAGCACGTAAAGTGTGTGGGGCAGGCGCGAGGCACGACCGGTGGTGATCACGCCTTCTGTCATCCGAGCTTTGGCCAGTTCAGTGACTAATTTGATTCGTTGCGCTTCACCGCCCGACAGTGTGGGTGAGGGCTGCCCGAGCGTGATGTAGCCCAATCCTACATCTTGCATCAGTTGCAGGGGGTGTCGAATTTTTGGATGCGCGGCAAAGTAGCCAATCGCATCATCGACTTCAAGCGACAGCACTGCACCCGCGTGCTTCTCGCGCATGCGTACACCCAAGGTATCGGTGTTAAAACGCGCACCACTGCAAGCGTCACAGGGCACCTTAATGTCGGGCAAAAAGCTCATCTCAAGGGTGCGCATGCCTTGTCCTTCGCACAGCGGGCAGCGACCCTCGCCGGTGTTAAACGAAAAGCGTCCTGCACCCCAACCGCGAATCCGCGCCTCTTGAGTGTCAGCAAATTGCTTTCGCACATCATCCCAAAAGCCGATGTAGGTTGCGGGGCACGAGCGTGGCGTTTTGCCAATCGGTGTTTGATCGACTTCAAGTACGCGATCGATCGCTTTCCAGCCCTCAATGCTTTCACAGCCGTGCCACTGCGGATCTGCACGGAGCGAAACCGCTGCGCCTAGATTATCAAGCAACACTTCACGGGCTAAGGTCGATTTACCTGAGCCTGATACGCCTGTGACCACGCTCAGGCGGCCGATCGGAAAGTGTGCCGTCAGGTGACGCAAGTTATGAAGCTTTGCGCCTTTGACCGTTATCATCGGCGTATCTTTTGTCACCGGTCTGCGCGGCTGCAGAGGATGTGCCAAGGGGTGCCTCAGGTAATGTCCGGTTGTTGACTCGGGCGCATCCATCAGGTCTTGCAAACTGCCTTGTGCCACCACGCGCCCGCCGCGAATCCCTGCGCCTGGGCCGATATCAATGATGTGTTCGGCGCGGCGAATGGTGTCGTCGTCGTGCTCAACCACTACTAAGGTGTTGCCGTTCTTTTCAAGCCGTGACAAGGCCCCAAGCAAAATCCGATTGTCGCGTGGATGTAAGCCAATTGTGGGTTCGTCCAGCACGTAGCAAACGCCCTGCATGTTTGAACCCAATTGTGCGGCTAGACGGATGCGTTGTGCTTCGCCGCCAGACAGCGTGGGTGCGGCGCGATCGAGTGCCAGGTAGCCTAGCCCCACTTCTTGCATAAATTGCAGACGGCCACGAATCTCAGACAAGATGTCACGCGCAATCTCTGCGTCGCGTCCGCGCAAAACTAACGCTGTAAAAAAGGTATGGGCGTCTGAGACGGCCAAACCAGCAAGCTCGGCAATCGATTTATCACGCCACAGCACTGCGCGCGAAACGGGGTTTAAGCGTGCGCCATGACAACTGGTGCAGGTGGTTGTTTCGCCTTCGTACCAGGCGTTCCAGGCCGTTTCTTCACCGGTTTGCTCTTCGTCAAAGCCCTGCAACTTTAGACCTGTGCCAAAACAGCCGTGGCACCAACCGTGTTTTGAGTTGTATGAAAACATACGTGGGTCAGGCTCTGGAAAGCTTGTGCCACAGCTTGGACATGCACGCTTGACCGAGAAATGCGTTTGATCGAGCTTGGCTGACATATTTGCGTGCAATCGGTCGAGCGACGACACCACACTCATAACACCTTGACCGTGTTCAAGTGCACTGCGAACACCTTCACGCAGTTGTGCTTCGTTATCCGTACCGACAACCAAGTCAGCAACTGGTAACTCAATGGTGTGTTCTTTAAAGCGATCTAAGCGCGGCCATTTTGCGGTGCCAATAAATTCATCATCTACCCGCAGATGGGTGTAGCCCTTGCCGGCAGCCCATTTTGCAAGGTCTGTGTAGAAACCTTTTCGCGCTGACACTAAGGGCGCCAGCAATCCGATGCGCTGCCCCTTATGGTCACGCATGATCCGGGCCACAATCTGATCGGCGCTTTGCGGTTCAACACTGACCTGACATTGCGGACACATTTGCGTGCCTAGCTTCATGTACAACAGACGCAAGAAGTGATGAATTTCAGTCATCGTGGCCACAGTCGATTTTCGACCACCGCGGCTGGTGCGCTGCTCGATTGCCACCGTAGGTGGGATACCAAAAATAGCATCGACATCGGGTTTGCCTGCAGGCTGCACAATTGCGCGGGCGTAGGCGTTGAGCGATTCAAGATAACGGCGCTGACCTTCGTTAAACAAGATATCAAAGGCCAGCGTTGATTTACCCGAGCCCGATACCCCTGTAATCACGGTGAATTTATCGTGCGGGATACTGACGCTGATATTTTTAAGATTGTGTTCGCGCGCGTGCAGGATATCAATGCTGTTCGCTGCGCGGCGTTTTTCTTTTAAGACGGTTTGTAGGGATCGGCCTGAAGAGCGACTCGTTAGGGTGGACGCATTCAATGACGTTGCATCAGTCTGTCCGGCAAGCGTCCCGCTAGGGGTCAAGGCTTTGAGCGCAGCTGCCTCGTCAAGATGGACGGTAGTGAATGGTTCGCGTAGCGCGCGGGCAGCGTGCCGAGGATCGTCGGTTGCTTGAACGTCGAGCATCGACGCACCAATCGCGTCGGGCGTCATCGCAACCGCGTACTCGCGTAACGCTGCACCGGTGTGCGAAGTTGGGTGTGCCATGACCGTTTCAGGGCTACCAGAGACAATCAACTCACCGCCAGCATCGCCACCCTCTGGTCCTAAATCAATCACCCAGTCTGCAGCACGAATCACATCCAGGTTGTGCTCAATGATTAGCAGTGTGTGTCCAGCACCGAGTAATTTTCTGAAGGCACGCATTAAGCGCGCGACATCGTCAAAGTGCAGACCGGTGGTTGGCTCATCGAATAAAAACAAACTGCCTTTCTTGGCAAGTTTGGCGGTTGAAATACCGCTGCGCGCCGCTTCGGCTAAGTGGCCCGCCAGCTTTAAGCGTTGCGCCTCGCCACCCGATAGCGTGGGCACTGGCTGGCCGAGCTTGACGTACTCAAGCCCGACATCTTCAAGTGGCGCGAGGCCAAGCTGCACATCGCGCAACCCTTTAAAAAACTCAAGTGCTTCAGAGACTGTCATATCGAGCACGGCATCGATCGACGCACGCCGGCCAAGGTGCTCGATCTCAACTTCACGCACTTCAGGTCGAAAACGTTTGCCGTCGCAATCTGGGCAGCGAATATAAATGTCGGATAAAAACTGCATCTCAACATGCTCGAAGCCCGTGCCACCACAGGTCGGGCAGCGCCCGTCGCCACTGTTGAAGCTAAAGGTGCCGGCGGTGTAGCCGCGCTCGCGCGCAACGGGCGCTTGAGAAAATAGTTTGCGAATTGGGTCAAACGCCCCAACATAACTGGCAGGATTTGAGCGTGCGGTTTTGCCGATTTGCGCCTGATCGACCATCACAACTTCGGCCAGTTGC
>Ga0114974_10001570_pt1 | contig 18025 bp, 12 predicted proteins | sample S_130206_EF_Meta_FD_87318 | JGI IMG/M metagenome (GOLD analysis project Ga0114974, IMG submission 87318) | Freshwater microbial communities from Lake Simoncouche, Canada to study carbon cycling - S_130206_EF_MetaG | ecosystem: Environmental > Aquatic > Freshwater > Lake | place: Lake... | reverse complement strand
TGCACAATGACCCGGATGCACACGGAAGTTACTGCACGATAGCGGAAACGAAAAAGCCCCAAGTCGTTGATTTACTTGGGGCTTTCGTCTTTGACGGACTCTCTTGGATTCCGCCGGAAGTCTATCTGGTGGCCTGGGGCGGAATCGAACCACCGACACAAGGATTTTCAATCCTCTGCTCTACCGACTGAGCTACCGGGCCAGAGCCCCGCAGTATACCAGCGCCTGCCCGCCCGCAATGGCCTTTGTGCTCGGCACTGTCCCCTGTGCAAGCACCGCCGTCGAGGCTGCCGACCATGTCGGGGCCTGCCTCACTGAGCAAGCATGCGCGTCCGCTCCGCGCATCCGGGGAGGGATGTTAGCCGCGCACGCTCCCGTAGATCACGGCGACTAGCAGCAGCGCAAAAATGATCTCGATAACCCGCCGGGTAACTTTCATGATGGATCCGATGCAATAGTCCTGACAGCCACTCAGGAAGGGTATCGGCACGAACAGTGGATTGCGGATTAGGGAAAACCCGCTCCCGGCGCCTTTCGCGTCAGGCCGGACTGCGCTTGGCCCGCGACAGATCGACGCCGAGCTGCTTGAGTTTGCGGTACAGGTGCGTGCGCTCCAACCCGGTGCGTTCGGCGACGCGCGTCATCGATCCATTTTCCTGCGCCAGGTGATATTCGAAATAGGCCTTCTCGAATTCATCTCTCGATTCGCGCAGTGGCTTGTCCAGCCCAAAGCTCTGGCGCGCCTGCGGCCCAGAGACGACTGCCGGCATGGAGCCGGACTCTTGTACCAGCGGTCCTGGCACCGGTTGGTGGACCGCCCCTGCCGAAGGCGGGCGTGCGCTTCCTCTCGACAGGCCCTGCTCCACGGCCTTCAGCAGCTTTTGCATCGTGATCGGCTTTTCGAGAAAAGCCAGCGCGCCGATCTTGGTTGCTTCCACCGCGGTGTCGATGGTTGCATGGCCGCTCATCATGATCACCGGCATGGTCAACGCGCCGCAGGATGACCACTCCTTGAGCAGGGTAACGCCGTCGGTGTCAGGCATCCAGATGTCCAGCAGCACCAGGTCGGGCCGTGCGCGCGCGCGCGCCATGCGCGCCTGCTCGGCATTTTCGGCTACCTCAACACTGTGGCCTTCGTCTTGGAGGATCTCCTGCAGCAAATCGCGAATCCCGAGCTCGTCATCGACCACCAGTATGTTTGCCATGATGCGTTGGGTTTGCCCTAGGATTAAGAAATGGGGATGCTGGCGCGCTCGGCAGGGCCGCTGTCACTCTCGATTCCAACTACGGCGAATGATAGCGACACTTGCGCGCCCATTACCCGCCCTTCTTCGACCCGGTTTGCAATGTCGATTCGCGAACCGTGCTCGTCGGCTATCTTCTTGACCACCGCGAGTCCAAGCCCGGTTCCTTTGGACTTGGTCGTGACATAGGGCTCGAAGGCGCGCTTGAGGATGCTGTCGGAAAACCCGGTGCCATGGTCAATCACGCTCATGCGCACGCGCCGGCTGGCGTCGACCCACTGGGTGCGGACCAAGACGCCCTTGCCCGCCTGCGCCGGGCCGGCCAGCAGGGTCGCATCTTGGGCGTTCTGCAACAGGTTGTGGACCACCTGGCGCAGTTGCTGCGCGTCGCCTAGTATCTTGGGGCAGTTCGCAGCCAGTTCCATCCGCACCGGAACCTGCGCGCTGTCTGCTTCATAGAGCTGCAACACCTCGGCCAGCAGGGCATTGAGGTCGATCGGCTTGAGTTCTGCGGCCGGCAGGCGTGCGTAGTCGCGGAACTCATTGACCAGGCGCTTCATCGCATCGACCTGGTCGACGATGGTCTTGACCGACTTGGTCAAAACAGCCTGCTCGCCAGCGGGCAACTTCCCAGCGAGCTTCATCGCGAGCCGTTCGGCCGAGAGCTGGATCGGCGTCAGCGGATTCTTGATTTCGTGGGCCAGCCGGCGCGCGACCTCGCCCCAGGCCTGCGCGCGCTGCGCCGATACGATTTCCGAAATGTCGTCAAAGACCAGCAGCCGGTCGGTGCCCGGCAGCGTCGCACCGCGCGCCACCAGGGTAATCGCGTTGTCGCCCGGTCGTCCCGCGAGTCCGCTGGCGTTGCCGCCGAGTTCGAAGGACTGCTGCCAGTGGTCGAGCCCGTGCTCGCTGCGTTCACCAAGAAAGGAGTCAAAACGCGCCTGTACCTCGCGCGCGAAATCCTCCATGCCCTCCACATCGGCGAGGCGGCGTCCCTGGTGCGCAGCGAGCGGAACGCGCAGTATCCGGGTCGCGCCCGGGTTCGACGACACGATCACGCCGCGGGCGTCCAGAACCACAACGCCGGCCGTCAGGTTGTCCAGGATGGTCTGCAGGTTGGCGCGCGCAGCGCTAACCTGCTCCATGCTGGCGCCGACCGCCTGGCGCGCATCCGAAAGCTGCTGCGTCATATCGGCAAATGCGCGGGTCAGGCCACCGAGTTCGTCGCGGCTTTGCAAGGCCACCTTGGGCGTCAGATCGCCGGCTGCGACCTGGCTCACGCCGTCGGCCAGCAGCAGCAGTGGGCGAACGATCTGGTTGCCCAGCACAATGGCCAACAGCACCGCACCAAAGACCGCCAGAAAAAGGCTCAGTGTGAGGGTTCCGATATACATTCGCCTGAGCCCCTCGCGCGCCAGCGACCGCTGCTGGTATTCGCGGTTGGCTTGCGTTACGGCCAGCGCGTTACGCACCAGCGCGCCCGGCAATGCCTGCGTCACCAGCAGGTAGCGCGGTTCACCGCGCAATGCAAAGCCGGCGTCGGGCAGCGCCACCAGTGCCTTGATGCTTGCATCATTGACGGTCGCCGCAGTCGCCTCGTCGAGTCCCTCGACCCAGGTGACGGCTTTTGCGCTGCGCGCGCTGCGCAGTTGCTGCGCCGTCGGGCGCTCGACGCTGAGTTGGAATTTCGACTGGCTCGTCGAGGCGATCAACTGCCCCGATCCCGAAAACAGGACGACATCGCTGGCACCCAGTTGCTCGCGCAGTCGCTCCAGCGGCAGCGTCGCACGGGCGTCGGGCAGCGACGACAACTCACCCGCTGAGGAGCGCGCCTTGTTCGCCAGGTCGCCACCCAAAGTCTCCAGCGTGACCCGCCCCAGGTTGAGGCCGGCGTCGAGCGCGCCCTCAACCTTGACGTCGAACCAACTCTCGATCGAGCGCGAGACAAACTGGTAGGACACCACATAGATCAGCACCCCCGGCGCAAAGCCCGCCAGCGCGAAAATCGCCGCCAGCTTGACCAGTAAACGGCTGCCAAAGCGCTTTTGGCGCAGCCGCATCAGCAGGCGCGCCGTGATCCAGATGATGACCAGCAGCAAGACGGTGGCGACGACGACATTGAGCGTGAACAGGCGCGCATAGTTGCGCTCATACAGTTCGCGGTTGTTGGTTGCCTGCGTCAGCAAGAACAGCAGCACCAGTCCGACGCCTGCAACTGCCGCCACTCCGACACCGATCGTCCAGCGCAGCGCGCGCGAGCCCTGCAAAACGGCCCTAGGGCCTGGCAAAGAGGCGGCGAGGCCGTTGCTCACTTGGCGCCCTCGGGACCCAGCTGCTGTGTGGCAGATACCGAAATGTTCCAGTCGGACTGGCCCAGGGCACCGATTTGAAACGGCCGCGGCAGTTGGGTCAGGTCCAGACTGAAGCGAAATTCCAGCCTGTGCGGAGATTCCGGATCAATGGCGCCGGCTTCGGCGATCTTCCAACCCGACAGGCGCTGCATGGCAGCCATGGCCTCAGCGAGCGTCTCAAAACTCAGGTTGAGCGCCAAGCCAAGGCTGTTGGGGGTTATCGCTCCCGACGCGACATTGAGCCGCCAGCGTCGCGTCAGCGGTTGGTAGGCCAGGCGCATGTGGCGCTGCGCACTGGCGACGGTCTTGTCCGACCAGTACCAGCGTTTGCGCGTCAGTTCCGCCTGTGCGACAAAGAACAAGGGAACGCCCTTGAGCAAGGCGTCCTCGACGACCGCAGGCAAATCGACCTTGACATTGGCAAACAGCAGCACGCCGTCGGCAGAGCGCTCAAGCCGCAGCTGCACGCCTTCGGCCGCCGTCTCCTGGGCGCTCGCTGGCAGCGGCAAAGCCGCTGCCAGCAGCGCGCAGGCCAGCGCCGCGGCTAGGCTAAGCCGAAGTCTTTGCCAGCAATGCGTAATAAAAGCCGTCATGGTCAGGGGGTGTATTGTCCGGGACGCGCTGGCCATCTGCCTCAAAAACCGGGAGCAAGTGGCCGGGCGAGGCCATCAACCGGGCATCGGTGTTGTGCGCAAGGAACGTTTGTATCTGCGCGTCACCCTCGCTTCGAAACACCGAGCAGGTGGCGTACAGCAGCCGTCCGTTGGGCCCGAGCAGCGGCCAAAGCGTCCGCAAGAGGCGCGCCTGCACGGCTGCCAGCTGGGCCACGTCGCCCTCCTGACGCAGCCACGCGATGTCGGGGTGGCGTCGAACGATTCCCGACGCGGTGCAGGGAGCGTCGAGCAAGATGGCGTCAAACAGCGCACCGTCCCACCAGTCCGCGGGCCGGGCTGCATCGCCGGCGACGATCTGCGCCTGCAGACCCAGGCGCGCCAAGGTCTGCTCGGTCCGTTCACAGCGCAGCGGGTCGAGATCCAGCGCTGTCAGGCTGCAGTCCGACAACTCCAGCAGGTGCGCGCTCTTGCCCCCAGGTGCCGCGCAGGCGTCCAGCACGCGCGGACCCGCGCCAGCCGGCCAGTGACCGAGCAACAGCGGGGCGGCCATCTGGGCCGCAGCGTCTTGCACAGAAACCACGCCGGCGTCGAATCCGGGAATCAGCTGCACGGGCAGAGCGCGCTGCAGGCAGACACCGTACGGTCCGCTCGGCCGCGCGGCAATGCCCGCCGCAGCGAGCCGCGCCAGGTAATCCGCCTGCGTGGATTTCCTGATGTTGACGCGCAGCGTCATTGGCGGCTGACGGTTATCGGCCCGCAGTATGTCCTGCCACCGCTGCGGGTGGTCCTGTCGCAGGCGCGCGATCCACCACGACGGGTGGTTCCAGACCGCAACCGGGTCGAGCTCCGAGCGCTGCACGAGCAGCTCGCGCTCACGCAGAAAGCGGCGCAGGCACGCATTGATGAAGTTCGACTGCGAGCGCGACTGCGGGTTGCGCTTGGCGGCCTCAACCGCCTGATCCACCAGCGTAAACGGTTCATAGGGCGCGCCCTCGCTGCGCCAGGACAGCGCCAGCACCACGCACAGCAGTGCGTCCGCTGCCGGCGGCGGCTTGCGTGCGGCGAGCTGGCGGCGCAGATGCTCGGCGCGCGCAAGCGAACGAAGGACCTGAAAAAAGAGCGACTGAACGCCGGGCCGCAGGCTTGACTCGACGCGCTCGAGCGCGGCGGTTCCGGAGACGCCCGAACGCACGGCGAGCAAGGCCTCTGCGGTGGCCTGCAGCAATCGCCAGAGCGGAACCGAGGCGGGCGTTGCAGCCCCCCGCCTCGGTGGCTGCACGCGCAGGGATTCAGAACCCTGGTTCACAAATAACCCGCCGGCCTGAAGCCAAACAGCATGGCCAGCAGCAGCGCCGGAAACTGGTCGATCGCCTGGTTGTGCGCCTGCACAGCCAGCCTGAATTCTGAGGCGGCATGCGCCACCAGCTGGGTGGCGTCCCGCCAAGCGGCCACGCAGGGCGAGCTCGGCGATACGGGCGACGGCGGCGCCAGACGGCTGCGCGCGTCCATCAGACTTTCCCAGGACGACTGCAGTTTGTCATGCGCGTCCTGCAACACGGCCATCGCGGGCGCGTGCAATACCTGTCGGCGCACGGCACGAAGCGCCGCCTCGAAAACGCTGGCTGCGTCGCGCAGCCCAGCCCATTCGCTGGCATAGGCAGCCTGTTCGGTGGCCAGCCCACGCTGCAGCTCGCTTTCGACCAGCTTCAAATGCTGGCACAGGCGGCTGTCGACCAACTGGAAGGATGCAATCGCCTGCGCGCGCAATCGCACCAAGCGGTTGTACGCGCCAACCGACCAAAACAGCAGTACCGCCAGTGCGGCCCAGGCGAGCGCCAGCTCAGGTTCAAAGTCCATCACCTGGCCTGCTCCGGCCCGAACCAGCGGTATCGAGAAAACGCCCCCAACCCCATGCAACAGGACCCGAGGCGTCGTCGGCTGCGATACCGGGGACCTTGGCTATTCGGCCGCGGTCCCCGCCTCGGCGGTCGAGGCCTCTTCGGACTCACCCGCCAATTCGGCGGCCTCGGCTTCCGCAATGGCACGGCGCTCGGCATCGTCCATGTTTTCGCGCACCTCGCGCGCCTCGTGATAAGCCAGGCCGGTACCCGCCGGAATCAGGCGACCCACGATCACGTTTTCCTTCAGGCCGCGCAACTCGTCGCGCTTGCCCATGATCGCGGCCTCGGTCAGCACCCGCGTCGTTTCCTGGAAAGACGCCGCGCTGATGAAGCTGTCGGTGGACAGCGAGGCCTTGGTGATGCCGAGCAGCAGATTGCTGAAGACCGCTGGGATCTTTCCCTCGGCGCGCAAAGCGTCGTTGGTGTTGAGCATCTCCGAGCGCTCGACCTGCTCACCGTTGATGTAGCCCGACTCGCCCGCGTTGTCGACCACCACACGGCGCAGCATCTGACGGACGATCACCTCAATGTGCTTGTCGTTGATCTTCACGCCCTGCAAGCGGTACACATCCTGCACCTCGTCGACGATGTAACGCGCCAGCTCTTCAGATCCGAGCAAGCGCAGAATGTCCTGCGGATCCGCTGGTCCGTCGACCACGCTCTCCCCCTTGTTCACGACCTGGCCCTCGTGCACCAGAATATTCTTCTCCTTGGGAACCAGCTCCTCCCAAACCTTACCGTCCGGGTCGGTGATCTGCAGGCGAATTTTGCCCTTGGTCTCCTTGCCGAATGAGACAGTTCCGGTCATTTCGGCCAGCACGCCCTTGTCCTTCGGCGAGCGGGCCTCAAACAGCTCGGCGACCCGCGGCAAACCGCCGGTAATGTCGCGTGTCTTCTGGCCTTCTATCGGTATCCGCGCGAGCACTTCGCCAGGGCCCACATCCTGACCATCGCGCACCTGAACCAGCGCGCCGACCGGGAAACCGATCGTCACCGCATGGTCGGTGCCAGGAATCTTGACTTCGTTCCCGCTGGCGTCGATCAGCTTGACCTGCGGGCGAACAATCTTGGCAGCGCCACGGCGCTTGGGATCGATCACCACCAAGGTCGACAGACCGGTAACTTCGTCGAGTTGCTTGGCAACCGTGAGGCCCTCTTCGACGTTCTCGAAATGCGCCTTGCCGGCGAACTCGGTAATGATCGGTCGGGTCAGCGGGTCCCAGTTGGCCAAAATGGCGCCGGCCTTGACGGTCTGGTCGACCTTGACCGTCAGCACCGCGCCATAAGGAACCTTGTGGCGCTCGCGCTCGCGGCCGTGTTCGTCATGAATGACGATTTCACCCGAGCGGGCGATCACCACCAGTTCCTTCTTGCTGTTGGTCACATACCGCATGGTCGCGTTGAACCCGATGCTGCCGTTGGACTTGGCTTCCACGCTCGACGCGATGGCGGCGCGCGATGCGGCGCCGCCGATGTGAAAGGTTCGCATCGTCAATTGGGTACCCGGTTCACCGATCGACTGCGCAGCGATCACGCCGACCGCCTCGCCGCCGTTGATCAGGCCGCCACGGCCCAGGTCGCGCCCGTAGCACTTGGCGCAAATCCCAAAGCGGGTTTCGCAGGTCAGCGCGGTGCGCACCTTTACTTCGTCGACGCCGACCAGTTCAAGCTCTTCAATTACATCCTCGTCGAGCATCGAACCAGCGCCCACCATCACCGAGCGGTTCTCGGGATGCAGCACATCTTCGGCAGCGGTGCGACCTAGGATACGGTCGCGCAGCGACTCAATGACCTCACCGCCTTCGACGATGGCGCGCATGAACGAGCCATCGTGCGTTGCGCAATCCTGCTCGGTGACCACCAAATCCTGCGTCACGTCGACCAGGCGCCGCGTCAGGTAGCCCGAGTTGGCGGTCTTCAGCGCGGTGTCGGCCAGGCCCTTGCGCGCGCCGTGGGTCGAGATGAAGTACTGCAGAACATTGAGACCCTCGCGGAAATTGGCCGTGATCGGCGTCTCGATGATCGAGCCGTCCGGCTTGGCCATCAGACCACGCATTCCAGCGAGCTGGCGGATCTGCGCGGCAGACCCGCGCGCGCCCGAGTCGGCCATCATGTAGATCGAGTTGAACGACTCCTGGTCCACTTCGTTGCCGTGGCGGTCAACCGTCCGCTCCTTGGCAAGTTGGGCCATCATGACCTTGGAGACTTCGTCACCGGCCTTGCCCCAGATGTCGACCACTTTGTTGTAGCGCTCCCCCGAGGTTACCAAGCCCGACGCGTACTGCTGCCCGATCTCTTTGACTTCCTTTTCGGCGCGCTCGATGATGGCGTGCTTTTCCTTGGGAACAAGCATGTCGTCGATGCAGATCGAAATTCCGGCCTTGGTCGCCAGACGAAAGCCGTTTTGCAGCAGCTTGTCGGCGAACACCACCGTTTCCTTCAGCCCGCACTTTCGGAACGACACGTTGATGAGCTTGGAGATTTCCTTCTTCTTCAAGGCCTTGTTGATATTGGAAAAAGGCAAGCCTTTGGGCAGTATCTCCGACAGCAAGGCCCGGCCTGCGGTCGTCTCCCACAGCTTGGTCGACGGGTGCAGTTCGCCGCTGTCCTTGTCCTTGGTGTACTCGGTCAGGCGCACATTGATGCGGGAGGTCAGATCCACTTCGCCGGCGTCAAAGGCGCGCTGCACTTCACCAACATCGGAGAAGATCAGGCCCTCGCCCTTGCCGTTGATGCGCTCACGCGTCGTGTAGTAAAGACCCAGCACCACGTCCTGCGAAGGAACGATGGACGGCTCTCCGTTGGCCGGGAAAAGCACGTTGTTGGACGCCAGCATCAGCGTGCGGCACTCCATCTGCGCCTCCACCGACAAGGGAACGTGAACGGCCATCTGGTCACCGTCAAAGTCGGCGTTGAAGGCCGCGCAGACCAGCGGGTGTAACTGTATCGCCTTGCCCTCGATAAGGATCGGCTCGAAGGCCTGGATGCCCAGGCGGTGCAGCGTCGGCGCGCGATTGAGCATCACCGGATGCTCTTTGATCACCTCCTCCAGGATGTCCCAGACTACGGGGGTTCCGCTTTCAACCTCTTTCTTCGCAGCCTTGATGGTGGTGGCAATCCCCATCGCTTCCAGGCGCGAAAAGATAAACGGCTTGAATAATTCCAGCGCCATCAGCTTGGGCAGCCCGCACTGATGCAGCTTGAGCGTCGGGCCGACAACAATCACCGAGCGCCCCGAGTAGTCGACCCGCTTGCCCAGCAAGTTCTGGCGGAAGCGCCCGCTCTTGCCCTTGATCATGTCGGCCAGCGACTTCAGCGCACGCTTGTTGGCGCCGGTCATCGCCTTTCCGCGGCGCCCGTTGTCGAGCAGCGAGTCCACCGCTTCCTGCAGCATGCGCTTTTCATTGCGCGCGATGATTTCAGGCGCCTTCAGTTCCAGCAAACGGCGCAGCCGGCTGTTGCGGTTGATAACGCGGCGGTACAGGTCGTTCAGGTCGGAGGTCGCGAAGCGCCCGCCGTCCAGCGGAACCAGCGGCCGCAGATCCGGCGGCAGCACCGGCAAGACGTCCAGCACCATCCACTCGGGTTTGATCCCGGACTTGCGAAAGGCCTCCAGCACCTTCAGGCGCTTGGCATTCTTCTTGATCTTGAGTTCGGATCCGGTCAGGTCATTGCGCAGCTTCTCGATGGAGCCGTCGATGTCGATGCTTTGCAGCAGATCCTTGATGCCCTCTGCGCCCATCTTGGCCTGGAACTCGTCGCCAAATTCCTTGAACTTGGCGTCGAAATCGTCCTCGGTCATGATCGCGAACTTCTTCAGCGGCGTCATGCCGGGGTCGGTGACCACATAAGCTTCGAAATACAGCACGCGTTCGATATCGCGCAAGGTCATGTCAAGTACCAGGCCCAGGCGGCTTGGTAGCGACTTCAGAAACCAGATGTGCGCGCAGGGTGCCGCCAGGTCGATGTGGCCCATGCGCTCGCGCCGTACCTTGGTCTGGGTCACCTCCACGCCGCACTTCTCGCAGATCACGCCGCGGTGCTTGAGGCGCTTGTACTTGCCGCAAAGGCATTCATAGTCCTTGATGGGACCGAAGATCTTGGCGCAGAACAGACCGTCACGCTCGGGCTTGAAAGTGCGGTAGTTGATGGTCTCGGGCTTCTTGACCTCGCCAAAAGACCAGGAACGGATTTTCTCGGGCGACGCCATTCCGATGCGTATGGCATCGAAATGCTCGTCCGGCGTGAATTGCTTGAACAGGTCGAGTAATGATTTCATGTTTCTCTCCAGTAACGATTCAGTTGAGGGCCCGCCAGCGGCCATCTGCCGCGGCCGGCCCCACAAGGCTTCAGGCTGTATCAGCCGCGCTCGAGTTCGATGTCAATTCCGAGCGACCGGATTTCCTTGACCAGCACGTTGAACGATTCCGGCATGCCGGCCTCGATCGCGTGTTCGCCCTTGACGATGTTCTCGTAGACCTTGGTCCGTCCCTGTACGTCGTCGGACTTGACCGTCAGCATTTCCTGCAAGGTGTAGGCGGCGCCATAGGCTTCCAGCGCCCAGACCTCCATCTCGCCGAAACGTTGCCCGCCAAACTGCGCCTTGCCGCCCAGCGGCTGCTGCGTCACCAGGCTATAAGGACCGGTAGAGCGTGCGTGCATCTTGTCGTCGACAAGGTGGTGCAGCTTGAGGACATGCATGTAGCCAATCGTCGTCGGTCGTTCGAAGGCGTCGCCGCTTCGGCCGTCAAACAGATGCGCCTGGGTGCGCGCAGCCGTCAGCCCCTTGGACTTGGCAATGTCGTCCGGATAGGCCAGCCTGAGCATCCCGCGTATCTCTTCTTCAGACGCGCCGTCGAATACCGGCGTGGCAAAAGTTGCTCCTTTTGACAGATTGCCTGCCATCTCGAGTACCTGGTCGTCGCTGAGCTCGGACAGGTCTTCCTTGCGGCCCGATCCGTTGTACAGCGTATCAAGGAAGGCGCGCAGTTCGGCGAGCTTGGCTTCGGCCTGCAGCATGTTGCCGATACGCAGGCCCAAGCCCTTGGCGGCCCAGCCCAGGTGTACCTCGAGAACCTGCCCGACGTTCATCCGCGAAGGAACGCCAAGCGGGTTGAGAACGATGTCGCAAGGCGTTCCGTCGGCCATATACGGCATGTCCTCCACCGGCACAATTTTGGACACCACTCCTTTGTTGCCGTGGCGGCCGGCCATCTTGTCGCCCGGCTGCAGGCGGCGCTTGACGGCCAGATAGACCTTGACCATTTTCAGCACGCCAGCGGGCAGTTCGTCTCCCTGCGTGAGCTTCTTGCGCTTTTCCTCGAACTGCAGATCGAAACTGTGTCGGGTTTGCTCGAGCGAGTTCTTGATGCTCTCGAGCTGCGACGCAGCCTCGTCGTCGGTCGGTCGGATATCGAACCAGTGAAATTTCTCCACCGAAGCCAGGTAGGCTTTGTCGATTTTGGACCCCTTGGCCAGCTTGTTGGGTCCGCCGTTGGCGGCCTTGCCGTCGAGCAGCTTTTCGATCCGGTCAAATGCGTCAGCCTCGACGATGCGCAGCTGGTCGTTGAGGTCCAGCCGGAAACGCTTGAGCTCGTCGTCGATGATCTGCTGCGCGCGGCGGTCGCGGACGATGCCTTCGCGCGTGAAAACCTGCACGTCAATCACCGTTCCCTGCGAGCCTTGGTCAACGCGCAAGGACGTGTCCTTCACATCGCTGGCCTTCTCGCCAAATATCGCGCGCAGTAGCTTCTCTTCCGGGGTCAGCGTGGTTTCCCCCTTGGGCGTTACCTTGCCGACCAGCGTGTCGCCCGGCATCACCTCGGCGCCGACATAAATGATCCCGGACTCGTCGAGCCGGTTGAGCTGCTGCTCGCTCAGATTCGGTATGTCGCGCGTGATCTCTTCGGCACCCAGCTTGGTGTCGCGCGCCATGACCACCAGCTCTTCGATATGAATCGAGGTGTAGCGGTCGTCGGCGACCACGCGCTCACTGATCAGAATCGAGTCCTCGAAGTTGTAACCGTTCCAGGGCATGAACGCGACCAGCATGTTCTGGCCCAGCGCCAGTTCGCCAAGGTCGGTCGATGCGCCGTCAGCGATCACGTCGCCGCGCGACAGCCGGTCGCCCTTTTGGACAATCGGCCGCTGGTGAATATTGGTGTTCTGGTTAGAGCGCTGGTACTTGATCAGGTTGTAGATATCGACACCGACTTCACCCGCCTGCGCCTCTGCATCGTTCACCCGGACCACTACCCGAGTCGCGTCGACATAGTCCACAATGCCGCCGCGCGTGGCGGTCACCACCGTACCGGAGTCGATCGCCGATACGCGCTCGATGCCGGTTCCCACAAAGGCCTTTTCGGGGCGCAGCACCGGCACCGCCTGGCGCTGCATGTTGGCGCCCATCAGCGCGCGGTTCGCGTCGTCGTGCTCGAGGAAAGGAACCAGCGAAGCCGCCACCGAAACGATCTGCGCGGGTGAAACGTCCATGTACTGCACCCGCTCGGCGCCCACCAGGATCGACTCGCCCTTTTCACGCGCCGATACCAGTTCTCCGGTGAGCTTGCCGTCCTTGTCCAGCGCGGCGTTGGCCTGCGCGATGACGTATTTGCCCTCTTCGATCGCAGACAAGTAGTCGATCTGCATCGTCACCCGGCTGTCGATCACCTGGCGATAAGGCGTTTCGATGAAGCCGTACTCGTTCAGTCGCGCGTACAGCGCCAGCGAGTTGATCAGCCCGATATTCGGGCCTTCCGGCGTTTCGATAGGGCAGACGCGTCCGTAATGGGTCACATGCACATCGCGGACTTCGAAACCCGCCCGCTCCCGCGTCAGGCCGCCCGGGCCAAGGGCAGATACCCGGCGCTTGTGGGTGATTTCCGACAGCGGGTTGGTCTGGTCCATGAACTGCGACAACTGCGAAGCGCCGAAGAACTCCTTGAGCGCGGCCGATATCGGCTTGCTGTTGATCAGGTCGTGCGGCATCAGCGGCTCTTGCTCGGCCTGGCCCAGGCGTTCCTTGACCGCTTTTTCGATGCGCGCCAGCCCGGTGCGGTACTGGTTTTCAGCCAGTTCGCCAACGCAGCGAACGCGGCGATTTCCGAGGTGGTCGATATCGTCGACTTCGCCGCGGCCGTTGCGCAGGTCCACCAAAATCTTGACCACCGACAGTATGTCTTCATTGGCCAGCACCATCGGGCCGGTCGATTCCGGACGGCCCATCTTGGCGTTGAACTTCATGCGCCCGACGCGCGACAGGTCGTAGGTGTCGGGGTTGTAGAACAGGCGCTGAAACAGTGCTTGCACCGCATCCTCGGTCGGCGGCTCGCCAGGGCGCATCATGCGGTAGATCGCCACGCGCGCGGCAAACTCGTCGACGGTTTCGTCGCTGCGCAGCGTCTGCGAGATATAGGCGCCCTGATCCAGTTCATTGGTGTAGATGCACTGCAGGTCCTGTACGCCGCAGCCACGCAGTTTTTTGAGCAGCACCTCGGTAAGTTCGTCGTTCGCCTTGGCGATGATTTCGCCAGTTTCGGCGTCGACCACATTGCGGGCGACGATACGCCCGATCAGGAAGTCTTCAGGAACGCTGATGTGTGTTGTTGCCGACTGCTCGAGTTCGCGCGTGTGGCGGGCGGTCACGCGCTTGTCCTTCGCCACCACCACCTTGCCGCTCTTGTCGGTGATGTCAAAGCGCGCCACCTCGCCGCGCAGGCGTTCGGCGACGAACTCCATCTGCGCTCCGCTATCCATCATGCGGAAGTTGTCGTTGACAAAGAAGTTCGCCAGGATCGACTCCGGGTTCAGGCCGATCGCCTTGAGCAGGATGGTGACCGGCATCTTGCGGCGACGGTCAACGCGGAAATAAAGGATGTCCTTCGGGTCGAACTCGAAGTCCAGCCAGGAGCCACGGTAGGGAATGATGCGCGCCGAGAACAGCAGCTTGCCCGAGCTGTGCGTCTTGCCCTTGTCGTGTTCGAAAAACACGCCCGGCGAGCGGTGCAACTGCGACACGATGACGCGCTCGGTGCCATTGATGATGAAGGAGCCCTTGCCGGTCATCAGGGGCACCTCGCCCATATAGACTTCCTGCTCCTTGACTTCCTTGACCACCTTGTTTTGCGAAGTGGACGACTCGCGGTCGTAAATGATCAGCTGCACCTTGGCACGAACCGCCGACGCAAAGGTCAACCCGCGGGTCTGGCATTCGCGCACGTCAAACGCCGGTTTCGCAAGGTTGTACTCGAGAAACTTCATCTCGACAAAGCCATTGTGCGAAACGATCGGGAAAGCCGCGTCGAAGGCGGCCTGCAGTCCTTCGACGGTGCGCTTCTTGGGGCCTACATCAGCCTGCAGAAACGCGGTGTACGCGTCCTTTTGCATCTGCAACAGGTAGGGAATTTCTAGCACGCTGTCGCGGTTGCCAAAGCTCTTGCGAATTCGCTTGCGTTCGGTATATGTATAAGCCATGAAATCTCCGGGCAAAGACTTGGGAATCCTGATGGTCCTGCACTGTGTCGCCGAGCATCTCTCTCGGCAGGCTTGGTGATTGGCCACTACCAATCATTGGCGGACGGCGGCACATTGCGTGCTGCCCGAACCAAGGCATCTTCTGCAGTCGGGGTCAGAAGACACTAAAAAGTTGCATGGCGATGCAGCTTTTTAGTGTGCTCGTTAAAGCACCAAAGGCGGGAGCACGTCTGAACGCGTTCCCGCCCCATGCATCCATGGACTTACTTGAGTTCAGCCTTCGCGCCGGCGTCTTCCAGCTTCTTCTTGGCGGCTTCCGCATCCGCCTTCGGAATAGCTTCCTTGACCGCCTTGGGCGCGCCGTCGACCAGATCCTTGGCTTCCTTGAGGCCCAGTCCGGTGATTTCGCGTACCGCCTTGATGACCGAGACCTTGTTGGGGCCGACCTCAAGCAGCATCACGTTGAACTCGGTCTGCTCCTCGACCACGGCGGCAACCGCGGCACCACCGCCAGCAGGAGCCGACATGGCAGCGGCGCTGACGCCGAACTTCTCTTCGATGGCTTTCACCAGGTCGTTGAGTTCCATGACCGTCATGCTGTCCAGCGCAGTCAAAAATACATCTTTATCGAATGCCATTTCAGTTTCCTTCAATCAGTTTGGATCCGGTGCCGATACGGGTATCTGGCTGTCCCGAACACCGTTCAATTTTTCAAAAAAGTCCCGCCGCGCCTTCAGGCCGCAACCGCCTCGCCCTTTTTTTCTGCCAATGCGGCCAGCACACGGGCTGTACGCGAAATTGGCGATTGCATCAAGCCCAGCAACTGGGCCAACAACACTTCCTTGGAAGGAATGTTGGCCAACTGTTTAACGCCGTCGATATCCAGGGCCTTCCCCGCAAACGCACCGCCGCGAATCACCAACTTGTCGTTGGTCTTCGCGAAGTCCGCCACCACTTTCGCGGCGGCGACTGCGTCCTGGGAAAAGCCATAGATCAGCGGACCGGTCATCAGGTCGGACACGACCGCAAACGGACTTCCTGCGACTGCACGGCGGGCCAGCGTGTTCTTACACACGCTCAAGGCAACACCATTGCTACGCGCAGCAGTACGCAAGCGGGTCATGTCGGCGACCGTGATGCCACGGTATTCCGCCAATACGAGCGTTTGAGCTTTTGCGGCGAGGCCAGCCACGTCATGGACGACGGCTTCCTTCTCACTGCGATTAAGACTCAAGGTCTACTCCTTCAATTTGTGCCATTCGGGTCGGGCTGTCGCTCGACATCTCACGGCACGCCACATTGCAGCGACCAACCGATTCAGGAACCGAATCCTTGTGCAGCGGGATCGCCATCTACGTTGGCTCTCACTGATTAAGCGCGGTCAAAGACTGCGCACCAACGGTCTCGGATGGCCTGTGGTGGCCTTTCGGCACCTGCAGCCCACCGCATCAAGTCACCCTTTCAGGCGACCGGAATTTCTGCTCTACCCGATACCATCAGGCATTGACGGTTTGGGTGTCCACGCGAACTCCCACACCCATGGTGCTGGAGACCGCAATCTTTCTCAAGTACACACCCTTGCTCGACGCCGGTTTGGCCTTCGTCAGGGCATCGACCAGCGCGGCCAGATTGCCCTGCAGCTTGTCCGTGTCAAAAGAGCGCCGGCCGATCGTCGAGTGAACGATGCCTGCCTTGTCGACACGAAACTGCACCTGCCCGGCCTTGGCGTTTTTCACCGCGGTGGCGACGTCAGGCGTCACCGTTCCGACCTTGGGGTTGGGCATCAGGCCGCGCGGCCCCAGTATCTGTCCCAGCGTGCCGACAACGCGCATGGCGTCGGGCGCTGCAATGACAATGTCGAAAGGCATATTGCCGGCCTTGACCATCGCGGCCAGGTCGTCCATGCCGACGATGTCGGCTCCAGCGGCCCTGGCCTCGTCGGCCTTGGCGCCCTGTGCAAACACCGCAACGCGTTTGATCTTGCCGGTGCCATTGGGCAACACGACGGCGCCGCGAACCACCTGATCCGACTTCTTGGCATCAATCCCGAGCTGCACGGCGACGTCGATCGATTCGTCAAACTTGGCGGTGGCGCACTGCTTCACCATCCCCAGCGCGTCTGCCAATGGGTAGAGCTTGTTGCTGTCGATTTTGACGGGAACCGCTTTTTGTTTCTTGGTGAGCTTGGTCATTTACACGCCCTCCACATTAACGCCCATCGAGCGTGCCGAACCGGCAATGGTTCGCACGGCCGCATCCAGATCAGCCGCAGTCAGGTCTTTCATCTTGGCCTTTGCAATTTCTTCGAGCTGGGCCCGGCTTATCTTGCCGACCTTGTCGCTGTGTGGCCGTGCCGAGCCCTTGTCAAGCTTGATCGCCTTCTTGATCAAGGTGGTCGCCGGCGGCGTCTTGATGATGAAGGTGAAGCTCTTGTCGGCAAACGCGGTGATCACCACCGGCAATGGCAGTCCGGGCTCGACGCCCTGGGTCTGGGCATTGAATGCCTTGCAGAACTCCATGATGTTCAAGCCGCGCTGTCCCAGTGCAGGGCCAATCGGCGGTGAGGGATTGGCTTTACCAGCTGGCACTTGCAGCTTGATGAAGCCGACGATTTTTTTCGCCATGCTTTACTCCTTTCGGGTACTAGCGCCAGGGCCCCGCCGTCTAGCGGCAGGCTCCAGCTCCCCGGAATTAACGACTCACTTACAACATCCGCACCGAGTCGAAAAAGTGCGCATTCAAATACCAAACCGGACCGGCACCGCGTTCCGCAGCCCGGTTGACCGAAAAATCAGGTCTTTTCGATCTGCGAGAAGTCCAGTTCCACCGGCGTCGATCGCCCGAATATGGTGACCGCCACCCGCACCTTGCTCTTGTCGTAGTTCACGTCCTCGACCGATCCGTTGAAATCGGTAAAAGGACCGTCCTTGACCCTGACGTATTCGCCCACCACAAATTCAACCTTGTGGCGCGGCTTCTCGGTGCCTTCCTGCATCTGGTTGACAATTTTTGCCACCTCGGCCTCGGAGATCGGCGAGGGACGGTTCTTCGCGCCGCCGACGAAACCGGTCACCTTGTTAGTGTGCTTGACCAGATGCCAGGTGTCGTCGCCCATGATCATTTCGACCAGGACATAGCCCGGGAAAAATTTGCGCTCGGTGGTCTTCTTCTGGCCGTTCTTGACCTCGACCACCTCTTCCATCGGCACCAGAATACGGCCAAATTTGTCCTGCATTCCGGCGCGGTTGATGCGCTCTAGGATGTTGCGTTCAACCGCCTTTTCCATGCCGGAGTAGGCGTGGACCACATACCAGCGCAGATCCGGATTGGCCGCAGGAGCCAACGGGTCCATCTTCGGCTCGGTGGTTTCTGCAACTTCATCGGTCATCATTTTTTCCACCCCAGAATCAGGTCGTAAAACACCCACTCAAGCGTCTTGTCGG
>Ga0114974_10001569_pt1 | contig 18036 bp, 10 predicted proteins | sample S_130206_EF_Meta_FD_87318 | JGI IMG/M metagenome (GOLD analysis project Ga0114974, IMG submission 87318) | Freshwater microbial communities from Lake Simoncouche, Canada to study carbon cycling - S_130206_EF_MetaG | ecosystem: Environmental > Aquatic > Freshwater > Lake | place: Lake... | reverse complement strand
TTTTAGCTACTTTTAACATTGATCACCTATTATACTATGAATGTACCAAATGCTTTAACATTGGCTTGTACCACTGATGCAGCTATTGTACCTGTGTAGTAAACTTGGACGTTGCCTGCCAGCACGTTTGCACTTAAAACGCCCATGGCATAGCCATTATTCACTACACCGTAGGTGTTGATCCAAGCATTACCTGCACCATCAGTAACTACCTGTGCTGTATATGATTCTACATTACCTGTAGCACCCGTGCCTCTCTTAGATGAAATTTGGAAAGTAGCACTGGTAAATGTTGTTTGGCTACGAGTAGCGATCACATATGGTGTATTGTTGGCTGCGATATTAACTGCTGTCTGTGTATAGACGATGTCTGTACCATTGAGCAAGTTAAAGTCGCCGGCGGTGTCAACACGTGTGCGGATAACCGTACCGCCATCACTGGTGCCTGACCATTGTTCTACCCCAGTGTCACTGGTAATAAGTTGATTAATACCATTACCGTTGGTAATTGAACTAACTGTTGCTGTCGTTGTTAATACGCGAACGTCGATCACATCATCTGGTGCTGGTGGTTCTGTAAATGTCATTGTTGTACCGCTTACACTGTAGGCCAAGGTTGGGAACTGCATGACACCGTTAATGCTTACAATCACGCTAGATGTTGTTGCTGAGGCTTGTAAGGTAAATGTTGTATTAGTTCCGTCAACGTTACCATAACCAGCTGCTACGTTACCTGAATATTGGCGATCACTGATGACTGTGAACACTGAACCCGCAACGTTCCAAACAGTACCATCATAGAATTCAAGTGAATTAGTTGTGCTGTTGAAACGTAGCATACCTGCTACATCATTACCGCCTTGGCTACTTGGTCGTGCAGCAGTTGGTCCAACTGGAACCATCATTGATGTTGATCCACCAACTTTTAATATCGCACCTGGTTGGACTGTTAGATTGCCGCCACCGACGATCACTGTTTCTGTTATTCCTGCTACAGTATTACCTGTCAGACCTAATAATACCACATTGCCATTAAAGCTATTAACTCTAAATGCCGTACCTTGTTGATTTGTAGTATTAATATTTGCGCTGATACCAAGTGTGAAACTCTTATTAACTGCAACACCACCAGCTACGATCAACGCACCAGTGGTTAATGTTGTTGATTCTGTTGTTGAGTTAGCCCAAATAATGCCTGTGGCTTTTACTGTATCTGCGATCACGCCTGATGCGCTTACGTTGCCAGTTGTATTAATAAATCCACTTGAGTTGATTGCTGCTACTGTTGATGTTCCAGTTACATTTAATGCACCGGCATTGACTGCAGAAGCACTGACGTTTGCTGTGGTATTAATAAATCCACTTGAGTTGATATCAGCCGCAGTGGTAGTGCTGTTAATTGTTAAGGTGTTGAGTATGCCGCCTGCAGCTAGAATGTTAGCTGATAAGTTAATACTTGCGCCAGTGAATGCAGTTCCTGTGTTGCCAATGAATCCTGAACTTATTTGCCCTGCGGTAACAGTAGTAAATGTACCAGCTGCCGCTGTAGCATTACCAATGACTGTGTTTTGTATACCTGAGCCTACGTATAGTGCTCCAGTTATACCAGCACCACCTAATACCTGTAGTGCTCCTGATGTAGCGTTGGTTGCTGGGTTACCATTGACTAGAGATAAGTTACCAGCTTTGATCGGATCCCATACTGTTCCTGCAGAAAATACCACAGTATCAGTGCCTGGTTCTGCGGTATTACTAAAGAATTTCCATGTGTTGTCTGTATTGTCACGCACTACTCCAGTGAATTGGGTAGAGTTGGCTAGTGTTGATAAGCCAGGTCCGGTGAATTTTGAATAGAATCCAATATCATAATTATATGGATATGAAGTAGCTGTTGCTAAAAATAGTAATGGATCTTCAACCGTGATAACGTTGGCTTGAACACCAATGATATTAGCCGCATACAAGTTGCCACCAACCCATAGGTCTTTGGCGATACTCGCGCCACCTTGGATGATCACTGCTCCAGAGGCTGCGTTTGTTGAATTTGTTGGATTTGTGAATGTTGCTGCGCCACCGACACCTAGTGTGCTGTTTAATTGTGTACCGCTTGATACTGTTAGTGTAGATCCGATATTAGCCGCACCGCTTACGCTGATACCACCATTTGGAATCACGACTGCACCAAGGCCTTGAGCTGTTGTTGCTATGCTGGCGTTGGCCCATAAGCTGTTGTCTGCGCTTAATGTTGTGAATGCACCCGTTGACGCAGTTGCATTACCAATTGGAGTAGAGTTTATCGCGGCAAATTGTGCTAGACCACCAAGAACATTACCTGATAAGTTGATAGTTGCACCAGTAAATGCAGTGCCTGTATTACCAATAAAGCCTGCAACTACATTACCAAATGTAGCATCATCTGCCGTGACCAATTGTGCTAGAACTGTGCTGGCTGCAACGTTGCCTGATACATTCAAGCTCGCGCCAATGATACCACTAGCCAATACGTTACCACTTAGATTGATACTCGCACCAGTGAATATTGTGCTGGCATTACCAAAGTTAGCTGCGGCAATGTTGCCAAATGTTGCTGTGCTTGCTGATATATAACTAGCAATCAATGTTGAAACTAATACGTTGCCTGTGGCATTCAAATCACCAACGTTGGCTGCACCTAAGGTCGTAAAGCTACCAACCGTAGCTACACCTGCGGCATTGAACTTACCGACAGATAAGTTAGCTAGGCCAAGTTGTGAAGTGATATTACCGTAGGTAGTGCCGCCTTCAGCAGTTGTGATTAATCGAAATTCTTTAAACGTTTCGCTCCAGATAAACGCTTTGTTATCTGCTGAGCCTCTGTTGAATATCAAACCTTCATCGTAGGTATTAGTGCCAGCAAATCCGTTGTTTAATACTACCAATGGATCGTTAACGTAGGTGTTAGTAGACGCAATAGTAGTAGTTTGACTGCTGCCTAGGACGAACAAGTTACCTGTGATTAAGAAGTCACCCGGTACTGTTACGTTACTAGCAAACAATGGACCTGTGATAGTTCCATCTGCGATCTTTTGGCTAGCAATGATAGTCTTGCTATAGATCTGATTGTTTAATATTCTAGTTAAATTTGCCATTTTAAGGACTTAGCTCCGCAATTATAATATATTTCTACACTATGTTTACAGCCTGCGGTTCCATATTCCCCTGGGGCGTTTGATATGTGTTGTTAGTAATATTTATGCGAGATTGCCAAAAACTATCAGCGTTATGCTGATAATGCGAGAGTATTTTGTGTTGTGACGTTGATATTTGCCACTGTTTGATTAGTAGTATTGATAGCACCACCAACTGTGCTTGCGCCGTAGGCAGCTGGGTTGGCATTTAATACTGCGGCCGCATTTTCTGCCGCTGTAGGCACTGTCACGCCTGAAGTGTTGTAGGCAAAAGCCAGAGCCGAAACAGTAGCGATAACACCGCCACCTGGGTTCACTGTATAAGGAGTTGAGTAGTCATCTGAATAGACGATACCTGTGACGTTGACTTGTTGATTTACCACTATGTGCCAACCGTTAAAGGTAAAATAGATATCACCCGCATATTGACCACTGCCTACACTGTCGCCACCAATTGATCTAATAGGTTGTGCATAGGTATAATTACGACGACGTTGCAACCAACGTTTGCTTGCTGAGTAGATGTCTTGTTTAGCACGGACTGTTACACTGGTGCCATAGCCTTGACCATTGGCGTATAGTTTGATAGGGTTAACGATGATGTTTTTATTATCACCGTCAAATGTGACTAATAGCGGATCTACTAGATCATCCCAAAAGCTAATAAGGTTTGTCCACACAATTAGCGGATTTCCTTCCAGAATTTAGTGTAGTAAAGTGAAACGTTACCGTTTGGGTTACCTGCGGCTGATGTTGGCACTGTCATTGGACGAGCAGCGAATGTAAACACACCCTTGGCATTTTCAGCTACATTGTAGTTAGGACCAAGACCAAATGATTTTTCAATACGATCGCCTAGTGATGCTCGACCACTACTGTTAGCTGGTGCCACAAATCCTTCGATTGGTTTAAATGCATAGTTACCAATGAGACTATTTTGGGCAGCTCGCGTCTGTATAGTATTGACTTCATATGTACCTGTGCTACCTGGATTAGTGAATGTAACGCTAGTTACTGTGCCTGTCATAGCTTGGCTACAATAAACATTACTACCTACTATACTTTCAACGAATGTAGCCTGTGGAACGTTTGTGCCTTGCACTAGTTGTCCCATGCCAATACCTACGTTGCTGACTACTGTCATCCATTTTTGACCACTTGCACCACCAGTGGCTACTGTGGTTGTTGTGTTTGGTGTTGCGTTTGATGTCAGCTGTCTAATAACTTTAGTTCTAGCCGTTACGCCTGCACCGTCACCACCTCTTAGATATAATTCTTTTAGCACACTGCCAGATGATACACTACCAACTGTCATGATGTTGTTAGAAGTATATGGGAATACTCCGCCGATGTTAGCTGAGAATGTAGCTACATTTGACCATAATTGGACTTGTGGCATTACTGTTGCTGATGTATCAACATACAGCATGGTGCTAGGTTGATAGGTATCCGACCATTGGTAGCCTGTTAGATAATCTTCACCTGGTATTACGAAAATACCCACTTCTAGGTTAACGTTACCTTGCACAGCCCAGTCAAATGTTTCATGGATACCAATCACGCTGTTAGGAACGTTTTGATAAATCCTACCTGTGGTATTGACGATACCTGCGATATTACCATTGGCATTAGCAGTAAACGCTTGACCGATCTTATCTGATGCTGAACCAAGACGTTGGAAATTAGTAGAGCCGCTACCGTTACTAACGATAGTATAGCTAACGTTGGCTACGATAGTATTAGCCCAAGTTTCAGGACCTTTGATCGTTGATTTTGCTTTAAAGCTCAAGAAAGGAGTCCATGTAGTCGGGTCGTTAAACGGTACTGGATCATCTGGAGTGGTGCTCAGATATATACCAGAATATTTAACGTCAGCTGTTTCACTGAATACCACACCAGCACCAACACGCATAGTTGGATTACCGCTGGTAACGTCAACTACACCCACGTTGCGCTGTGCCCATGTCACTGGTAGGCTTAGGATACGACAGCTTGATGTAGTGAAACTGTTGATTGGGCGGAACTCATGCACTGTGATACGACGACCGTCTGCTGTTTCGACACCGAGACGTATACGTCCAATAGTGCCCTGAACGTCCATCCAATATAGATTTACCTTGGTAGGATCTAATAGGAATTCGCTGGTAGTTGCGCTTAATAGTGTGTTGGTATTCCAATCACTTTGATTAACTACAGTATCTGTAACTACGCCTGAGATATCACTACGTAAGAATACCTGCATGGTTGTGCCGTTAAGACGGAAACCAAATCCATTAAGGTCATCAAAATAACCCCATTCACGGATTACGTTAGCACGACCACTGTCGCCAAATGACACTGAAGTATAGAATAATTGTGAAACCCCTGGTTTATAAGGATGATATTGTGCCGTAGTCCTGCGTGCGATATCTCCGCTAGAACTAGTAGTAGTGTACCACATAGAACTGCCCTGTGGGTTATATGTTACTGAGCCTGCACCAACCTGACTAGTCCAATATCTATCAGCTAGATCGTAGCTATAGTGATAGTATTCACCAACGGCCTGCATCTGACTGACCTGCATGTGTCCCCAGCTGTCAAACTGCGGAGTACCTTCAAAGAATCGGGTAAATGCAGCACCTTTGTTGTCAATGGTCATGGTATTTTCAGGTGCTTTAGCATCTGCAATACTGGTGCTAGATTGATAAACGTTAGCAGTTACACCATTTGCTGCCACTGTAGCATATAATGTACCACCGTTGCCCGCACTGTTATAAATTCCATCAGCTGCCGCAAAGTTTGCATTACTGGTTATATTCACATACCAATTTACTGTGGCATCAGTACCGTTATAAGTACCAACTAACGTGCCCACTGCTCCGCTTGGATAACCATAAACAGTAGAGTTTAAACTTGCCGCATTAGCTGCTAGTGTAACTACTAGATCGGTAACTAGCTTATGTCTGGTTTTCTTCCCGACACCGTCTGGTGGTAATTGAATATAATTCGTTGTGGTCATTTAAAAAGTCCTTAGTATTCTGCTATAATAGCTTTATTTATCACAAATAGCGTTAGGTTGCGTAATTCTTTTCTTGTACTGGAGTAGCAGTTATGTTATTTGTGGTAGATTTCAACAAGGTAGTTGCTGGACTAATATAGTATTGCCCTGTGGTGCGTCCTGTGGTTACCAAATATACTGTAGGTCCTGAAATTTGCCCTGCTTTACTAGTGTCGTTGTTAGCACCCCATGTTGCGCCCGACACATAATTTTCATTGACTCTATACCAAAGCCAAGCTGTACCTGTATACACGCTGTATTCGTCATTGGTATAATAATAATTGTTGGGTAACCAACGTGCCTGTTGATTATTTTCCCATAGCATGTCGTAGTTTATAGTAGTTCCGCTAGGGTTTGCTCCGACTAAATTACCTTTGATTTCGTAACTACCGTCGCCGCTGGTATCATAACCAAACCCTTGAACTAGTTGAGCATTTCTGGTGCCAAATGCCAAGCTACCTTGCACTGTGTAACCTGCTGAGATGACATTACCTCGATTGATCTGTTTAAAGAACAGTTCATAGGTAGTATTGGCCCCGTCCGTGGCTAGATAGCTGTTAAATGAAATAGTACCTTGCGCCACGTAATTAAATGTTCTGAGTGCTTTAGTGTTGTCAGCAAATACTAAATTATTGATATCAGCCAGTGCAAAGTGATCAATATACACTCCACCGTCAGTGATATCATAGATCGTCTTTAATGTGGTACCTTCGTATACTACTAGTGCTCTTGTGGTGCTGCCGTTCCTGCGAACAGTTCCACTGTCAATGTCTATAGTATAAGGGCGACGCAAGGTCCATTGTATGTATTCATATACTTGTTGTATGGTCTCAGTTCCAAAGGTGCTAGCCGTTGTCTGTGCGTCAACGATCACACTGAAATAGTAGACATTTCCGTTGATAGTTCTAGGTTGCGGTGTAGCATACCAAGTAATACTCATAGCATTCCATGGACTGGCTGTTGGAGTAATACCAGTTGAGGATATCGTGCTGTCACTGTCAACTATATTAGTATCAACTGTTGACAATATAGGAAATCTATAGGCCTGATAGGTCAAGTTTGCAAATCCAACGTCTGTCTTGCTGGCCTGCGAGAATGTGTATCCTTGTTCACGTGTATAGACGTTAAACACATTAGAAGAAGGTCTATAATCAAAATTGCCTGCGCTATAAATCTGCACGGGTTGATTCATTTGTCCTGGTACGATAGCATTAGTTGGCGCGGCATAAAGATTACCACCAGCTTGATAATACAATTGATCTTTAGGATGTATGGTTATCACGCTACCAGTGTAGGCAGCAGTGATAGTCTTAGACAATACAAATTGTGTGTTAGACACGATACTAGAAATTTTAGCACCGTAGGGTATATTTGCACCAATGACATAAGATCCTACCACTGATGTTGTAGCATCATTGATGGTGATCACATTGCTGGCTGTGACATTGGCACTTAATGTTGTTGTAGTTGTAAGTCCTTCTGATCCCAAGGATCCTAGGCTAATTATACCTGCCCACTCTTCTGTGGTTACTCTGGTATTAATATTAGCTTTAACTGACCATCCACCGGTGCGTACGAGATTATATGTAAAATCTACATCACCGTAGAATGTAAGATTGACTGCTGATATCGTTCCGCTGTTTACTGTAGATAATGTAAGAGAAGTGTTGCTGTCAATACTAGACACTCTGACATTAGCTCCTAGATTATTACTTCCAGAGACATAAGCACCAACAAATACATTAGCTTGATCAAATTTAATTCCACTGGCAGTGGTTAGTGTTGTGGATGCATTTGCTCCACTACAATTTAATACTGTAATTTTGGTAGTAGGGTTTACAGCTTTGTCGAAATTCCAACCGTTGATCATATCAAACTGCTCGTTGGTCATTGGGTTCATTGGAAATGGTAAAGGGGTTAGACTGCTGTTACTGGTCCATAATTCTTTTAATTTAGTATATAAACACTGTAGTGTAACACCGTCGGCAGTCAAATTACCTACACGGGTGAGTTTAATCAACGACCTAGTAGTATCAATTACTAGTTCCTTAGATGTGGTGGCGGTATTGGCAGCTATTTCAAAACCTAAGCTGTCTGGATCTTGTATTAAACCACCTACTGTTGCTACCATGTCGTGTCCTTGATCTTAATATTTATAGCCAGCCGTTAACTGGGATTACTAAATTGCCTATCTATTTGTTGTGCTACTGTGACTGTAGTACCATTGTATGTCAAACTGGTAGATGGGCGCAGTGCTTGATAATCGTTATTTAATACCACCACATTTACCGGAGTATCAAAGGTCAAATATGTACCTGCTGATACTGTAGCTGATTGGCTCAGTGTGTATGTACCTGCTCCGCCCACGCCAGAACCTAAACCTACTATGGTTGTTCCTGTGCTAATTCCTGTTCCACTTACAGTTTGACCAATAGTAATATTTCCTGATAGTAACGAGCCCACTGTTAATGTAGTGGTGCTGGCACTGCCGGTCGCTGTTGTATAGGTATAAGAATATACAGCTTGATATTTTCCAGTATTTATAGTGTCAGCAGTTATGACTAAATTGCTAACTGTAGTATTAACCGTAGTGCTACCAACATTAGCAACACCAGCGATAGGCACCATTGGACTAGCAAAGGTATTGGCATTGTAAACGCTGACATTACTGCCATCGATGATACCTGCGATGATCAATGTTCTAACTGGTGGAAGTATTACTGTGTTACTGTTTGCTGCCGCCGATGTTTTAGCGATATTAGCCTGTGTACCAGTTTGTTGTAAGGTCAACGGAGTGTTAACAGGAGCATTCCAATAGATGTCAAAGTTATTACCAAAGAATGACAGGCTAGATGTTGATAAAGTAATTCTGCTACCACCAGCACCAGTGCAGATCAAATGCAGGCCACCGCTAGCGATGGTATTGTATAATATCGAACAGTTGGCTAGTTTGTTTAATGCTGTTTGTAGTGTAGCTTGGTCGGCACCTGCAACTTTGATAGCACCTTGACCTGATCCTGCTTTAGTATAAGCAAATTGACTGTTGGTAATAGTTCCACCAGCCGTTAGTATTTCCACACAGTTAGTAAACACCATGTCATTGAGATTAACACCTGAATTCAATACGATGTTCCCTGCGCCAAATACTCTACTGCCATCAAAGGCATAGGTAGCACTGGCTGAAGTGCTGGGATGGAATCTCCAGAAGAATGGACTAAAACTACTGATCACGCTGTTAGTATGGATTATAGTATCGCCGGTGCCTGCATAGTAGGTCATACCTACCACGTTATCTGATGAATTATAAAATACCTGTTCTACATTGATATCGTAGTGTTTTGGAAATTCGATAACTGTGCAGTCTAGATTTAGATATATGGGATTGGTTCCACCGTCGCCAAACTGTATTGATTGCATGATGACCTGTTGTTGAATACCTTGTTGTAGCACACTCCAACGTTCCTTGCCCAAGGCCGCGCCGCGGAAGATAGCCTTAAGTGATGCTGGGAATGCTGAATTACCTCCAGCGATAGTGACGGTATCTAATGCCCACATACTGCCAAACTGCCAGACTGGCGCAGCTACCGCACCCGATACAAAGAATCCAAAAGCGTTGACGTTGGCCGCTGAAAATTGACTAGAGTTAGCAAGTAATCCGCCGGTAGCAGCATCGTTAACGATCATCGGTACATGTGTAGCTGAGTCAAATACTGTGCCTGACCCGTGCGTGTTCCAAATTTTAACAGCATTACCGACTCCACTTGTAAAAGATGTATTGGCCGCAAATGATCTATCAACTGTGTATATACCAACACCGCCAGCGGTACCTGCCTGTTGGCTAACTATCTTAACTCCTAGGACGTTACCATAGATGGCGGCGGCATTTCCTATCACAACGTTAGCACCCAAGGTACCTGTAACTGCACCAATCTGCATGTTAGTACCTAGGATATTACCTGTGATACCTGTGGCTGTTATTGATGACATGCCGACTGCTAGACCCTTAACGCCCGGACGAGTAAAGTTGTCTGTGTTCTGTAGAACTTTTGGTGTCTGTGGTTTAGCATGCACCAGGATATTTTTACCTACAAGACTTGATCGATTGACTGGGGTCTGTATGTAATGTGCACCTGACCAATTTCCGCTGGTAGATACTCCTTGTAGCTGTGCCATGCTATGGTAAGAATTAATTCCCACATCTTGGGCGGTGCTTGGAACACCAAAGGAGACAGTTTTTCCAGCTATAAGGTTACCAAAATTTGCTGCTGTCTGCATAGATACTGTTATGTTACCATTATTATTCCAGGGACTGCCTAATATAGGATCTATATAAATTGAACTATCATTAGCACAATAACCAGGAATAACTGTTGCTCCACTGGCTGGTGGACTGATACCTAATGTTAATTTAACATGGCCAATATTTCCTGTTTTATTATAGTAAACATTATTTGGTGTTAACCCAGCTGTTGGTTTAAATCCCCAACTAAATCCATGGCTGTGTGTTAGTGCGTCCTGCCCAGCTTCATAGATAACCGGACCTTCTAAAATCATTGGAACTTCAGCAGCTGCCGAAGCGACTCCATAAAGAACTAAGCTGTTATTTACAGTAGTGGTTAACTGTGACATATTGCTACGAATTGTACCAACAACTACGTTGGCAGCAATATATCCTGTACCAGCACCGCCTGAGCCATTGAATGGTGTAGTTGTATTAACATCTTGCACTGATATAAGGCTGATCATTTGTCCAGGACTGACTATCGTATTAGCTAGGAAAGAAGGGTCTGATTCACTACTACCTGCTATTTTGTACAAGACAGCTAGACTAACGTTGTTACTTGAATTTTGTGTTAATAGCTGTGTCCATCCCACACTAGTATAAGACGCCACCACGTTGGCAGATATCATAGCCAACAAAAGGTCATTGGCCTGATATGTTGGCATACCTACACTTATGAGTCCTAGACCATTACCAATGGTATAGTTAGTAGTCCAATCTCGGATTTGTGGCATTAGAAATTCACCTTATTTGCATATTTATCGCTATAATACACTGTAACTTGCTCCTGATATTGATGTACCTATATAAGTTAAATTCTTAGTATAAGTGTATGGTAATGCAGATCCATATAAAGCTATAGATGTTATTAAATTATTGTCGTAGGTAAATGATTTAGTGATGGTCAACGGTCCTGGAACTGAATAAACAACATTTGATATGAGAGTTCCTAATCTATTAATTATAAAAGGATATGCTGATAAATTCTGTGCTATAGTCTCATAGGTTGGAGTAACGGCAGCAAACACACCAGTTAGTTGACTACCATTGCCAACAAAATACTGTGCTGTGATATTACCTGATATGATAGCTGTGTTACTGACTATTGTATTGGCTGTTGCTGTGCCTGCTACTATCTCGTTTTGATTAACTATCTCGGTGTTGACTGTGGTGGTAGTACCAGTAACAGTTAGATTACCAGTAACTGTAAGGCTGCCAATATTGCCACTGTAAGCTGGCAATGATGTTTGTAGATTAGCTGCGACCGAGGTTCCGCCCACCGATAAATTACCATTAGATATCGTTAGTGGCACACCGCCAAGATAGATTGTATTACCGCTGACATAGATGTCTTTCCATTGACGTGTGGGACTTCCTAGGCTATAAGTTAAATTGGCGTTTGGAATTACGTTTCCAGCAACACCTGTGGTCAAGTAACTTAAAGTTTGAACATTAGAATAAGATACTGGTATGCCAGTTAGTTGGCTGCCATTACCAAATAAGTATTGTGCTGTGACGTTACCATTGACTGCCACATTACTACTAATAACAGCACCTGATACAGTTAAATTAGCACCAGTGATAGCACCAGCATAAGTTGGTAGATATGTAGCTACTTGAACGTTACTGTAAGAAGTTATCCCTTGTGATGATAGGTATGCTACTAAATTTACATTACTATACGCACTGGCTCGTAAGTTACCAATCTGTGCTTGTTGTTGGTATGCATTGGCTTGCAGAACCGTAACGTTGGCTTGCATTGACACTGTGTTGGCAAAAGCATTTTCCATGTCAACCATGTTGACATTACCAACGTTACCGTAGTAAGTTGGCAAGTATTGATACAATGCTGATGTATCATAAACTACTGAAACTGCACCTACCGCAATATGACGAACGTCAACAATGTCTGTGGTCAATGGTGTTTCAGTAAATCTAATCTGATTGTTATTAATAATATCGTAAGCAGTAAATGGTTGTTGCATGGTACCATTGATGCTGACCATCACACCAGTGGTAGTAGAATTTGATGTCAACGTAAATGTATTAGCAGCCCCATCTGGTGTGATGATGTCTGATGTGATTACCGCTTCACCTGGGATTATCCAGTTAGTTCCATCAAAGTATTCTATACTATCTCTACTGGTGTTGAATCGAGTAAACCCAACCTGTGCATTTGTTGGCCTATTTGCGTCATTACCTACAGGTAATCCAACTGCTAGATTTCCACCAAATTGCACTGTGCCGTTGCCTGTTGGACTGATGTAGATATTACCATCAAGGAATGCAGTGCTGATAGTTGTGTTACTGAATGTAATATTACCAACACTGGTTGCGGCTGGTAGACCGAATTGTCCAGAGTAAACAGCACCACTGATATAAACACTGTTGCCTGTAAAGCTAATTGGTTGGTTGCTGGCATTGTAAGGTGTATTATTACTATTAAAGTTTAAGATACCTGATTGATAGTCAAACACCCATAGGTCGTTGTTGCCGCTACCTGTAGCAAATACCTGTGTGCCTTTGGTTAATACATTACCTGCTTGTCCGCTTGGACTGATATAAACTTTGATCTGATATGTTGATCCGAATTCTGGTGGTATCCAGAATGTTCTACCTGTTTGCCAAGTCAATGTTGGTGTCGGAATACCTGCTGTGCTGGTACATTCTACAGGTAAGGTAGTTGGATAAACTGTTACGACACTGCTGTTACTGCCAGGAATAACATTGGCGATCAGACTAGCCTGTTGTAAGATCTTATCACCACGTAATAATAGTGGACTTGGATTTGGTTCGTTGGTTGCGTCAATGTTGCCAGAGATATCAGTCTTGGCTGCACCATAGACTATCTTCTTCCAAAGATAATCTACTTTTTGACTATCTGATGCGCTTTGTATAGGCATTATGACACCGCCAATGTGGAAACTGTTTGTCCACTTGCAAGAGCTATTCTAATTAGTGCGACGTTGTTAGTTGCTGATGACATACTAACTGTTCCTAGAGTCATCGTAAATGTTCCGCTTAGTGCTACGTTGGCCGCGATTAAAGCACCACTACCACAACCATCACTGCCATTACCACCTGCACCTGTATTACTTCCTGGAACTCCACTACCAGCATAGCTAGTTGAAGCTGTTAACCAACCATTAAGACCGCTAGTTGAATCAATCGTTGTACCTGGCGCAGCTACCCATACACCAGCAACACCAGCCGGGGCTACGATATTCAAGTTAAAGTTCGAAACACCAGTGCGTTGGAAGCCCATGGTAAAGTATTGATAGCTAGTGCCATCACTGCTACGATTTGGACCTACTGGTAGATAGCCTGTGCTGTAGTTATTGGCTGAGAATTTTAATACGCCTAGTCTGATAGTTGCTTCTTTAGTTCCTGCTACACCTGGATCACTGGCTTCAGTATAGACATTTGGCGCAGTCATAAAGTTTGTCAGTCTTGCATATAATGGAGTATGTATTGTGTTAGCTAAGAAGTATGTGCTACGTACCGCTGGATTAGTATTAGCACTTGTGTTTGCTGATATAGCGATTTCGCTGATACCACTTTGACTTGCTGTGTGGACTTGTAAGTTAGCACCAACTACTTCTGCATAAGAACTGGTACCATTTACGTTGGTAACTACAATCCTTAAGTTAGCTACACTACGCACACTTGCTTGATTAACGGCCACTGTTAGATTACCGGCACTGTAAGCTGATACGTTACCTGTGCCTGCGATAGGTGTGCCACTGGCTAATGCTGGACTGCTGACATTACTTAAACTTGCGTATGGGTGTACGTTGGCCAGGATTACATTACCTGTTGATCCTTCTAAGTTTGTGCCTGTGACTACATAGGCCACGTTGGCTGTATTGTTCCAAGTTTGTCCAATCCAACTGTTGATGGTAACGTTCTGCCACCATAGTTGTGGGCTACCAGTATTGAAATATGGTATGCCTGAAATATATCTATATGTGCCCGGTGCTTTGATTGCCAGTGTACCAGCTGTGACCGTTGGCACTGTGGTCACATCATCTTTGACGAATTCAATGTTAGCTGTGATACCTGTGCTGGAATGATTCATACCAAAGCGATTGATACCCACTGGTATAAAGTCGCCACGTACTACGACGTTAGATTGGAACCCCCAATAGTATCCTGGGTAGTATGTTGAGCTGGCAAAGGCTACCGCTGATCCATCTGGGTTTAATAAATTATAATCGCTAAATCCAATAACACCTAAGTTGCCTGAGATAGTTGCGGCTGTTGTTGCGGCAATGTTTACGTTACCTCTGACTGTGCCATTTACCACTGCTTGTAGATAACCAATATTAGAACTGTAAGTGTAACTGGTCGTTACATTACCTGCTGTGGTAATCAGTGTTGATCCTGTCGCTATGGTTCTACTCACACTAGCATTGGCCGCTAGTGCTGTTCCGCCTGTGTTGTCTGTTGCACTAGCGGCTAAGGTAGCATTAGTTCCAACGCTACCACTGAATGATAATACTTTGGTATTCAATCCCGCTGGAGGACTTACACTATTACTATAAACTTTAAGTGTTGAAGCGGCCGCATATCTTGGTAAGATACTTGGATTAGCGATATCATCTGTTAGTAGGGCCAGGTTAACTGTAAATGATCCCGATCCTGAATTAGTTGCGTATGTTTTATTAGCATAAGGTCCTAACACACCACCAGCTGATGAATTGTTTGGCACGTTAGCATAAGTGCCATCACCCCAATTGATGCTCCAAGTCACTGTGGCAGTATTGGTATTTGTAGTTGTATTTTGTAGATAGATCGCATTGCCTTGGATAGCATATAAACTACTACCACTTAGTGGACTACTACTGATATTAGCTCTGAACATACCAAAGCCCATAGCTGGGTCAGCGGCATAGATTGTGATATAGTTTGTTCTTACTGCATTGGCTACGTTACTTGGACTAGCACCATTGGTATTCGTAGCATTGACAATAATGGTAAATGGTGTGCCAACGTTGGTAGCATAGGTATGTGTAGTTGTGGTTGAGCTTGTTATAGTATTTGATGAACCGTCACCCCACTGGATTGTATATTGATTTACATTACCCTGTGGTACCATGGTTAATAATATTGTTTGACCAGCACCCCCTGCGGTTACATTACTTGAGAATGTAACGCTACGAACAAAAGTATTTGTGAATAAGTTCTGTGATACACTGTTTAAGATGTCAATTGCATCTGTAACTTTAGTTGATGTTGTAAATCCTAGATAGGCTGCATTGTTGTCAGCTAGATTACCATCAGTAGGTGTGCCTAATGGAATTACGTTACCTACTACACTTGCGGCTACATTTCCAGACACGCTGTCAACGTAACCTTTAGTCGCTGCATCAGTGCTTTGTATCGGAGTTCCTACCCAGATAATCTGATTGTTGGCCGCATTCAAATTACCTGTGGTATTGATGATCGATTGTCCACCAACAGTTAAATTACCTATAACGTTTAAGTTAGTGATATTACCAACTGTGGTAATATTTGGTTGAACGTTAGTTTGTAATGTTCCGTAAACATTACCAAAATAACCAGTGCGCCAATAGCTGGTAGAACTACCTATGTCATAACTTAGATTTGCCCCGGTATACACATGTCCGTTGGCTACTAGAACATTACCGTTAACTGTTAGGGCCTGTGACGGGGTGGTGGTATTAATCCCAACATAAAAGTTGGAAAAATCCATATAGACTAACGTATTGCCGAGTGTGGTAAACTGTAGATCTGTACCTTGACGGTCTAGGTCTTGTAGTAGCGAATACCCCGGAACGCGACTGATTGCCATCGATTAACCCCTTCTTCTACTATTTATCAGAAAAGTTAAGCGGCGGTTGTGCTTGCGAAGTTGTGTAAGATCGTTATTGAAGATAAATTGCTAGGCGCACTACTAAACTGTATAGATGCGTTACCAGCAAAAGTATAGTTTGTTCCAGGAATTTGATAAACAGTGCCTACAAATACTATGACCTGTGGTTCTTGACCTGAACTATAAGAATAGCTCATGGGTTCAAATAATACCCTTGATCCGGTGCCAGCAAAGGCTTTATCAGCAACTATAGTGACGTTACCTTCGTGTGCTACTGCTAGCCAACCACTACCACTGTAATATTCAAATCTACTAGTAGTAGCATTCCAGCGTGTTTGTCCAACAACCGGGCTATCAGGACCAACACTGCTAGTACCCACTGGCAACCCTAAAGCATAACTACCAGTTTTAAATCTAGTATTTTTCAGCATGTGTCCCATGTTAGATTCCTACATAGCTGATTGTAGCGTTTACAGTTCCGCCTGCATTAGCTTTAATATAATCACCGTTGGCTAATACTAATTTTTCTAGATCCACCACATAAGTATCAGCGGCAGCTATTGGGACTTCTCTGTAGATAAGATTAGCTGCAGAAACATTACCACCAGCGACTGATCCGGCACCAACTATAAAAACATTTAAGTTTGCTGCTGCTGAGTTTTGATTGCAGAAATACATCACAGATACTACTGTGTTTCCAGAGCTAACATAAATGTTACTTTGGCCTAATGTGAGAGAAGTGCTTTGTATTGCCATTTTTTAATCCTATAATATTAATGAGAGACCAAAGGCTCTTTTTTTACTAATCAATTCGTCACCAGCAACATCGCTGTTAACCACATATACACCAGTGCGACCACCAGCTACAGTATCTGCATAGATAATAGCAATGTTAGAAACGGAAGTTGGGACTACGCCCCCTGTGTATGACAGTGCTATGTTTGCTCCCGCCAATGTTGAACTGGCAGAACCTATGTTAGAAAATATACCATTACCTTCACTGAATGTCCATTTCTTATAATTTTCGTTCCATAATAGAGAAACATTGCCCGAAGGACTTACCGCTATACCACGATCAATTTCTACACCTGCGACATTGCCGCCGGTGCTGACACCGTTGCCTGTTTCACCATAATTTAAGGTAATAATGCGATCAGTGATGCTGGTATTATTAGTAATAAACTGTGTCGTGTTGCCTAAAACCCGTAGATTACCAGTAACGATTACATTATCAGTATCTAAGGTCACATTACTACCGTTGTTCAAACGTGGAGTCTGTATAACGTAATTACCGCTGGTTTTCTTAACTGTAGCCATTTAAATCATCCGTTTTTATTATTTATCACTGATACGGTAGATAAAAAAATAGCACCCTGAGGTGCTATTTTAGTCTAAATTAAATTAGTCGTTTGTTGCGATTTTGATACTAGTGCTTGCTACTGCAGCGTTCATGTTCCAACTTACTTTTTGATTTTCAGTAAATTGTGTACCTGTGCCTGGATAAACTACCGCAGTTCTATCAAATAGTTTCTTGATATGATATGTACCGCTTGAAGAGTCTGTAGCCGTGATAGTCATAGTACCAATGTTTGCTGGACCACCGTTAGCAACAGTAGCTGCGCTGGCATCTAATAAAACAACGTCAGTGCCGTCAGCGTTAGTAACACGATATTTCTTAGTAGATTTTTGACGATTGATGTCAGCTACTTTAGCC
>Ga0114974_10001565_pt1 | contig 18077 bp, 11 predicted proteins | sample S_130206_EF_Meta_FD_87318 | JGI IMG/M metagenome (GOLD analysis project Ga0114974, IMG submission 87318) | Freshwater microbial communities from Lake Simoncouche, Canada to study carbon cycling - S_130206_EF_MetaG | ecosystem: Environmental > Aquatic > Freshwater > Lake | place: Lake... | reverse complement strand
TTTAAGTCCCTACAAACTTTTACCTATCGTCAATTAAATGCTTTAAGATTGAGGCAAAATTTGGAATACAATTGGAATGCATATCATCAATCGGTGTTCAACGTCTTATATCGAGACAATCAAATGGATCAAAATCCAACCTACGCCATTGCATCAACCAATAACCCTATAAAATTTAAAGGGCAAACCAATAGCAATTTATTTCATTCTATCGTATTCGATTTTCAACATATCCTTTCTATTCCAAGTATACATAGTAAAATCATTGCAGGCGGAAGCTTTGACAATACACAACAAAAATTAAAAGCTAAATATATTGATATCATCAAGGATTCAATACAAGGAAAATTTACTTCCTTTTCCTACCCTTCCAAGGATTCCTTACTTACAAATTACCAAACGGATATTCAGAATGCAGCTATGTATATTAATTTGCTTACAAATTTGGGTAAATATGTGAATATGAATATTTCCATGCGCTATGATCAATTTGAATATTTATTTCGCAACCAAATAGTTACCGGTACACCAAGTAGTAATAATAATTTTAATCAGTTTACCCCAAAAATTGGATTCACTTATAATAAAAATAATTTTGGAGGATATCTTAATTATAGCAAAGGATTTGTGCCTCCTCAAATAACAGAAATGTACAATGCCATCAAGGTTCCTTATCTATTGCCTCAGTATTTTTATAATATAGAGACAGGCCTTTGGTATACTAGCAAACAATGGCATATGGAAATAAGTGCTTACCAAATGAATGGCAATAACGAAATTGTTTCCGTAAGACAACCCGATGGCGTTAACCTGAATCAAAATACGGGTAGTACAAAACATATGGGCTTAGAATATCAAATTAAATACAAGCTTAATAATAATTGGGCCTTCAATTTCATGGGTACAAATGCAAGCCACCGTTATACATCCACTATTTTAAAAGGGGTGGATGTAAGTGGTAATGAAATGAATGCAGCGCCAAGATGCTGGGGAACTTTATCAGCAGAGTGGAAGCCAACCCTAAACATATTAGTGATGGCCGACTGGCAACACCAGTCCAAATATTTTATGGACGAAACCAATACCACTGTGTATCCGGGATTTGACTTGTTGAATGTGAAAATAAATATGACGCATAAAAATTTTAGGTACTGGCTTCATATACTTAACGCGACCAATACCTATTATTCGTCTATGGCAACCAGAAATTTTAGTATAAAAGGAAATGCTGCGTACTCCTATTATATTGGGGAGCCACGCAGCATTGCCATTGGTTTTAACTGGTCCTTACTTAGCGCCCAGTAGCTTATAATTAGTTGTTGCCCATTCTTATTCTCATGCCACCCATGCCGCCACCTCTTTGCATGTCTTCCATTAATTTTTTCATGGTATCTTGGAATTGAGCCTTATTCATTTTATCCCCTTTGGTTGGTTGCACCAATTCTTTCTTTGGATACTTAGCAGTTACTTCTGTGGCAGTAGTTACGGTGGCACCATTGTCCATGTCCACTTCTAAAATAGCACCAGGCAAACCAAAATAATTATCTGGGCCTACAGAAGCAATAATGTCCTCGGTATACCAAACTACCACTTCTGTTTCTTTAGGTGTAATTGCAGCAGTTGGTCTATTGGTTGTATCGCCATTGTTACGTCCCATCGCGCGCGCGCCACCTCCTCCGCCACCAATTCTTACATTTTGGGCAGTGATCATAGTGGTTGCTTTTTTACATACATGCTTTGCAATGGTTTTTGTTTCTTCTGAAATTTTCCATTTTAAAGGACTTAAAGAATCTACCACTAAAAATGTTTTTTCAAACATAGGTCTTGACTCGTATTGCATTTGAGCATTGATATCGGTATAGGTAGTGGTTTCAGGCATACGAAAAGTAAAAGCCCTTCCTCCTCTTTCTCCTCCATTGTTAGCAAATGGATCGGGTGCTTCGTCCTCGGGTACATTGCGGAATAAACTTGCTTGATCATTGAATAACAACTCAAATTCAGAAGTTCTAAACTCAGGAATTCTAGTTCTCATTTCTGGATCAGTAATCATTTTCCACATATTAATTTTACGCTCGTAAACAATTTTACCTTCTTTCATTTGTGCATTGGCTGCTACAAAAGCAAACAAACCAATGAATAAAGCAATTGATATTTTTTTCATACTATTATATTATTTATGTTTTTAAAGATAAGTTTTTATTTTCTTAAGGGCGTGGTAATTACATTCTAATGGTCATCTTTGGACCTCCACCACCAGCCAACCCTGACTTCTGAAGACTATAGGTAAACCCAATTAAGAAATATTGGTTAATCACGTTATAAGATTGGTCCACAATTTGATTTGCAGATACATTTCTTGAAACGCCTACATTTTTATTTAAGATATCAAAAGCGCTAATTTTTAATTCAGCTCTTTTATTTTTCATAAAGAATTTTGAAATACTTGCATTCCAAATAGGCACGGCTGTATTAAATCCTGCTGCTCTACCTTCATTAATCGTATAATTCATGGATTGGCTCATTACGATATTAAAAGGCAGGTAGTTAATTACATCCGCATTGTATATTCTAGTTACATAATTGGTATTTAATGCTTTGTTAATTGCATTGTTGGTATTGTTGTAATTATGTCTTGCTACTAAATTAATATCAATTACTTCATCCAAACTAAATGTATAATTAATACTTGGCGCGAACGATTTAATAATAATAGTATTTAAAACACCATTCGCATAGTTAACATTATTATTATAACCAGCGTTTAAACTAAAGTTGATTCTTGAATATAATTTTTTTACGCCAAAGCCATAATTTACGGTTGCGTTGACACGATAAATACCATTCACGTTTACTGGCTTAGACAGGGTTTGTCTGGTTGGTAAAATACTATCATAATTCACAATAGAATTATTCGCAAATTGCGCATTGATTAATGCAAAGAAATTGCGTTGAGAAAGAATCTTAGTAGAGAAGAATCTTAAGTTCAAATTGTGATTATAGGTTCGCTTTAAATTTGGATTACCGATAGACTGATTGTTAATATTACTTTGATCCAAAACCGGCTGTAATTGTGTTAAAGAAGGCTGATTGGTTGAGGTACGATAGGTAAAATTCAAGTTCTGCGTTTGAGAATAATTATACTGGAACATAGCAGATGGCAAGATGTCTTTAAACTCTTGCTTAATCTTAGTACTCGTACTTGTATTCACTCCATTTAACATTGCATTTTGCAAGGAGAATCCTGTTGAGAAATTATATTTCTTTTGATTTAATCTATAGTTCATTCCTCCGCCAGCATAAGTATACTCAGAATTAAATTCATTGGTTAATCTAGTATTCAATAAATCATATTGTCCATTCGGGCCATTTTTATCAAATACTCTTTTACTTGAACTGCTATTGTTTTGATTTAAGTATGCATTAAACTCTAATAAAGATTTTTTAGTAATAGGCTCGGTATACACCACATTCGCAGAATAACTTTGCGTTAGCCCTGTTCTTTTATTTTGTTGGTCTAAAATCGAATCTTTTGTTAATACGCCTTTTGTGTAAAAAAGCTGATCGGTAAATTGACTACCGTTGGAAAGAGACTCATTGTATCCTTGCGTAATGGTAGAAGAGATTGTACGACCTTTTTTCTCAAACTTTTTTCTTAACAATAAAGTATTGTTGAAATTAGTGGCATCCGAAACACTTGAAGATTTTGTAGCGGTTCCGTTGGTGGGTGTACCATCTGGCAAAGTCGTATTGGTAGTAGACTCGCTATTGGATGTGTTATGTTGTTGAGAAAAACTAGGCGTGTACTTATATGAAAAGGTTTCAGAAACTTTATTATCAATGGTAACATTGAGTCTTTGTTGTTGATTTCTGCTATTTGAAATTGAATTACTCGTTCTATTAAAAATATTCCCAGGAATTAAATTTTGTGTGAATGAATTACTTGTATTATACCTAGACACATCACTTGCATTTGCATTGGTATTAAAATCCATTTTTTTGTCATTCAATACATTTGAATAATTACCACCTAAAGAGTAGGTTTCCGCTACACCTCTTGCATTGGCATCGGTGCCACCATCTCCGCCCGAAAAATTAATGGTCATTCCGCCGCCGCCTCTTCCGCCGCCGCCGCCAGAAAAGTTAGTGATATCGCCATTATTAAAGTTTTGTTTATTTACATTATTGGCAGTCCCAATAAACGAATATTGCTCGTCATTATTTATTCTGTTTACATTTCCTTGTCCGTCAAATCGGCCTGGCGTTCCAAAAGCAGAACCAATTTTTCCAAAAGTGGATTGCTTGCGGTCTTTTTTGGTCTTAATATTAATGGCCGTTTCCTCATTCCCATCATCAATTCCAGTAAACATAGCTTGATCGGATTTGCGATCATATACTTGTATTTTATCAACCGCATCTGCTGGTAAATTCTTGGTGGCCATTTTTGGATCTCCTGTGAAAAATTCTTTTCCATTCACATATACCTTGGTCACCGATTTTCCATTTACGGTGATGGCGCCTGCTTTATCTACTTCGATACCCGGCATTTTCTTTAACATATCTTCCACCACTGCATTGGGCACGGTTTTGAAATTCTCGGAATTAAATTCTATAGAGTCTCCATTAATTACCACTGGTGGTCTGCGAGCCGTCACCGTTACATCAGACAAACTGCTTGCATCCATCATATAAATATTGCCTAAAGACAAAGTAGGCGTAGCACCCACTTTAATGCCTAACCATAAAGGCGCATATCCAACATAAGAAACGGATAATAGATACTTTCCTGGAGCAATATTTTTAAATCTAAAAAAGCCATCTTCATCGGCTCTTGTAAAGTTTAATAAGGAAGAATCGGTTGCCTTGGCAATAGAAACGGTGGCTGAAATCAGCGTTTTTTTAGAACTGCTATCCATAACCGTTCCTTCGATGGTCACGTTCTGCGCTCTAGCTTGACTGGACAATAATAACCCACTCGTTAAAACGAATATATAAATCAATTTATTTATCATATGGTAAATTTACGATTGAATTCGTAAATCCCGAAAAATTGGCCTAAAAATGGGTGTTTTTTACACCAATTAGCAGTTGAATGGATAAACGGCAACTTATTAGGTTGAAATGTTCGGCACTTCATACAGGTTTTACTAACTTTCATTAAAATAATAATGTTATGAGAATTGCATGTTTGACCCTCTTATTAAGCATTGGTTTAATGCAAGCGAATGCACAGTCCGTAAACACGGCGAAAAAAGACAGTACTGTTTTTTCTACCTTTAAAGGTTTGCCTTTAAAAGCTACCAGAGCCATCCCTTTAAATACGAGCGAAGGCACCTGGACTTCAGTAAATATAAGCCCCGATGGGAAAACCCTTGTGTTTGACTTAATGGGTGATATCTATACCCTCCCAATGCAGGGTGGTAAAGCCACTCCCATTACAAAAGGGCTTCCTTATGATAACCATCCAAGTTTCAGCCCTGACGGAAAAAGAATTTTATTTATTTCTGACCGCAGTGGTGCCGAAAATTTATGGTATATAGATTTAGAGAAAAAAGATACCGTTGCCTTAACAGACGATAACAACCAAAATTTTCCAGGAGCTGTGTATACACCCGATGGAAATTATATTGTTTATACCAAAGGTAGAAGAAATACAAAATTGTATTTGATGCATAAAAATGGAGGAGCGGGTACTCAATTAATTTCCATGCCATTAACATTAAAAACAATTGATCCAGCAGTAAGTGCAGACGGAAGATATATTTATTATTCTGCAAGAAACGGTGCATGGGCTTATAATGCTATGTTGCCTCAATATAGTATTGGCGTGTATGATAGAGAAAAGGGAACAACAAGAACCATTGCATCAAGATATGGTTCAGCATTCACACCTGTATTATCTAAGGACGGAAAATGGTTGGTATATGGAAGCAGATTTGAAGATAAAACAGGATTGGTAAAAAGAAATTTAATTACTGGAGAAGAAAGCTGGTTAGCGTACCCTGTTCAAAGAGATGATCAAGAATCTATTGCAGTATTAGGCGTTTTACCTGCTATGACTTTTACACCAGATAGTAAATTTTTAATCACTTCTTACGGAGGAAAAATACATAAAATAAATATTGAAAATGCTGCACAAGAAGATATTGCTTACAATGTAGAATCAACTATTGAGATGGGACCAGAAGTATTATTTAAATACCCAGTCTCTGATAGCCTTGCTGCCAAAGCAACACAGATCAGAGATGCAGTGCCTTCACCTGACGGAAAAAAATTAGCGTTCACGGTGTTAAACAGATTATATGTGATGGATTACCCTAATGGAACGCCAAAAAGATTAACAAAAAATAATTTTACCGAAGCACAACCTGCTTGGCATCCTAATGGAAAAACAATCTATTTCTCTACCTGGAATATCAAAGGAGGAAGTATTCGTAGCATTGATTTAACCACGAATAAAGAAGTAGAAATTACCAAACAAGCAGCATTGTATCAGGGTATTGCAGTGGATCCTGCTGGAAAACGTATAGTGTTTAATAGAACTTCTGCACAAAAGTTTATGGAATCATATGATCCAACTTATAATGATGACGAAGATGAATTGTGTTGGTTAGATTTATCAAATGGTGAAATTCATGTCATTGATAAAGCCAATGGAAGGTCTAATGCTCATTTTGCAAAAAATGATAACAGAATTTATTTAAATAATAATGGTAAGCTTTTATCTATTCAATGGGATGGTGGAGATGAAAAAGAAATTGTAAAAATTACCGGCATCACCACTTTTGGAAGTGTTGCACAACGCAATGGAAAACCCGTGGGAGACCCTTGTATGGTACCACAAGTATTAGCAGAAGACGATGATGCTGCAAAAGAAAACAATCCGCCTTCTAATGCGGCAAGTATTTTAATGTCCCCAATGGGGAGTGCTGCCATTGCAAAAGTTAATAATAATATTTACTACGTTACGATTCCTCAAACTGGAAAGATGGTAGAAATTTCGGTTGCAGAAGCAAAGAGCGCGGCTTTTCCAAGTAAATTATTAACTGAAATGGGAGGAGAATTTTCAAGTTGGGAAGCCAATGGAAAAGTAATTCATTGGAGTTTAGGAGCAGCGCATTTCACTTATGATATTGATAAGAGTTATGCATTTGATGACAGCTTAGCCATGGCTAAAAAAGCCGAAGACCTTGCTGCGACATTAGCAAAAAACGATACCACTAAAAAAGATACTACCAACAAGGATAATATTGCCAAGAAAAATGATAAAAAAGAAACACCTAAGTTTAAGGCAACTGAGCACTGGGTAAATGTTTATTATGAAAAAGATATGCCTACTGGTACCGTTTTATTGAAAAATGCCCGCATCGTAACTATGAATGGTGATGAAGTGATTGAAGGGGGTGATGTATATATTGTAAACAATAGAATTAAAGCCATTGGAAAATCGGGTACGCTGCAAGTAGCTGCAAACACAGCTGTAGTAGACGTTTCGGGCAAAACCATAATTCCTGGATTTGTAGACACGCATGCACATATGTGGCCTAGTTGGGGCATACATAAAAATCAATCCTGGATATATGCTGCCAACCTTGCGTATGGTGTAACTACAACGCGTGATCCACAAACTGCTACGACCGATGTATTAACTTATGGCGATATGGTAGAAGCTGGTAATATGGTAGGACCAAGAATTTATTCAACGGGTCCTGGTGTTGGCTATTGGTCTTATAATTTAAAAGACTCTGCACAAGCAGAATCTGTTTTGTCTCAGTATTCAAAATATTTTAATACCAAGTATATTAAAATGTATTTAGTGGGCAATAGAAAACAAAGACAATGGGTGATTCAAGCAGCGCAACATCAACAATTAATGCCAACAACCGAAGGAGGCTTAGACTTTAAATTAAACATGACTAACTTATTAGATGGTTATCCTGGACACGAACATTCTATTCCTATTTACCCATTATATAAGGATGTCATCAACACTATTGCCATTTCTAAAATGACCGTAACACCAACTTTATTGGTTTCTTACGGCGGACCATGGGCAGAAAATTATTTTTATGAAAACGAGAACCCTTATAGCAATGCAAAAATGCAATTCTTTACGCCTTATGAAGAATTAGCATCTAAATCGCGCAGACGTGCTACTTGGTTTTTACCAGAAGAGCATGTGTTTCAAAAGCATGCAGTGGGCATGAAAGACTTAGTGGAAGCGGGTGGATTAGCGGGCGTGGGAAGTCACGGTCAGTTACAGGGATTGGGTTATCATTGGGAACTTTGGTCCATACAAAGTGGTGGCATGCGTAATATAGATGCATTAAAAGTAGCTACTATTTTAGGCGCCACAGGATTGGGATTGGATAAGGACTTGGGAAGTATTGAAACAGGTAAATTGGCCGATCTTATCATACTAGATAAAAATCCATTGGAAAATATTCGTAACACTAATTCAGTTAGATATGTAATGAAAAACGGACGCTTATACAATGGTGAAAATTTAAATGAGACCATAACGGGTACAAGACAATTAGACCGTTCCGAGTGGTTGGAAAATAAGCCTGTTAAAAATACAGCTGTAAAAGATTAATTTGTAAGTTTAATTAACTAAATGATTGTATATGAAAAATTCAAGAAGATCTTTTTTAAAAAATAGTACCATGGCTTTAGTAGGTGCGGGTTTATTACCCAAAGTGCTACAAGCTGCAAACTTAGCACCCACTAAAAAAATATCATTGATTGGTATTCAATTGTATTCTGTAAGAGCCGATATGGCCAAGAAACCATATGAAACCCTGAAAGCCTTGTCTGATATGGGTTATCAATATGTGGAGCATGCTAATTATGTAAACAGAAAGTTTTATGGATATACCGCTACTGAATTTAAAAAAGTATTAAATGATTTGGGATTATCCATGCCTAGTGGTCATACAGAAATGATGGCTAGTCATTTTGATAAATCAAAAAATGATTTTACAGATGCTTGGAAATATACGGTAGACGATGCAGCTACCATGGGCCAAGAATATGTGATTAGTCCAGGGCTGGATGAAAAACTAAGACGTAGCTATGATGGCTTAATGTATTTAATGGAAATGTTTAATAAATCGGGGGAGTTGTGTAAAAAACAAGGTATGAAGTATGGTTACCATAATCACGAATTTGAATTCACAGAAAAATTAAATGGTACTCCTATTTATGATTTAATTATTAACAACACCAATCCTACATTGGTGATTCAGCAATTAGATTTTGGAAACATGTATGGTTCTGGTGGTCGCGCGAAAGAGTGGCTTGACAAGTACCATGGCCGCTTCCAATCATTACACGTTAAAGACGAAATAAAAGTGGATACTAAGGGCGAAATGAATGACGGACATGATAGCACAACCATTGGTGATGGTCTAGTAAACCCTAAAATGCTTTGTGAATTAGCAAAGCAAGTTGGTGGTGCACATCACTTTATCATTGAACAAGAGTCTTATCAAGATAAAACTCCACTAGAGTGTGCTAAAATTAATTTAGCCACTATGAAAACATGGGGATTGGTATAAGTTTAAATTGAACTCTTTTCACACCCTAGTGTGAAGCATATAAAAAAGCACAATCATCATGGTTGTGCTTTTTATTTTTCCTAACTTTAAGGACTCACTCAAAAAATGTTTTTATGAAGCGATTACTCCATTTATTTGCAACGACCGTTTTGTTAATGATTGTACAGACAGGCTTTGCGCAAAAAGCAAATATAGCAGCTGAAAAAAATAGTATTGCCGTCGAAAAAGCAAGATGGGAAAAACATGTGGCACAAACCACTATTATTAGAGACGAATGGGGAATCCCGCATATTTATGGCAAAACCGATGCCGATGCAGTATTTGGATTAATGTATGCACAATGTGAAGAGAATTTTGGGCAGATAGAAAATAATTATTTGGAAATGCTGGGCCGAACATCGGCAGTAGGGAATAAATTGCCTACTCAAATGCAAGGAGATGTATATGCCGATTTAATGATGCAATTAATACAGGACAGCGCTGCAGCAGTTAAGGATTATAACAACAGCCCTGAATGGTTTAAAAAATTATTAATTGCACATGCCGACGGTATTAACTACTTTTTATATAAACATCCAGAAGTACACCCTAAAGTACTATTTAACTATAAGCCTTGGTATCATTTAATGTGGACCGACGGAAGTGTTTCTCCTACTAGATATGGAGGTATTAAAAGAAAAGATGTTTTTGATTTTTATAAAAAACAGGAAAGTGAATTAACAATCACGATGAATACAACAACAAATAGTAATATAAATAGTGATGAGGCTTTTGAAGAAAATGATTGGGTCAGTATAGATGATTATGCAGTAGAAGAAAAAACTTTAAAAGGCTCCAATGGATTCGCTATTGCACCTAAGCACAGTAAAAATGGCAACGCATTATTATATATTAACCCACATGTACCTTTTTATTTTAGATCCGAAATGCACATGGTAAGTGAGGAGGGTTTAAATGTTTATGGAGCCGTAACCTGGGGACAAATGTTTATATACCAAGGATTTAATGAACACGCTGGATGGATGCATACCAGTAGCTATGCCGATGTAGCTGATGTATATGAAGAAACAGTAAAACAGGAAAATGGAAAATGGTTTTATTTATATGAAAATAAATGGTTACCAGTAGAAGAAAGAAAAATTGCGATAGTCTTACCTAATAAAGTAAATACAGATTTTACACTTAACCCCTATCAGAAAACTTTTACCACGTATAAAACAAATCATGGACCGATTATGGGAAGCCACAATGGGAAATGGTTAAGTTTAAGTGAAAACAATAGATCCTTAAATGCACTTATGGAATGTTGGACAAGGACAAAGGCTAATAATTTAAAAGAATACCAAACAGCTTTGAGCCTACTAGCAAACAATAGTAATAATACGGTATATGCCGATGCAGATGGGAATATTGCCTATTGGCATGGCAATTTTATGCCAAAGCGTGACAATCAATTTGATTTTACAAAACCAGTGGATGGGAGCACAAGCGCTACCGCTTGGAAAGGTTTACACCCATTAAATGAAATTGTACAAAGTATTAATCCAGAAAACGGATGGTTACAAAATTGTAATGCAACACCCTACACAGTAGCAGGAAAAAATAGCCCAAAGGAAGCAGCGTATCCAAAGTATATGGCACCCGATGGTGAAAATCCAAGAGGATTAAATGCAGTCCGTTTACTTGAAAAAATAGATAAAATTAGTTTGGACGAACTCATCCAATTAGGATACAATAAACATTTAAGCGCCTTTGATATATTATTGCCTCCGTTTATTGAATACACTAAAACAGTTTCTTTAAATGATGAGCAAAAAAAGGCAATTAATTATTTAGCAAATTGGAACCATGATGCAGATACCAATTCTATCGCACAAACCATTGCTATTGAATGGGGTAGTAAATTAATGTCGGCAATACCTGCAGCGGAAACTGAAGAAGCAGCAACACAGTCTGTTGTTAGATTCAACAAGATGATAAACGAAGTAAGCAATGAAAAAAAATTAGCCTTTTTAGATAGCGCACTTATACGTATTAAAGTTAGCTACAGTAATTTACCATTAACGCAAGCAAGTTGGGAAATTCCATGGGGGCAAATTAATAGATACCAAAGAGCCTACCCTAATACAGAATTCCCTTTTTCAGATAAAAGACCTAGTATCGCTGTAGCTCAAACTTCCTCTAAATTTGGACAGCTACCTGCATTTGAAAGCAATAATAGAACGAGCGGTGTGAAAAAGCGTTATGGATTTTCAGGCAGTAGTTTTATTGCCGCAGTGAGCTTTGGTAAAAGACTAGAAGCAAAAACAATTATTACGGGTGGGCAAAGTTTTGATCCCAACGACCAACATTTTACCGATCAGGCACAAGGATATATAGATGGAAATTTTAAAACAATCCATTTTTATAAAGAAGATGTGTTGGCCCATAAAGTAAAATCATATAGTCCAGGATTGGAAAGGTAGTGCTCGTATAGCTTTGAAGTGCAAGCCACTTTTACCAAGCCCGCTACATTTTTCACGTCAAATAAATGCATCATTTTAGTTCGATGACCTTCTACAGTTCTCTTGCTATGACCTAATTCTGATGCAATTAATTTACTAGGTGCTTCCTGACAAATTCTTATTAAAATGTATTTGTCGTATAAACTCAATTGGTAAACTTTGTCTATTATTTGAACATCTTCCATTTTGTTCATCATGGCGGATACTTTGATCGCAATCTCGTTACTAAAATAAACTTTCTCTTTTCTAGCCATTTCCAAACCCTTTAACCATTCTTCTTTACTTACATTTCTTGAAACAATGACAGAGAAGCCGCTGTCAATTAATTGATACAATACAAAATCATCTTGTTCATTTAATACAATCATCACTGGAATTTTTTTCTTTAGTAAACCATTCAACTCAAGGTTTTGACTTTGCGATATTTTAAACATGGAGCTTTCGATCACCACCACCCTTGGGGTTGATTGTATCATGACTTCATTTAGCATGCTAAAATCATTGATAATATTAGCTTTTAAGTACTCGGGGTGTTGATGAATCAACATGGAACTGCCCAATGCATAAACGGGTTGTTGATCACAGATAATAACTTGACTTTGCATATTGGTATATTTAATACTTTAAAACAAAGGAATATTTTATAATTACTTGATTAACAATACTTAAGAAGGATAAAAGGAGGTAAAAATTAGGGTAATAAACCTACACAACTTTTGGCTAAGCAACCCAGTGCTTGATTCCATACTTAGCCCTATATAAGGTGATTAAATAATGACCTAAATAGCTTGTCATTGTTATATCTTTTAATAACTTCAAAGAATCATTTACTAAACCATTCCGCAGCGCGTTGACAGTACTAAGAAATTTATTTTATCCATTTGTCCCTTTAGGACATTTAAAGGTTTGGGTGTTGGCTCCGGCATTAAATAATCCCGATCCAAATTTGGCCTATTATTATGACTTTAGTCAAAGTATAGAAGAATATACTCAGGTATTTTCTAATTTAGATTTGCCTTGGAAATGGCAACCTGTTACCCTAGATAATTACGAAAGCATTATTCAAGAAATTGCCAATGAAAGACAAACAGGAAAATTTTTCCCAGTCGTACTTAATTTATGTGATGGGGATGAAATGAATGGTGCGCCGGGTATTTCAGTCATTAGCGCTTTAAATAAGAAGCAACTGGTATATACAGGAGCGGATGAATATTTTTATGATATTACCACTTCTAAAATTCCCATGAAAAGGGCTTTTGATGATGCCTTAATACCCACACCAAATTGGGAAGCTATTACAGATGCAAAAATAATACCAGAAAAATTATTTCAAAAATTAAATGCACCTATCATCGTTAAACCTGCCGTGTCGGGTGGAAGTTTAGGAGTAGGTGTTAAAAATGTTGTGGAAACAGAAACTGAATTACTGTCACAAGTTACTAAAATGTTTGAGGGCTATAGAGGCTGGGATTTAGCGTCTCAAGGCATTGTAGCCGAATCATTTATTGATGGACCTGAATATACAATTATGATTGTAGGAAGTCATACACAACCAGCTTATGCAAAAATATATCCACCTGTTGAGCGCGTCTTTCATGCTTCTTTACCTGCAAAAGAAAAATTTTTATCTTTTGATAGGTTATGGGAAATTTACGAAGAAGAATCGCCGATGCCACAGGAAGAAAATTTTTATGAATACGCAGTAAGCTCCGATACAACACAAATGTCTATTCAAAAAGTGGCGTGGGATGCATATGTAGCAGTAGGAGGAATGGGATACACAAGAGTGGATGTAAGGATTGACAAAAATACAGGCACACCTTATGTGTTAGAAGTAAATGCGCAATGTGGAATTAGTGAAGACGAAAATTTCACTTCTATAGGCGCCATACTTCGCTATGCGAATCAAAGTTTTTCAGAATTAATTATTCATATTATCAACGATGCATTTGCAAGAAGAAGAAAACTAAATTAATATGCACCCCCTCCCCATACTTGGCCAAGCTGATACGTTTAAGGATTTAAAAATTTGTGTTTTACAACCTGATTATTCCACTTCGGGGGTTGATTATCAAAATTATGATCCTAAGCGAGATGTATCCAAGATCATGCCCGAGGCATTGATAGATCACGTCTACTTAAATAAGCTAACTACCTACCAACAATTAAAACAATTAAAGGATAAGGAATACGACATTTACATAAATCTTTGTGAAGGGTATTTAGAATGGAAAGTGCCTTCTATTGATGTGATTACCAGTTTGGACTTATTAGAGCTTCCTTATACGGGCCCTAGCGCTAATTTGTATGATCCCGCAAAAACCATAATGAAATATCTGGCATTTTGTGAGGATGTTAAAACACCGGCTCATATTTTAATTGAAAATGAGGAAGAGATTAAACAATTACCAGGCAATTTGCAATTCCCATTATTTGTAAAACCAGCTAAAGCAGGAGATAGCCTTGGTGTAGACGATGCAAGCAAAGCGAATAATGAAATAGCATTAAAAATTAAAGTAAAGAATATATTGGCTGAATTTGGCTCTGCCTTGGTGGAAGAATATATTGAAGGTAGAGAGTTTACCGTTTTAGTCTGCGCCAATGCCGATGGAAAAACCTGCACTCGATTTGCTCCTGTTGAATATATTTTTCCAGACGGCTTTGCATTTAAAACCTATGCCCTAAAAACCTCCGAACTACATCCTAATGCAAATATCCCTGTCACGGACAAAGTACTTGCAAAAAAATTACAAGATATTGGTGAGCAAATTTTTATGTCTTTTAATGGAGTGGGTTATGGAAGAATGGATTTTAGAATGAATGAAAAAGGAGAAATCTTTTTCTTAGAAATAAATTTCACTTGCTCAGTTTTTTATGCAGCGGGGTACGAAGGATCGGCCGATTATATACTTGAATATGATGGTGCAGGACAAAGAGGATTTTTAGAAAGAATTATTATTGAAGGCATGGCTAGATTTGAGCGCAAGCAAAAAAAGTATACGATCAAAGGTAATGCCATAGCCGGTTATGGCATGTATGCCAAATTTAATTTGCCAAAAGGAACACTATTATTTAAAGGGGAAGAAAAAGCACAGCGTATTGTTACCAAAAAATATGTAGATGAAAATTGGGATGAAAGAGAAAAGAATTATTTCAGACGATATGCTTACCCTATTGGCAATGATGTTTATATTTTGTGGGCACTAGAACCAGAAGAGTGGTCACCACAAAATCACCACTGTGATGCCAATTGTGAATACGAAGGATTAAATGTGTATACCAATAGAGCTATTCAAAAAGGAGATGAGCTTACTTTAGACTACGCACATTTTTTAGACCACACCATGGAACCCTTTGCTTGCGCCTGTGGTTCCCTAAAATGTAGAGGGTTGATAAAAGGGAATAAATAGTAAAAGCATAGTTAAGCTTAGCCAAAAATTTCATACATTCAGGTATTAATAAAAAAACATGATGAAAAAATTAGTAGCCAGCTTATTGGCATGTACATGTATTACACTAAGTGCAAATGCACAAGCAAAATATAAAAATTATCAGGATAGCATTAACGCAGTCGCTGCTGCCTCAGAAATTTGGACGACTGTCCCTGAAGTAAAAGCCGGAAAATTTATAAATGAAGCCCCTTCGGATGCCATTATTTTATACAATGGAAAAGATTATTCAGCCTTTCATGGTAGAGACGGGAAAAAAGTGGGATGGAAGATAGATCCCGACGGTGCGTTAACCGATGTAAAGGGAGCGGGTGATTTAATTACCAACCAATCTTTTGGAGACTGTCAATTACATGTTGAATTTAGAACACCAGCAAACGTAAAAGGAGAGGGTCAGTCCAGGGGCAATAGTGGTATTTATTTAATGGGGCTATATGAAATTCAGGTATTAGATTCTTATAAAAATCCAACCTATTCTAATGGCCAAGCTGCAGCGGTGTATAAACAACATATTCCATTGGTCAATGCAAGTCGTGAACCAGGGCAATGGCAGGCTTATGATATTATTTTTAAAGCGCCTGTTTTTAAAGAGAATGGCGACCTTGATAAACCAGCTACCGTTACCTTATTACACAATGGTGTTTTGGTTCAAAATAATGTGAACATTATTGGACCAACGGACTGGGTAACAAAACCGGTTTATAAAAAACATGCTTCTACATTGCCGCTATTTTTTCAGGACCATGGAGACGATGGCAATCCTATCAGTTACCAAAATATTTGGATAAGACCTTTGTAAAAAATAGTTTAATTTTTTAAGTATGGGTAAGATTCACGCACCCGAATTTATAATACCTTTTTCTTCTTTTTGGTGGGAATGCATTTTAGCAGTTGCCTTCATTATTTTCTTGATTGTGCGTATTCCACTTCATTGGAAAAATTTAAAACGACGCAATTATGACTTATTTATTGCTTGTATTTTAATACTAAATAACATCGCCGAAAACTGGTATAACTATTCTACTGGTTACTGGAGTTTGCAACAAAATTTACCTGCACATCTTTGTAATGTTACCAATATCTTATGCATTGTTTTACTTATCAATTACAAGCAATGGATGGCGGAACTTGTTTATTATTGGGGACTTGCGGGTGGTATTCAATCCTTGCTGACACCCGAGTTTACAATTGGAATGGATGGTTTTAATTTTTACAGTTATTTTATCACCCACGGAGGGTTGATATTGGTAGTGGTCTATATGATTGTTCATTACAAATTTACACCAAGACCAAAATCTTGGTTTTGGGCCCTTGGCTATACTCAATTACTTGCAATTGGAGTTGGTATTTTAAATTATTTCGTAAACGCAAATTATATGTATCTATCTCATAAGCCCGAAGTCGAAAATCCATTTGTGATTGGCGACTGGCCTTATTATATAATTATTTTAGAATTGGTAGCACTCGTTCATTTTATACTCTTTTACCTGCCTTTTTATTGGAGCAATAAAAGGAAAAAAGCATTGGCAACAAATATCAAAAGCGAATTGAACTTATAACTCTTCAATTCTTTTTGCCTTATCATCTATCACTAAATCAAAATTAGGTTTTGTGGGTCCGCCATTAGGACAATAGCCTGTAATGAGGTCGTTAAACTTGCATCCCCATTTTTCTAATTGAGACAAAGTCAATGCTTTTAAATCTCGTTTAGAGCTTTCCCCTCTTCCAGTCCAATAAGTAATATGCCAGCCCTCCTCATATAATTTATTAATCTTAGCAATATTGTAATAATTAGGTTCGGCTAATTCATATATCCTTTTGTCACTATAAAAGCAAATTGTTTCATCAATATCAATTAAAGCTTTTTTGGAACCAAACCTTTTAGACTCTATCATTGTTATGTAGTTTATATAATAATTGTTGCAAATTTAGATATAATCTATAAATTACAATCCTCAATTTTAAATCAAGATCATGTTCCCAATAATTAAAAAAATAGTGGTGCTCCTTTTCTTTGTAATCTGTTCAATGGATATGCACGCACAGCTCATTAATACGCCCATTATTAATGTAAATAAAATAACCATTGCAAGAGATTCCTTTGGGGTGCCTCATATTTTTGCTCCTACCGATCCTGAAGTAGCCTATGGAATAGCTTGGGCACATGCCGAAGATGATTTCACCACCATACAAACACTATTATTAACGGGCAAGGGAAAACTTGCTACCTATTTGGGCAAAAAAGGGGCACCTGTTGATTTTGTAGTTGGCTTATTAAACACCAAAGCAACGGTGCAAGCACAAATTGGACAAATGGATCCTAAATTTCTTGCTTTAGTAAAAGGATACTTAATGGGATTAGAAGCATACGCAAATGCACATCCTAAAGAGGTATTAAATAAACATGTATTTCCCATTACCATAGAAGAGTATTTATCTGCAACTGTATTTTCTGTAGCTGTATTCTGTGGCGTAGACAAAACCTTGCCTAAAATATTAAATGGCACCATTCCTCAATTAGCCGGATTTACAGGCGAGGGCAGTAACGCATTTGCCATACATGCCAA
>Ga0114974_10001560_pt1 | contig 18103 bp, 21 predicted proteins | sample S_130206_EF_Meta_FD_87318 | JGI IMG/M metagenome (GOLD analysis project Ga0114974, IMG submission 87318) | Freshwater microbial communities from Lake Simoncouche, Canada to study carbon cycling - S_130206_EF_MetaG | ecosystem: Environmental > Aquatic > Freshwater > Lake | place: Lake... | reverse complement strand
TACGTTCACATGCGGCGCCCCAGGTGCTGTCACGCGTCATTCTGTTGTCGGACGGTTGTGCCAATGCCGGTCTGACAGCCCCCGATGCGATAGCCGAGCAATGCACGGCGCAGGCAGTTACAGGTGTAACCACGTCAACCTATGGCCTTGGCAGCGGCTTCAATGAGCTGCTAATGCATCGCATAGCCCAAGCAGGTCAGGGCAATGCCTATTACGGCCAGACGGCCGACGATCTAATGGGACCGTTCACCGAAGAGCTCTCGTTGCTCGATGCGCTGTGTGGCCGTTCCGTGCGGCTGACCTTGCAGGCAGCGCCGGGTGTGACCGTGACCCTGGTTAACACGCTGGTCACGCTGGGACCCGATAGCTGGCGCTTGCCGGATCTGGCGTGTGGCGCCGACACCTGGGCATTGGTTCGCCTGCGTGTACCGGCTACTGTGTCCGAAGAGCCGCAACCACTAGTCACCGCAGCGATTAGTTACACCGATATGCAGGGCATCCCGGTGCAGTTGGCGCCGGTAACACTGTCGCTGCCGCGGGTCGCCGATGCCGTGTATGGCGCGTTGGCTCCAGACACTACTGTTGCACAGCGCATAGAGGAGTTGGACTTAGCACGAGTCTCACTGCAAGCCCGTGAGGCGGCCATGACAGGCGACTGGGACCGCGCCACACAATTGCTAAACGATGTCGAAGCCAAGGTGGCTGGCAACCCGTGGCTCTCGGGTGTGCACAACGAGCTGCGCATGCTGGTGGCTGAGCGTGACCGCGAGGGCTATGGCAAGGAAGCCTTGTACTCGGCCGTACGCATGAGCTCTCGACGTTTTCGCGGAGCCGAGCCCGCCGACCTACTCGCGGAAGCAACTGTGCCGGCGTTCCTGCAGCGCAAGATGGCTCAGGGCAAGAGCAGGCCCTAAGGTTGAAGGTGCGCCGGACTCCCCCGTAACGGAGTCTTAGCCCTGTGTCGGAATAAAGTCTTTACACAGCGCCAGCAGCTCTGCCAAAGACTGAACATGCATTTTTTCAAAAATTTGCGCACGGTGCTTTTTAACGGTATCTGCCATCAAGCTCTTTGCCGAGGCTATGTCTTTGTTGCCATGTCCCAAGAGTATTAAGTTGATGATGTCTTTCTCTTTAGGGCTCAAGCTTTGGTAAAGAGCAGCAACACGAACCAAGCGCTTTTGGTCGTTAGTCCGTTGCACATCTAGTCTCAAGGCACCATCAATCACTTGCACCAGTTGGGTGTAGTCAAAGGGCTTCCATAAGAAATCAACCGCACCAAACTTCATGGAATCAATGATTTCTTGGTTCTTGCTTTCGCCGCTCATAAAAATGATGGGCAAGCGCCAGTCCCGTTCATAAAGGGACTTCTGCAACTCTAAACCTGTCATCTGGGGCATGCGCATGTCCAAGACCAAGACGGCAGGCGAGCATCGCTGCGCTTGCTGCAGGAACAGCGCCCCACTGGCAAAGTCGCTGACTCCATAGCCAAGCTGTTTCAATAGGTCGCCCAAATGACTGCGGATCTCGCTGTCATCATCAACCAAAAAAACATGGCCTTTCACTGTCACGGTGTCTTGAGCTGACAAGCCAATAGTTCCTCTTGATCGCATCCGTCAAAAAATCGAACCAAGCGAATTTGCTCTAGCTGCGCAACATCCCCAATTAGGGGTTTTAGCAAGAAAAGATCGATGAGAAATTAGCCCTGCTAGCAATCCACCTTGGTCAACCCGATGAGCCAATCTCCCGCCTCCGAAGCAGACATGCTCGTTGAAGTCGGACGTTTATTGCAACAGGCACGCGTCCAGCAGAACCGTTCTATGCAAGACCTATGCAAAACAATGGGGTTGCGTGTTGAACAAATTGAAGCGGTGGAGAGTGGAAACGAGACGTACTTTAAGAACACAACCCATGCATTTATGTTGGTTGCACGTTTGTATGCCAAGAAACTAAGTGTGGAATTGCCAGCAATGCCAATAAACGACGCTCAAGTGGTCAAGCGACAACTTTCGGGCACCTCCCAGGAAGGCCCTGTCCTTTTGCGAAGCCAAATCGCTTTTTCATAATTATAAGAAAACAGATTTACAGGGCAGCTGCTCTATGCAAGCTGCCTACTGTAGGCGTTGAAATCTTGCGCCCACATAGTTCGTACTGCTCACCGAACATGCATTAAAATCTGAGTATCATGCCCCTAGATACTCAGACCACCATCTTCATGACCTCCTTCGTGTATCTGATGTTACACGGGGCTATATGGCTGGCTCTAAAAGAGTACAGAAGCGATCAGGTTAAGTTGTGGTGTGCGTCTGGAACAGTCAGCGGCGTTGCTGTGGCTTTTTTGGCCATAAGAGGTACCGTCCCTGAGTTCGTGTTTTTGTATGTTGCACAGCTGCTGATGCTGCTTGGCAACTGGGGCCGAACGGTTGCGTTGCGCATGTACCTTCTGCCCGAGCCGCAAAACCGGTCCTACATGGTTTACAACCTGGCATGTGGCGCCTATTTCATATTATTTGTCTATCTCATGGCTGTTTTGCAGGCCGATTGGGCGGCGCTGGTTCTGTTCAATGCTTTTTATGCTGTGCTGTGTTTCGACTATTTCAGAATCGGCCTCAAGCTTCATAGAAAAGCTGAATCTCTGGGTGCAACGCTGCTTATGTGGGGAGGGTTGATCTTAAGCATCACCTTGGGGTTGCGCGCTGTCGGTGTCGTCATAGCTGGCACCATCGATGATCTCTACTCGCATAGTTGGCATCAAACCGTGATGGTTTTTGGGCAATTCTCGTCTATCACGCTCTTCAACATCTCTTTTTTGCGCATTTTTCTAGAGAGATCTGAGCAAAAGAAACTGGCTGTAAACAAAGAGCTGATATTGACCAACGAGCGAGCAGAGGAGATGCAGCGCCATGGCTTGGTTCTGAAGCGGCTGCTGGAGGAGCGAGAGGAAATCATCAGGCACCTAACGCTGTTCAACAAAACAGCTGGCATGGGTGCTTTGGTCGCAAGCTTGGCTCACGAGCTAAACCAACCGCTGACCGTTATTCAGACGAACGCCGGAATGATTGAATTGGTTCTCAACGATCATGAAGCCAAGCTCAACAAGGACACCAGAATTGACAAGGCTTTGACGGGCTTGCGCACTGCCAACCAACGCGCCGCCACGATCATCACGACGTTGCGCAACTTGTTTGGTCAGGGGCGCAAGGAGATGTCTGTTTTCGACTTCAACGAGCTTGTCAGAGACGTGCTGCTTTTGTGCCAACCCGCCCTACAAAAGCAGGGAGTTGATGTTCAAGTTCAGTTGCATCCGCAGACCTTGACTCTCAGGGGTGATAAAACGCAGTTGCAACAGGTGGTGTTGAATCTGATCAACAATGCCAGTGAGGCGTTTGCGCCTGCATTTGCCGGCGTAAAAAAAGTCACTATCCAAACAGAGTTGGTGAATGAGCAAATTGCTTTGACCGTGGCTGACAACGGCAGTGGCATTGCACCCGAAGCCGAAGCGGTGGTTTTTGAACTGCTGCGCACGACCAAGGAAACGGGGATGGGGATCGGTCTATGGCTTTCCAAAACCATCCTGGACGCTCATCAAGGCAAGATCAGTTTCATCAGTCGCCTTAATGACGGAACGCGATTCGTGGTTACTTTGCCGTTGGCTGTTGAATCTAGCGTTCTCTGAATCAACGCAGCAGTATCAACTGCGGTGTGGCGTCGACACCGCTCCAAACGATAGCGTTCTGCTGCAACGCAGCACCCAGTGCCTGCGCTTGCGATAGCGTCAGTCCTAACACGAGCACGCTGCGCTCGGCAGGCCAAGTGCCCGCCGGATGGCGGCCATAAGCTTGCAGATAGGCATGACCGTGACGGGCAAGGCTCGCGATTAGTGCCTGATGGCGTGCGCCGTTGCGGGCCAGTGAGCAAGGCTGGCTATAGGGGTTGGATGCGGTGACAAAGGCGCTGCAACCTACAGCGTAAGTGGCATGTAACGCCTGCAGTGGCTCGCTATGTCGGCCGATGTGCAACGTAAAGCGCCGCAGAGCCAGCACGCTGTAGTGCGTCTGCCGATAGGCCCGGGCTGTGCCGGCGCTCAGGGCGATGGCTGACACCGACAGGCTCTTTGCGGTTCGGGGCGCTGAAGGTCCTGGATCAAACAACTTTCAGCTTAACGTCTGGCTTGTCTTTGAATCGACATACCAGCTCCAACTCGCCGCCCAGTGATCTCACGTAGTCCAACAGGGTAGAGAGCAGCAAGTCGCCGTTTTGTTCGATGCGTGATACTCGGTCCTGACCCTTTTTGAGACGCTTGGCGACAAGCGCCTGAGTCAGTCCCAGGGTCTTTCGTAGTTCGCGCAGAGTTAACTCTTCGATGATCAATGCTTCGCCGCGTTTTTTGATGGCTTTGCGCTGTGCAGCAGACAGAGTCTTGATGATCTCGGCGGCAGTGCGACCCATGTTTGATTTCCTCAGTTCAATAGCTGTCGAGCGATCTTTCTCAAGTGGGCGTCGAACCGGCGATCGGCTGTCGTAATCAGCGACCGATAGAACTGTCGCTGTTTGGCGCCGGCCTTGTTGCCGGCGATCAAAAGTACTGCTTTACGCTGTGGATCAAACGCGAAAGCGATGCGCCACACGCCACCGTCCGCGTGGAAACGCAGCTCTTTCATGTTGGTGTGCCTTGAGCCATTAAGCGTGTCAACTCTGGGTCGACCCAGAGATGGTCCAAAGCAGGCAAGCAACTCGGTACAAGCGAGTAGCTCGACTTGAACACATGAATTCAGATCACAAAATTCCGCGTCGAACTCGGCGCAGAATCGGACTTTCCACCGCAAAAATAATGCTCCCTAACACATATGCTGTCAAAAACAACATTGTGAGAAGACCCCGCAGTTGCGGGGCGAGAGCCATCATTGTTTTTTATGTCGGCTTGGCTGTCCAAGTCCGTACCTGAGGTCAGCGGGGCAAAATGCTGCCGCTTTGCCTACTTACGAACCTCGCGCACGGCTTCTGCCAAACGGCGGATGCCTTCATCGATCACGTCTGCAGTCAGTGCGCAGAACGGCAAACGCAAGAAGCGCTCGCCACCACCCTGCGGGAAGAACGCCAAGCCATCGGCCAGGTTGAGGTTGCGCTTGGCCGCGGCGGCCCGCAGGTCGGTGGTCAGCACGCCTTCGGGCAGCGTCAGCGACAAAAAGAAGCCGCCATCCGGGCGCGTGGCCACGGCATCGGGCATGTGTTTGTCGAGTGCCGCCAGGCAAGCATCGAGGCGCGGCGCATACAGCGCCTTGAGGCGCTCGATCTGTGGCAATAGCAGACCGCGACGGCACCATTCGTAGGTGACGCCGTGCGCAAAGTAGCCCGGTGAGATGTAAGTGTCTTCGGCGACTTTTCCAATGCGCGCCAGCATGGCGGCATCACCGAGCATGAAGCCCAGTCGCACGCCCGGTGCAATCAACTTGGTGAAGCTGCTCATGTGCAGCACGCGCTCGGGTGCCAGCGAAAACAGCGTGGGCTCTTGGGTGCCGCGATAACGCAGCATGCGATAGGGCGCGTCTTCGAGCAGCAGCACATTGTGCTGGCCGGCCAGCTCGACGATGCGCTTGCGCTTGGCACCGGAGCAGGTGGCACCTGAGGGGTTCTGAAAGTCGGGGATCACATAGAACAGCTTGGGCTTGTGCTGGGCCAGCAGCTTTTCCAGTGCATCGATGTCGGGCCCATCGGCCTGCAGTGGCACACCGATGATGGTGGCACCGTGACGGCGGAACAGCGTCAGTGCGCGGTCATAGCTGGGTGACTCGGTGAACACCACATCGCCGGGCTTGAGCATAGCGGTGCACAGAAAATCGACTAGCTCGAGCGAACCGTTGCCGGTGAGCACTTGTTCGGGTTTGACGCCTTGCCATTCGGCAAGCCACGCACGCAGCGGTGCAAGACCGGCGGCCGGGCCGTACTGCAGCACGGCATCGCCTTGCTGTGCCAGTACTGCTGTAGCGCATTCGGCCAGCTCTGCAGTGGGGAAAGATTCGTTGGCGGGTACGCCGCGCGTGAAATTGATTGTTGCAAGTTCAGACATGGTGATTCCGTAAGGCAGAGATGTCGTAAAAAATTAGTGGCCGTGGGTACCGTGCAAGGTGCCGACTAGCTCGCTGACGTGGGCCATGTTGTTGGCAGCCAGATACGCGGCAATGCCGGCATTGATCTTGGGGCACACCAGCGGGTCATAAAACAGTGCGGTGCCCACGCCCACGGCGCTGGCGCCAGCGATGATGAACTCCAGTGCGTCGTTGGCGCAGGTAATGCCGCCCTGACCGATGATGGCCACTTTGTGGGCGCGCGCTACTTCGTAGACCTGCGCCACCTTGAGCAATGCAATCGGCTTGATAGCCGGTCCCGACACACCGCCCTGACGATTGCCGATGATGGCGGTGCGCGTGCGTACATCGACAGCCATGCCCATCAGCGTGTTGATGACAGCAAACGCGTTGGTGCCGGCTTCGATGCAACGGCGTGCGTTGTCTTGAATGTTGGTTTGGTTGGGGGAGAGCTTGGTGATCAGCGGCTTTTGCGTGACCTTGCGGCACGCAGCAACCACTCGCGCCGACATCTCGGGGTCGTTGCCAAAGGTCACGCCGCCCTCTTTGACGTTGGGGCAGGAGATGTTGATCTCGATCGCATCGATGGGGCTGTCATCAAATCGCGCCACGACTTCTATGTATTCCTCGATGGTCGAGCCCGAGGCGTTGGCGATGAAGCGCGTCTCGGTGAAGTCGAGTGTGGGCAGGATGCGATCGACCACATGGTCTGCGCCGGGGTTCTGCAAACCAATGGCGTTGAGCATGCCCATGGGTGTTTCGTACACACGGTGTGGCTTGTTGCCCAGACGTGCTTTGCCAGTGGTGCCTTTTAGGCACACCGCACCCACGTCGCGATTGGAAAACCCCGACACCCGGGTGTATTCCTCACCGAAGCCCACACAGCCCGACAGCAGCACGATAGGCGAGACGAAATCCATCCCGCAAAAGTCGCTGCGCAGGGAAGGGGCGGGCGCCACCCAAGGCGGGGGCGAGAAGTCCAAAGCGGGAGAGGTCATGGGTGCCAATTATTGCCGATTTGCGACGGCGAATCCTGTGCTACTTGCATCGGCTGGGGGTCACGCCAGACTCTGACCCATGCTCCACGTCCTGCTGCACGAACCCGAGATCCCGCCCAACACTGGTAATGTCATCCGGCTGTGCGCCAACACCGGGGCGCAGCTACACCTGATTGGCAAGCTGGGCTTTGAGATCGACGAGCCGCGACTGCGCCGGGCGGGCCTGGATTATCACGAGATGACCTGCGTGACTCAGCACGCCACGGTGGCCGATTGCTTGGCGGTGATAGGGCCGACGCGCTTATGGGTGGTGGAAACCGGCGGCACGCAGCGCCACACCGATGTGAGCTATGCGGCAGGCGACAGCGTGCTGTTTGGCTCGGAATCCAAGGGCCTGTCCGACGCGCTGCTGCAAACGTTGCCGCCGCATGTGCGGATCACGTTGCCCATGCGCCCGGGCAATCGCAGTCTTAATCTGTCTAACGCAGTAGCGGTGACGGTGTTTGAAGCCTGGCGGCAGCTGGGCTTTGCCGGCAGCTGAGGCTCAGTCGAACTCGGCCTTAATAGGGCGGCTCATCAGTCCGCCGACTACTTCGCTGACATCGCCACCTTCGTACAGGATGCGATACAGCGCGTCGCAGATGGGCATGTCTACGCCCTCGCGTTGCGCCACGACCCGCAGTGCACGGGCAGCCTGATAGCCCTCGACCACCTGGCCGATCTCCTGCATCGCGGTCTCGGTGCTGTGGCCGCTGGCCAGCAACAAGCCGAAGCGCCGGTTACGGGATTGGTTATCGGTGCAGGTCAGCACCAGATCGCCGAGGCCTGCCAAACCCATGAAGGTTTCTTGGTCAGCGCCCAGCGCTACACCTAATCGCACCAGCTCATGCAGCCCGCGGGTGATGACGGCCATGCGTGCATTGGCGCCGTACTGCAGGCCGTCTGATAGACCCGCGCCCACGGCTAGTACGTTTTTGACCGCGCCGCCCACCTCTACGCCCACGATGTCATCGGACGTATAGGCGCGAAAGCTCGGCGATGACAGATCGGTGGCGATCTCGGCCGCAAAAGCCGGATCGGTAGAGGCGACGGTAATGGCAGTGGGCAAGCCTGCGCCCACTTCGCGAGCGAAGGTGGGGCCCGACATCACCGCGATACGTGGCGCGGTGCCCAGCACCGCACGCGCCACCTGATGTGGCAGCAAGCCGCTGTCTATTTCGAAGCCTTTGGTGGCCCAGGCAATGCGCGGTTGTGCACCCAGATGCGGCGCGACAGCCTGCAACGTGCTGCGAAAGCCGTGGCTGGGCACGGCAATGACCACGTAGTCGGCGCCGGTTAAGGCGTCATGCAGATCGGCTGGGACTTCGAGCAGCGGTGGAAACGGCGCATCGGGCAGATAGCGTGTGTTGCAACGCTGGCTGCGCAGCAACGATTGCTGCTGCGCATCGCGACCCCACAGCCGCACGGGATGGCCGGCGCGGGCAAATTGGATTGCCAGTGCCGTGCCCCACGAACCGCTGCCTATGACAGCAACGGGTGAGCTGGCCGGGGCCGCGCTCACGCGTGATCAGTTGACGGTGGGCGAAGGCTGCTGGGCTTCTTGCGCAGCAGCGTTTTCGTACAGCGCGTCGAAGTTGACCGGCGGCAGCAGCAGCTGCGGGAAACCGCCCATCGACACCAAATTGGATATCGCTGCGCGCGCATAGGGAAACAGTACGCCCGGTGCGACGGTGGCCACTGCGCGCTTGTAGTCGGCTTCGCCCAGATTGGACATGACGAAGGCGCCAGCTTGCTTCACCTCGACCAGAAACAGCGTGCGCTCGCCATGCTTGGCCGACACAGTGACTGTCAGCACCACTTCGCGCAGGTCGCCTTCGACGACAGCACTGCTGGTTTGCAGATCGAGCGAGATATTGGGGTTCCACTCACCGTCCGAGCGCGGGCCAGCCGGCGCTTCGAAGGAGCAGTCTTTGAGATAGACGGCCTGCAGCGACAGCACGGCGGTGGTGTCGGCGGTGGTGGCGACGGGAGTCTGCGAGTCGGTCATGGCAACCTCTGGAGAATGGAATCGAGCAGGCCTTGGTCGTCCAGGGCCTTGGTGTCGTCAAAGCCGCCTAAGTGGCGTTCGCCGACGAAGATCTGGGGCACGGAGCTACGGCCGCTGCGCGCCTGCATTTCGGCGCGGGCACTGGGCGTAGCCTCGATATCAATTTCTGTGAAGGCGACGCCTTTGGCTGTAAGCAACGCGCGCGCGCGGGTGCAGTAGGGGCACCAGCTGGTGGCGTACAACACAACGGCGGGAGCCTGGCTCATGCGCTTGCGCCCCGATTAACCGCGTTGCAGCGGCAGACTCTCGGCCTGCCAGGCGGCGACGCCACCGCTGAGCGAGAACGACTGCAGAAAACCCTGCTCGCGCAACTGACGCACCGCAGCCGCACTGCGGATGCCGCGATCGCAATAGACCACGAGGGTTTTGTTCTTGAGCTTTTTGAGTGACTCGCCGGCACTGGCCAGTTGCTCTGCAGTGAGCAGGCGCGAGCCGCTGATACGGCCGGCGTTGTACGCGGCCTTGTCGCGCAGATCCAGTACCACAGCGCCTTGGTTCATCAGGCGGATAGTCTCCTGCGAGCTGACGGCAGCAAACTGGGTAGCGCGCATGCGCAGCTCATAGACCAGTACGGCCGTGACGGCAGCAACTGCCAACCCAGATAAGTAGATGTGGTTGTGCAGGTAGTCGAGAAAGTGATCCATCCGTCCCGGCCTGTCGAAAAAGGTCGCGCATTATAGCTGTCGCAAGGCCGGCTTGGCGGTTGGCGGTTAAACTGGCGACAGATATGCGTCCTTTTGCCCTTTTTTTGCTGTGGATCGGTTTGGCCTGTGCTCTACCGGCGCTGGCGGCTGCCCCTGCGCCGGATCGCAAGCGCACCGAAACCGAGCTCAAGGCGCTTGCGCAGCAAATCGATCAGATGCGCCAGCAGGTGCAGCGCGATGCGGCCGAACGAGAGCGGCTTGCGCGGGAGCTGCGCGCAACCGAGCTCACGGCAGCCTCGGCGCGCGGCCAGTTACAAAAGCTAAAGGGCGAACGTGCCCAGCGTTCTGCCGCCCGTGCTGCGCTGGACGCCGAACGGGCCGAGCGCGAGGTGCATCTGGAGCGCACCCGCGCCGCGTTGGCCGCGCAGTTGCGTGCGGCCTATCAGTTGGGCCGACACGACACCTTGCAGCTGTTGCTCAATCAGCGCGACCCGGCACGGGCCGAGCGGCAATTTACTTATTACGGCTATATCGGCAAATTCCGTGCTACCCAAATAGACGGAATTCGTACCGATATTGCGAAAATCGAGAAACTTAGCGCCTCAATCGCTACAGAAGACGACAATTTAGGCAAGTTAGAACAATCCCAGAAAGCCCGCTTGGGTGACCTGGAGCAGGCCCGGACGCAGCGCGGTAAGGTGCTGGTGGGCTTGGAGCAGGCCTCACAGGGACGTGCCCAGATGCTGGGGCGATTGCAGCAGCAGCAGCAGGCCCTCGAAACTGTCCTGACCGAACTCAAGCGCGCCGCAGAGCGCGCTGCCCAGCGCGCGCCGCCTGCCTCCAAGGGCAGCAACAACGGCGTGTTTGCGCGATTGCGCGGCAAGCTCGATTGGCCTACGGCCGGCAAGTTGGTGGCACGTTTTGGTGAACTGCGTGCCGGCAGCGTGCGCTGGAACGGCGTGTTGGTGGGCGCTGAGCGCGGCGCAGCGGTGCGGGCGGTGGCGGCCGGCCGCGTGGCATTCGCCGACTGGCTGCCCGGGTTGGGTCAGCTGGTCATCATCGATCACGGCTCAGGCTGGCTCAGTTTGTATGGCCACAACGATGAGTTGCTCAAGGCCAGCGGCGCAGCAGTGGCCGCCGGAGAGAAAGTTGCCACGGTTGGTGACAGTGGCGGCCGCGCGCAACCCGAGCTGTATTTTGAGATCCGCAGCGACGGTAAGCCGATTGACCCACGGCCGTGGTTCCAGCGACCGGCGCCGCCATGAGCGCCTGCATAAGCTGGCATTTCACTCCGTTGTACTGCTAACCCCACACTAAGACGAGATTACATCGCATGGAATTGCTGCAAACGCTGCTTGAGATGGTTCTGCATATCGACCGGCATCTGGTCGAATTGGTGGCGCAGTACGGCGTGTGGATCTACGCGATTGTGTTCCTGATCGTGTTTGCCGAAACCGGTTTGGTCGTCGTGCCGGTGTTGCCGGGTGATTCGCTGTTGTTTGCACTGGGCGCACTGGCAGCGCTTGATGAAGGCGGCACGCTGACGGTACCGCGCTTGGTGTTGCTGCTGTCGGTGGCCGCCATCTTGGGTAACTTAGCCAACTATGGCTTTGGCAAAGCCTTTGGCGCGCACGCGTTTAGCGGCCGCTACAGATTTATCAAGATGGATTATTTGACCTACACCGAAGCGTATTTTCAAAAGCACGGTGCCATGACCATTGTGCTGGCGCGCTTTGCGCCGATATTGCGCACGTTTGCGCCGTTCATCGCTGGCATGGGCCATATGCCTTGGCCGCGCTTTGCCGCCTACTCGGTGGCAGGCGGCATTGTGTGGGTGAACGTGTTTGCCTGGGGCGGTTACTTGTTTGGCAACCTGCCCATGATTCGCGGCAACTTTGGTTTGGTCTCGCTGGGCATCGTGATGCTGAGCGTGTTGCCGCTGGTGTTCATGGCGCTCAAACGGCGATAGCAGCCCGGATCGTGCTGACGATCACGCCGATCACCATGATGGCGCTGGGCAACATAGTCAGCATGAAGCCCAGGCCGCGCGAGGCCGGATTGCGCGTATAGCTGTAAAAGAAAATGCCGCGACCTACCAACCACACTGCACCGAGGATGGCAGCCAACGTAGTGTTGTAAAGCGTGGCAAACAACAGGATGGCCGGCACAAACACCACCAGCTGTTCCAGTGTGTTCATTTGCACGCGAAAGTAACGCTCAAAGATTTCGTTGCCGGTAGTGGCCGGTGCCTTAACGCCAAACTTGCCACGAGCCCAGCCGACAGCCATGCCAAACACCATGAACTGCAGCAGCGCGAGGGCGACGACGAGTTGAACTAATGCCATGTAGGTATCTCCGGTTACCGATCAGGAAGAAGCACTGCTGCTGCGACGTCGCAGCAACCACAGCACGATGAGCAGCGCCACCGCAGCGGCACCTTGCACGGTGGTGATGTGCAGGTATTGACTAGGCATCGCAGCAAGGTTCGACGTATCGAATTCGCCGGCAAACAGACTGGCTACTAGGTTGCCCATGGCCAGGCTGGCATACCACAGGCCCATAGCCTGACCGGCAAAGCGTGACGGCACCAGTTGTGTGGCCGCGCTCATGCCAACGGGGCTTAATGCCAGCTCGCCCCAGGTGTGCAGCAAGTAGGTGGCGATGAGCCAGCTGGGAGCGGCAAGGCCACCGTCTGCGACGATGCGTGATGCCAGCGCCATCACCACAAAGCTTGCGGCCATGAACAGCAGCGCCAACACAAACTTGCCGCCCGAAGAGAGGTCGCGTTTGCCCAGTGTCATCCACAGCGCCGAGAATAGCGGTGCAAAGCCGATGATGAAGATGGAGTTGAGCGACTGAAACCAACTGGTGGGAATGGTGAAGCCCGCAAGCTCGCGGCCGGTGTGACGTTCTGCAAACAGTGTGAGTGAGGAGCCGGCTTGTTCGAAGCCCGACCAGAACACACTGCTGGCGGCGCACAGCGCCAGCAACATCAATCCGCGACGACGCTCATCACCCGTAAGGCCTGACCGCAGTAGTAACTGCGCAAACCCAGCCAGCATTAAAGCGAGGATGACCCACACGGTGATACCGCGCAGCTGGAGTACCGACAAACCGGTAAGACCTGATGCAAACAACACGGCAAGTGCCAACAACACTGCGCCGATGATCCACACACGTTGCTTGTCGGCACGCAGTCCGGCACTGCCATAAGGGTGTGCAGCGGGCTCTGCACCGGCACCGGCCAGTCGTGCGCGTGTTGCGATAAACCACGCCACACCCAGCAGCATGCCCAGCGCTGCAGCGATGAAACCGACATGCCAACCGTATTGCTGCGCCAGCCACCCGGTGATTAGCGGGCCGATCATCGCGCCCAGATTGATGCCCATGTAAAACACGGTGAAGCCTGCATCGCGACGCGCACCGCCTTCGGGATAGATGGCACCGACGAGCGCGGCAATGTTGGGCTTGAGCAGGCCCGTGCCCACCACGATGATGGCAAGGCCTGTACAGAACATGGCAAGACTGCCGGACAGCGCCAGCACCAGATGGCCCAGCGCAATGCCGATGCCACCCCAAAGAACTGCGCGTTGCGCACCGATGAGGCGGTCGGCTATCCAGCCGCCGGGCAGGCTGGCGATGTATACGCCGGCTGTATAAAGCCCATAGATGGCAGCGGCAGTGCGGTCATCCAAGCCAAAGCCGCCACCGGCTACGGCCTGCACCAGAAACAGCACCAGCAGTGCACGCATACCGTAGTAGCTGAAGCGCTCCCACAGCTCGGCAAAAAACAGGGTGGAGAGTGCTCGCGGGTGGCCTGCAAAGCCGCCGTCGGGAGCACTCATCAAGCGTCTCCGGCGTCCGGTTCGGCCTCTGGCTTGGGACGGTTACGCGTCATGATGCGCGCGAAGATCACGCCCAACTCATAGAGCAGCCACATGGGTACGGCCATCAGCGTTTGCGACAGCGCGTCGGGCGGCGTGAGGATGGCGGCAATGACGAAGATACCGATGATCACGTAGCCACGCGCAGCCGTCAGCTTCTCGACGCTGACGATGCCGGTGATCACCAGCAGCACCACTGCAATGGGCATCTCGAACGCCACGCCGAAGGCAAAGAACATGGTCAGCGCGAAATCGAGGTAGTTGTTGATGTCGGTCATCATCTGCACGCCGGCCGGAGTGGTGGCCGCGAAGAACTGGAACATGACCGGGAAGACCAGGAAATAGGCGAAGGCCACGCCAGCGTAAAACAGCACGATGGATGACAGCAGCAGTGGCATCGCAAAGCGCTTTTCGTTTCTGTAGAGGCCAGGCGCCACAAAGCCCCATACCTGATACAGCACATACGGTATGGCGATGAACAGCGACACCATGAACGACAATTTGAAGGGCGTGGTGAAGGGCGACATCACGCTGGTGGCAATGAGTGAGCCGCCCTTTGGCAGCTGCGCCAACAAGGGCCGCGCGGCGAACTCGAAGATGTCGTTGGCGAAATAGGCGCAGGGCACAAACACCGCGCACACGGCGATCAGTGCGCGCATCAACCGGTCGCGCAACTCGAGCAAGTGCGAGAGCAGTGTGCCCTCGGCCATGGAATCAGGCTTGTCGCTCATGATTCACGGCAGGATGAGTAGCCGTTGGCGGCAAGATGCTGGGTTCTGTTGCCGTCGGCGGCTCTGCTGCTACGGCTGGTGCATCCCAAGGATTGGCGTAGGGCGAGGCGCCCTCGGCGGCGGCGGAAGCTACGGGTGGTGCATCCGCTGTAGCTGCAGGTGCGGTGACATCGCTTGCCACAGTGGAGTCAGTTGCCACCACAGGTTCTGCTGCGGCAGACGGCTCAGCAGTAGCGACAGGTTCTGCTGGCGCCGGATCCCAAGGATTGGAGGGTGAGGGGGGCGGCGGGGTTTTGGCCTGCGCCTTGTTCAGCTCGTCGAGGTTGATCTCGCTTTCGAGCTGCTCGCGAAATTGGCGCGCCATACCGCGTGCCTTGCCGGCCCATCGCCCCACTTGCGCGACCAGCTTGGGCAGCTTTTGCGGCCCAAGCACGATCAGCGCGATGACAAAGATCAGCAGCAGTTCCGAAAAGCCGATCTCGAACATCTAGGGTCTCTTTACAGCGCAGTGACGCGCTCAGGCCGCCTTGTTATCGGACGGCGCTGCGGGCTTGGCAGCGGCTTTGGTCTCGGGGAACTCGGCATCCGGAGCAGCCTGTTGCAGCTGCTTGGCCGCTTCGGTGCCCTCGGCTTCGCCGTCGCCCATGGCCTTTTTGAAGCCACGCACCGCGCCGCCCAAGTCGGAGCCGATGGTCCTGAGCTTCTTGGTGCCGAAAACGACCAGGACCACCACCAGGATGATCAACAGTTCGCGCATTCCTATGCCCATGGCCTGAACTCCTGCAACTGCCTACGTCGGGGGAATGATGATAGGCCAAAAGTCTGACAATGGCCTTACTTGTTGGCTTCGCCACTGTCCAGTAGGAAGGTGACGGGCCCGTCGTTGACCAGCGCCACCTGCATGTTGGCGCCAAAGCGCCCGCAGGCCACCTGCGGGTGCAGTGCGCGGGCATGCTCGACCAGCGATTCGAACAACGGCTGGGCCAGAGCCGGAGCGGCCGCAGTGCTGAAGCCCGGTCGCAGGCCCTTGCGGGTGTCGGCCGCCAGCGTGAATTGCGGCACTAGCAGCAGACCGCCACCGCGCTGACGCAGGTCCAAGTTCATGCGGCCCTGGTCGTCGGCAAAAATTCGATAGCCCAGGATGCGCTGCAGCAGCCGTTCGGCCTCTGCTGGGCTGTCCTCCGGGGTGATGCCGACCAAGGCCACGATACCCGGGCCAATGGCGCCGATGATCTGGCCGTCGACCCTGACCTGGGCCTCGGTGACACGCTGGATGAGAGTGAGCATCAATCAGCCTTTTTATTGAGCGAACTGTGACAGCGAAGGTGGCATTTTTGCAGTCATAAACGTACCATTCGTGACACTTTTCGACCGTCCTTAAGGATGCAGAATGTCCGTCCGTTCTTGGTCTGCTTCGGCGCTACTCTCATTAGTAGCTGTTTTGGGTTGTGTTGCTGCGCCGGTGGCGCAGGCCGAGGGCAATGCTGCCGCCGGCAAGACTCTGGCTTACACCTGCCTGGGTTGCCACGGCATCGACAACTACAGAAACGCCTACCCGGATTACCGCGTGCCCAAGCTCGCTGGCCAGCATCCTGAGTATCTGGTTATTGCGCTCACCGCCTACAAGAGTCAGGAACGCAGCCACTCAACCATGCATGCGCACGCTGCGTCGATGAACGATCAGGACATGCAGGACGTCGCAGCCTATCTGTCGGGCGGGGCCATCAAGTCGTCAAATGCGAAGCCCGTGGGTACCGCGCCAGCCGTATTGGCCACCTGCCAGGCTTGCCATGGTGCAGATGGCGTTGGCATCACCGGCATTTACCCGACGCTGTCGGGTCAGCACGCCGATTACATCGAGAAGGCCCTCAACGATTACCGCAGCGGCAAGCGTCGCAATGCGGTGATGAGTGCTTTTGCGCAGACTCTCAAGCCTGAAGACATCAAGGCTGTGGCGCATTACTTCTCGCAGCAGCGTCCGGCGCTGCAGACGCTGTACCGCCCCACCTCGCGTTACACCGCCGCCAAGTAAGCGGCGGGCTTACTGCGCCGCCGCCCGGCGACGCAGAAATTGCGCGATGGCCTGCAACCAGGCGTCGCGCTCAGCCTTGCGATGCCAGGCCGGCCCCGCGTTCGGGGCTTTCACTGTTTCTACTTCCACACCGTGTGCCAGCACGCGCTCGCCTAGCGTCTGTAGGTCATCGACGACCACGGCGTTGACTGCATCGGCCGGCGGCAGTGCCATCAGCAGTGGTTTGCGGATAGATCCCGCTCGCGTCAACGGCGAGATGCGCTCTAAGGCCTCGCGTACAGCACCGTCGCGCTCATCGCCTAATTCGTTGCGTAGCAATTCGCGCTGCCAGCTGGTTTGTGAATACAGCCAGGGCGCAAAGCGGCCAAAGCCGCCGACCGTAATGCCACCGGCTAAACGGTCACCCAATTGGGCCAGGGCCGCCATCACCTGATAAGCGCCATAGCCGGAACCGCGCAGCACCACGCGGTTGGCATCCAGATCCGGTTGCAGGCGGATCCAGACCAGCAGTGCAGCCAGATCACGCAGTGGGTCTTCGCGCAGCTTGCCGTTATCGAGCATCTGCCAACTGCGTCCGGATCCGCCGCTGCCGCGCAGTTGCGGAGCAATCACTGCCCAGCCTTGCTGGGTCACCAGATGTTGCAGCAGTGGGTCCCAGCCGGGTCGAAAGCGGGCACCGGGGCTGTCGGGCAGATCGATGAGTACCGGATGAGGTCCCTCGCCGGGCGGCTGATAAATCCAGGCGGGTACTTGGCGCGGGCCGCGTTCATCGCCATCCCAGCTGGCAAAGCGCATGGACTGTGGCGTGACGCGCGGCAGATCCGGCAGCAAACCCTGTTCGCTGTGAGTCCAGACGCTCAGGGTGGTCGACCCTGTCAGCGTATAGACCAGCACTTCGCTGGCGGCCTGCGCCGAGTCGACCGACAGGGCCAGTTGCGTGCCGCCGCCGTCAAATGCCATGCGACCGATCAGTGCGCCGGCTGGCAAGGGAGCTAGCGCCAGCTCGCGCGCAGTGGTCTGGTCGCGCACGACCAGCCGATCGCCACCGACCTCGGCAACAGTCCACGCCAGCCAGTGGCCGTCGGCGCTTAAGTGCAGTTGGGTGATGTCCGCACCGGCATGACGGGCGATGACTCGGGATTCGCGGGTGTACTGGTCGACATAGCGCAGTTGCGTGAAGTCGTCGCCATGGGTCGACACAAAATAAACGCCACGACCATCGCGCGAAAACTGCGCGGCAATGACCTGGGTGTCTTTGGCTGCTGTGCCAGCATCGGGCTCGATGCGGGTCAGCTTGCCACTGGCCAAATCGCAAACCTGCAACGTGCTGGTGTCGCTGCTGGTGGCCTCGATGAGCAGTACGCGTGCATCGTCATAGGACCAGTCTTGCGCCAGCACTGCGCGCGCTGCCGGACACGCACGTTGCGGTGCGGTGGGCAGTCGCGGATCGAGCACGGTCAGCCCTGGGTTCTCGCCGTCTTCGCGGTGGCTGCCATAGGCGATACGTTGACCGTCGTGAGCACGAATCGGCCGTTGGCGGCTGACTAAGCCCGGCGCCAGCGGTGCGCCGGGCGACTGACGGGCTTGAGTGGGCAACAGCAAGAAGCTGCCATCGCCGCGCGCC
>Ga0114974_10001558_pt1 | contig 18121 bp, 20 predicted proteins | sample S_130206_EF_Meta_FD_87318 | JGI IMG/M metagenome (GOLD analysis project Ga0114974, IMG submission 87318) | Freshwater microbial communities from Lake Simoncouche, Canada to study carbon cycling - S_130206_EF_MetaG | ecosystem: Environmental > Aquatic > Freshwater > Lake | place: Lake... | reverse complement strand
GCCGGCTTCGGCCGTCATCAGGCCGGACTGCTGGTCGAAGCGCAGCACACGGTCGGCGAGCGTGCTGCCGGCAATGCGGAGGTCGCCCGCGGCGGGAAGCGCCGCGTCGCCATAGGCGCGCCCGAGGCCACGGGTCAGCGGGACATCGGCGGTGATGGCCTCGAGGTCCTCCGAGCGCACTTGGTAGCCGGGGACCACTGGAACCCGGCCCCATCCGGCGAGCGTGCGCTGCCTGCCTGATTCAATCGGTGCCACGCCGCAATTGTACGTGCACTGACACCGGCGGCACCGGCACCGGCAGCGGATGTCCGGCTGCCGGCGAAGCGACGGCGGCGCCCTGATATGATCGCCCTCCATGAGCACACCGGACGCGAAGCCCAAGGCTGGACTCGAAGATACAGTCGCCACATCGTCGGCGATCTGCTTCATCGACGGAGACCGTGGCGTGTTGTCGTACTGCGGCTACGACATCCACGAACTTGCGCGGCACGCGACGTTCGAAGAGGTCTGCTACCTGCTCTGGCACCGGCGCCTGCCGACCCGTGCGGAGCTCGGCGACCTGCAGTCGCAGCTGGTGGCGGCCCGTCAGCTCCCCGAGGCGGTGATTCGCGCCGTGCGCATGCTGCCGCCCGGCGACAGCATGGACGCGCTGCGCACGCTGACCTCCATCCTGGCGCACCACGATCCGGACGCGCCCGACAACTCGCCGGCGGCCAACTACCGCAAGGCTGTGCGCCTGACGTCGCAGATGAGCTCGCTGGTCGCGACGATGGGCCGGATGAATGCCGGGGGCGGACCGATTGCGCCGGACCCGGTGCTGGGCCACGCCGCGAACTTTCTCTACATGCTGACCGGCGAGCGGCCGAACGGCCTCGCGACGCGGGCCTTCGATGTCGCGCTCATCCTGCACGCCGACCACGAGCTGAACGCGTCCACGTTTGCGGCGCGCGTCATCGCGGCCACGCTCTCCGACATCCACTCCGCCGTCGTCGGCGGTATCGGTGCGCTGAAGGGACCGCTGCACGGCGGCGCCAACGCCGAAGTGATGAAGCTGCTGCTCGACGTCGGCAAGGACGCGCCGGTGGAGAAGGCCGAAGAGGTGGTGCGCGCGAAGCTGGCGCGCAAGGAGAAGATTCCGGGCTTCGGCCACCGCGTGTACCACACGGAGGACCCGCGCGCGACGCACCTGCGGCAGATGTCGAAAGACCTGGGGCAGCGATCGGGTCAGACCATCTGGTACGAGATGTCGCAGCGCATCGAAGTGCTCGTGAAGGCCGAGAAGAAGCTGAACCCGAACGTCGACTTCTATTCGGCCTCCACCTATCACGCGCTCGGTATTGCGACCGACCTGTTCACGCCGATCTTCGCCGTCAGCCGCATCTCGGGCTGGACCGCGCACGTCCTCGAGCAGTACGCCAACAATCGCCTCATCCGCCCGCGCGCCGACTACATCGGTCCCGAATACCCGCAGCGCTGGACCGCGGTCGAAAACCGCTAGCGGCGCGGACCGCCGTTACTTCACGGCGGTGAACATCATCTCGAGCAGCACGTCGTCGCCGACCGGGCCGATGCCGACCGTGGCGCGTGCGGGGAAGTTGCCGCCGAACCACGGGCGGTAGACCTCGTTCATCTCGCCGAACTTCGTCATGTCAGCCATGAACACCGTGGCATCGACGATGTCGCTCTTCGCGAAGCCGGCGGCCTTCAGCGTCCGCTCCACGCGCACCAGGATTTCGGTCGCTTGCGCCTTCGTGTCGCCGCGCGTCGCCGCCGTGTTGCCGATGATGCCCGACAGGTAGAGGGTGTTCCCGACGCGGATGGCGGAGCTGAGGTTGCCGTTGGCGCGGCCGGCCGTGCCGTCCGCATTCGGGGTGGTGAAGGCGGTCCGTGTGGCGTCCTTCACCGCAATCATGCTCACTTCGATCGCGAAGTCGGCGCCAGGCAATCCGGCCTTCACGGTGAGCCGCGCCGGCGGCGTGTCGCTGAAGTACGGACGATAGGCGGCGTTCATCGGCTGGAACATCGCGGCATCCGCAATGAACACGCGCGCCGTCGTCACGTCGCTGTAGCTCATCCCGGCCTGCTTCAGGATCGCGGCACCGTTGTCGAGCACCGTCTTCGTCTGCGCCGTGATGTCGCCGGGGTCGTTCGCGTTGCTCAGGCCGCTGCGGCTGACGAGACCCGCCAGGAACAACGTGTTGCCGCTCTTGATGCCGTAGCTGTACGGGCTCGGCACCTTGGCCCAGCCATCGGGGTGAATGACCGTCCGCTCGCCGCCGTCAGGGATGGCGATCATCGAGATCTCGACGAGGCCGTCCGCATTCGCCAGCGGCTGCGTCACGATCACGGTCGTACGAGCCGGCGGGTTGGTGGGGAAGTAGCTGGCGTAGACCTCGTTCATCGCCGCGGCGTCGCCGGCGTTACGCAGGTAGACGGTGACGCTTGCGGCGTTGGCCAGGCTGGAACCGGCGGCTTTCAGCGTCTGCTGGATGCCGTCCAGCGTCTGCCGCGTCTGGGCGCGCACGTCGCCCTTCGGCAACGGGGCCTCGCCGTCGCCAACGGCGCCAGCGACATACACGAAACCTCCGGCCTTAACGGCGGCGCTGAACGGCAGGTTGGCCGCAGTCCGAAGCGCGCCACCGCCGGTGGTGACGAGTTGGCGCGGCGATGACTGGGCACTGGCGAAGCCAGCGGAAGACAGGGCAAGCAGGGTGGCAATGATGGCGCGCATGCGGCAACTCCGGAAGATGACTCCGGACGGACTCTAGCAGAGTCGTGCGCGGGCGGACGGGTGCGCGACGCTACGGGCGCTGCGGTAGCGGCGACGGACCTCGCGGAGCCGGAGCCGGCGCTGGCGCGTCGCGGGCGATCGTCAGCGGTTGGTCGTCCGGTGAATCGTCCTCGGGAGCGACCGGTGGCGGCGCGCTGGGCATGCGGCCCGCTGCCTGCCGGCGCTGCCGGCTTTCCTGGAACTGCGCGAAGGACACGATCGTGGCAGACATGAAAGACCCTCGTGCATGTCCGTCTGGACGTGCGCAGGTGCAGGCCGAGCACGGCTCGAACATGAGCGAGTGTCGGTACTGCGAGACCCTCTGACTATACACGGTCGCAGACGCCGAGGTTGATGGCTGCCCGTCTGCGGTTGCCGTGCGTCTGCACCAGCATGCGCGCGATGCACAGCCGTTCTGCTTCCTGCGCGGCCTCCCGCCCCTGGCGTGTTCCCGGGAGTGCGACATGGCCCATGAACCGCACTCGACAGACGGTTGGGAGAACAGCACGCAGAAGGACTCAGAGTGCGAGCCAAGATCGGACACGAGGATGCCGAACGCGGTCGCGACCTCGCCGTGGAGCCACGCCTCAGCGCCGACTCCGGTCGAAATGAGGCCGAGCGGTTCAGGGGCCTGATGTCTCTCTGAAAGAGCGGCACGTTGCCGATGCGCTGCCCGTGTTCGGTGCGGGGCGTCAGGTCCTGTTCATGGGATGCAACGGACCGCGAACGGCTTGGTCCGCAGTCTGATGTCCGAGATCTCCGCGTCGCATTCGAAGCACGCGCCGGAGTGTCCCGCCTCAAGCCGCGCCAGCGCGGCCTCCACCTGTACCAACGTGTCGCGCTCCATCTGCGCGAGCGTGAACGTCAGCGCCTCTTCGATGCCGACAGCGCAGAGGTTCACCCTGTCGCGAACGTCGTTCGAGCGATCGGTACGGCCGGCGCGCAGCCGCTCGTCTCGGTCAGGCGCTGCCGCACGACAGCGTGGGCGCGGTGGGCCTGTGCGGTGGTGCACATTCCGTCCGGCGGTGGAGGAATGGCTCAGCGGGCGGAGACGAGTGAACTCGGCGACGGGGCGCTTGCCGCCGGCAGGTCGAGCACTGGCTGGCAGCGCACCATCCGGCCCTGCAGCGTCGAGCGCTTGATCTGCAGCAGCTCCGCCGCACGGGTCTGGTTGCCGTCGCTGGCGCGGAGCGCCCAGGTGATCAGCATGTGTTCGAGTTGACGCACGCGCTCGTCGAGCGAGATTGGCACGGCCAAGCCGGGCTCACCATCGGCCGGCGGCGGCGCGGTCGCCGGGGCCGCATGCGGGAACATCATCCCCGCCGCGAGGCAGCCGGCGCCAATCGTCCCGCACATGTTGGTCTGCGCCAGGCGCTCGCACATGTTCTCGAGTTCGCGGACGTTGCCCGGCCAGTCATAGCGCGCGAAGGCCCGCGCCACCCCCGCCGACACGGCGGGCGCCGCTTCGCCGCGCTGCTTGAAGAAGCGCTCGAGGAAGTGCTGCATCAGCACGGGCAGGTCTTCCATCCGTTCGCGCAGCGGCGGCAAGGTGAGCGGCAGCACGTTGAGGCGGTAGTAGAGATCTTCGCGGAAGGTGCCGTCGGCAACCATGGTGCGCAGGTCGCGCTTGGTGCCGGCGATGACGCGGACATTCACCGCCACCGTCTTCGTGCCGCCCAGCCGCTCGACGGTGTGGTTCTGCAGCACGCGCAGCAGCTTCACCTGCATCGACAGCGGCACGTCGTCGATGTCGTCGAGCAGCACCGTGCCCGACTCGGCGAGCTCGAAGCGGCCTGGCCGGTCGCGGATGGCACCCGTGAAGGCGCCACGCTCATGTCCGAACAGTTCCGATTCGATGAGGGTGTCCGAGAATAGCGAGCAACTGACCGCGACGAACGGGCGATGCTTGCGCGGACTCTGGCGATGGATGAGCGAGGCGATGACTTCCTTACCCGTGCCGCTCTCACCGGTGATGACCACCGTGCTCTCGCTGCCGGCAATGACGCGCAGGAACTCGAAGACCGCCCACATCCTGGGGCTGGGACCGATGATGACGCCGTGCTCGGCTCCGACCTCGTCGATAGAGCGCATATGCAATGGAGTGCCCTTCGGGCCGTGTTGCCGCGCGAGTCGTACTGGTTGAGGGCGGGTCGGAGCGGGTCGGGTGCGGGGCGCTTCGCCTGCCGGCACGCAGGAAGGTCGAGGCGGGGATGGGGGACTTACTACGACAGCGCCTGCTGACGCCTCCACGGCATCAGCAGGCACCGGACAGAACTATGCGAGGCGAACGTTCTCGCCGCGGGGCCCCTTGGGGCCCTGACCCTTTTCGAAGGTCACAGCCTGGTCTTCGCGCAGTTCGTCGAAGGCCACGCCATTGCAGGCGGAGTTGTGGAAGAAGTATTCGGCGCCGTCGCTCGCGAGAATGAAGCCGAAGCCCTTGTCGCTGACGAGTCGCTTGATCGTGCCGGTCATTGCTGCCATGTAGTGTCGATAACTTTCTGAATGTGCGCCGCCGATTTGCGGATCAGAGCGGCCCGAACCGGTGGCGCATCGTGGCGTGCTCGATAGCACCCACCTCACCATGACACATATCGGCTCGCCGTGCCGTACTCATTTCAACTATCTCGCGATGAGCTGGCGTCCGTACTCGCCGAGGCGGCAGCTATATAATGCACGTCAACTGAACGCATGGACCCCCGTTTAATACGAAACTTCTCCGTCATCGCCCACATCGACCACGGCAAGTCGACGCTGGCCGACCGTTTCCTCGAGATGACCGGCGCCCTCCAGGCTCGCGAGATGGAGGCGCAGGTGCTTGACGCCATGGACCTCGAACGTGAGCGCGGCATCACGATCAAGGCGCACCCGGTCAGGCTCCATTACACCGCGGACGATGGGCAGAAGTACGTCCTGAATCTGATCGACACGCCGGGGCACGTCGACTTCTCGTACGAAGTCACGCGGTCACTGGCCGCCTGTGAGGGCGCGCTGCTCCTCGTCGACGCCTCGCAGGGCGTCGAGGCGCAGACGCTGGCGAACGCCTATCTCGCGGTCGAGAACAACCTCGAGATTATCCCGGTCATCAACAAGATCGACCTGCCGAGCGCGCAGCCCGAAGAGGCGCGGCGCCAGCTCACCGAGATCGTCGGCCTGCCGGGCGAGTCGGCCATTCTCGCCAGCGCGAAGATGGGCACCGGCGTCCACGACATCCTCGAGGCGATCGTCGCGCGGTTGCCGCAGCCGGCCGGTTCGCCCACGGCGCCGCTGAAGGCGCTGATCTTCGACAGCTGGTACGACCCCTACCGCGGCGTCGTCATCGTCGTCCGCGTTATCGATGGCGCCATCCGCAAGGGCATGAAGATCACCTTCATGGCCGAGGGGCAGGACTACGAGGCGGAACAGCTCGGCATCTTCACGCCGAAGGCCGTGCCGGTCGAGGAACTGGGTGTCGGCGAGGTCGGCTTCCTGGTCGCCAACGTCAAGAAGATCAGCGACGCGAAGATCGGCGACACGATCACCGAGACCAGCCGCCGCACGCTTGTTCCGTTCCCCGGCTTCAAGGAATTGAAGCCGATGGTGTTCGCCGGCTTCTATCCGGTGGAGGGCAGCGAGTATTCGCTGCTGCGCGACGCCCTCGAAAAGCTGCGCCTGAACGACGCGTCGTTCTTCTACGAACCCGAAACATCGGTGGCGCTCGGCTTCGGCTTCCGCTGCGGCTTCCTCGGCCTGCTGCACATGGAGATCGTGCAGGAGCGCCTCGAGCGCGAGTTCAACATCGACCTCGTCACGACCGCACCGGGCGTGCTCTACCGGGTGACGACGACCGACGGGGTCGTGCAGGAAATCGACAGTCCGGCCAAGCTGCCGGATGCGGGCCGTATCCAGACGATCGAGGAGCCGATCATCACGGCGATGATCCTCACGCCAGTCGAGCACGTTGGCGGCATCATGCAGCTGTGCCAGGACAAGCGCGGCGTGCAGAAGTCGCTCGAATATCTGGCGTCTGACCGCGTGCTCGTTACCTACGAACTGCCGTTCAACGAAGTGGTGCTCGACTTCTACGACCGCCTGAAGACGATCTCGCGCGGCTACGCGTCGCTCGACTACCACGTCACCGGCTACTGGCCGTCGCCGCTGGTGAAGCTCGACATCCTCGTCAATGCCGATCCGGTCGATGCGCTGTCGATCATCGTGCACCGCGACATGGCCTACGACCGCGGCCGCCTGCTGGCGTCGAAGATGCGCGAGTTGATCCCGCGCCAGATGTTCGAGATTGCGATCCAGGCGGCCATCGGCGGCCGCATCATCGCGCGCGAGTCGGTGAAGGCGATGCGCAAGAACGTCCTCGCCAAGTGCTACGGCGGCGATATCTCGCGCAAGCGCAAGCTGCTCGAGAAGCAGAAGGACGGCAAGAAGCGCATGAAGCGGGTCGGCCGCGTCGAGATCCCGCAGGAAGCGTTCCTCGCCGTGCTCAAGATGGGGACGGACAGCGAATGAGACGCGAGTTCCGCAAATCGACGCTGCGCGAGTACTTCGAGTCGATCGTCATCGCCGTGATCCTCGCGCTCTTTATCCGCACGTTCGTCGTGCAGGCCTTCAAGATCCCGACCGGGTCGATGGAGAACAACCTGCTCATCGGCGATCACCTGCTGGTGAACAAGTTCGTCTTCGGACCGACCGCTTCAGGGATCGAGCGGGCGCTGCTGCCGATGGGCACCATCACACGCGGCGACGTCGCCGTGTTCAAGTATCCCGAAGAGCCCGAGCGCGACTTCATCAAGCGCATCATCGGCCTGCCCGGCGACACGGTGCAGTTGAAGCAGAAGAAGGTCTACATCAACGGCACGCCGCTCGACGAGCCGTATGTGCACTTCCTCGAGCCGAGCCGTGGACTGAGCGAAGTGACGTCGCTCGACGTGCGCGAGAACTACGGGCCGGTCACGGTTCCAGCCGATCACTACTTCGCGATGGGCGACAACCGCGACAACTCGGCCGACAGCCGCTACTGGGGCTTCCTGCCGCGCGACTACGTCAAGGGGAAGGCGCTCCTCATCTACTGGTCGTACGAGTCCGAGCGCGAGGACTACGAAGCCGCCGGTGCCGCCGACACCGTGAAGGGGTTCGGCTCGGTCTTCGCCCACTTCTTCACGAAGACCCGCTGGGAGCGGATGCTCCACCAGATCCGCTAGCCGTTCGCCCGTGGCTTCACGCGACTGCGCCTTGCCGCACGTGAGGTCTACGTACCGTCCGAGCATCCGCCGATACACAGATCCGACGTGATCAAGCTGTTCGTCAAGCTCGCCATCGTCGCTCTCCTTGCCAACGCTGCCTTCCACATCGGCGCTGAATACCTCACGTACATCAGGTTCCGCGACGCCATTCGCGACGCCGCCATGTTCAAGGCGAAGAACGAGACCGAGCTGATGGCCCGCGTCATGGAACTGGCGGAGCAGTACGAGGTGCCGCTCGACGAGGAGAACATGGTGATCGAGCGGGAAGAGCGCCGTTTTCACGTGAACGGCTGGTACGACAAGGAAATCGAGGTGGCGCCGACCTACTTCTATCCCTGGCACTTCGGCCTGTCGCTCGAAGTCGTGAAACCGGCGATCTACGCCGTCACGCCGTAAGCCGCTCCCGCACCAGCGCCAGGCTGACGCCGTCCACCGCCACGCGCTTCGCGCGGCTCCGCTCACCCGACACCAGCCGGATATCGCGCTTCGGACGGCCGAAGAGCTTCGAGAACAGGTCGATGAGGGCCTGGTTGGCGGCGCCTTCCACTGGCGGCGCCGACAGGCGCACCAGCACGCGGCCGTCGCGTTCGCCGGCGACGGCCGACTTGCCCGCGCGCGGGATGACGCGGACGTCGATCTCGACGCCCGCCGCGACCTGGTGGATCACCCGGCCTTGGCTTTCGGCTCCGTGGGACGCGGACGATAAGTGAGCAGCTTCTCGTCGCGGTCGCGCGAATCCTGCTCGCGCACGAACTCGAGCGTGTTGCGCAGCGCCTGGATCGTCGCCTCGATCGACGCTTCCACATCGCGGCGCTTCAGCTTCAGGCCATCGATGTCGCGCTGGATGTCCTCGACCCGCGCCTGCGACTTGTCCAGCAGCAGCGCCGAGCGGCTCTCGGCCTCGCGCACGACGCGCAGTGCGTTCTCTTCCGCTCCGGCCTTGATCTCCTCGGACAACCGCTGTGCCGTCACCAGCGTGTTCTGCAGGCTCTTTTCCTGCTCCTGGTGGCCGCGCACGACGATCTCGAGGTGCGCGACGTCCTGGCGGAGCCGATCGGCTTCGCGAAGCGCCTGCTCGTAGTCGTCGGCGACGGCTGCGAGGAAGGAGGCAACTTCGACGGGGGCGAGACCCCGGAACACGGTCTTGAACTTTTGCTGACGAAGATCGAGCGGACTGACGTTCATGGGTGTCGTGCCCTCACAAGGGGTGCTGCTCAGGCTTATCGGCGTGAAGGGGGGCAGGGTGTAGGGATGGAGGTTGGGGGCTGGGGGGCGGCTGTCAGGGGTAGGCGCGCTCGCCGAAGATGGCCGAGCCGACCCGGACGAGCGTGGCCCCTTCCTCAATCGCCACCTCGTAGTCGTGGCTCATGCCCATCGACAGGTCGCGCAGCAAATCGGCGGGAACCCCGTCGGCGATGTAGCGGTCCCGAAGTGCCCTGGCGGCCGCGAAGTACGGGCGCACGGCGTCTGGTTCGTCGACGGCTGGCGGCAACAACATGAGGCCGGTGAGGCGGGCGGACCGGCAGGCCATCGCCGCTTCGATGATCGCCGGCATCGCGGCCTCTGGCGCGCCGTGCTTGGTCGGTTCCTGCGCCAGGTCCACCTGGATCAGGACATCGATCTGACGGCCACGTTCGGTGGCCGCTTCGTCGACCGTGCGAAGCAGGTCTGCCGAGTCGATGGAGTGGATGACGTCGAAGAGGGCAGCCGCCTTCTTCGCCTTATTGCTCTGAAGATGACCGATGAGGTGCCAGCGCAGCGGCAGGGCGCCGCCCGCAAGAATCTTGGCCTGCCCCTCCTGCACCTTGTTCTCACCGAAGTCGATCTGGCCACACGCCGCCGCAGCGCGGACCGCGTCGAAGGGGAAGGTCTTGGAGACGGCCACGAGCGTGACCGAAGAGGGGAGACGGCCTGAGCGACGGGCGGCGTCCGCGATGCGATCGCGGACGCCCTTGAGCCGTTGTGCGAGGTCTGTGTGCATGGATCACGTGGCCAGATGGCCAGTCGACCACAAGGACCAGACGGAGCGTGTTACTTGATCTGCTTGGCGAGTTCGGTGATCAGCGACTGCGCGATCGCCGCGTTCGGTGCGGTCGGCGCCAGCTTCACGAACGCTTCGAACTCGGCCTTGGCCTTCGCCGCGTCGGTGGCCACGAGCGTCATCCCGTAGATGTAGTGCGCGTCGGGGTTGTTCGGGTCGAGGGTGACGGCCTTCTCCACCAGCGGCTTGGCGTCAGCGGCCTTGCCGGTGTTGAAGTAGATGCCCGCGAGGCCGACATACGCCGCGGCGTCGTCCGCCTTCACTTCGATCGACTTCTTGTAGGCCTCTTCCGCCTTCGCGTAGTCCTTCAACGCCGTGTAGCTGAAGGCGATGTTGTTGTAGCAGTTGTAGCAGGTCGGGATGATGGCGACCGCTTCGTTGAACTTGGCGATGGCCTGCTCGTGCTGCCCGCCGTTGCTCAACTGGACGCCTTCATCGAACGTCTTCGTGATGGCGGCGTTCTTGGCCTGCACTTCCTTGGCCGCCGAGGCGCTGGCCATGGCGAGCATCAGGCGGGCTTCCTGCGTCGTGTTTGCGCGGATGGACACGGTGACGGGAGCGGAACCGAGCTTCTCCTTCTCGGCCGTGACCTTGTACGAACCGGAGGCGAGGCCGATCTGGATGTACTCGCCCTTCTTGTTCGACTTGGTTTCGAACTTGCGGCCGGTGCCGCCGTTCATTTCGATAATGACTCTGGCGTCGGGGACGGGTTCACCCTTGTCGTCATTCACAATGCCCTTGAGCATCCCGGTGGACTGGGCAAACGCCGGAACAGCGGCGATGAGCGAAGCAATGAGGGCGACCGTGAAGAGCCACGACGGCCGGCCGCAGATTCGGCGGACCATAAGTTCCTCCTAAGGAAGTGACACTAACTAGTTAGTTGGAAATATCTTACACGATCGAAAAGAACCGTTCGACAGCATCCAGATTATGGACGACCGGCGCCGGCGGCACCGAGGCGATGAACCGCCGCCCGTAGCCCTTGGTGCGCATTCTCGGGTCGAGGACGGCCAGGACGCCGCGGTCACGCCGATGCCGGATGAGCCGGCCTAGTCCCTGCTGTAGGGTGAGGATAGCTAGCGGGACCTGGTACTCGTCGAACGGCTCGCCCCCTTTGGCCCGGATCGCCTCGATGCGGGCCGACGTGACCGGGTCGCTCGGCGACGCGAACGGTAATTTGTCGACGATGACGCAGCTCAGGGCTTCTCCGACCACGTCCACACCCTGCCAGAAGCTGGAGGTGGCGAACAGGACGCTGTTCGGGGTTTCCCTGAACTGCTTGAGCAGCTGCGACCGCGGCGCCGTCCCCTGCACCAGCATCGGGTATTCGAGCGCCATCTCGACGATCGCCTGCACCGACCGCAGCGAGGCGTAGCTGGTGAACAGCACAAACGCCCGTCCCTGGCTCCGCTTGAGCAGTTCGATCACCTGGTGGCCGGCCGCCAGCGCGAACTCAGGCGAGCGCGGATCGGGCATACGCGGCGGCAGGTAGAGCAGCGCCTGGCTCTCGTAGTCGAACTCCGATGCAAGCCTGACCTCCTCGGCCTGGCCGATGCCGAGGCGTCCCTTCACGTAGTCGAACGCGCCGTCCACGGTCAGGGTGGCCGAGGTCAACACCGTTCCACGCACCCGATCGAGCAGCAGGTCGCGGACGATCTCCGAGACGTCGATGGGTGACGCCCGCAGGAAGACGCTCTTGCCCCGGAACTCGACGAAGTAGACGTAGGCGGGGTCGCCGGCGCGCAGCAGGAAGCGGAGTTCGTCGCGGATCTCGCCCGCCCGGCGGCTCAGCGTCACGACGTCCGACGGGGCCGACGGTTCGTCATCTGGCGACCGTGACGGTGCCAGCAGCGCGAGCCCCCCCTCGAGCAGGTCGAGCGAGCCGGCCATGTAGGCCGCCACTTCGCGCGTGTGCGCCAGCGACTGGTCGGTGGCACGCACGCGTTCCTCGCCACGCACCCGGTCGTTCGAGCGGTGCGCGAACGCCAACTCCGTAAAGAACGAGCGGGCATGATCGCGGAGCCGGTCCACGCCCTGCTGCAGTTCCATCTGCGCGCTGCGCGTCGTGACCGAACCGGAGGCGATGAAGCGCTCGACGTCGCGTGCGTAGTCCTCGATGCGGTAAGTGCTGATCGAGAAACCGAAATACTGGGTCGCGACGTCCTCGAGTTGATGCGCTTCGTCCACGACCGCGTAGGCGCAAGCCGGAATCACTTCGCCGAACGCGTTCTGCCGGACGGCGGCATCGGCGCACAACAGGTGGTGATTGACGATGACCACGTCCGACTCGGCGGCGCGCTGCCGCATCCGCGTCACGAAGCACTCGCTGTAGCGCGGGCAGTCGTTGCCGATGCAGGCCTCGGCCGTGGCCGCCACCTCGCTCCAGAACGGCAGGTCCTCGGGCAGGTCTTCGAGTTCGGCGCGGTCGCCGGTGTCGGTGGTCTTCGACCAGTCGCGAATAATCGGCAGGAAGACGTCGTGCGACTGCGGACTGTTGCCTTCGCTCAGCAGGTCGATGCGATGCAGGCAGACGTAGTTCGCGCGCCCCTTCATGTAGGTGGCGGTGAACGGCACGTCGAGCGCCGCGCGGAGCGTGGGGATGTCCTTGAAGTAGATCTGTTCCTGGAGGTTCTTGGTGCCAGTGGAGATGAGTACCCGTTGGCGGCTGAGGATGGCCGGTACGAGATAGGCGAGCGTCTTCCCGGTGCCCGTGCCCGCCTCGGCCAGCAGGACGCCGCCGTTCTCGAACACGTCCGCCACGCGGGCGGCCATCTCGGCCTGGCCCGCGCGCGGTTCGTAGTCCGGCAGCGCCTGGGAGAGCGCGCCGCCGGCACGAAAGACCTGGGCGGTTAGCCCCGCGAGTCCGGGTAGAGCGGGAACTTCCGGCACAGGGCTTCGACTTCCTCTCGCACCATGGCGAGCGCGGCATCATCGTCAGGCGTCTTGAGCGCGCGGGCGATGAGGTCGCCAACGGCGTCCATGTCGGCCTCCTTGAGGCCGCGCGACGTGATCGCCGGCGTGCCAATGCGGATACCGCTGGCGGTCATCGGCGGGTTCTGATCGAACGGGATGGCGTTCTTGTTCACCGTGATGCCGGCCTTGCCGAGCGCCGCTTCGGCCACCTTGCCGGTGACCCCGCGCGAGAAGACATCGACGAGCATCAGGTGGTTGTCGGTGCCGCCGCTGACGAGGCGGAAGCCGGCGTCGCTCAGTACCTGCGCGAGCCGTGCGGCGTTCTTCGCAATCTGGCGCTGGTACTCGGCGAAGGCCGGCTCGGCCGCTTCCTTGTAGCAGACGGCTTTGCCCGCGATGACGTGCATCAGCGGACCGCCCTGCACACCTGGGAACACGCTGCGGTCGATGTCTTTCTGGAACTTCTCGCGGCAGAGGATCATGCCGCCGCGCGGGCCACGCAGCGTCTTGTGCGTGGTGGTGGTGACGAAGTCGGAGTGCGGCACCGGGCTCGGGTGCACGCCGCCGGCTACCAGGCCCGCGATGTGCGCCATGTCGGTCATGACCAGTGCGCCGACGGCGTCCGCCACGGCGCGGATGCGCGCGAAGTCGATGACGCGCGAATAGGCGCTGGCGCCGACGATGATGAGCTTCGGCTTGCGCTCGTGCGCCAGGCGCTCGAGCTCCTCGTAATCGATCCGCTCATCGTCCTTCCGGACGCCGTAGGGGACGATGGTGTAGAGCTGGCCCGAGAAGTTGAGCGGGTGGCCGTGGGTGAGATGGCCGCCGTGCGCGAGGTTCATGCCGAGGATGGTGTCGCCCGGCTTCAGCACGGCGAGGCAGACCGCCATGTTGGCCTGCGCCCCAGAGTGCGGCTGCACGTTGGCGTGTTCCGCACCGAACAGCGCCTTGGCGCGGGCGATGGCCGCACGCTCGACCACGTCGACGAACTCGCAGCCGCCGTAGTAGCGCTTGCCTGGGTAGCCCTCGGCGTACTTGTTGGTCAGCACCGAGCCGACGGCTTCCATCACCGCCATGCTGACGAAGTTCTCGGACGCGATCAGTTCGAGTCCGGTGTTCTGCCGGTGCAGTTCGTGCTGCACGGCGTCAAACACGTCGGGATCGGTTTCGGCGAGGGTGCGCCACATCGGGAGCTTGGTCGTCTCGGTTGCCATCGTGTTCCTGTATTGCTAGCGGTTCGTCGGACGTGCCGGGCGCGGCCCGAGGCAGCGGTCCGTGGGGTGCGGACGCTACGCCTGCTTTGCGGCGGTCTCGGCCGCGGTGATCTGATCGAGCCGGCGTTGGTGACGGCCACCAGCGAACGCAGTGGTCAGCCACAACTCGACTATTTCATCGGCCAGGCCGAAGGCGACGATGCGGCCGCCCATCGACAGGACGTTGGCATCGTTGTGTTCACGCGACAGTTTCGCCGTGAACAGATCGTTGCAGAGCGCCGCACGCACCCCTGCTACCTTGTTCGCGGCGATCTGTTCGCCCTGTCCGCTTCCACCCAGCACGATGCCACGGTCGGCACGGCCACCCACGACGGCACGGCCGACGGCCATGCAGATCGGGGGGTAGTCCACGGATGCTTCACTGTCGGTGCCGAAATCCTCGACGCTGTACCCGAGCCGCTGCAGTGTCTGCTTGAGGTGCTCTTTGAGGAGGAATCCGGCGTGATCAGCCCCAATAGCCACGCGCATCCGGACATTCTACTATGCGCGGTTGGGACAGCGGCCGCGCCCGAAGAGCTTCAGGCTTCCGGCTCTGGGATCTGGGCCTCGTGCCGACTAGCTCGACGGCCGGCACGAGCCGAGGTGATAGCCTAGAGCCGATAATCCCAGCGCCTGAAGCCCAGAGCCTGAAGCCCAGAGCCTTTCATGAATCCGACAGTCACGATTTCCGTCCGCGGCGAGCAGCGTCTACGCGGCGGGCACCCTTGGATCTACCGCAGCGATATCAACGAGGCGACCGCCGGCCCCGGCGATATCGTGGCCGTTCGGAACGTGAAGGGGCGCGTGCTCGGGTCGGCGCTGTACAGCGACCGGTCGCAGATTGCCATCCGCATGCTCACCTACGGTGAGCGCGTCGCGGACGCGGCGTTGATTGCGTCACGTATCGCGTCGGCTATCGCCTTCCGCGAATCGCTGGCGATAGACGCCACGGCCTACCGGTTGGTGCACGGCGAGGCCGACCTGCTGCCGTCGCTCGTCGTCGACCGCTACGGCGACTACCTCGTCGTGCAGGCGCTGTCGCAGGGCATGGACCGGCTGCTGCCGGTGGTGGTTGAGACGCTGTCGGCGCTGCTGCGCCCGAAAGGGATCCTGGCCCGCAACGATCCGAAGGCGCGTGTGCTCGACGGCCTGCCGCAGGAGATCGCGCTACTGCAGGGCGAGGTGCCCGACACGGTGACGGTGCAGGAGTGCGGCCTCGAGTACGAGGTGGATCTACGGCACGGCCAGAAGACCGGCCTGTTCCTCGACCAGCGCGAGAACCGCGAGGCGGCGGCGCGCTATGCCCGCGGGCGCGTGCTCGACTGCTTCAGCTACAACGGCGGCTTCGCCATGAAGATGGCGTCCCGCGCCACCGAAACGATCGCCTTCGACATCTCCGAAGATGCCGTCGCCCGCGTCCGCTCGAACGCCGTGCGCAACGGCGTCACCGTGGATGCGCGGGTCGGCAACGTGTTCGACGAACTGCGCGGGCTCGACCGGGTGAAGGAACGGTTCGACACCATCGTGCTCGACCCACCGGCGTTCGCGAAGACGAAGAGCGCCGTCGAGAAGGCGATCACCGGCTACAAGGAGATCAATCTCCGCGCCCTGCGGATGCTGAAGCCCGGCGGCTTCCTCATCACCTGCAGTTGCTCGTACAACATCAGCGAAGGCATGTTCGCGCAGATTGTCTACGATGCCGCCGTCGATGCGGAGACGCACGTGACGATGGTCGAGAAGCGGATGCAGGGGCGCGATCACCCGGTGCTGCTCGGCGTGCCTGAGACTTATTACCTGAAGTGCTTCATCCTGCGGAAGGTCGGCTAGCACCGGGGCAGTGCTAACTCAGCTCGGAGACTCTTCGCATGTTTCCAGACCTGACGCTACACTGACCCTGTGGCGCTGCACCTTTCCCTGCCCGCTGACATAGAGGACCGCCTCGGCGGTCTCGGGGATGCTATCGGCGTCTGTTCACCGGACGTCGAGTTTGCCTACCTGTTCGGCAGTGCGGCGAGCGGCGGGCTGACCCCCAGGAGCGATGTCGATGTGGCCATCCATGTGGCACCTCGGGCGGACCGGCAGGCGGTGCGATTGGCCGTTGCCCGTGCGGCGTCGAGACATCTGGGCACAGACGCCGTCGATGTCGTCCTCCTCGATACCGCACCCATTTCGTTGTCGGGGCGGGTGCTGACCGGCCGCCGCGTCATCTTCGAACGGAATCCGTCTGCGCGGCATCAGTTCGAATCGTTGACCCTGCGCAAGTTCCACGACTTCCGGATCCGCGAGCACCGTATTCTCGCGTCGCGACAGATGCATGGTTGACCGTGACCTCGTCCTGCGTCGCCTGGCCTTGCTCGAGACGTACGTCAGTCAGCTTGCGCCATACCGGAACATTGAAGTGCCGGCCTACCGGGCCGACTGGAAGACTCAGCGCATCGTCGAGCGTACGTTGCACCTGGCTATCGAGGCCTGCATGGACGTCGCCGATCACCTCGTGGCAGATCGGCGTCTGCGAGTGCCTGAGACCGGTGCGGAGTCTTTCGAGATTCTTGCGGAGGCCGGGTTGCTGTCGGCGGAACTCGGATCGGCACTCGCGTCCATGGTGGGGTTCCGCAACATACTGGTGCACGACTACGCACGCATCGATTCAGAAATAGTGATCCGTGTCCTGCGCACCGATCTTCAAGACTTCGAGCGATTTCGGGAGACGGTCACCCCACTGACCTAGAGCGTTCTCCGAGGTGTCGGGCCAGACTTGGAGCAGGCTGACGCGCATGCGCCATGACGAGACGGCTCTCGTCGCATGCGGAATCGATTGGACCAGGGCCGTGGCACAACCAGGGTCCGCGAGTGCCTGAACTCAGTCCACGATCGCCTGCATCACCGCGTTCTCGAAGTCGCGGGTGACGCCCGTGCCAGGGGTCTGCACCATCAGCACGCCGATTAGCTTCTCCTTCGAGTCGACCCAGAAGTGGGTACCGAAGGCGCCGTCCCATCCGAAGCTGCCGCTCGACGTGCGGCGATTGGCGCGCACATTGTCGAGCACCACCTCCATCGAGAGTCCGAAGCCCAGGCCCTCGGCGCGTCCGCCAGCGCCGGCGCCGGTGTAGAGCGCACCGACCTGGTTCGTCGCCATGTACTCGATGGTACGCGGACCGAGGATGCGCATGCCGTTCAGTTCCCCGCCGTTCACGAGCATCTGCGCGAACTGCGCGTAGTCTTCGGCCGTCGACCAGAGACCGCCGCCTCCGGAGAAGAACGTCTTCGTGGCCAGCCAGCCCGGCGTGTCGGCCTTCTCGATCCCCTTCGGTGTCCGGTTGTAGAGCCCGGCGATGCGCGACGCTTTGTCCGCCGGCACGAAAAAGCTGGTGTCCTTCATCCCGAGCGGCTCGAACACACGCTGCCTCAGGAACTGGTCATACGTCTGGCCTGAGGCGATCTCGACGATGCGCGACAGGGTGTCCATGCCGGCAAGCAGGCTGTAGGTCCACTGCGAGCCAGGCTGGAAGTCGAGCGGCACCTTCGCGAGGTTCGGTACCTGATCGGCCAGCGTCTTCGTCACGTCGCGCGGGGCGATGCGGCCGCCCAGCCGATTGCCCAGGCTGCCGCTCTCGAGTCCCGATGTGTGGGTGAGCAGGTCCTTCACCGTGATCTCGCGGGTCGCGGGCACGGAGTAATAGTCCGGTATCGGCGCAGGCTGCCCGGCTGCTACCGCAGGCGCGACGTATCCAGGCTTGATGACCGCCACCTGCGTGTCCTTGAAGGACGGGATGAAGCGGGAGACCGGATCGGTCAGCCGCACCTTGCCTTCCTCCATGAGCATCGCGATCGCCACGCCGGTCACGGGCTTCGACATCGAGGCGATGCGGAAGATGGCGTCCTTGCGCATCGGCGTCTTCGAGTCGAGGTCCAT
>Ga0114974_10001557_pt1 | contig 18127 bp, 21 predicted proteins | sample S_130206_EF_Meta_FD_87318 | JGI IMG/M metagenome (GOLD analysis project Ga0114974, IMG submission 87318) | Freshwater microbial communities from Lake Simoncouche, Canada to study carbon cycling - S_130206_EF_MetaG | ecosystem: Environmental > Aquatic > Freshwater > Lake | place: Lake... | reverse complement strand
TGAATGCTGCTCCAGGATTCCGGATGCACCTTGCTCCTTCTGAAGGTTTGCCAAGAAATGTAGCATCGCCTGTAATTGACATGCTTTATCCTCCAGGAAAATCATGTCGCATTCCTATAATTGCAGTTACGGGTACCAACGGAAAAACTACCACTACCCGACTTTTAGCTCACATCGTAAAAAACAATGGGTATAAAGTAGGTTTCACCACATCTGATGGAATTTATATTCAAAATCACATGATGGAAAAAGGAGATACAACGGGTCCAATAAGTGCCGAATATATTCTAAGAGACCCAACAGTAGAATTTGCCGTTTTAGAAACTGCAAGAGGTGGTATTTTGCGTTCTGGTTTAGGATTTGGCAAATGTGATATTGCGGTTATTACGAATATTCAGGAAGACCATTTGGGACTAAGCGACATTCATACACTTGACGATTTAGCCCGAGTAAAAGCTACGGTAGCCAAAAGTGTCCGAAAAAGCGGTTGGGCAATTCTGAATGCTGATGATGACTATTGCATAAAAATCGGTAATGATTTAAGCTGTAATGTAGCTTATTTCAGTTTGTCGGAAGACAATCCCTTAATCAAAAAATTATGTGCTGAAGGAAAAACAGTTGCCGTTTATGAAAATGGTTTCATCACCATAAAAAAAGGAGAATGGAAAATCAGAATTGAACGCGCCACGCATGTTCCATTAACTCTTGGCGGAAAAGCAAAATTTATGATTGCCAATGTTCTTGCTGCTACTTTAGCCAGTTATTTATACGGATTTAAAACCGACGACATCAGTTTGTCACTAAAAACTTTCATTCCTAGTGCGGCACAAACTCCTGGTAGAATGAATATTTTTGAATTTCAAAAATTCAAAGTATTGATTGATTTTGCTCATAATCCTTCTGGATATAGAGGTGTAGAAGAATATTTACAAAGCGTTTCAGCATCTAAAAAAATCGGAATCATTGCTGGAGTTGGAGACCGACGTGATGAAGACATCAAAGAATGCGGGAAAATAGCGGGCAGAATGTTCGACCACATTATTATCCGTCAGGAAAAATACCTTCGTGGCAGAACCGAGCAAGAAATTATTAACCTTATACTTGAGGGAATTTCAGAAAGCGGAGAATCAGTGACTCACGAAATTATTTCGATGGAAACCGAAGCAATAAAACACGCCATTGATAATGCTGAAGAAGGCAGTTTCATTACTGCTTTAAGCGATGTGGTAACGAATGCCATTGAAATCGTTCAGGATTATTTAGACAAAGAAAATGAAGGCGAATTACTTTAATTCTTTACAGTAACAACTTAGGATATTGCTAAATAGAGTTCCGAAAACCTATTTTCAATATCCTTTTTTATATTTTTGCAACTCTAAAAACAAAACAATGAACAATAAAATCCTACTTCTTCTAACGTGCTTTATTGCAATTTCAACTTTTGGTCAAGCCAAAAAATTCACACTGGATGAAAGCGTTTTGCAACAAAATCGCCAATTCAGAGCCGATAAATTGATTGGTTTTCAATGGATTCCAAACACCAATAATTATACTTATTATACCGATTCAGGCAAAAAAGTAGTAACTGCAAGTGCTTCCAATTCGAAAACAACAGAATTAGTTTCACTCACCGATTTGAATAAAACATTGAATTCTAATCTTAAAAACTTTACAAGCTTAGTATGGAAAGATGCCAACACTTTTATTGTAACTGATGCCAACACCTATTTTAGTTATAATGTCGTTTCAAAAACAGGAACTAAAATTGCATCACTTTCTGAGACTTCTGAAAATGCAACTTTTGATAACGCCAAAGAAAACATCGCTTTCACAGAAAACAACAATCTTTATTTTACCAATGCCAAAAACGAAAAGGTAAGCATTACAAACAATACGGATGCTAATATCGTTTCAGGGCAAACTATTTCTAGAAGTGAATTTGGAATTAGCGGCGGAATTTTCTGGTCTCCAAAATCAAAATACCTGGCTTTCTACCAAAAAGATGAAACTGATGTTGCTAATTATCCGTTGTTAGACATCACAGAAACTCCTGGGAAATTAGTAAATCTAAAATACCCAATGATTGGGCAAAAAAGTGAAAAACCAAGAGTAGGAATCTACAATTTAGCCACTGCAAAAACCGTTTTCATTACTCCTAAAGGAAATTCTGATGATTATTTAACCAATCTTTCTTGGACTCCCGATGAAAAATATGTCCTTATTGCCGAATTAAACCGAGCGCAAAACAACATGAATTTGAATGTTTATGATGCCGAAACGGGGACTTTCGTGAGAACGTTACTAAACGAACAAAATCCAAATTGGGTTGAACCAGAACACCAAGCTTTTTTTCCAAACAACAAATCCAATAATTTCGTTTGGATTAGCGAAAAAAACGGCTACAATAATTTGTATTACTACACCATTGAAGGAAAATTAATCAATCAGCTAACCAACAATACATTTCCATTACGAGAAATTAGTGGTGCCAATGCTTCTGGAACTGAAATTTATTTTAAAGCAACAGGCGAAAATGCTACTAATATGTTGGCTTACAAAGTCGATTTAAGAGGAAAACAAACCTTGATTACAAAAGACCAAGGTATTCACAATTGTCTTGCAAACACAACGGGAACGTACTTCTTTGACGAATATTCCAACCATGCTACACCTTCAAAATCTTTATTGTACGACCAAAAGTTAAAAGCGACTACCCTATTGGTAAGTACCAATAAATATGAAGGGTACACCATGGGAACTGCCGAAATCAAAACCATAAAAAGTGCCGACGGAACCACCGATTTATTTACCCGATTAATCAAACCAAGCAATTTTGATGCATCCAAAAAATACCCCGTTTTGGTTTATGTTTACGGCGGGCCTCACGCACAAATGATAACCAATTCTTACCTTGATGGCGCTAACTTATGGATGTATTGGATGGCTGAACAAGGCTATTTAGTCTTTACAGTTGACAACCGTGGGTCTGATAATCGTGGTTTTGCTTTCGAGAGTGTGATACACGGAAAATTAGGAGTCAATGAAATTGCCGACCAAATGAAAGGTGTAGAATATTTGAAATCGTTACCTTTTGTTGACGGAAATCGTTTGGCAATTCATGGCTGGAGTTTTGGTGGTTTCATGACCACTTCCATCATGTTGCGCCAACCCGACGTGTTTAAAGTTGGTGTTGCAGGCGGTCCCGTAACCGATTGGAATTACTATGAAGTGATGTATGGCGAGCGCTACATGGACACACCCGCTGAAAACCAAAAAGGTTTTGACGAAGCAAACACACTAAATTATGTCAAAAATCTAAAAGGAAAACTGCTTTTAATTCACGGGACAAATGACGATACAGTCGTAATGCAAAATAATTTTTCCCTAATCAAGAAATTCATTGAAGCCGAAAAACAAGTAGATTTTTTCCCTTACCCAATGCACAAACACAATGTTCAAGGCAAAGATCGCGTGCATTTAATGACAAAGGTTTTGAATTATATACTAGAAAATAACAAGTAGAATTTGGAGCGAATTGTCCGCTATTGTTTGGAACTGCAATTCCCGCTCTCGCCTTTATCTCTGAGCTTCGCTGCGAGGATACCGGCTCGATCGGGGCTACGAAATTAGTCATTTTCTTGTTTTTATATTTTGGCTTTTAATAAAAACTAATGTTGGAAAATTAAAATTATATTTGAAAATAAATAAAGTATTACAATTGTCATACATATCTGCTCCTGTTTGGGTGGCTTTGTATGATTTTGTAATAAATATATATACAAGTTGGCAGACATTTTAGAAAACCGCATAATGATAGTAAACTACATGATTAAAGACATCTTGCCATTTGAGAATTTAATTTATAACTCATCATTGAAAAAAGATGAACTAATTTTGCGTTTTAAGAACGAAATAGAAACTGAAAAAGCATTTGGTTTTGGCGCGTATAAACATGCATATTCAAAACCATATATTGGGAGTATTTACAATAATACTTTTGAAATTAAGAGAGCTATTAATTATAGAAATTCATTTCTGCCTGTGATAAAAGGAGAAATAAATGATGATCTAAATGGTTCCAAAATAAATATAAAAATGAGTTTACCTCTCATTGTAAAAGGTTTTATGATATTTTGGTTAGGTGGCGTTTTTCTTGCTTGCTTAGGAACTCTTTTTACAATTATTTACAATGATGGATTAAATTCAGAAGGAAAATATTTTTTGTTTATTCCTTTTGCAATGTTAATTTTTGGTTTAGCTATTGTGATATTTGGATTTAAAGTTGAAAGCAAAAAAAGTATAAAAGACATTGAAAGAATCTTAATGGAACAATAAACTAACAAAAAACAATCTGCCAGCACTTGCTAAAACTTATGGCTAGTTTTCTGGAAGTTGTTCATTTCTTTTTCATAAATTCGTTTGCGGTAATGGAAAAAACTCGGTCACCAAGCCGCCACGAGTTCTAGCATAGACCGAGTTGTAATAAAAAAATATTTCCATTATGAATATCTTCCGAATCACATTAATTATTGTTTTAACAACAATTGCATTTGAAAATGTAAATGCACAAGCGTCCTATTCAGTTGTTCTAGCTTTTCAACTTTTAGATGAAAACGGGAAAAGAGTTGATTATGAAGCATTTTGCAAAGAGTACGAAATAGCAAATACTTTCGGTAATAAAATTAATGTCTGCGATGAAACTGCCAATCAATCCTTTGTAACTTATGATAAAAATACAAATTATTTCGTACTCGCAATTCAAACTATCGGTCCTCGTTTTTCTTTTGCACTTTATCATAATAAAAAAATAATGACCGTTTTTATTCCTTTTTCTGCTCAGGGTACACAAAACGCTTTAAAATTTTTACAATTCAATGAAGGTGATTATATAGTCGACTTGATTAAAACAAATGAAACTATAAAATTCGATCGTTATGTTGCACCGATCCAAATCGTCAAAGAAAATAATTGGATTACACAAAAATACAAGTTTCTAACTAGTGAATATAAAGGCCAAGAAGCTACTTATAGAAATACATTGATTAGAAACTAAAGTACTATAGCTAACACCAATTTTCATAAATGGCAAGGCTTGGGCTAATCAGGAAAGTACGCTGGTGCTAAATTTTTGGTTATATTTGTGTAGTAAATGTCGAAAGTTGCCGATGAATGAAAGCTAGTAAACATAAATGCTCTAGCTATGAAATCACAAACTAGACAAAGTAAATAAGACAAAATGGCAAACAGAAATTTTACACCTTTCCCAATTTTGATAACTGAAAGACTTACGCTTAGACAATTATCAATTGATGACCAACAAGATATTTTTTCTTTGCGTTCTGACATGGAAATAAACAAGTATCTTGACAGAAAACCAAGTAAAACAATTGAAGATGCTAGTAACTTTATTAGCAATGTGAATGATAACGTCCAAAAAAACAATTCGATTTATTGGGTAATTACCTTGACAAAAACAAAAGCATTTGTAGGGACAATTTGTCTTTTTGACTTTTCAATCAAAAAAAAAAGTTGCGAAATCGGATATGAACTTATGACAAAATTTCAAGGACAAGGAATTATGAAAGAAGCTTCGCAAGTTGTAATTGACTTTGTATTTCAGACTTTAAAGTTTAATAAAATACTCGCCTTCACACATAATGAAAATCTCAATTCAACCAATCTATTGTTGAAATTCAATTTTGTAAAATCATTACAAATAGATAACGAAAATCCTAACTTAAACCTTTTCACTTTGACACAATGACATTGACAACAACAAAACAAACAGTTCCTGAAAAGAATTTAGGAAATGACTTAATGGGAAGTTGGTTTTGTATTGGAGAGATTTGCTTTGCCTGTTCGCTATCGCTTGAGTGGCAAAACCCAAAGATAGGGTTTACTTTAGTTCAAAAACTGCTGTAGTACCTGAACGCTAGACTTTATTGTTACACAGATTAAAGATCAAAATTCTAATAAAAACACCTTAAAATATAAAAATTATGGCACGTATTAATCCACACATTAACTTCAATGGAAATGCCGAAGAAGCATTCAATTTTTACAAATCAGTATTTGGTGGAGAGTTCTCCAAAATCATGCGCTTCAAAGAATTGTCAAGCCCAGAATTTACTATACCAGAGAATGAGGCAAATAAAATAATGCTCATTGCTTTGCCTATTGGCAATACCATTTTAATGGCGAATGATGTTCCCGAAAGTATGGGACCCACCAATGAAAATGAAAACAGAAGTAAAATTTCAATCAGTACAGAAAGCAAAGAAGAAGCCGACAAACTATTTTACGGACTTTCTACAGGTGGTCAAGTTGAAATGCCTATTTCCGAGAGTCCTTGGGGTACCTATTTTGGTATGTTTAGAGACAAATATGGAATTGAATGGATGGTAGATTTTGACTCAAATAATTAACGCTCCGTTTAACCTGCTATCCAAGTAAAACAAAAAAATCTGAAATAAATTCAGATTGACAAATCATTTGTTAAATTCAGATTGCATAAAGGTTGATTCGGTTATTCGTTAATTTAGTTATTCGGAAAATCTAAAATCGTAAATCTAAAATTGGTGTTCGCATGAAGGATGGCAGCGGAAATCCTCAGTGGAACGCAGTGGAACTGAGATTGCAGTGTACAGCCTGACCCGAAGTTTTTACGGAGGGGCATGCCCAAATAAAAAAAAAAAACCTCAAAGTTACTGCTAGTTTGAGGTTTTTGAGCTTTAAAATATTATGTTTTCTGCTTTTTCTTTTTTGCTGCTGGAAATAAAACGTTGTTCAAAATCAATCGATATCCGGGAGAGTTGGGATGCAAGTCTAAAACGGTAGGTTCGTCGCCCACTTTGTGTTGGTAATCCTCTGGGTCGTGACCGCCATAAAAAGTAAAAAACCCCTTCCCTTTTTGACCGTGAATGTATCGTGCTTCACTATTCAATAAATTTTCGCCCAAAACCAATACATTTGATTTGATTAATTCTCTGTCAAAAGCGGTCGTTTGTCCCATAAATCCTTTTACCAATTGGGTGTGATTTTGACACAACATACTCGGAATTACATCCCATTTTGCTGAGAATTCCATAAGTGTAAAGTAATCTTTTTCCATTGGTACAAATCTTTTTTCGGTCATATCTATTGTAGAAAACTCATAATGCTCGGGTTTTCTATCCAATATATAATCCTTGAAGGCAAACGACTTTGTATAATCAATTTTAGATTGGTAACTGCCATCACTTGGATCGCCATCAAACATTGGTTCGCAAATATCGATGCCGTCTGCTGCTAAAGCAATATCGAAACTATCTGTTGCAGAACACATGGCAAACATAAATCCGCCACCAATGACAAAATCTCTAATTTTTTTGGAAACCGCTAGTTTCTCTTCTGAAACTTTTGAATATCCCAATTTCGTTGCCAATGCTTCGGCCTCTCTTTTTTGCTCGATGTACCAAGGGGCATTTCTATAAGCGCCATAAAACTTCCCATATTGGCCCGTAAAATCTTCGTGATGCAAGTGCAACCAATCGTAAAGTAATAATCCATCCGATAAAACTTCTTCATCATAAATGGGTGTAAAAGGAATTTCAGCATAGGTTAAAACCAACGTTACGGCATCGTCCCAAGGTTGTTTCCCTTTTGGAGTATAAACAGCAATTTTAGGTGCTTTTTCTAAAATTACATTTTCCATATTTTGTGATGGGCTGGAAATTTCATCCAATATCGAATTTGTTTCACTATCCGAAAGTACTTCAAAACTGACGCCTCGAATTTTACATTCTTTGCGAATTTCTTCAGCATCAGGTAGCAAAAAAGAGCCTCCACGATAATTCAACAACCAACTGGCTTTGAATTTTTTATCCAAGCACCAATAGGTAATTCCATACGCTTTTAAGTGATTTTGTTGTGTGGTTTCGTCCATTGGCAACAAAATAAAAGAGGCTTTTGCTGAAAAGGAAAGCAACAAAAGAAATACGATACTTAATTTTTTAAAACCCATTTTACTATTATTTACCCCAAAGATAGGAGATTTTCCGAAGATTTTAGGTCAAAAAAAAACACCTAAACCAAAATTTAGATGTTTCATAGAAAACTTGTGAAAGGAATACGTTATTTCTTACTCCATTCAGAAATGTTGTCTTCGTTCATTTTGATATAATCGTTGTTCTTAGCCAATTTTGCTGCAGCAAGAGAAAGTTTTGCAGTTTCGATTGCTCCTTTTTTGTCCCCTAATTTTGCTTGAATTAAAGACTTCAATTTGGTGTACCAAAAAGGGTTTTCTTTGTTCAATTCCAATGCTTTGTTAACATAAGTTAATGCTTTTGTCAAATCTGCGTTTGATTGATAATAGTATTGTGCTGCTGAAAAATAATCGCCACCTGAAGGCCCTGCCAATACTTTATCAATACTCGCCATTGCCGTTTTTTGTGTTGGTACTTCAAATTTCAAAGCAACTAATGTTTTTTCCCAACTAATATTTAAATGTGCAAAATTGTTGTCTAAATTGTTAATATCAATTGTCAATGATTCTACATTTCTGTTCAACATTTCTGGAGTAACCGAAGCTCTTAAAGCAACATCAGCCTCATTCCACTCTTCTGGATTTCCCCAATTGTCTGTTTTAGAATAAAAAATAATTTCCCATTTTTCAACTTTTGGCAATGTATACAAAGCATATTTACCTTTTTTCAACGTTTTACCGTCAATCACTACATCTTCACTAAAAGAAATTGTTGTGTTTGAATTGGCTCCCGTTCTCCAAACTTTACCAAAAGGTACTAAATCTCCAAATATATTTCTTCCTTTTGCACTAGGTCTAGAATAGTCAACTTCCACATCTGTTAAACCAACTATTTGATTTAGAACGCATTTTGGACTTGGTTGTGGTGTTAACACTTGTGCTTGAGAACTTAAAGAACTCAAAATAATTGCTACTGCAAATACTATTTTTTTCATAATTTCTATTTTTTTTTCAAATTTACAAATTCATGTGGCTAAAAATGTTAATTATTCCTTAATTTGAAATTAAACTGTTTAACTTTTTAAATTAAACAATAAACAATTGTACTTTTACAAAAAAATTCAATTATGAAAATATATACGTTTCACGCAAAACAAAACTTGCCAATTACGCTTGATGAAGCTTGGGAGTTTTTGTCGAATCCAAAAAATTTAAAAGTAATAACTCCAGATTACATGGGTTTTGTAACGCTTTCTGGCGATGACAGACCGATGTTTGCAGGTCAAATTATTCAGTATATTGTAACTCCAGTAATGGGAATTCCAACAAAATGGGTGACCGAAATTACACACGTAATCGATAAAAAGTATTTTGTTGACGAACAACGTTTTGGACCTTATTCGCTTTGGCATCATAAACATTTTATCAAAGAAATTCCTGGTGGTGTAGAAATGGAAGACATTATCGATTATAAAATCCCAATGGGAATTCTTGGCCAAATGGTACATCCTTTTTTGGTTAAACCAAAATTAAATGAAATATTTGACTACCGAAGAGCAAAATTAATTGAGCTTTTTGGTGAATTTAAAACAGTATAGCAATGACAATTTTCTGGTTCAGACGGGATTTAAGGATAGACGATAACAAAGGATTTTTTGAAGCTTTAAAAAGTGGTTCAGAAGTTTTGCCCATTTTTATTTTTGATAAAAACATCTTAGGCGAACTCCCAAAAGATGATGCCCGCGTGAGTTTTATCCATGAATTATTAGATAAAATTGACACTGAACTTCAAAAATTCGGCAAGAATTTAGCCGTTTTTCATGGTGAACCAATTTCAGTTATTGAGAAATTAATTTCCGAAAACAAAGTTGAATCCTTGTTTACCAATCACGATTATGAACCGTATGCTCAAAAACGTGACGAAGCCATTACTGCTTTATTAACCCCAAAAAACATTGCATTTAAAACGTTCAAAGACCAAGTGATTTTTGAAAGAAACGAAGTTGTAAAAGACGACCAAACTCCGTATGTCGTTTTTACTCCATTCTCAAAAAGATGGAAAGCCTTATTTCAAAATACAAAGCTAGAACATTTTGAATCCGAAATTTTACTCAAAAATTGTGCAGATCATTCGTATCCATTTCTAAGTTTGCAAGAAATTGGTTTTGAACAATCAAAAATTAAAGTTGCCCATTTTGACACATCCGAAAAACTGATTCAGAATTACGAAGACACCCGAAATTTCCCAGCAATTGCAGGTACTTCAATGATTGGAACGCATTTGCGATTTGGCTCGGTTAGCATTCGGAAAATAGTTGCAAAAGCTGCTACACAAGAACGCGAAACCTTTTTAAATGAATTGATTTGGAGAGAATTCTTTATGCAAATCCTTTGGCATTTTCCCCACACGAACACCAAGAGTTTCCGACCAAAATACGATGCCATAAAATGGAATAACAACGAAGCGGAATTCAAAAAATGGTGTGAAGGAAAAACAGGTTATCCTTTTGTAGATGCAGGAATGCGCGAATTAAACGCAACGGGACACATGCACAATCGCGTGCGAATGGTTGTGGCGAGTTTTTTATGCAAACATTTACTAATAGATTGGCGTTGGGGCGAAACCTATTTTGCCACAAAATTGTTGGATTATGAGCAATCGAGCAACGTTGGAAACTGGCAATGGGCTGCAGGTTCAGGCGTAGATGCCGCTCCATATTTCCGAATTTTTAATCCCACAGAGCAAGTCAAAAAATTTGATAAAGACTTAGTTTATATCAAAAAATGGGTGCCTGAGCTACAAGATTTTGATTATCCTCAACCTATTGTTGACCACAAATTTGCCCGAGAAAGATGCCTGAAGGTATTTAAAGAAGCGGTAGGTTAATCCTTCAATTTTGAAACGGTATCAAAATCAATTTCATTAAAGTGATTTATGATACTATCCGCTTGTGACAAATCCTGTAGTTTCGAGTGAATACTGTTATAACCAATGCAGTATATTCCAGCCGCTTTAGCTGCAATAACGCCATTTGTAGAATCCTCAATTACGATGCAATTCTCTTTTGGAGCAACAGATAATGCTGCCGCAAATTCAAAAATTGCTGGATGTGGTTTCGACTTCGGAAAATCCTCTCCACTTACAATGTGTGTAAAGTAGTCGTGCAATCCGAACCGTCTAAAAACACGCTCAATAGTAACTTTTGACGCCGATGAAGCCAATATCAATTGCATTCCGTTTTGGTGCAAGTCTTTAATTAATTTTTCGACTCCTTCCAATAATTCCAAATCTTCTTTGTGATCAAAAGCATCATTAAATAGAGAGCGTTTTCTTAAAATCAATTCTTCTACATCAGCATTGTCTAAATTGAAAATCGTTTTTACACTTTGGAATACATTTCGAGTTGAATTCCCAGTAAACGTAGTAAACATTTCTTCAGTTACATCAATATTTAATTCTGCAAAATGTTGAAAATAGGCATATCTATGAACTGGTTCTGTATCTACAATTACCCCATCCATATCAAAAATTACTGTTTGTATCATTTTATTTGTACTTATTTCTGTTGTTGTGTTTTTCTAATTATTCTTTTTTTAGCAAGTAACGAATAACCGTTTCTGCCGCATACAAACCAAATAATCCTGGCATATAGCTGTTGGTTCCATAAAATGACTTTTTGTAATTGCTTCCATCAGTAGTTTTCAAGCTACTTTGTTCCTGAATTTCTGACGAAAAAACCACCTTTATTCCTTTATCAATTTTTTCAGCTTTCAAGCGTTTCTTTATGGCTTTTGCCAAATAACAATTTACGGTTTTACTAATATCAGCAACTTTTACTTTTGATGCTTCCATCTTTCCTCCCGCTCCCATGCTTGATATTAATTTTACTTTTTTACGTTTGGAAGCCAGAATCAAATTCAATTTTGGAGTTATACTGTCAATGCAATCCAAAACATAATCGTACTCATTTGAAACAATTTCAAAAGCACGCTCTGGCGAAAGAAATTCTTGAACTCGTGTTAGGTTTAATTTCGGATTGATGTCCATTAATCGATCACCTACAACAGTTATTTTAGGTTGACCAACCGTTGAATGCAAAGCAGGTAATTGCCTGTTTATGTTTGTGATATCAACAACATCACCATCTACAATTGTCATGGTTCCTACTCCTGCTCGAACAAGAAATTCTGCAGCAAAAGAACCAACTCCGCCTAATCCTACAACCAAAATAGTTGCATTTTGTAATTTATTTAATCCTTCAGCTTTGAATAATAATTCTGCTCTTTCAGTCCATTCTGCCATTGTAATCGCTACTTTTATTTTATGATATTATTTATTAAAAACTGTATTGAAATTAGCTTCAATTATTGTTTTCATTTCTTCAATTTCGATTTTTTTATAGTTTGATGCCAAAGCATAAACCGCTTGTATTCCTTCCTCAATTGTATCGGTTTCTAAAAACAATCGCTCTTTTGGAATACTATTGAAAACCGATTCTAAGGCCGCATTTTGCAATAATAATTTACCAAACGAAATATAAAATCCGTTAGCAATCAACTGTTCTGCGACTTCTTTATTCTTTGAGAATCCGTGAATAAGCACCGGAACCGAAATACCCATTTGCTTTTTAATTGCGATAACTTCTTGAAACGCTGCAACACAATGAATCACTACAGGTTTTTGATATTTTACGGCTAAAGCCAATTGTTTTTCGAAAACCATTTGCTGCAAAGCCATTGGAATTTCAATTCTTTTATCCAATCCACATTCCCCAATTGCAAGACAATTTTCGTCTTTTAACTTACTTTCAATAATTGCTAAATCGGCATCAATTCGTTCTTCAACAATATACCACGGGTGAATTCCAATTGAATAAAAAGGAATTGCAGCATCAAATTCCTGTGGATATTGATTGACAACCTCCAAAACATCCTCCTGATTGGTGAATTGATGGGTATGTAAATTGTAATAGTGCATTAGTTATGGAACTTTTTCACCCCAGCAAGTATTTCAATTTTCAAATCGTTTTCAAGCGGAACAATCGGACATGAATATTTATAATTGTAAGCGCAATAAGGGTTGTATGCCAAATTAAAATCGATAGCAACCGTATCACTTTTTGGAATTTTCATATCAATGTAGCGACCGCCAATATAACTTTCGTTTCCATTAGACAAATCAGAAAAAGGCAAAAACAAATAGTCTTTATACTCCTCTTTTTTAGAAAGTTCAATATTTTTGTACAGATTTAATTTAAACGGTTTTTCATCAATAGTAAATGCCAATTCTCCATATTTCACATATATTGGTCGGCGCTCTTTTGTAGTTTTCATTTCAAAAGGCTTTTCATTATCAGTTCTCGTAAATTTTGCAATCACAAAAAACGTGCTATTGATTGGAAAAAAATCTAATTTTTGAAAAACAGCACGGTCTTCCTCTGTCAACGGACTTTCCTCTTTTGAAGCAAATTCCGTATTGAGTTGCTTTTGAAAATTTTCTACTGCTGAAACCTCAAATTTTTCCTGACAGAAACCTGCAACTGAAATAAAAAACAACGCTAAAAACAGTACTTTTTTCATCTTATATCTTTATTGCAAAAATAGTTTAAAAGTTACAAAATGACAACCTTGCAATGCCACAAAATTTTTACCTTTACAAAATTCAAAATATACCTATGTTAAAAACCGCTTTTCATCGATACCTGAATAACTTCAAAGGATTTACAAGAGAAATTTGGATACTCGCCATCATCACTTTTATCAATCGGGCGGGAACAATGGTTTTGCCGTTTTTGTCTAAATATCTAAAGGAAAATTTACATTTTTCGTACAGCGAAGTCGGTTGGATTATGGTTTCTTTTGGATTTGGTTCCATGTTGGGTTCTTGGCTTGGCGGAAAATTAGCAGATAAAATTGGGTTCTACAAAGTAATGATTTTCAGTTTATTCACCAGTGGAATAGGCTTTTTAGTATTGCAATTTGTCACCTCATTTGTAGGATTGTGCATCGGAATGTTCAGCATAATGGTATTGGCAGACATGTTTAGACCAGCCATGTTTGTTTCGCTTGGCGCCTACGCAAAACCCGAAAACAGAACCCGAGCCCTTACCCTAGTTCGCCTTGCCGTAAATCTTGGTTTTGCCGCAGGTCCTGCTTTGGGAGGTTTGATAATTATGGGAATGGGGTACAAAGGATTGTTTTGGGTAGATGGATCTACTTGCATTCTTGCCATTTTAATTTTTGCTTTATTGGTAAAAGAAAAGAAAAAAGCAACGAAAATTGGCGATACCACACCTGGGAAATTAGAAGTCGTTTCGGTTTTTAAAGACAAAATATTCTGGATTTTCTTATTTGTGAGTTTTGTAACGGCAATGATATTCTTTCAATTATTCACCACACTTCCGCTCTACCACCACGAAATGTTTGGCTTGACCGAATTTCAAACGGGCTTGCTTATGACCTTAAACGGATTACTGATTTTTTCTTTAGAAATGCCAATTGTGAGTTATTTTGAAAGAAAAAAAATTCAAAAACTAAAAATCATCCTTTGGGGAACGTTACTCATGTCGTTTGGATTCTATTTATTGCTCATTAATATTTGGGCTGGCATATTAATTATCAGCATGATTTTCATTTCAATAGGAGAAATATTCGCCTTTCCGTTTTCGAACGCATTTGCTTTAAGCAGAGCACCTATAGGTCATGAAGGTCGATACATGGCGATTTACACCATGAGTTTCAGTACCGCACACATCATAAGTTCAAAAATGGGAATGGAAATTATTGGGCGTTTGGGTTACCAATGGGATTGGATTGTCATGGGAAGTTTTGGCGTAATTGCTGCTTTTTGTTGCATTTGGATTCAAAAATTATTGAAATTAGAAACCAAATCAAGTACCTAATATCTTCAGAAATTCATTAGTTTTGCAGTATAAATTAAAATTGAAGTACAATGGCCAAAGGAATACACACAGGAATTATAGAAATTGACGAAAACGGAAATTACTTTTGCGGCGATTTTCTACTTGATTATCAAATGGTAGCAAAGAGTTTCAAGGTTGGTGACGAAATTACCATCAAAACCGTAATTGTAAATCCAAGTGACAAATCGTATGCTACCTATGAAAAAAAATCTAGGAATTTTGCCATAGCAAACGAAAAACAAGATAAAGACTAATTGCAACATGTATAAAGTTCTAGCCAAAATAAACAAGCTCCTTTTACCCAGTTTCACCAAGCAGCGTTTGGATGTAACCAAAGCTAAGAAGTGGCAAAAGGCACTCATCGGCTATCGTTATTTTGTAACTACAAGAGCATTAGGATAGTGCATTTATTTTCAAGTTTTATTGATTTTATTTGAAATTATATTTGGAAACTACACATTTATTCCTATATTTGCACCCACAAAATGGCCACGTGGCGCAACTGAATAGCGCACTTGATTACGGCTCAAGAGGTTGCTGGTTTGAATCCAGCCGCGGTCACAAAATCCCTTATAAACATAGTTTGTAAGGGTTTTTTCTTTTTTTACAGCATTTTGTTTTTCTTTTAGAGCAGCCGTTTTAGAGTTCCCCTCTCCATTCCTCCCACCATTCGCTGTATCTCTAGTGGCGAACCCCGCCACTAGAGGATGCCGCTACTGTCAGGGCTAGATATTACGTTTTTATTTTCATAATAAATTTTACAAAGTATGTAAGAACATATAAGTTAAGTTACTTTTGAAACCATTTATAAGTTTAGATTAAAACATAATAGGAAATAGTTAAAAGTATTCGTAAAGATAATAATCAACTGAAAATAGAAATTGTTTACCTTTGTTTAAATGAATAAAAATCTTTACATAACTGCGGGTTGCCCCTCCGCTAGAGCAAGCATCTCAAACGTGTAAGCGAAAGATTTAGTTAAGAGACTTACACATCATTAATAAACACGAAATGGGAATATTTGACTTTTGGAAGAAAAAAGATAAACCAATTAACTTTTCAGAAAAAAATATTACAGAATTGACAAAACAATCAGATGCACTCGGTGAAATTTTAATTCAAAATGGAATGCCATTTCGCGCTGAATATTTATCTCTAATTATTGAAGCGGCAAAAAATAACGATGAAGTCGAATTTAAGAAATTGATAATCAGTAGAGATTTATTTGGAGGTTCTGGAGCATTGTGGGAAATCTACATCGAAAACCAAACCGAATATTATAAATTTAATAAAGCGTTTAGAAATTATATTGACTTGATTACTTTAATGGGAATTAAAAATGGTAGAGTTGAGCAAATTCAAAAAATAATGCCAAAGTTGATCTAAATAAACGATATCAAATTCAATAAACTTAAAAAACAGTACCATGAAAGTACATAAAATGACACCCACTCAAGCCAAAATCATGGAAGGAATGGATAAAGTTTACGAAAAACTAATAGAGTTCAAAAGAAAAAATAACAGTTATTTAGTAATACTACAAGAAGGAAAAATCGTGAAAATCAAACCTTGATTTCGTTTTTCACTTCTAATGTAACAAATACATCCTCATTTTTTAGAACATCATTTAAGACCAACTTTTAGGTGTTTGATATTTATTTTTAAACCTAAATAAATAACAACCAAAAGTTTTATTTGTATAAAATTTATACTACATTTATCAAAAATACAAAAACTGTATTTCTCCACGAAATAAGAATTCTTTATTTCATGGAACACAACGGCAAACCATTCGCTTTGCCACAATTACCTCCCTCACAAAGAATGCGCAGGATTAGCAACGAATACAACTCGTGTTGTTTTTGTTGTTTATCACAATTTTAAATTTTGTTTACAGAACCATACTAAAGTTATGCCCGTAAACGAAATACTATTGAAACAGAACTAACCTTTGACGAAGTTCAAAACTTTGACAAAAGGGCATTATTTAGCAACTATTGAATTTATACTATCGAATAATTTGAATAAAATAAAAGGCAACAAAAATCATTAAATACAGCTATTGCTGCAACCAATTTAAACCATTAAACATTATTATTATTTTTTATAACCCTAAATCCCAAAATCCTATGCCATTTACCAACTTTGACAGTCGTCATTTTAGCGACACCGAAAAAACAGCCGTTACTACTGCCCTAGCCAGTTTAGAATTAGCAGTTGCTACAAAATTAGCCAACCTCACCGCCCCAGAGCGTCAGCAATATGGGAGTGTAAACGAGCAAAACAAACTCATCATTAATAAGGTAAAAAGTTATCAGGAGACACAACCCTCTTTGAGCAGTCCCGATGTAGATTGGACTGAATTCAATAGCGATTTTGAAACCCGCGAATTCATTCAAAACAGTATGCAACGCCTACAAAGTTTGTTAGACGGATTGGGCAATGCTAAGATCTTGCATGATTATGACAACTACCAAGCGGCATTAACCGATTATGATTATGCCAAATATAAGGCATCAACTAGCGCAGTAGGATTTCAGACGAAAGTGGCTGAACTAGGACAATTTTTCAGTGGACGCCCAACAGGAAGTGCGGACAAAACAACTCCCACAACCGAAGTTTAACCTATTAAAAGTGGTCTCGAACTACTTTTAAGTGGTTACCTAACGTATTAATAGTGGTTCCGAACCACTTAAAAGGGGTTGCCTAACGTATTAAAAGTGGTCTCGAACCACTTAAAAGGGGTTACCTAACGTATTAAAAGTAGTCTTGAACCACTTAAAAAGGGTTGCCCAACGTATTAAAAGTAGTTCCGAACCAATTAAAAGTAGTCTTGAACTACTTAAATGGGGTATCCCAACGTATTAAAAGTAGTTCAGGACGTGGTTGACCACGTCATTGCGAGCGGAGTGCAACGTAGCGAAGCAATCTGTTGAAGTTCACGTTAGCATGATGAGATTGCTTCGTGCCTCGCAATGACAACCGTAGCGCTTGTCATGCTTAACTTGTTTCAGCATCTAAAAAGAATCTGAAATAAATTCAGATTGACAAAGCAGAGTTATTTATAATAAACAGGGAAAGCCGAAAACTGTAATAAAGAGTAGGTATATTAAATTTAAAACTAGCTAAAAAAAAATTAAATTATGGCACAATGTACAGCACCTAGAAATGGTCATAGAACTTCAAGTGGAACGGCAAATTGCCCTGCATGTAGTAGTCGTTATAGTCGTAGTTCCAGTTC
>Ga0114974_10001556_pt1 | contig 18141 bp, 13 predicted proteins | sample S_130206_EF_Meta_FD_87318 | JGI IMG/M metagenome (GOLD analysis project Ga0114974, IMG submission 87318) | Freshwater microbial communities from Lake Simoncouche, Canada to study carbon cycling - S_130206_EF_MetaG | ecosystem: Environmental > Aquatic > Freshwater > Lake | place: Lake... | reverse complement strand
CGACGATGACGACGACAAATACGCCCAGCACCGGCAGCACGGCCACGGCCGCGCGCAAGCGCTCCGGCCAGCTGACCTTGGCGGTGGCTGGCCCGGCACTTGGATCGAGGGTCACCAGTAACCAGATCACGAACATGTAGCCGGTCATCGCGATCAGCCCCGGAATGACTGCGGCCACGAACAGCTTGCCGATGGACTCTTGCGTCAGTACCGCATAGATGACCAAGGGCACGGACGGCGGAATCAGGATGCCCAGCGTCCCGGCGGCGGCCAAGGTCCCGGTGGACAGGCGGCCCGAATAGCCGTGCGCGCGCAGCTCCGGCAGGGCCACCTGCCCCATGGTGGCCGCCGTGGCCAGCGACGACCCGCAGATCGCGCCGAAGCCCGCGCACGCACCGGTCGCCGCCATGGCCAGGCCGCCGCGCCAGTGACCAATGAAGGCCGCAGCAAACCGAAACAAGGCGCGGGACAGCCCGCCATTGGTCGCGAACTGGCCCATCAGCATGAACAAGGGCACCACCGCCAGGTCGTAATTCGACAGGCGGGCATAGGCCAGGTGGTTCAAGGTGAACAACAGCGAGCTGGGGTCGCCACCGTTCATGGCCAGGAATCCCGCGGCGCCGCCCAGGAGCATCCCCACTCCGACGTGGACGCGCAGGGTCAGCAGCACCAGCAGTCCGCCGAAGATGGACAGGCCGATGGCCATCCCGCTCATGATCGGACTCCAAGGGCCAAGCCTGCCGACACCGTCGTCCGGTACAGCGCCGCCAGGGTCAGCAGCAGCAGACTGGGCACAATCAGCAGCACGGGAATCCACAGCGGCACCTGCAGCAGCGTGGAGACCTCCGTGTTCTCTTGCATTTCGAGAACATAGAGACCGGTGCGCCAGGTGATCAATGCAGACGCCAAGAAGAGCAGCGTATGCGAGATCGCATCGAGCACGGCACGCCCGCGCACGCCCATCCAGGAGGTCAGCGCATCCACCCGCACGTGGTTGTCCTCCATCTCGCACAGGGGCAGGAACGAGGCCGATGCCACCGCACAGCCCATCATCAGCAATTCGATGTCCCCGACGACCGGTGCCGCGAACAGCTTGCGCCCGACGATGGAGACGAGGCTCATCGCGACGAGGAGGCAGAATACCAGCGCACCGCTCAGTGCCCATCCAGTGGTAATGTCGGACAATAGGGCTACGGCTCCACGGCGCTGAGGTGAGGGGCGCTCAGCCGCAAAAATCTTTTCAGTCATAGTCTCTTTATTATTTGTGTTTATGTTTGAGGCGCCCACCTAGCGCGCTATCGGACGAGATACTTCCTGCCGATCGCGTGCGCGTCGCCCGCAAGCTTCGCGCCATCCAGCCCGCGTGCACTGGCCTGCTTGATCCAGTCGGCCTCGATGGGTGCGGCCGCCGCCTTCATCGCCGCGTACTCATCGCTCTTGATCATCAGGATCTTGTTGCCTTGCGTCGACATTTTTTTTCGGGCCTCGTCGTTACCGCGGTCGAAGGCGGTGCCGATGAGGTCGACGAGCCAGGGACCGCTGCGCTTGTCGATCACCGCTTTGAGGTCAGGCGCCAGGCTGTCGTACTTAGCCTTGTTCATCAGCACAACCGCCGGCGTTTGTGCCAGCCCGGGCTGGCCCGGCATGCCTTCCATGTGGTACTTAGTGACTTCGTCCACCTTGGTCGCCGGCAGGATCTCCCAAGGCGCCATGGTCCCGTCGATTACCCCCTTGGCGATGCTCTCGGTCGTCTGGGCCAGCGGGACGTTCACTGGCGTTCCGCCCATTGCGCTCAGCACCAGCGAGGTGGTGCGCGAGGGGCTTCGTAGCTTCAGGCCCTTCATGTCATGGAGCGACAGCACGGGCTTGCTCGCGGTGCTGATCACGACGTTGGTGGTGGAATGAATGGCCAGTAACTTGAAGTCCTTGAAGTCTTCCTGGCCATTCTTCTGGGTGTACTCCCACATGGCGCGAGAACCGCCGAGGCCGTCGGATGGCAGGATGAATGGCAGCTCCAGTGCTTCTGTGCGCGGAAAGCGGCCCGTCGTGTAGCTGGGCGAGGTCCAACCAACATCGGCCACGCCGTTCTTGATCTGGTCAGCCAACTGCGCTGGCGTTCCTCCCAGTTGCAAGGCGGGGTAGATCTGGCACTTCAGCCTGCCGCCAGAGTCCTTTTCGATCGCTTCGCACCAAGGCTCGGCAACGTTTTTGTGGAAGTTGGAGTTCGACGGCAGGAAGTGCGCGAACTTGACAATGATGGTCTGTGCCTCTGCCAAGGCCGGTGCCAATGCCAATACGGCGGTGATCACGGCCAGGAATGCTTTCAATGTTTTCATGTCTGTCTCCTTCGTTGTTGTATGGCCTCGAGAGGCCATGGTGGTCGCGCGTGCAGGAGCAGGCGCGGTTCGTTGGGCCGCACTATGGTGACTTTGAACGGCCCGTGACCAGCTGAAATCCTTCGTCTTTAACCGCCTGCACTACATAGGGTTCCTCCAGCGCGTGCAGCACCTCTGCGTCGAGTGTCAGATCAAGCGCAGCGCAGGCCTCCGAAAGATGGTGATCCTCCAGCGCGCCCAGGATGATCGAGCTGACTACAGGCTTGGAAGCTACCCACGCTATTGCGAGTCGCGCGGGCGATACACCGAGTTCGCCAGCCACATGGCGCAAGCGGTCCGCGATTGCCCAGTCTGCCTCGGAGCCATAGAGGTGCTGGCCCTTGCTGTCGCTCTGAGCACGAGCTCGCTCCTTATCGGATACAGCTCTCTCGGCTCGGTTTCCCGCCAGCAGACCGCGGGCTAGCGGGCTGTACGCCGTGACGCCAACACCTTCGGCCTCGCAGAAAGGCAACATCTCACGCTCCTCCTCGCGATAGGCGAGGTTGTATTGCAGCTGCATGCAGCTGACCGGCGCCAGGCCACGATGGCGGGTATGGTAGACCGCCTTCGCGAGACGCCAGGCGGGGAAATTCGAACCTCCGACATACAGCGCCTTGCCTGCGCGAACGACATCGTCGAGCGCGGCCAGCGTCTCCTCGATGGGCGTGACGGTATCACAGGTGTGCATCTGCAGGAGGTCAACGTAGTCGGTGTTCAAGCGCTTCAGCGATGCGTCGACCGCCTCGAAGATGTGCTTGCGCGACAGCCCGCCCTCGTTGGGCCCCTCCCGCAGAGGCAGTCCGACCTTGGTGGCAATCACCACCTGCGAGCGCTCGACAAATGAACCGACCGCACGCCCAAGAATGGCCTCACTCTCCCCAGACGAGTAGAAGTCGGCCGTGTCGAAGAAGTTGACGCCGCGATCCAACGCCATGCGGACGAAGCGCCGCCCGTCCGCTTCCCCGAGCAGCCAGGGTTGGAAGTTCGTCGATCCGTAAGACAGCATGCCCAGGCAGATCCTCGACACACGCAGCCCCGAGGTACCAAGAGTTCGGTATTTCATGCGCGCCTCAGCCCACCGCCTGCGGGGTGACCGCAGCCGCGCGCTGTTGTTCCTCCTCGAGGATTAGGCGCTCCATCACCCGGCGCGCCTGGATGCCGGCACCGTCCACCTTCAGCGCCACAGTCCGACGCTCGGGGTGCGCATCCATCACCGCCTGCTGTGCATTCATCATAACCACGTCTTCGAGAACAGTGTGGTTGTTGAGTTCCCTCAGCATGTCCGTCACCCAGTGATCGCGAACTGCGAAGTCACGCGACTGCGAGACAAAGAAGTGGGTCGAGGTCGCCGTCTCGGGTGTTGCGCATCCCAACTGGGTCTTCATGCGGATCACCAGATCGGAAGCCGGCTGCCCATGCGGATAGGAGTGCGACGACACGTTGATATAGGCAGGCGGTGTGAATTCACCGATCGAATTACGATCGATCTTGCCCTTGTATCCTCTCATCAGCTTCGTGAAGAGGGGCGGGGCATCGGTCTCGATCACACTGACAATGTTGCGCACCTGTTCGCCAGCTACTTCCACTTTCGCCGGCGTTTCAGCAAACTTCGGGTCCGCCACCGTCGACTTGTGAACGAAAGTCACATGGGAGAGGTCAAGCAGGTTGTCGATGATGAGTTGGTAATTCCCTTTCACGTGGAAGTAATAGACGTGCGTCTCCCAGCACGGGTCGTCTTGCCACGGCCAATCTGGCAGAAGCGCGGGGTCCACCAGATCGGGCTCGCCCATCCAGGCAAAGATCCAGCCCCGTCTCTCGTGCGTGGGGTACGAACGGATTTTCAGCGCACCTGGAATCTGGGATTGCCCCGGGATACGGCTACAGTGCCCGTTCGGACCGAACTCGACGCCGTGGTAGGGGCACTGGATCGAATCGCCCACCAGCGTGCCCAGCGACAAGGACGCGAAGCGATGAGGGCATGTGTCCTCGACCAGAACAGCCTCGCCCGCTTCTGTTCGATACAGGACCAGCCGCTCGTCGAGCAGTGTTCGCTGCAAAGGCTTGCGAGTGACCTCGTTGGAATACGCCGCGACATACCATCGATTGCGCAAATACATAAATGTCTCCTTCAAAAAAACGGTGGGATAGGTTGACGCATCGCCCGCATGGATCGCAGCGCCGTCTCCCAAACGGTGGCGGCGGCAGGCATACGCAGATCTGCGTCACACTGTTGCAGATCCGCCCCGGTCGACCAACCTGTTGATTGGCCGATCAACCGGCGCACGTCTCGCAATGGAGAGGATCGCCGGCGGACCTCCCGCATGTGACCGAACACGCAACTCTGGCGAATCAACAGGGTCATGACAAACAACAGGGCTGCCATTTGATTTCTTCAGAACACAGGACTAAGGTCAGAAGAGCCTTCAAGATGGGGCCTTGACGAATAGTCTCGACACCATTTCGGCGACGCAAACGGGCTTTGTCAGCCCTTCCATTTCAATTTGAACCTCGGTTGTCAGCTGGGCACCCCCCTCAATCGGTTCGCATGTGAGCAACTTGATGTGGCCTCTGACCCGCGATCCAGCCGGGAGCGGCGCGGGAAATCGGACCTTGTTCAGACCGTAATTCAATCCCATGCTTATCTCCTCAACCGAATAGGTTGCAGCGGAAATGCAAGGGAGCAGCGAGAGGGTCAGGAAACCATGCGCGATGGTTTGCTTGTACGGACCGAGTTTGGCGCGCTCAACATCCAGGTGGATCCATTGATCGTCGCCGGTCGCTTGGGCAAACATGCGGATATGCTCCTGGGTAACGAGAATCCATTCACTGCTGCCAATCGTGCTGCCAGCTGCGAGTTGAAGTTCGGCAAGTGTTTTAAAGACTTTCATGTGCAATTCTTTTGATTAAGAGTTCAATGGATGTACTCCAGACTTAAAACCCTTTGGGCTGCTGGAAGCAGCAAGTCGGGAAAGAACTTGCAAGGTGATCAGCAGACCTCGAACAGACCAGCCGCCCCCTGACCACCGCCAATGCACATGGTCACAACGACAAACTTGGCGCCGCGGCGTTTGCCTTCGATCAGGGCATGGCCGGTCAGGCGCGAACCCGTGACGCCGTATGGGTGCCCAACCGCGATCGCACCGCCGTTGACATTGAGCAGTTCATCTGGAATGCCCAGCTTGTCTCGGCAATACAGCACCTGAACCGCAAAGGCCTCGTTCAGCTCCCAAAGGCCCACGTCCTCGAGCCTCACGCCGGTCCGCTCCAAAAGCCTTGGAATCGCGTAGACCGGGCCAATGCCCATCTCATCGGGCTCACATCCCGCGACGGCAAAACCTCGGAATATGCCCAGTGGCTGCAAGCCTCGTTGCTCAGCGAGTCTTCCATTCATCACAACGCATGCAGAAGATCCATCAGAAAACTGACTCGCATTTCCCGCGGTGATCACACCCCCGGGCAGTGCCGACCGAATCCCGCTCACCCCTTCGAGCGTGGTGTCCGACCGAATGCCTTCGTCTGCGGCGATGGTCACCTCTTTGGTGTTGGTAATCTTCCCGGTTGCCCTGTCGATGATCCCCATGGTGGTCGTCATTGGCACGATCTCTTGATCGAACTTTCCGGCGGCTTGCGCCGCAGCCGCACGCAACTGACTGCGAACACCATACTCGTCCTGTGCATCCCTCGAGATGCCATAGCGCTTCGCCACTTGCTCGGCGGTCTGAAGCATGCTCCAGTAGATCTCCGGCTTATGCTCTTGCAGCCAGGGGTCGCGCCCCATGTGGCGGTTGACTTCATTCTGAACGCAGGAGATGGATTCGACTCCGCCGGCAACCATGACGGGCACCCGGTCAACGATGACACGCTGAGCAGCCATGGCAATCGCCTGCAGACCGGACGAACAGAAGCGATTGACCGTGACTCCGGCAGCGGTGACGGGGAGGCCCGCACGGATCGCGATCGCGCGTGCAACGTTGTCGCCGGTCGTGCCCTCTGAGAGGGAACCGCCCATGATCACGTCCTCGACCTCGGCAGGGTCTATCCCCGCACGAGCGACTGCATGACGAACCGCGTGGGCGCCGAGGGTGGCACCATACGTCATATTGAACGCGCCCTTCCAGGACTTTCCGAGTCCGGTACGAGCAGTTGAGACGATAACAGCATCGGTCATAGTGATTTTCCTTGTGATCTAAGTTAAAGCCGGCCAGGCCGGCGAAGTCGCGGCGTTTGATTCGCCCTTTTACCTACAGTGCGGTCAGAATCTCGGCTTTCTTCTTGACCAGCTCGCCCTCGAACTTGCGATACGCCTGTCCGTTGAGGTACGGCGTCTCTATGTCGTACCTGCTCAATGTCTCAGCTCTTGTTCTGATGCTTTCTTCACGATGCGGGTCTCCTGTGGCTCGGGCACAGGGGCCATTACGTGCAGGCGGCCAAACTCGCAAAGGACTTGCCCTCGGCCGCCAGCCTTTCCAGCAACGCGGCCGGTTTGAAGTCATCGCCTAATTGGGTTTGCATGGCTTTCAATTTGTCGACGACCTTGTGAAGCCCGATGGCGTCACCGTAGTACATCGGGCCGCCGCGGTAAATGGGCCATCCGTAACCGTTGAGCCACACAACGTCGATGTCCGAGGACCGGATGGCCTTGCCTTCCTCGAGGATCTTGGCGCCCTCGTTGATCATCGAGAAAATGCAGCGCTCCAGTATCTCTTGGTCAGATATGACTCGGCTCTTGATACCGGACTTTGCACGGAACTCTTCGACGATCCGTTCGGTCACCAGGGATGGCCTGGCGTTTCGGTCAGCGTCGTAGTCGTAGTAACCCGCGCCGGTCTTCTGGCCGCGTCGATCCATCTCGCACAGCACGTCCTGGATACTCTGACCCTGGGACTCTGCACGGACCCACCCGAGGTCAAGGCCTGCCAGATCAACCATTGCAAATGCGCCCATCGGGAATCCAAAGTCATAGAGAACCCGATCGACGTCCCAGGGGAGAGCCCCCTCGAGAATGAGCTTCTGGGCTTCGCGCTGTCGCGCACCAAGCATCCGGTTGCCGACGAAGCCGTAGCAAACGCCCACCAGGACAGCGACCTTCCCGATCGCCTTGACGAGCTTCATTGTTGTGGCAATCACGTCCTTGGCCGTTTTTTCACCGCGCACGACCTCGACCAGCCGCATCACGTTCGCTGGAGAAAAGAAGTGAAGACCGATCACACTCTCCGGTCGACGGGTGGCCAAGGCGATCTCGTCGACGTCCAGCTGGGATGTGTTGGTGGCCAGAATGGCGCCTCGTTTGACGATGCCGTCTAATTTGGCAAAGACTTCCTTCTTGATCTCCATGCGCTCGTAGACGGCCTCAACGGCCAGATCGACGTCGGCAAGATCGTCCCAATTGAGCGATCCCGTGATCAGTTGCATTCGTTGCTCGACCTGCTCAGGCGTAAGTCCTCCACGAGCTGCGGTTCGCTCATAGTTCTTTCGGATAAGGCCCAGACCACGCTCCAGCGCATCTTGCTTCATCTCCACGATCGTGACGGGGATACCTGCGTTGGCGAAGCTCATCGCAATGCCACCGCCCATCGTCCCGGCGCCGAGTACACCTACCTTGCGCACGTCCCGGGCAGTCACATCGTCTCCAACGTCCGGGATCTTGGTCGCGGCGCGCTCGGCAAAGAAAGCATGACGTTGTGCGGCAGACTGCTCGCCATTGAGCAGATCCTCGAACAGTTTGCGCTCCAGTGCCAATCCCTCATCAAAGCTGCCGTTGACGGCAGCCTCGACACATTGGATGGCTTTCTCCTGGGCGATGAAACCGCGAAACTTTTTAGCATTGGCCTTTCGAAAATCCGCAAAGTATTCCGGGTGTCCTTGATCCAACGCCAGCTTGGCCACGTTGTCGCGTACCTTGCTCAAAGGCCGTTGTTCCGCCAGAACCTTTTCGGCGAACGCGATGGCGCCCGAACGCAAACTGCCTTCAGCTTCAATCTCGTCGAGAACACCGATCTCGAGGCACGCCCTTGCAGGCACGTACTTGCCGAATGCAATCATTTCGAGCGCCTTGCGGACGCCAACCAGACGCGTCAGGCGTTGCGTACCCCCTGCCCCCGGAATTAGGCCGACGTTGACCTCGGGCAGTCCACACTTGGCCGAGGGGACGGCTACACGGTAGTGAGCGCACAACGCGACTTCGAGGCCGCCTCCAAGGGCTGAGCCGTGAATGGCTGCGATCACGGGCTTTGGCGAGCCCTCAATCAGGTCCTGGACGTTCCGTGGATCGGGAGCCGTCGGCGCAGCTGCGGTGCCCGCGACAACGGTGTCAAGCTCCGAGAGGTCAGCTCCCGCAATGAAGGTGCGGCCGTCACAGATGAGGACGATGGCTGCGGCTGCGGGATCAGCAATGGCGGCTTTGAAACTATCGAAAAGTCCTTGGCGAACCTTTGTCGAAAGCGTGTTGACGGGGGGTGAGTTCAGCGTGATGACGGCGATGTTGCCTTCGAAGGTGAGGTCGGTCACTGGACTGGTGGCGGTCATAGGGGCTCCTTTTTTGACTTGCCGCGACTCGATCGGACGCAGGCAAGCCGAATGTGTGTGTTTAGGTTAAGGTGGCGGTTGCGCCGCCGTCGATGGCCAGAATTTGCCCGGTGATGTGCTTTCCTGCGTCGCTTGTAAACAGCAGTGCGGCGCCTTTAAGGTCCTCGCTGTCGCCGATGCGCTGCAGCGGAACGTTGGTGAAACGCTCCTTTCCTACCTTTGCGAAGGCTCCCGCTGTCATCTTGGTCACGAACATGCCTGGCGCGAGGGCATTGACGCTGATGCCGTACTTGCCCCAATCTGCGGCCAGGCTGCGGGTGAAGTTGACGATCGCGCCCTTGCTCGTGTTGTAGGCAATCAAGCCCTCGCTTCCTCGCAGTCCACCGACCGATGCAAGATTCAGAATACGTCCGTAGCGATTTGGAATCATGGACAGCTTTCCCACCATCTGGGTCAGCAGGAAGACCGAGCGGACATTCAGCGTCATCACCTTGTCCCATGCGTCGATGGGATGCTCCTCGGTGGGGGAGCCCCAGGTCGCACCTGCGTTGTTCACCAGAATGTCAATTTTTTCCAGAATGCCCATGGACTCGGTTGCCAGGCGCTGGATGTCGGCATCCTTCGCGTTATCGGCCACGATGTATTCGACGTTGATCCCACGTGCTTGAAGGTGGGCCTTCGCTGCGGCCAGGTCGTCGGCCTTGCGCGATGAGATCACCAGCCGGGCGCCTTGGTCACCTAGGGCTTCGGCGATCTGCAGTCCGAGTCCGCGCGAGCCACCGGTGATGAGCGCGGTCTTGCCGGTAAGGTCAAAGGGATTGGGTTTTGGGGTCACGAGATCGGGTACTTTTGCAATAAGGACTGGCGACGGAGAAGAAGCCCGTTGGCGCTCCTCTGATAAGAACGTCTGTCGATTGGTCACCACGCTTCAGGCCAAGGGCTTGCGAGTGACTTCGTTGGAGTAGGCAGCGACATACCATCGATTGCGCAAGAACATAAAATTTCTCCTTCATAAAAGCGGCTGGACGGGACGGCGGATCAGCCGCATCAATCGATGCGACGTCTCCCAAACAGTGGTTGTTGCCAGCAACTACCGATGTAGGTCACACTGTGGCAGACCTGTGCCGGTTGACCGACCTATTGACTGCGCGATCAACCGGCGTATTTCTTGCCTTGCGAGGATTGCCGGCGGATTTCAGCTGTCGGCGGAGAATCCAGTCGCCTTGACGATCGGTCCCCAGCGCTTCAGGTCGCTGGCGAGCATGCTCGCCAGCGCTTCAGGCGTGGAGGGCGCGGCCTCCATGCCGAAAGTGTTCAAGCTCAAGACCGTATCCGGCGCGAGTAGCGCATCTCGCAACAGTCCGTTGAGCTGGCGGATACGCTCGGGCGGCGTATTGGCCGGCACGAAGAACCCCATCCAATCGCTCATCACCATGCTTGAAAAACCCTGTTCTAAAAATGTCGCCACATTGGGAAAGAATCTGCTACGTTTTTCGCCGGATGTGGCTAGCACGCGCAGCTTGGGCTGAGACAGAAAAGTACCCGTCGGGCCGCTGAACCCAGCTACCTGGCCGCCGAGCAAGTCTCCAATGGCCGCAGGCGAACCTCGGTATCCAACATGGGTGATGTCAATTCCAGACGAACGCGAAAGCATATCGACCATGAAGTGCAGCGGAGACCCTGTTGCCGCCGAGGCGATTGTTGACAACTTGGGGTTCGCCTTCATCCACGCAAGCAGGCCTCGGATGTCAGTCACTGAATCCGGCACGGCAGGGCCAACGCCGATGGCGGAGTCGAAGCTCACGCCGTTGGAAACAGGTAGAAAGTCCTTTTGGGGGTCGTAAGGCAGTCGCTTATAAGTGTGTGGGTAAACGCACATCATCGCCATCGGCGTGATGAGAATACTGCTGCCGTCGGCTGGCGCGCTCTTGACTGCAGCAAGGGCCAGTTGTCCGCCTGCACCGACCCGGTTGTCCACCATGATTGCCTCGGCATAGTGCTTCGCAAGCTTGTCGGCGATCCTTCTGCCCAGCACGTCCGGAGTGGTGCCCGCTTGGAAGCCGGTAACGATTTGAGCGGTCTTCAGCATTGACTGCGCCCGAGCCCAGGGGGTCGCGCCCGCCAAGGTCGCCGCAGCCACGGTGGCGATTGCTCGCCGCCTATTCATCACAATACCCATGATCTATCTCCTTCTAGTTGCTCGCGGGAAGCAGGGAGCTTCCCAACTCGAGTTCTGCTAATTTGGCGCAAGCCCTGCCTGTATTCGATAGCAGGAATCGGTCTTGGTAGTACATTTCGACGATCCGATGCCTTCGTCGAAGAGACCGCGCTTCGGTTTCATAGTGGTGGTCACTTCCTCACCTCCGGGCACTATGTGGATGGCATTAACTGACAATTTGTGTGGTATCAATTAGGGACCTGGTCCCAATCCATAGGGGAGCGAAAGCTAGGACTGCAGATTCGATTGTTCGAAGCAAACGACACCAAGTTTTTTTATTCATGTTCGGTCTCCTTCTAGTTGCTCTTGTAAATCTGAGTATTCCCAATGCGAGTTCTGATGTCTCTAGCTAACGATATGGCTGTATTCGATGAATGGCATTATTTTTGGTCGTACATCTCGTTGATCAGGACTCTGTATTTCTCTTCGACGAAACGTCGCTTCAACTTCATCGTGGCGGTTACTTCCTCGCTGCCAGGCGTTAACTGCACGTCAAGTAGGCGAAAGGCTTTGATTTGCTCGACTCGAGCAAAATCGCGATTGGTCTCTTCGATGGCGCCAGCTACCAAGTCGTGCACGATGCCCGTACCGCAAAGCTCTCTATAGCTGCCGTACTTGATGCCTCTTTCTTGTGCGTAGCGTCCTACCGTCTCAGGGTCAATGACAACGAGGCAAGTGAGGTATGGGCGCCGATCACCGATCACGATCGCATCCGAGATGTAGATGCTGAACTTCAGTCTGTTCTCGATCTCAGCGGGAGTGATGTTCTTGCCGCCCGCCGTGATGATGATGTCTTTCAGCCTGCCAGTGACGTAGAGGAATCCGTCACTATCGATCCGCCCTAGGTCACCCGTCTTCAGCCAGCCGTCTGCGGTCATTGTTTCAGCCGTCTTTTCGGGGTGATTCCAGTATCCCTTAAACACCTTCGAACCACGATATTCGATCTCTCCATCCGCTGCAATACGCAGTTCGCCGCCGAGGACGACCTGCCCCACACTGCCGATCCTGCGGCAGTTCAAAAGGTTGCCTGAAGCAATGCCGGATGTCTCTGTCATGCCGTAGGCTTCCAGTATGTCCAACCCAATGGCCTGGTACCAACGCAAAAGCTCAGGAGAGATTGGTGCTGCACCACTGATCCCGTACCTGAGCCGGCCGAAACCCAGTCCACGACGCATCGGTCGAAGTACGAAGCGATCTGCTAGCAGAATTTTCAGCCGAAGACTGACAGGAATGCCCTGCTTTGAATCCAGAGCGTCGATGCGTTGCTGGCCAACCACTACAGCTCGCTGAATGCACCAGCGACGCAGTGGTGACGCTGCCTGGACTATCTGCGCCATACGGCCATAGGCCTTCTCCCAGATGCGCGGAGCGGCTGTGAAGACGTGCGGGGAGATCTCCAGCAGATTGTCGAGTACCTGACGTGGACTTTCGGCAAAGTTCACTGTTGACTTCATTGCGATTGGGCCGAAGATGCTGTTGCACCGCTCGAGGATGTGGCACAAGGGTAGGAAACAGATCTGTTCATCTGCAGCACGAACGGGCGCCACATGACTTGCGCCGAGCATTGACGCGATGATGTTTCCGTGGCTGATCATCGCGCCTTTGGGTGGACCGGTGGTTCCCGACGTGTATACGAGCACTGCCGTTTCCTGCGGGCGTGACCGAGCCACTTCTTGTTCGAATGCGCCCACGTTTGTCTGCTGGAAGGCGCTTCCGGCTGCTATCAACGCTTCGAAATTGATAACCCTGGGATCGTTGACGCCACGAATCGCGTGCGAATCAAACACGATCACCTTGACGACAGATGGAACGCTGTCGCTGATCGATAAAAATTTTTCCAACTGTATCTGGCTGTCGACGAAGAGGAATCGGCTATCAGAATCGAGAAGTAAGTATTGGAGCTGGCTGGTTGAGTCAGTTGTATAAATCCCTGAGCTAATGCCGCCGACGCACTGTACCCCCACGTCGGTCTGTATCCAATCCATTCGGTTGTCCGCGAGAATGGATACAACTTGACCGCGCTGCAAGCCCAATGCAACCAACCCAAGGCCGATTAGTCGAGCCTTATCTTGGTAGTCGCGCCAACTGGCCGAAATCCAATGACCGCTCCGTTTCTCGCGTTGCGCGACGCGATTTCCCAGAGCTTCGCAGCGCACCATGAACAGCTTAACTATCGTGTCACAGTCGTCGATCTCAGAATGACTGGGAGTGAGAACGTGCCGGACATCATTCGAGGATTGCATTTCGACCAGACTCATGCTTTACCTCATCCAGGTCAGTTCGTAGCGATGCCACTTGATGTGGCTTCGCTGCGGCTGTCGGCCAGACGGGCAAATCGCATCCGGTGGTGGTCGGCATCGCCCAGCACGGTCTGCAACATGCGCAAGCGTTTGAAGTAGTGGCCGATCGCCAGTGCATCCGTCATGCCGATGCCCCCGTGCAGCTGGATGGCGTTGCTGCCGACGAACCGGGCCGCGCGGCCGAGCTGCACCTTCGCCGCCGAGGTGGCCTTGCCCCGCGTCACCTCATCGGCCCCGACCAGACTGGCCGCCAGCATGGCCGCCGCTCGCGCGCAGTCGAGCTCAATGCGCATGTCGACGATGCGATGCTGTATCACCTGGAAATCGCCAATGGGCCGACCGAACTGCTGCCGAATCTTGATGTACTCCAGCGTTGCGTCGAGCAACGCCTGCATGGCGCCGACGCCCTCGGCACACAACATTGCCACGGCATGGTCGGCCACCATCTGGATGGCTGGCCAGGCGGCGCCCTCGGCGCCTAGCAGTGCTTCGGCCCGCACACCACCAAAACCGATGTCAGCGGCACGACCGCCATCCAACGTGGCGTAGGCACGCGTCGTCACGCCATCGGAAGAAGGGTCGACAACGAACAAGCCGATGCCTTGAACATCATCGGCAGCGCCATCGAGGCGCGCTGACACGATCAACCGGTCGGCTTCGGGTGCCTCGAGCACGAGAATCTTCTCGCCGTCGAGCACATAGCCGCTGCCTTCTCGGTGGGCGCGCGTAGTCACCACGTCCAGGCGATGGCGAGAATGCCGTTCGGCATAAGCAAAGGCGAACTTCCGTGCACCCGACGCGATTTCTGGTAGCCAGGCCTGCCGTTGGGCCTCTGTCCCGCACGACAGAATCAAATTTGCACTCAGCACAATCGACGCTGTGTAAGCCCCACGCACCAGGTGCATGCCGAAGGCCTCGGCCACGAGCATCTGTTCCATGGCACCAAGACCAAAACCGTCGTACTCCGTAGGCAGCGCCACGCCGAGCCAGCCCATCTCTGCCATCTCGCGCCAGTGGTCACCCGCGGCAATGCCGTGTTGTGTGCCGGCATGGCGTGACAACCAGTCTGCCAAGCTGTCCTGCAACATCTGCTGTTCTTCGTTTAGATTAAAGTCCATCACTGCCCCGCATAAATCAATTTTGCAACGATATTGCGTTGCGTCTCGGACGTGCCGCCGTAAATGGTCGAGGCCTGCAAGTACAGGAATTCCTCGGCACGGCCCTGCGACCATTCCGGCACTGTCGGTGACCCGTGAGAGCCGTCACCCATATCCTCGAAGGCCAAACCAAAATGGCCGAGTGCGTCCATCCAAAGCTCGTTGACGTCCTTGATGGTTTGGGTACCACGCAGTTTGAGGATGCTGGCGCCGCCTGGGTTTTCAATACCTATGTCCATTTCCCACGCCACGCGTCGTGCCAATTGCTCAAGGATCAACAGGTCGATTTCAATATCGGCCGCACGTAGTCGGAATGACACGTCGTCGGCCAGTGGGCTCTGGCCTTCCCGTACTTGAAGTGCAAAGGCACGCAGGCGCTCAAGTCGCCGCTTGGAGCGCGCCACTTCAGCCAACGAGAAACGCTCGTGCCCCAGGAGGAACTTCGCATATGTCCAGCCTTTGCCTTCTTCTCCCAGCAACGACGACACGGGTACGCGCACATTTTCGAAGAAGACCTCGTTGAGGCTGGGCGCCCCGTCGATCGACATGATCGGGCGGATTGTGATGCCCGGTCGGTCCAGCGAGAAGACAAGAAACGAGATGCCTTGCTGCGCCTTAGCCTCGGTGTCAGTCTTCACGAGGCAGAAGATCATGTTGGCGTGCTGCGCCACTGAGGTCCAGATCTTCTGGCCGTTGATGATGTAATCGTCACCATCACGCACCGCCCGCGTGCGCAGCGAGGCAAGGTCCGACCCCGAGCCCGGCTCAGAGAAACCCTGACACCAGAAATCTTCGCCACTGCGAATGCGTGGTAGGTACTGCGCCTTCTGCTGTGCATTGCCAAAGGTGTAGATGACGGGCCCGACCATCGGGATACCGACGCCTGACAGCATAGAAAAGGGGGCGTCCGCCAGTGCACATTCTTCTTCGAAGATGTAGCGTTGCACTGCAGTCCATCCGGTGCCGCCATACTCCACCGGCCATGCCGGCACTTCCCATCCTTGGCTGTGCAGGATCTTTTGCCAACGCAAGGCCTGTTCCGGAACGAGGTGGAACTGGCGACGACTCTTCTCTGCCAAGTCGGCTGGCATGTGGTCGCGGATGAATCCCCGGACCTCTAGTCGGAATGCCTCTTCTTCAACGGTCGGTGCCAAGTTCATGATGCCTCCTGCTGCGTTTCGTTATGTTGAACTTCGGATACCACCCGCAGTGGTTCACCTGCTGCTAGGCGGTCCCGCAGCAGGCGCGGGGATGCGTAGCGCGGACCGACACGTCGCTCAAATTCGTCACATGTAGACACGAACTGCTTCAGCCCGACAGTATCGATCTGGCCCACGACGCCTCCGAGGGCTGCCGGGAAGGACCAGCCAAGGATGGAGCCGACGTCGGCATCTCGCATGCCGACAATTCCTTCTTCAAGGCATCGCGCCGCCTCGATGGACTGGATAAACATCAATCGCTGCCGCACCTCTTCGTCCGACAGTTGCGTGACGCTCAGCGGAAAGTGGTCTGAGAGTCCGGGCCACAGCGTCTTTGCGCCGGTGGACTGGTAGTCGTAGAAGCCGGCGCCGTTCTTGCGCCCCTGTCGCCCTAGAGTTTCCGACATGGTGATCAACACAGCATCGTCGGGTTGTTCGACATAGTCATCACCCAAATCCTCCTGGGTCTGTCGCATGATCTTGTTCAGTAACCCAATTGATAGCTCGTCCGAAAGCGCCAGTGGTCCGACCGGCATACCCGCGTCGACACCGGCGCGCTCAATACAGGCGGGATCCACACCCTCGGCGAGCAAGGCCATTCCTTCGTGAATATAGGTGCCGAAGACCCGGCTTGTGTAGAAGCCACGACCGTCTTCTACGAGAATCGGCGTCTTGCGCAACTGCTTCACAAAATCCATTGCTTGCGCGATGGTCTGATCGCTTGTCTCGTGACCTCGAATCACTTCCACCAAGGGCATGCGCTCAACGGGGGAGAAAAAATGCAGGCCTACGAATTGGGTCGGCCTGCTTGAGGCCTTGGCCAAACCTGAAATTGGCAGCGTCGTCGTGTTGCTGGCATAAACCGCATCAACCGGCAAGACAGCCTCGGCGCGGCGCGTTACATCTGCCTTGATTGCCCGGTCTTCGAATACTGCCTCGATCACCATATCGACATCGGAAAGCTGGGAAAAATCATCCGTGGCCGTGATCCGCCCGACAACCACCGCCATCTCTTGCGCACTCATGCGTCCTGCCGCCACCTGTTTCGCTAACGGGGCAACGGCGCGTGCCTTGCCGGCTTCTGCCAACTCAGCAGAAGTATCGATGAGAACCACCGCCATACCGGCAACAGCACCGACATGGGCAATGCCCGCTCCCATCATGCCGCCGCCCAACACCCCCAGCTTACGAAAGATACGCCGATCATGCCCTTGGGGTCGCCCGACCAAGGCATTGGTTTCTTTGATCGCATAAAACGTGGTACGAATCAGGTTCTTCGCTGTCGATGACACCGCCAGCCGGCCCAGGGCTTGCAGCTCCAGTGACAAGCCGGCATCGATAGACACACTGCAGCCTTGCTGCACACAGTCCAGAATTTCTTTGGGTGCGGGATGCAGACGTGGCGCGCGAATCCGCGTTCGGGCCGCTTCGACAGCCTGACACACCGCGTCGTCGAGGCCATTACCGCTCGCGACGGCATAGCCAGCACGATCCCACGATTGCACTGCGGCCTCCGGGTGGGCACCCAACAACCACTGCTTCGCACTTGCCTGTAGCTCAGATGGGGGCACGACCTCATCAACGAGCCCCGCAGCCTTGGCTGCGTCCACATCGATCTGGCGACCCTCCAAAAGGAACGGCAGTGCCTTGACGATGCCAATCAGCCGCGGCAAGCGCTGCGTGCCGCCCGCGCCCGGCAGAATGCCAAGCGTGACCTCCGGAAATCCGAACTTGGCTTTAGGAACGTCCGCTGCTATGCGGTGGTGGCAGGCCAGGCAGATCTCGAGCCCGCCGCCCAGTGCCGTGCCGTTGATGGCGGCGACAAAAGGCTTGCCCGAGGTCTCCATTCGGCGTAGCAGTCGTGCCAGCTGGCCCGCCGCTGCCATGGCCTGCTCCTCGCTCTGCACGTCTCGAAGTTCGTCGAGATCGGCGCCGACGACGAAGTCGGAGCGCGTGGCGGTGACGATGACGCCCCGAACCTGCGGATTCTGCACGGCACGCTCGACGTTTTCCTCGAACTGCGCGATTGAGGCCCGATTCAGGACATTCATCGGTCGCTCGCACATATCAAAAACAATGGTGGCGATGCCTTCGGCATCAACGCGATAGTCGATCACATTCATTCCTCGTTTGGTTACGTTGGTCTTAAAAATTCACTCAGCGCTTAGCGCTTAGCGCCATCGGGTCGGAACATCGGCGTTGCGATGCCGTTCGCGTCATGGAAGACCACTGACAGGGCATCACCAATCCGGATCGATTCCATGTCGCAGTCCACGATGTTGGTCAAGAGCCTTGGGCCCTCTTCCAGTTCAACGAAGGCGATGACATAGGGGTCACTGCGCCGCACGATGCTGAACGAATACACCT
>Ga0114974_10001555_pt1 | contig 18142 bp, 13 predicted proteins | sample S_130206_EF_Meta_FD_87318 | JGI IMG/M metagenome (GOLD analysis project Ga0114974, IMG submission 87318) | Freshwater microbial communities from Lake Simoncouche, Canada to study carbon cycling - S_130206_EF_MetaG | ecosystem: Environmental > Aquatic > Freshwater > Lake | place: Lake... | reverse complement strand
TTCGGATTCTTGATTTTGTTACTCTATATCGTTTTCCGACCTTTGATATCCAAGTCTAAACTAGACATCGAAAATCATTCGCCACACAATTTAAAATTGCAATTTTCTAAATCCGAAAAATACACCCTTAAAAATATTGCTGTTGCTGTTGACTTTTCAACTGCCGATGAAGCCGCTTTAAATAATGCTTTTCAGTTGGGTGGGACAGAAGCAAAATATACTTTAATCCATGTGGTTGAAACTGTTGGCGCCATGGTTTATGGAGAAAATATCGATGATCACGAAACCCTGATTGACGAAAAATTATTAGAAGAATACAAAGAATTGTTATTTGAAAAAGGAATTAAAGTCGAAATAAAATTGGGCTTTGGGAAACCAAATACTGTAATTCCAGCCATAATAAATGATGGAAATTTTGATATTTTGGTAATGGGAACTCACGGTCATACTGGTTTTAAAGATATTCTATTTGGAACGACAGTGGATAAATTGCGACATAAAATCGGTATTCCTTTATTGATTGTAAAAAACTAATTCGGAAATAAAATTCTTTCAATGGTCCAATATAAGGCAACGCAACCAATGATGCTCGAAATGGGGTAAACGATTCTTTCTTTGTACCAAATTTTGTTGCTAAACCATTTGCCAATTAAGAAATAAGCGGCAAAAATAATAGTAATTTGCCCCAATTCAACTCCAATATTAAATGATAAAAGGGAAGATAAAAACTGATTTTTTGGCAATCCGATTTCTTTCAAAGCATTGGCAAATCCAAGTCCGTGAATTAATCCAAATCCGAAAATCATTGTAATTCGCCAACGATTAACCTTGTCGTGAACAATATTTTCAATAGCCGTAAATAGAATTGAAACTGCAATTAAAGGTTCCACGATATTTGCATTTGGAATTATAAAACCTGACGCAGCCATTCCTAGCGACAGACTGTGTGCTGCTGTAAAAACCGAACATTGAATGAGTACCGTTTTAATTTTGGAACTCAAAAAAAACAGGGTCAAAATAAAAAGAATATGATCGAAACCTAAAGGAATAACGTGGGTAAAACCTAGTTGTAAATAGTGAGTTAAGGTTTCAAAATAGGACATTTTATTCTTTTATAAGTTTAACTGTAGCATTATCACTAATTTTCAAGAAATAAATACCTTTTGCTAATGCTGAAAAATCATGGTTTTCAATTGCGTTTCCTTCAAAAATAAGTTGACCTAAATTGGAATATAGTTTGTAATTCTCATTTCCCGAAGTCGATTTTATGGAGATAAAATTATGAAATGGATTTGGACTAACCTTAACTTGCGACTCAATAGTATTTACACCTAAAGCATTACAAAACGATGTTCCTCCAACTAAATTTGTCATTTCACTACACAAATAATTGTAATTGGTAATTTGTGTTGAAGTTAAAGTTCCGTTTAATAAATCTCGGGTGTTAGTTTCAAGCGGGCTGTTTGTTAAATTGAAAAATTTCTCTGTTCCGTTATCAAACTTAATTAATTTATAATCTTCATTTCGGATTGTTTTTCCATCACCAGAAGTAGGAGCAAGCTTAAAAATCTCTGTAAATGCCCATGGTTTAACTGTTATAGCTTGGTTTAATAAAATTGGCATCAAACTTTTACTGTCAAAAGTTGTTGTTGGAATTCTGGTTCTCCAATTGGTATCTCCAAAAAGTTCTAAAATCGTTGCAAAAATATCTGCAGTATTTACTAAAGCATTGCTAGTTCTGTTTGGGTTTATTACATCTGGACCTGAAATTATAAACGGAACGGTAACTCCGGCTTGATACAAGCTCCCCTTTGAAGGACTAGTTTGAGCAACCAAAGGATCATCGCCGTTGTCGCCAATAAAAATAATATCGGTAGTATCCCATTTTCCTGAAGTTACCAAATAGTCAAAAAACCGCCCAATTTCTTTATCCATTGCCTCGGTCATCGCTTGAAAATACGGAACAGGATTGGTGGTAATATCAGCTTGTAAGCCAGAAAGAGTGGTGTTTGTAATCAAATTTGCTGGCGGTAAATGATAAGGAGTATGAGGTGCATTAAAAGCTAAATGTAAATAAAATGGTTTTGTTGAAGGCTGACTATTGATATAAGAAATAGCGTTGTTTACATTTTCTGTGGTAGCGTAATTGATACAATTGGAACTTACTCCATTGGTTATTTTTGTCCAATTGTTATAGCCAATTGCCAATTGCCCGGGTTGTCCTAAAGCACCTGATAGATTACCTTCATAGTGATCGAATCCCATAGTTGTGGGGTAATTATATCCTGCAGGAGCGGAAGTTGTAACGTGCCATTTTCCAATGCAAGCTTTTGAAATTCCATTTGGAGAATATAAATTCAGCATTTTAGGAATAATATTTTCATTGAGGCTCAGTTTGGTATTGGAGCCATCAACAACATCGCCAACTCCTGTTCTAAAACTATATCTACCAGTTAAAATTCCAGCGCGAGTAGGAGAACACAAAGGATTTGACCATGCATTATTAAATACAACTCCACGTGTTAATAGCCTTCGCACGTTGGGTAAATTAACTACGCTTGAGCCATGATCAGTGTAAAAATCGCAATAATCCCTTCCTAAATCATCAGCAATAATTAAAACCACATTGCGTTGTTGGGCGAAATTGATAAAGCTAACGAGCAAAATTAGGATTGTAGAGACTGTTTTTTTCATTATTTTTTCATTACGATTTTAAAAGTGTCCTTCTGATTTCCGTTACTTACAGATAAATAGTACATCCCATCTGATAATCCTTCTGTGTTCAATTGATATTCATTAGAATTGATGATAATTTGTTTGCTAACGACTACTTTTCCGAATGCATCGGACATTTCAATTTTGGATGAAGTGGAGTGATTTGGAAACAAAATGGAAACAAAATCAGAAGAAGGATTTGGAGTTATTTTAATGGAAGAATGAAATTCGGTGTTATTTAGAGATAATGTTGGATTTCCTTTTACACAAATTACATAATTTGTTCCTGTTTTGGCGCTGTAGGTTGTAATTCCAAAAGCTGTACTCCAATACCAAGCACTTAGAGTTTGGTTTGGAAGTGTTGTTGACGACCAATAATTATGAATTCCTACATTTGAAAAATAAGGTGTAAAAACAGATGGATTTGTTGCTAATTCATTATTTAAAGATTGCAATTCTTTGATGTTTGGCAGTCGCCAATCGGATGAAGTTCCAATTGTCAATCCTTCGGCATAAGTCAAAGCTTGCTCCCAAGTTAATGCGATTGTATTTGGAATTTTTTGCCAAATCAATTGTGTTAAATTGTCTGTAATGGTTCCGTCACCATTATCTGTAAAATGATTGGGAATGGTTGTGGGAGTTGTAACATTTCGAACCGCTCTAGCGTTAAATCTTTTTATTCCGCCTGCACTTATGGTTTCTATTTTTGGATGATTTCCAATTCCGCCTCCAGCATTTGTACACCAAACTTTTGAAGTAGAATTGTTTTCATAAACGCTTGTCCACCAATATTCAGCTGTTGTTAAAGTAAAAAAAGTGGTATTTATTGCGGGATTAGAGTTTTGATGATTCAGAATACTATACGCTTCCATTGGAGTTGGTAATCGCCATCCCGAATAACCTCCTAAAGTTAGCGAATTACAATAGGTGACAGCACTTTCAAACGTCATTTCGCCACCGTCAACTTGTTGCCACATTAAGCCCGTTATATTATCGGTTATTGTTCCGTTGTTATTATTGGTAAAGGAAGGAGTATTTATCAAGTAATCATGGTCTTCGCCAAAAGTGGTCGTGTAACTTTGGGTTTCCCCTGTATCAGGTAATAATTGAATAGTTTTAGAAATGCTTTGCCCAAAGAACAAAGTTGTATTTATGATAATGATACCGAGAAGTAGTTTTTTTTTCATTTAAAATTAGCTTTGTGATTATTCAACCATCAATTTTTTTGTGACTTCAAATGTATCTGAAATTATTTTAACGAAATACATACCCGATGGAATTGTACCAAAAGTAATGTTTTTTGAAATTGTTTTGGTTTCAAATACTTTTTCTCCTAAAGTAGTATAAATCTGAATTTTAGCAATATCAATAAGAGTCGAATCAAAATCTAAATTAAATTGATTCTTTGCGGGATTTGGATAGATTGAAATTTTCGGATTCAATATTTCAGTTTCATTTACCGATAAACTCGCTACTGTTTTTCTAACAATTACTTCGTTGTCTAAAATTACATTCTTGCTCCATATAAACTGAGCATCATTGGAAACATCATCAAAAATATTTGTGAAATTAGTATAAGCAGGTTTATTATCAACTCCAATAGTTGCATTGGTAAAAGTAGTTGCGGCTGGCCAAGAAGCATCATCAAATGTGGCTTGTGTCCAATTTGTAGGCCTTGCCCAATGTAACCCATAATAAGAAGTTCCCGAATTGGAATCTGCCGTACTACAATTTGCCGAAAGGCGTGAAGTGCCGCTTTCTGTTGGACATGACAAATTCATAATTGGGGCAGTATAAAACGTTTGTGCTTTCCAATCGTTTCCTGTTTTTGCAATAATAGTATTGCTAGCATCTTTAAAAACGGCCACCATTCCCCCATCGCCACAGTGGTATGTAAATCCCCCATTGGTTTCGCCACCAACTCCTAATCGTTCTTCCCAATCCACTAAAAGCATGGCAATTGTAAATGGTCTGTTGACTTTGAATCGGACAATATTGGAATTAAATTGTGTGAAAGGCACATTATCTTTTCCAACTGGAACCCCATTGATGTACATTTCAAAATAATTATCGGCAAAGATATAAGCCGTAATAACTTCGCCATTGGCATCAACGGTTACAATATCTGAACCATTCAAGGCTGCTACTGCTGCAGTCGAATTGGCATATAAATTTCCAGTACATTCATTGTATAAATTAGAAGCAAACGGAAATGTAGTGTTTGAATAATTGGTAACCGCAGGAACGGTCCAAACAGAATTATCGGAAGCAATAATGGTTCCAACAGCTGCAATTCTTCCACCCGTGCAAGTATATAAATTTGTCGTTGTAGTTGTTGCTAATCCCTGTGTTACAGAAGCAGTTCCGAGGTATTGGGCAAAACTATAGGTAGAACACAGTAGAAAAAATACTAACTTTTTCATACTTATCTGACTATTAATTTCTTACTTACTGTGGAATTAGAAAACTGAATTTTTACAAAATAGGTTCCTTTAGATAGATTTTTGATATTTAAACTAGGAGTAAATTTGGATGTTTTGGAAACCAAACTTCCTTTTAAATCATAAATGGAAATAGTTTGAACATCATTTTCTAAAAAGCCATTTCCAATATTTATTTGTAATATATCAGTTGCAGGATTTGGATAAATAGTGATGTTTTTTTCTATTGAAAGGATATTTGAAGCAGATAAATTTGGAACGGTACATTGAGCTGGGCCGTTATAATTTGTTGTCGTTGTTCCCGTTGGTGTTACATATTGGAAAGTATATACTCCTGCTGTAGTTGCGGTATAATTGGTCGCATAACCTGAAACGCCATTCAAAGTGTATGCCGTATTATAACCATTATTTGCATTTGCGACACAAGAAGTTATTAATGCTCCTGCTAGTGGTGTCCAATTTTCATTTCGAACTGGGTTGCCTTGTGGCTGAGGAATAATTTGCAAATTGGCATCTTCGGTAACCACTCCTACCATGTTTCCAATCATATAAGGAGCCGTTGCAGTTCCGTGATAGTGATAAACACCATTTGTACCAAAATGTCCATGATTAGCGTCTAATGTTGTCATAGCTGCCCCACTAGGTTCTAAATTTCCATAAACAGCATAACCGTCAAGCCCAAAAGCGATTGGAATTGTTGCTGATGCTTGACCCAATGTTATCAAATGCAAAGGTGCTGTATGGTAATGATAATCATCACCTCTTCCACAATGTCCTCCGTAATTATCGAGTTGTCCGTCAAGGAAACTGTCTACTCCTGTATTGGTATGATAATTAAAAATAGGCACTCCATTGGCCGCAATTGCAACTGCCCCTTTCAAGAAATGAGAAGCTGAAACAGGAACAGGAGTAGCTGCTACAACAGGGTTCAATGGTATCGACCAATGACTAGTGTTGATATAACATTTTGAAATTGGGACTTGTTGTTGCCAACCGTGGTTAGAAATTCCAACCATCATCGTGTGATTCGGAATTCCTGTTGAATTTACATAGAAATAATTAGTATCATAAGTGGTACTAACCGTTGAGGCAAATTGTGCAAATGCAGATTGCAAAAAAGCCGGGTCTGTAATAGTAAGTGCTTTTTTAGTAAAACTATACAATGAAAATACTATTCCAAGAAACAACACAGGAAATAAGTATTTAATTTTTTTTCTGTCGGAAATAGAGTAAATATAAAAGCCAAAAGCAACTAATAATAGTGAGATTGTCCAAAATCTATAATCAAAAAGGCTTTGAAATCCAGCTTCTTTTTTTGGAGTAATCGTATTTAAATTTTTAACCCAATTTTCTTTATTAATTACAAATGCCTGATCTTCATTTGATAAAGAAGTTAATGGAATTTTTGATATTGTATTATTGGCATCTTCAATAAAAACAGTGCCATTTTTATACATCATAAAAGAACCCTCAATAAACTTATGTTCTTTTTGGATAGACCAAAGTCTCAAAACAACTTTGTCATAATTAATGGTATGTGAAAAAACGAAATTACTAAGTAAGCAAATCAGCAATAAGGAAATTTTCTTCATGATTTTTGTTTTATGTTTAGACGTATTTAAAATAATTTTCTTGCACAATTTACACATTTTATCAACATTAACGTTTTAATATTAGCTTACCAGATTTTATTGCACCTGATTCTGTTGTGATTTTATAAAAATAAATTCCATTACTCGCACTTGCTCCCGAATTATCCATTCCATCCCAAACTACCTGAAATTTACCTGAATTCATTGCATTTTCATTCAATAGGCTTTTGACGAGTTGCCCCAATTCATTGTAAATCGAAACCGATACCTTTTCGGAAGTATTTAGCGAAAATTCAATAGTTGTTTCTTTAGAAAAAGGATTTGGATAAACAATTTCATCGTTATAATTACTGTTCCAAATCATAGGCGAATTAGTACCTAAAGTATAGCAATTTGTTGTCCCGATGAAATAACTTGAGGAAACATCTTTGTTGTGTCGTGTTGCATTTTCCGATGCGGGTAAATAAGTTCGAACATATTCTGTTAAAACTCCATTTGGACTAACAGTAACACGAATATGACCAGTATTAGGAAGAATTGTGCCTTCCAAATAACCATATCCAGCAGCATAAGAAACGCCATTTGCCGTAGTACTTGAATGGCTCGGTTGAGGTGTTTCTTGGTAAACCAAGCAATCTTTTTCCTGTTTGCCAAAAAAGTGATCGTGACCATGAAAGAAAGTAGTAACTTTATTTTCAGTTAAAAGCTCTTTAATTGGTTTGTACCATCCTGGTCTATTAGTAGCAAAACCTGGAGTTCCATTTAGATTATTTCCACCCCATTCATATAAATTGGCAAATTCCACCCCACCACGGCCATCTGGGTCGCCACCAACAATTTGGTGGGAGAAAATAAATTTAAATTTTGCAGTACTACTTTCTAATGTTGTTCGTAACCAGTTGTATTGCCCTTGACCCAATGTCCACAACCATCCAGTTGTAGCCGTTGGCTTCGTTGCGGTAAACCAGTACGGGTCAATTACAACAAACAACGCATCTCCCCATGTCCAAGAGTAATAACTTTCGCGTTGGCCTACAAAATTATAACTCGTAGCATCTCCCGTATAAAATCCGTCAGGTGCGGGATTCAAAAAGTATTTTTTCCTTTCATTGGTATCCCAAACAGCAATATTTTCAGATGTATTGTTTAAGTTCCAACCCGATTCCCCCTCGTGATTTCCTAAAGCAATAAACAAGGGCACGGTGTGACAAATAGTCTCATATTTTGATCGTAATAGTTTGCAACGGTATGGAATGGTATCGTGTGGAATAATATTTGGAGTAACATTTGTTCGTTTTAATTTATCGGTCATTAAAAAATCTCCTAAATCAATCATAAAATCAGGATTGTCTTCCAATTGGTTTTGCAAACATCTTTCATAAACGGGAATAGAACTTTGTTCGTCCATGTGAGGATCGGCTTGAACTACAAATGTAAATGTACTTCCAATGGGTCTCTGAGTTTGAAATGAATGTTCGGTTCTTATAGTAAAAGTTGTAGCTCCAACGCTTCGATAAAGCATTCTATAATAATATTTTGTATTTGCAGACAGTCCCGAAATTAGAACTTCTGCTGGTTCATTTGCAACAAAACTTTGCCATGGAGTTTGGTTGGGGTAAGTTCCTGAGGCAATTCCATATTGAATGGAAACTTCACCTGCAGCATCAAAAAATGCTTGGATTGTAATACTATTATTGGTTGGGCGTCCTACAATTTCTGCTTGAGTTATATTTTGAGCATTAATTATAAAAGCACTAAAAATTAGAATAAAATTGAGGAGTAATTGTTTTTTCATTTTCTAAATAATTAATGTTTAATTATAATTTTCTTAGTGTAATTTTTAACCGAGTCGAATTTTAAGAAATAAATTCCATTAGGGATATTTGTAGTATTGATTTCATTGGAATCAAATTCTAAAACGGTTTGCCCCATTGTGTTTAATAGTTTATAATTGTGGGTTGATGCATCCTTAAATTGAATATTTACCTTCGTGTTTGCGGGGTTAGGATATACATTAATTACATCTTCGGGTTGGACATCATTGGCTCCCAATGCACAACTTCCCACAGAATAGGAAAAAGCAACTTCCCTATTTGTATGTCCAGCGGAGCCTGTTGTTCCTGGTATAAATGCTTTTACATAATCTACATTGACACATGTTGGCGTGACATTTACACGAATATGTCCCGTTCCATCCATAGCATTTCCATTTGGATAAGCACTTGCATTTGCGGTATATCCAATAGTATAGGTGATGTCGCTTGGCATTGGGACTTCTTGGTAAACAACCGTATTTGTAGCGTTTTGATAGGGTGTAGAAATCGTTGTTCCAGAATTGCCACCAACATCTTCTTTAGCGAATAAATGGTCATGTCCCTGAAAGAAAATATCTACTCCTGTATCAAGAAAAACTTGATGAATTGATTTTCCCCAACCCGGGCGATTAGTATCAAAGGAATATTGGTTTCCACCAATTCCTCCCCATTCAAACTGAAATGCAGTGCTTTTCCCACCTCTTCCTTGCCCACGAGTGTGATGTGCAAAAACAAATTTATGTGTTGCAGTACTGCTTTCTAAAGTACTTCTCATCCAATCGTATTGTGTTCTTCCCAATGTCCAATCCCAATTTGTTGGTTTTGCTGGATCTGCCGGAGTTGAACCTGGATAAATTTCTGTTCTATACACATCCAAAACTACAAATAAGGCATCGCCCCAAGTCCAAGCATAATAGTTTTCAGGAGTATTTATTCCATAATTTTCAACGGCTGTATTCCCACTATAAAAGCCATTTGGATACGGATTTGGGTAATAGTATTTCCGCCATTGTGTTCCCCAAACACCTATATTGTTGGGTGGATTTTGATTTAGATAATAATCATTTTCACCTTCATGATTTCCTAAGCAAACATAAAATGGAATTGAGTGGCAAATTTGACCTAAATATTGTCGGTAATCTTTGTGTAAAGCTTTCATGTCATCACTATTTAGTGGCGGTAATGGAGGTGTAGGAATATGATCGTCACCAAAAATATCACCTAAAGACAACATAAAATCGGGAGTATCTAATGCCTCATTCGCCAATGTAACTTGGTACATACTTCGATTTCCTTTAATATCGTATAAATGTTCATCGGCTTCAACCGTAAAAGTAAAGGAGCTCCCAGCCAAACGTTTTGTATGAAAACTATATTCTGGGGTACTTGTGTAATTTGAAGCTCCAATTAATTTGTATTGCATGCGATAAAAATACCTTGTATTTTCAACTAAATTATTAAGTTCAATTTCATCGGGAGTTTCTAAAACATTTGTATATGTTGGAGTATTTAATGGATAATTTCCAGAAACGGTTCCATATTCTAAATAATATTGAACATTTTGATTGAATAGAATACTTGCGGTAACAGAGTTGTTTGTTGGTCTTCCAAGAATAATTGATTTTTCTTGTGCGGAGGAATACTTATGTATTCCAAAAACAAAAATTAATACAAGAATTTTTTTAATAAAAGGGATCGTAAATGCTTTACATACTGTTTTTGCCACTTTACATACTATTTTTGCCATAAAATTTCAACTTTGAATATTTTATTAGACAAAATGGTATTTAAATGGTTTAATCGGTTTTGTTAAAATTTTTAAGACAATGAATTTTTTAATAAATCACTCAATACTATTGGATTAAAATGTTGGGATTTATAATTAAAGATATGGTTGAGTAAGATGATTAATTAGAAACACTAAAACGAATTGTTTTAGCTATAGCGTCTGTTTTAAAACACCCAAAATACAAACCAGGACTAAGTTCTTCACAATTAATTATTTGGAATCCATTGGAATAATTTTCTCCAAATCGTCCTTGTTTTACTATCCTTCCCGTTGTGTCATAAATGATAAAAATACCATCTTTTGAAACAAGTTTGTTAACATATAATTTCAATTCTTTATTTAAAATTGGATTTGGAGCAATTTTTATAGTTGTTTCATTTGCATCAAAAATGCTAGTATTCATTGTGGAATTAGTTGCAAGCCAAACAGTAGCATTCATAAGTAATTTTCGATGATTTCCTCCTGCATCTGCTATATAACCATCGTATAAAGTATCTCTTGGATCCCCAGTTCCATCATCTGGAATTGAACTATCGCCAATTGCAATGACTTTTCCAGCTAAATAGGTTGCTGATGCACACATAACATTTGTAGTGCCTGTAGTACTTGAACCTGTTTTATAAATTAATCCCGTTACCGATGGATTAGCAGTTGGGTTTAATGTCATCGTAGTTCCATTTGACCATTTAGCTTGAGTTACATTTCCGCATGTAGAACACGTTATAGGTGAAGGTGGACCATGAAGAATTTGATTCGTAGCAAGATTTGCAACGGCTGAGGTAGTTTGACTAATATCGACAGCATCAAAAGAAATACCGAATGGATTTGCAAGAACTGTGTTAGTAGTCATCAAGTCATTCCAAATCATTAATGAATCGGAGCCGTCGTTGTTCCTATCAGAAATAGTATGGTCGGCAATCATCATTAATCCGCCACCGTTTTTTACAAAATTTACAATGGCATTTTTCTCAGTTGCAGAAAATAAAATATTAGGCTCATCAACTACAAAAACCTTATAATTACTCAAGTCCTGAATATTAGTTGCATCTCCATAAGTTATTCGTCCGTTCCAAGGCAAAGATTCTACGATATATCCTTGTTTAACGCAATCAATTGCCCAATGCGATAAGGCACCATCCCAATAGGTTTCTAGTGTAGTAGCCGTAATTGTTGCTTGTAATGGCGTTGGAATTCTTTGTGGATTTGATTCTGTCCCGCCAATATTTAATGCATTATTGGTATATAAATTATGTAAATCTGCATCTATTATCCAATCTGCATTTCCTGCCATTTGAACTTTTGTAGCATCAAATAAAATTTTTACTTGTGAAAATGTGGCTGTTCCAATTAAAAACAATAGAGGGATATAGTATTTTTTAATCATGAGAAGTCATTTGTTGATTCACAAAATTAGTTTTTTTTGATAATAAAGGACTTGAATATTATAAAATAAGTAAATTATAAGAAACAAACGGTTTTTGAATTTAAAATACTTCTATTTGAAAGCGACAAATAGGCTTAAAAAATTTGTTTATAGAAGAAGGACCTCCCTCAAGATCCTTCTTCGACCTCCTTAAATTTTAGTAAATAAGTAGGTTATTTTTTTATAAACAAATTTAAATTGTGCTCAAAAATAGTTTTACATTTCATAAAACACAAAAAATTGTCAAATTAGCCTTAATCAGGAATTTACACCCTTTAAAGTAGATAATTTCGATTGAAATTAGGTTTAAAATGGATTATTAAGGCATAATTAAGTCTTACAATTTGCTTTCTAAATTTTATTTAAAAAAAATATCTGTTCAAATTAAGTTTTTATAAATAGTTTTAGAATAATTAGTACATTCGTTTCTAAATAATTTGAGATGAAATATTTTTATTACGGATATTTACTTTTATTAATGGTAGCTTGTAAATCTGAATTGAATTCTACAAGTTTGAATCAGAAAAAAATTAGTTTTACACTTGACTCATGGCACAAAGCAGCTTCAAATGCTCAGTTTGAAACCTATTTCTCATTGATGACTTCTAAAGGTGTTTTTATTGGAACTGATGCAACAGAAAATTGGCAAAATGAACCTTTTAGAACGTTCTCAAAACCCTATTTTGACAAAGGAAAAGCTTGGGATTTCAAACTTTTGCAAAGAAACATTTATATAAATGAAGCAGGAAATACCGCTTGGTTTGACGAGTTGCTAGACACTCAAATGAAAATTTGTCGAGGTTCTGGTGTGCTGATAAAAGAGGGTAATGATTGGAAAATTGATCATTATGTACTTTCGATGACAATACCAAACGAAAACACTTCTGAGGTGATTAAAATAAAAGACAAAATTGAATCTGCCTTAATTGAAAAATTAAAAACTAAATAATGGGTATAAAAAAGGAACCCAATCGAGTTCCTTAATTTAAGAAAAACGAAAAACAATATTTAATTATTGCTTTCTTTATATTGATGTATTATTAAAAATTACGATTTTTCGCCTTTAGATTTTAAGTTTGAAACTTTATAGGTTTTTCCATCAGCAGCACCTTCAACAGCTTCAACTAATTTTTCGGGAGTTTGTTTTGTAGCGTCAAAAGCTACTGTTGCTGTTTTTTTATCAAAATCAACGGTTGCCTTTTGAACACCGTCCATACCGGTTAATTTTTCTTGAATCGTTTTTGCGCAACCAATCGCACATGTCATTCCATCTATAGTAAAACTAGCTGTTTCGGGTTTCACTGCAGCTTCAATTACTTTTGTTGCTGTAGTAGATTCTGTTGTAACTTTTGCTTGTTCCGTTTCGTTTTTTTTACAACTTATAAATAAAAAACTTGCTAACGCTACTGCCGTTATTGATTTAGAAATATTCATAATACTATATTTTTTGATTTGGGAGACTGTCTGATTTTTAATTGTCTACAAAAATAACTAAAAAAGAAAGTTGTTATTCATAATATTATTACAATTTTGCATAATAAATAATGATTATGAGTTCAAAGCAAACCAAGTGGATGTTCCTGATGCTTCTCGCCTTGATTTGGGGAAGTTCTTTTATATTAATCAAAAGAGGCTTGGTTGGATTATCGCCTTTTCAACTGGGTTCGTTGCGAATTATTTTTGCCGCCATTTTTCTCTTGGCCATTGGGTTTAAAACTTTGCCAAAAATCCCACAAGGAAAATGGAAATATATTGCAGTAACTTCTTTGTTTGGGACCTTTATTCCTGCCTTTCTATTCTCAATTGCCGAAACACAAATCGACAGTTCTATTACTGCCATTCTCAATTCCTTGACACCTTTAAATACTTTGATTTTAGGCGTTATCGTTTTTGGTTTGAATTTCAAAAGGAGTCAGGTATTTGGCGTAATTATTGGGTTTATAGGTAGTATTCTTCTCGTTTTCAATGGCGCTCTTAATCATCCCAACCAAAATTATTACTACGCAATATTAATAATAATAGCTTCTATTTGTTATGCTATTAATGTGAATTTAATCAAGAAATATTTGTCTGATTTATCGCCACTTACTATTTCTACTGGAAATTTTGCGGTTATGTTGCTTCCCGCTAGTTTGATTTTATATTTCTCAGGATTTTCTGAAACGATAGAGGTCAGTAAGACGCAACATTCAATTCTCTTTATTTTGATTTTAGGAGTTGTAGGAACTGGAATTGCAAATATAATTTTCTTTAAATTAATCCAAATTTCTTCTCCTATTTTCGCAACTTCTGTAACGTATTTAATTCCAATTGTTGCTTTCTTTTGGGGATTATTAGATAACGAAATGCTATCACCGATTCAATTCTTCGGAGCTTTTGTTATTTTATTAGGCGTTTATTTATCTGCTAAAAAATAAAAAGGCTACCTTTTCAGATAGCCTTTATAATTGATTTTGATCTTATTTACAAGAAATCAGCATCGGTAATGCCTTCATTAATTTTAACTTCAGTTGTTTTGAATTCAATTTCTTGAGGTCCAAAAGACAACGTAGTTTTATACGGAAACTTAATTCCTTTCACTTCTTTATAATCTCCAAAACTACTAATCTGAGTCATTTTTTTACCATTTGCTTCTTGAACAACGGCTTTTCCGATTTTCAAACCTGAGGTAACATCATAATACAAAGTAGTTTTTCCGTTTTTGATAACGTAGGCATCAGCACCGTTAAACGATTCTATTCCGTCTAAAGTGACATCTGTTTTCTGTACCATTTGTAATTCGTTAAATGGGATTGCAGTTGCTTTTGTTTCTGCTAATTTTTCGCCATCAAGGTCTTTTCGTTGTCCTTGTTGAGTTACATAAGCCCCTTTTTCGTTCACTACTTGTTTCATCATTGTCATTCCCATCGCTTTCATTTCAACTGCTAATTTATTAGAAGAAGTAACTTTTGATGTCATTTCTAAAGCCGTTCCTTGAATTTCTCCTGTTGCTATTGAACTTACTGATTTTACTGCTGCAAGTGCTTTTTGTCCACCAATTGCTTTGATATAATTGTCTAAAACCGTTTTAACAGTAACTCCAGCAGGAACTGCTTTTTTCATTACTGGTTTTTCAGTTGGTGTTCCGTATTTGTCAAAATAAAACATCGGAATCTTTAATTTTTCTAAACCGGGAAGCACTTCACTTCCTTTACCAACGATTACAACTCTAATATTGTCCTCAAGGAAATATTTATTGGCTACAGCCAAAACATCTTCTGCAGTTACAGCATTTATGTTTTTGATGTAATTTTCATAAAAATCTTCAGGAAGTCCTTGTGTTTTGATTCGCAATGCATATCCAGCAACGGTTTGTGGTTTCTCAATTTGCATTACAAACTTACCAACATATCCCGCTTTTACATTCGCTAACATTTCGTCGGTAACTTTTTCAGTTCTGATTTTTTTAATTTCTTTGAAAAATTCAACTACTGCACTATCGGTTACTGCATTTCTAACTTGTGTTGAAGCTCTAAAAGTAGATATATATTTACTTCCACCAATGCTTGAACGCGCGCCATAAGTCCAACCGTGTGCTTCACGAAGATTCATGTTTAAATAGCTATTAAAATCACCTCCCAAAATTTGATTGGCAACAATTGTAGCAAAATAATCTTTGTCATTCATTTTCAAATCCACTGTATTTTGCAATGCAATTTCCGATTGAACGGCATTTGGCATGTCTACAAAATTGATTTGAGTATACTGAACATTTTTCGGATCAGTATAAGTTAATGAAGGTGCCGTTGCTTTTACCCAAGAACCAAATAGTTTTTCAACCGCTTTTTTGGTTTCTTTGAATTTCACATCACCAATAATAATAAGGTAGGCGTTTTCAGGAACAAAATTAGTATGGTAATTGCTCTCAACATCTGAAAGCGTTACGTTTTTGATTGTTTCTTCGCTTAAAAATTCTCCTGAAGGGTGACTTTTTCCAAAGGCCAAAACGTTTTGAACTCTTCCAGCTACTGCCGCGACACTTTTTTCTTGTGTTTTTAAGCCTTCAATTAATTTGTCTTTTTCTTTATCAAATTCCTCTTGAGTAAAGTTAGGGTTCAAAGCGCCTTCTGCCATTAATTCAAGAATTCTCCCTGAATATTTAGAAAGACTACTTCCAGATGCTCCTGAAGAATAGAAATTTAAATCGGCTCCAAGGAAATCAATTTCTTCATTGAAAGCGTCTTTAGAAATTTTCATGCTTCCATTTCCGATTAAACTACTGGTTAAATCGGCAACTCCTTTTTTAGTACCTTCTACATAAGGAGTATTGTCAATGCTTAGATTGAAAGAGACTCTTGGGAGTTTGTGGTTTTCTACAACCATAACTTTCAGTCCGTTTGGAAGGGTAAAAGATTCTGGTTTCTTGATATTGATTACTGGAGATGGTCCAGGTTTTGGCTGAGTTCGGTCTTGTGCTTGCATAATTAAGGTTAAAAACAAGCTTGATAATACGATAATTGATTTTTTCATAATAGAATATCTTAGTTTTGAGCTTTGTCTTTTGATGGAACATAATCCAAAATCAATCGTTGATTTGGATTTAAATATTTTTTGGCTACGTCTCTAATTTCTTTGGCAGTAATAGAGCGGTACATTTCAATTTCGGTGTTAATCAAATTAACATCACCATACAATAGGTAAAAAGAAGCTAGGTTTTCAGCAATTCCTTCTACGTTTGAATTTCCATTTACATAATTGTTGTCGTAAATGTTTTTCAATTTTTGCATTTCCTTATCGGTTAGCAATTCCGTTTGAAGTTTAACGATTTCTTCGTCAATCTCTTTTACAATTCCTTCAGAAGTGTTGGTTCCTTGAGGCATTCCATATAGAATGTACATTCCGTAATCTTCTTGGCTGTAACTAAAAGCTCCAATTTGCAACGCCATTTTCTTGTCATCTACAATTTTCTTGTACAATCTTGAACTTTTTCCTTCACTCAAAACAGTTGAAATCATATCCAAAACTCTTGCATCACGCGTTTTCATAGATGGCGTTCTATAAGAAGCAACAATCATTGGTTTTTGAATGTTTGGATCTTGGTAAGTCGCATTAATAGTTGTTGTAATTGGGTCTTCAACGAAAGTTTCAACCTTAATATCAGCACCTTTTGGAATGGCACCAAAGTATTTTTGAACCCATTCTTTTGTTTTTGGAATGTCATTCAAGTCACCCGCAACTACTAAAACAGCGTTGTTAGGCACATAGAATTTTTTATTAAATGCTTGAAACTCCTCTAATTTTGACGCGTCTAAATGTTCCATAGAACCAATAGTAGCCCAACGATAAGGGTGTTTTACGTACATGTTTTTCTTAACTTCGGCAATCAAACTTCCGTAAGGTTGGTTGTCAACGCGAAGACGTTTTTCTTCTTTTACAACTTCATTTTGAGTATCAACCCCAATTTGGTTAATTACAGGGTGCATCATTCGTTCTGATTCCATCCAAAGTCCCAATTCTAAGCTATTTGAAGGAAATACTTCATAGTAGTAGGTTCTGTCTTCTGAGGTGTTGGCGTTATTGGTTCCTCCATTTGAAGTTACAATTTTGAACCATTCTCCACGTTTGATGTTTGCCGTTCCCTCGAACAATAGATGTTCAAAAAAGTGTGCGAAACCAGTACGTTCTGGATTTTCGTTTTTAGAGCCAACGTGGTACATTACCGAAGTAATAATTACCGGAGCCGAGGCATCATTGTGTAGAATTACATGAAGACCATTGTCTAGAGTGTATTCTTCAAAAGCTACTTTTTGAGCTGAAGCAACTCCGCCGAGTAGAAGCATAGTACCTAAAGCCATTAATGAATTTTTCATAAGGATTAATAATTTAGTTGATTGTATCTCTGTTTATATTCAAAATATTATTTCAAATGTAACTTTTTTTGCCGCCATTTTTAATTCTGTCACTTTAATTTAACAGTTTTTAACGCTTTTGCAGACGAAATGTAAAGGGTTAAATAACAGAACGGAGCGTTTTTTTAATAAAAGAGCATCTTTTTTGAATAAGAGATTGCACAATAAAAATTAAATAGTATATTTGCAGACTTAAAAATTAATTAAACAACATTGTTATGTATGCAATCGTAGAGATAGCAGGGCATCAATTTAAAGTTAGCAAAGATCTAAAGGTTTATGTTAATCGTTTGGCAAGTGAAGAAGGATCGAAAATTACTTTCGATAAAGTTCTTTTGTTAGATGATAACGGTACGATCACTTTAGGCGCCCCAGCTATAGAAGGTGCTTCAGTAGAAGCCAAAGTGTTACAACACTTAAAAGGAGATAAAGTAATCGTTTTCAAAAAGAAAAGAAGAAAAGGTTATAAAAAGAGAAACG